>JACCEC010200093.1_pt1 | contig 36987 bp, 28 predicted proteins | sample 7450121 | NCBI WGS metagenome assembly JACCEC01 (sample SAMN15323455, study PRJNA562643) | freshwater metagenome | isolation source: river surface water | place: USA:Blue River Watershed | collected 2017-08-18 | reverse complement strand
TATTTAAAATTTCATTATCTAAATTCCAATAATTCTTATTTTCAAAAGACCAATCTCCTTTATTTTTCAATTTCTCCAACTCCTTCCTTGAACGAGGAAATGCGGTTATATATGAATATATTTTTGCTTTTCTATTTGGCATAACATATTTAGAAGCCCCCTCCTTTGTCTTATACTGTGATAGACAAACCTCATATTTATCGAAGCAGTCTAATAAACCTGAATGTTCGTAATTAATAATATTTTCCAATAACAATTCAAAATCACCATCTGTTTCATTATTTGGAAACAAAAAAATTTTGAAATCAATATGTAATTCATTTAATAATAATTCAATCTCTTTTTTCCTTTTCGTAAACCCTCCACCATTTTGAGAGTTATCAGCATCAAAAATGATAATATTCTTAAATCCTGAGCGATGGTTGTCAATAAGTTTATTATCCAAATTGCTTAAATTTGTCCAACCACCAGTACTTTCAAAAGAGATACTAGCAATCATTTCAGACTTTCCTATGTGATTTAGAAAAGTTTCTAAAAATCCTTTTTCTTTACCTTCTATAAAAATTGAAATCATATTATCAACGGATTTCTATACCCTGTTCAATTGAGTAGTTAAATTTATCATAGTTATACTTATATGAATAAATACCTTCATTATTCTTACGTATAGTATAACTTCTTATAGAATCTTGAAATTCCTTATCTGACTTAGTTGCTGCTAAATTAAGATATTTTAATGTTTCAATATTATGGGTAGTTACAAAAACCTGAACATTATAAATTTTGGCAGCTTTATAAATTACTTTCCAGAATGATTCTAATACTGAGAAATGTAATCCATTTTCAATTTCATCTATTAATACAACTCCATTTTTTGCATTATATATTGCCAATATTAGAGATAGTAATCTTCTTATTCCATCTCCTGTTAAATTAATTGGGACTAATCTATTTATGCCAATATCAAAATATATCATACGATTAGCACCAAATGAAATCCCTGAAATATTTTTATCAATAATATTTAAAATTTCAATTATTTCATGCTCTCTTTTGTTAATAATTAAATCATCAAGTTCCTTTTCCAAATTAGAAGCCATAGATATTTTGGGCGTTACATAAACTCCCTTAATTTTTTCGACGTAATTATTAGCTGCTTGAAAGGATATTTTACCATCACCAATAATTAGTTTTGATTGATATTCTTTAATAGTATTATGAAATTCTTTAAGCTTAAATTTAAAAACCAACTCAGTAATTGATTTTTCAGAATATGTAGTATCAAATTTTAATAACTTGTTTTGATTTTCCTCAATTGAATTATAGGTAATTTGGTTTCCTCCCTTATTTTCAATTAAGTGAGGTTCAATTTTAAGTTCTCGAAAAGAGTTTTCACCTTGACTAGCAGTAATTCTTAGTTTGTTATCATATTCTAAATTATGAAAAATAAATCTAAAATCACTTTCTTCTGTTATCAATAAATCCCTAAAGTTATTTATCCTTAAAACAAGTTCAGGATTAGACACGCCAAGTAGCAGAAATAATGCTTCTAAAATTGAAGTTTTACAGGCATTGTTCTGACCAACAAATAAATTAATTAACTGAAAATCATCAATCTTCAGCTTATTAATCCCTCTAAAACTATTAATTTCAATATCTTGAAAGTACATACGTTTTTTTTTTCAAATATAGTTTAATAACATGAATTTGTCAAATAACGAAACTCCTCTTATCCCGTAGCTTGGTGATTGGCGGGCGTTTTAGCATAAAATTTCAATAAATGTACAAAGCTTGAATTTAGCACTTCATTGTGGTGGTTCTTTTTAGGTTTACAGTTTTTTGTTTGTCAAGGTGTCAGCCTGCCTTGAGCAGATATGAACTTGTTTAGGATTTTACTTTATTTTTAATTTTACGTAAAAACCGAATGGTGAATGCTATTAAAGTAAGAGCCATCCAATTAATAGCTTTTTTTTCAAAACGGATTGAATAATACTTTGAAACTGTCCATCCACGCATTGGCATGTTCAATTACGACTTGTCTTGCATATAATTTCTCATCAAAATATTGATATTTTATAGCTTGGTCATTCATTTTGTTAGTATTTCGAGGGTTTGTTGGGATATTTGCATGAATATCTTTCTGTTCACAAATCCCTCAAAATTCTTGGCTATTAAGACATCTAGCAGATTTTTATAATCCTGACTTCCTTAACAAAAGATAATAAAAACGCATCGTCAATAAAATAGCTGATACACTTAATCCAACTAAAAGACCAATCCATATTCCGCCAGCATCTTTATGTTGTACAAATCCCAAATAATACCCCAAAGGCAAAGAAATTACCCAATATGCAAAAAGTGTAATCCAAGTAGGAATCGAAACATCAGAAATCCCTCTCAAAATACCGAGAGCAACCACCTGAACGCCATCAGACAATTGAAAAAAAGCAGCAATCAACATCAATTCTGAAGCCAAAGCTATTACTTCAGCATCAGAAATATAGATTCTGACAATAAAATCTCTTAAAAATAAAATCGCCACCATCATCAAAGTCATGAAAGCAATAACCAACAGCAATGCTACATTGGCAGAAAAACGAATTTTTGTGATACTATGCAATCCACGTCCCTCTCCCACCCGAATACCTCCAGCTATACCCAAGCCCGATGCCATCATATAAGTAGTAGAAGCAACATTAATAGCGATTTGGTGAGCTGCTAATTGGTTTTCTCCGAGCCAACCCATCATGATTACTGCAAATGAAAAAGCAGCTATTTCAAAGAAAAACTGCAAGCCACTCGGAACACCAATTTTAATGATTAGCTTCTCTAAATCTAAAGTATAAGGCTTTGTAAATCGAATAACCGTATATTTCTTAAAAAAATCATTTCTAAATAAATATGCCAACAATGCCACCAACATAATTATCCTCGTAATCAAGGTAGATAAAGCAGAACCAATCAAGCCCATTTTAGGAAAAGAATAGTAGCCATTTATCAGCAGAACATTGAAAATCAAATTAACTACCAAGCCTATCAAAGTAATATACATCGCCACCGTAGTTTTCGATAATCCGTCTGATAATTGCTTTGCCCCGACAAATAAAAAAAGGAATATATTTGAAAAAATCAAGTAGAAAAGAAATTGACTACCTAAATGATTAATTTCGGGAGATTGTTGAAAAACATCGAAAAAAAACACGCATAACAATCCGATTATTGTCAAAACTACCGAAAAATAAAGAGCTACTTTCAATGAAGCTTTGAACAACCTCTTGATTTCAGAATCATTATTTTCTGCATTTGCCTTAGAAATAAGCGGAGCTACCACCGACATTCCACCTATCGCAATAGAGGCAATCAGGAATGATACCGAATTGGCAATACCCGCAGCTCCCAAACCTAGTTTCCCGACATACCGCCCGACCATAATATTATCAGTCACCCCCATCAATATTACCCCTAATTGAGCAATAACGATTGGAAGAGCTAATTTTACTGTTTTAGATATCTCTTCAAGATAATTTTTATAAGAAAGTGCCATATTTTTCAAAAAAAAACGGCTACTTCGAGAAGTAACCGTTTCTTCAATTTTATGATAGATAATTACTCTACTCTACTCAATTTAATTGTATTGGTACGTGTATTGTCTTCCAAAGGCAAAGAAAGTGTATTGATGAACAAATCACCTTTTTCCAATTCACCTTTTTCCACTAATATATTTTTGATTTCGTCCACTACTTCTTCAACATTTTTACCTTTCATTTTGTCGATTAGAAATACTTGTACACCCGAGTATAAACTCAATTGGGTTGAAAGTTTTTCGTTATTGGTAAAAATGAATACTCCAGCTTTTGGACGGTGGTGCGACAAACGTACGGCAGTATAACCCGAAGTAGTGATACCAATAATGGCTTTTACTCTAAGGTCACGAGCCAAACGACAAGATGTCATCACGACATTATCATTTTCTTTTTGATCCGATACATACGAGTCCTCTGCTACACGGGTATGATGACGGTAATACAATTTCTTTTCATCTGCTAACTCCTCTACCTTCAAAATAGTATTAACCATTGTTTCAACCGCCAGAATTGGATATTTTCCAGATGCACTTTCAGCAGAAAGCATCACAGCATCTGCTCCATCAAGTACAGCATTCGCAACATCACCCACTTCAGCACGAGTTGGACGAGGGCTATCAATCATACTTTCAAGCATTTGTGTTGCTACAATTACAGGTTTCGCTTCAAGATTACACATCTCAACCAAGCGTTTTTGAATCATAGGAACATCTTCTGAAGGTAATTCAACTCCCAAATCGCCACGAGCAACCATAATTGCATCAGAAGCTTTTACAATGGCCTCCATGTTGCTAATGGCTTCTGGCTTTTCGACTTTAGCAATTACTTTTGCAAATTTGCCTTGCTCCTGAATATAATTACGAATTTCTTGAATTTCTTCTGCTGTTCTTACGAACGAAAGAGCAACCCAATCTACATCGTTTTGAAGACCAAATTTTAAATCTTCCCAATCCTTGTCTGTTACTGAAGGTTGAGAAATATTAGTATTTGGTAAATTAACCCCTTTCTTTTGTTTCAATAAACCACCATAAACGACTTCCGTGATTACGTCAACATCATCTTTTCCGATTACCTTCACCTCTAACTTTCCATCATCCATCAAGATTCTTTCGCCTACTTTCACATCATTATACATTCCCTTGTAAGGTGTACTTACACGTTGAGCATTTCCCACGATGTCATCGCTGGCAAATCTAAGTTGTTGACCAGGAATCAATTCTACGCCAGCATTGCCTCCCTCCATCAAACCAACCCTAATTTTTGGGCCTTGAAGGTCTTGCAAAATAGCACATTTGAACCCATGTTCTTTATTAATTTTACGAATACGGTCGATACGGATTTGATGATCTTCGTGAGTTCCGTGTGAGAAATTCAAACGGAAAACATTTACACCGGCTCTTGCCAATGCCAATAACATTTCTTCGCTCTCTGAAGCAGGACCTACTGTTGCGACAATCTTGGTTTTTCTTTGCATAGGTAAAATAAAATTTATCTTCGGCTTAGGAATTGTGCAAAAATACTAAAATTGATTTATAAATAAAGCTATTTTGAAAAGCAATGCTCCAATGTTTTTTTTGCAAAAACATAAAATACTAATAATCAAATACTTACAAAAAAATATTGTTCTAAAATAAAAGCTTCAAAATTTTCTTTCATCTAATGTTTTATTCGTTTTTGGACACTTATGTTTGTAAAGCAGCCTCACCATTAACAAGCCCAAATAAGCCGAGGGATTAAAAAAAAATGTTTTTTTTTGCGTGAAAAAAAAAATTGAGTAGATTTGTGGAACAAAATAATTAAACAAAACCATTGAAACATTCGTCAATCGCAATTATTCCTCTCCTTCTACTCAGCTTTACGGTGTGAGAAACGGAGATTTTGTATATACAAAAGCCCTTTCTTGCAGAATAAGAAAGGGTTTTTTTTTAGACGAATGCCTATTTAATAACCATTATAAATCTCATTAGAAATGAGCGATAAAATTTATGTTTTCGACACTACTTTGCGAGATGGCGAGCAAGTACCGGGTTGTCAGTTAACTACTGACGAGAAAGTGATGATTGCAAAAGAACTTGAAAAACTTGGTGTAGATATTATCGAAGCAGGGTTTCCGGTTTCAAGCCCCGGCGATTTCAAATCTGTAGTAGAAGTGGCTAAAGCGGTTACAAATCCTACGGTTTGTGCATTATCTCGTGCAGTAAAGGGCGATATAGATGCTGCTGGAGAGGCACTTAAATTTGCAAAAAGACCTCGAATCCATACCGGAATCGGTGCATCTGATATTCATATTAAGCATAAATTTAATAGTAATCGTGAGCAAATTATCGAGCAAGCTATCGATGCAGTCAAACATGCTAGAAAATATGTTGATGATGTCGAATTTTATGCAGAAGATGCAGGAAGAGCTGATTTGGAGTTTTTAGCTCGCTTGACAGAAAATGTCATCAATGCTGGAGCAACGGTTGTTAATCTTCCTGATACTACTGGCTATGTTTTGCCTCACGACATGTTCGATAGAATCGATTATTTGATGAATAATGTACCAAATATCGATAAAGCTATCATTTCTATGCACAATCATAATGATTTGGGCTTGGCAACTGCCAATACTATTGCGGGTATTCGTGCAGGAGCGAGACAAGTAGAGGTTACTATTAATGGTATTGGAGAAAGAGCAGGAAATACTTCATTGGAAGAAATCGCCATGATTCTGAAAGTTCATAAAAATTTAGGGCTTCATACTAATATCAATAGCGAATTACTTTTCCCTACTAGTAATTTGGTTTCACAAACCATGCGAATGCCAGTACAAGCCAATAAGGCAATTGTTGGTAGAAATGCTTTTGCACATTCGTCAGGTATCCATCAAGATGGTTTCTTGAAGAATGCCGACACCTACGAAATTATCAATCCTCAAGAGGTTGGTGTTCCGAAATCTTCTATTGTACTTACTGCAAGAAGCGGCCGTCATGCTCTCAAGCACAGATTAGAAATGCTTGGATATAAATTAGATAAACCAGTTTTGGATGAAACATACAGACGCTTCTTAGAATTAGCCGACCAAATAAAAGAAGTAAATGATAAAGATTTGGTCAAATTGATGCGAGCATAAACATTATCCATAAATTCTAAAAGCCGAAATTCCAATATAGGACTTTCGGCTTTTTTTACATTCACACCTAAAATATATTATAACAACGCCTCAAACAAAATTTCCGCAGGATGTTTTGATAAACGACCCGTTCCATCCTTGATTTGATGGCGGCAACTTGTACCGGCAGCGGCAATAATTACTTCTGTAGCTTGTTTACGAATAGTAGGAAATAAGACTAATTCCCCAATTTTCATGGAAGTTTCATAATGTTCTTTTTCATAACCAAACGAGCCTGCCATCCCACAACAACCAGAAGGAATAAGATGTACTTCATAATTTTCGGGCAAAGACAAGCATTTTTTGCTAGGTGTTAGAGAAGATAAAGCTTTTTGGTGACAATGCCCATGTAATTTAATAAGCTTTTTCTCCGACGAAAATACTTCTTTTCTTATTTTCTTTTTATCAATTTCTCCCGCAAACCATTCCTCAAAAGTATAGGTATTTGTAGCGATGTTGATTGCCTTTTCTTTCAACTCTCCTGAAAGCAATTCTCGATACTCATCTCTGAATGTTAAAATTGCGGAAGGTTCTATCCCAATCAAAGGCACTTGAGCATTGACAATTTCAGCAAATAAAGATACATTTTTTTCTGCTAATTGCCTTGCTTCTCGCAACATACCTTTCGACAAATAACTTCTTCCCGACTCAACATGCCGAATAATTTGTACTTCATAACCTAATTTCCATAGTAATTGAATCGTTTTTTTTCCTACCTCAACATCATTATAATTCGTAAATTCATCACAAAAAAGCACTACTTTACCATTCACGAAATGCGAAGGGGGCGTCTGTCGATGAAACCATTTTTCTAAAGTTTCGGAATATAGATGTGGCATCGAACGCTTAGGGTGAAAACCTACCAAATTATTTAGTATGGCTCTACTCCAAGGTGTTTCGAAAAAGGCTCGATATGCCCAGGGTATTTTACTCGCCAATTGCATTTGTTTGGCAAAGTTCCCGATTAATCGAGAGCGAAACGGGATACCTTTTTTATCGTAAGACTCTTGTAGGAACTCCGCTTTCATTTTTGTTATGTCCACACTCGAAGGACACTCGGATTTACAAGCTTTGCATGATAAACATAAATCCAATACTTCTTTGACAGACGCTGCAGAAACAGCATTTTTGTTGGTATAAAATTGTCTTAGAATATTTGCCCTTGCTCGTGTCGTATCTTTTTCAAATCTTGTTGCCATATAACTCGGACACATCGTTCCTCCCGTAATTTCGGTTTTTCTACAATCTCCCGAGCCACTACATTTCTCTGCCAATCTCAAAATACTTTCCTGCTCCGAAAAATCAAAAATTGTTGATTGAACAGGAGGGGTCATATCCGCTTCAAAACGTAAAAACTCATTCATAGGTGGAGATTCTATTATTTTACCTTGGTTAAAAACCCCATTTTTGTCGAATATTTGTTTTACTTGTCGAAAAAGAGCATAATTTTCCTCCCCCATCATAAACGGTATAAACTCTCCACGAAGCCTACCATCTCCATGCTCGCCAGATAATGAGCCACCATATTTTTTCACCAAAACAGCAGTTTCTACCAAAATATCTCTAAATAATTTCCTACCAGCAGTTGTTTTGAGGTTCAACATTGGCTCGACATGCAACTCTCCCGCTCCAGCATGGGCATAAATCGAGTATGAGACGCTTTTAGCTTGCAATATTTGTTCTAATTCATTGATATAATTGGGCAAATCCTCGGGAGAAACGGCACAATCCTCAATTAAATTGACTGGTTGAATATCTCCTTTTAGATTTCTCAATAAGCCCAATCCACCTTTTCTAACATCCCATGCTTTTTTGGCATCTTCTCCAAGCAAAACTGGGAAAGCATAGCCAAGTCCTTGGTTTTGTAAATCATCAATTAATTTTTCTGCTTTTTGTAAAAATCCATTTTCCGAATCATCAAAAAACTCAACCATCAAGATAGCTTTAGGCTCGCCCTCAATGAAAAAACGATTTTTTGCCTGTTCGGTGTTGGTTTTAGTGAAATCTAATATAAAATCATCAACCAATTCAGAAGCTGTACATTGATGCTCCAAGGCAACGAGATTTGCCAATAGTGCCTCGTTCATCGTATGAGTATGAACTGCTACCATACCCACAAAAGCAGGAGGTACATCGATTAGTTGAAGTTTTGCCTCGATCACGAAACACAAAGTACCCTCTGAGCCAGCAATCAATGAAGCAATATTTCTATTTTCTTCATTCAACAGAAAATCCAGAGCATAACCTGTGTTTCGTCGGCTGATAGACTGTTTAGGAAATCCCTCTTTTATCGACTGAATATTAGTAGTATTTGAGAGAATATTATCTAAATTTTGATAAATTTCCCCTTCGAGTGAGGCTAAATTTGTTTTATCGAGCCACGTATTTCTATCTAAACTTTTAAATACTACTTCCGATGCATCTGCCAACAAAGCCTTTACTTCCAATAAATTATCTCTCGTTGTTCCCCAAATAATCGAGTGTAAACCACATGAATTATTCCCTATCATACCACCAATCATCGCACGACTCGCCGTTGATGTTTCAGGACCGAACATTAGTCCAAAAGGTTTCAAATAGGCATTCAAGTCATCCCGAATCACACCTGGCTGTACCTTTACCCATTTTTCTTCGATATTTACTTCTAAAATACGGTTCATGTATTTAGAAATATCCACCACAATTCCCGACCCAACAACTTGCCCAGCAAGCGAGGTGCCAGCCGCTCGAGGAATCAAAGTCAGCTGATATTTATTAGCAAAATCAATTATTTTCTTAATATCATTTTCATCTTTAGGCAAAGCTACTGCCAAAGGTTTCTCCTGATATACAGATGCATCTGTGGCATAAATAGTTTTTACAGCCTCATCTTCGGCAGACGTATTGAAATACAAATCCCCTTGCCATTCTTCTTTTAAATCTTCAAACATCATTTTAATCCTTATAAAGTTGTTCAAAGTTGAACAAGAAATATGTGAAATCCACGAAAACTCTGCCAAAAATTTTAAGTAAAGCCATAAAAAAATCCAAATAAGAATGAAATCTACAATATTCCTATATAATTATTGTTATAAAACTACCATAAAAGTTTAAATTTGCATTTGCCAAGAATTAAGAAGACATATTGGCAGGTTTTCTGAATTTGGACAAATAATTGATAACAAAAAAAGGATAAACGAACAAACAGATACAAATGCTCAATTTTATTACAAAAGGAATATCCCAGATTTTTGGTACTAAGTCTGAAAAAGATATTAAAGAATTACAGCCTTATGTAAAGCTGACTAATGATGAATATGCTTTATTAGCAAATCTTTCGCATGATGAGTTCAGAGCTAAAACCGTTGAACTAAAAAACTATATTGCCCAAAGACTTTCCGGTATTGATGACCAAATCAAGCAAATTCAAGAAAACATCGACTCCAATCCAGATTTACATGTGGATATGAAAGAAAATGCTTTCAAAAAAATCGATGAATTGAAGCTTGAAAGAAATAAAGAATTAGAAGTAGTATTACTCGAAATTCTCCCAAAAGCTTTTGCAATTGTTAAAGAAACTGCCCGTAGATTTTCTGAGAATGAGTCTATTACAGTATCAGCTACCCATTTAGATAGAGAATTAGCATTAAAAAGATCGCATATTCAAATTGACGGGAACCAGGCAACATGGAAAAACCAATGGATGGCTGCTGGCAATTTAATGACTTGGAATATGGTACATTATGATGTACAAATAATCGGTGGGGCGGCTTTGCATAAAGGAAAAATTGCAGAGATGGCAACGGGTGAGGGAAAAACTTTGGTAGCAACCCTTCCGGCGTTCCTCAATGCACTTGCTGGAGAAGGTGTACATATTGTTACAGTAAACGATTATTTGGCAAGACGTGACTCAGAATGGATGGGGCCTATCTATGAATTTAATGGTATTACTTGCGAATGTATCGATAAATATCCTGCCAATACACCGGCTAGACGTGCCGCTTATCAAGCAGGGATTTGCTACGGAACTAATAATGAATTTGGCTTTGATTATCTGAGAGATAATATGGTCAATGATACAGAAGAATTGGTACAAAGAGCCCATCATTATGCGATGGTCGATGAGGTCGATTCAGTACTGATTGATGATGCCCGTACACCATTAATTATCAGTGGTCCAATGGCAAGAAAAGGGGATGAAGAATTATTCTTGAGTCTCAAACCCCGCATTCAGAGAATCGTAGAAGTTCAAAAAACATTAACCAACAACTATCTTAACGAAGCAAAAAAATTAATTACTGCCGGAAATAAGAAAGACGGAGGATTGGCGTTGTTTCGTGCTTTTAGAGGTTTACCTAAAAATAAGCCTTTAATTAAATACCTTTCAGAAACAGGTATCAAAGCCGTTTTACAAGAAACAGAGGCAATTTATTTGGCAGAAAATCAAAAATTAATGCCTGAAGCAGATGCCCCTTTGTATTTTACCATTGATGAAAAAAGTAATTCCATCGAATTGACCGACAAAGGGATTGATTTCTTGACTGGTGAAAGCGAAGACCACGGCTTCTTTGTGATGCCAGATTTGGGAGTAGAATTGGCAGCTATCGAAAAAAATACAGAACTAAGCGAGCATGACAAAATTATCAGGAAAGACGAGGTAATTCGTGATTATTCTACCAAGGCAGAAAGAATTCATGCGGTCAATCAGTTATTGAAAGCTTATACTTTATTTGAAAAAGACGTAGAATACGTTGTTATCGATAATAAAGTAATGATTGTTGATGAACAAACTGGACGTATCATGGACGGTCGCCGTTGGTCAGATGGATTGCATCAGGCGGTAGAGGCGAAAGAAAATGTAAAAGTTGAAGATTCAACCCAAACTTATGCTACTATTACGCTCCAAAATTACTTCAGAATGTACCACAAATTGGCAGGTATGACTGGTACTGCTGAAACAGAAGCTGCTGAATTTTGGAAAATCTATAAACTTGATGTCGTTTCTATTCCAACCAATAGAAGTGTCGTTCGTAAAGATCAAGAAGATAAAGTTTATAAAACAGTACGTGAAAAATACAATGCTGTTGTGGATGAAATCAATGAGTTGGTATCGATTGGGCGTCCGGTATTGGTGGGTACAACTTCGGTTGAAAACTCAGAAATTTTGAGTAGAATGCTTACTTTACGTAAAATCCCTCACCAAGTATTAAATGCGAAGCAACACGCCAAAGAAGCCGATATCGTAGCAGAGGCAGGAAAACCAGGAACGGTAACTATTGCAACCAATATGGCTGGTCGTGGAACAGATATTAAGCTTACCCCAGAGAGTAAAACTTCAGGTGGTTTGGCAATTATCGGAACTGAACGACATGACTCCAGACGTGTGGACAGACAATTACGTGGGCGTGCCGGTCGTCAGGGGGATCCTGGAACATCACAGTTTTTTGTGTCTTTAGAAGACCAATTGATGCGTTTGTTCGGCTCGGATAGAATTGCATCTGTAATGGATAAATTGGGAATGGAAGAAGGAGAAGTAATCCAACATTCGATGATTACAAGCTCTATAGAAAGAGCTCAAAAGAAAGTCGAAGAAAATAATTTTGGTGTTCGTAAGCGTTTGATTGAATATGATGATGTCATGAATATCCAAAGAGATACCATTTATAAGCGACGTAAAAATGCTTTATTTGGCGATAGATTATCATTGGATATTGCCAATATTTTATACGATACTTGTAATGATATTGTGATGAATGCCGAAGGAAATTATGATGAATTCGAGCTTCGTTGTTTCCAAAAATTAGCTTTAGAGCCTGAAATCCAGCGTTCAGAGTTTTCGAAAGGAAACCATAAATTAGTTGAACGATTGTACCTTCAAGCAGAAAAAGTTTATAAAACTAAAAATGACGAAATTCGTAAGAATATACTTCCTGTGCTTCAGAATGTGCTACAAGATAGACAAGCCTTGGTTCATGAGCCATTTATAGCAATTGTTGGCGATGGCAATCATAACATAGGATTGTATTGTAATTTGAAGGATGCTGTCGAAAGTGAAGGTCGTGTGTTGATTAAAGAAATTGAGAAACATATTTCTTTAAGCTTGATAGACCAAGAGTGGAAAGAGCATCTGAGAGATATGGACGATTTGAAACAATCTGTACAAAATGCATCTTACGAGCAAAAAGACCCTTTGTTGATTTATAAATTCGAGGCAGTAGAACTATTTAAAAATTTCCTCAATAAAGTTAATGCAGATACTGTAGCATTCTTAATGAAGGCAAATATTGTAGAAATGCGTTTCCAACAAATGGCACCTCCGCCACGTACAGACACACCGAAATTACAAACCAATAAAGACGGTGACGAATCGGGCGACTCATCGGGCATAAAGTCATCTCCATTAAAAGGTACAAAAATAGCTGATCGAAATCAGAGAGTTAATGTACAATACAAAGATGGGACTGTCAAAAGAGATATCAAATTCAAGAATGTCGAGGATGACGTTGTGAGTGGAAAAGCAGTTTTAATTGATTAATAAAAATAAAAAAGCGGTATGTTACATACCGCTTTTTTATTTTTATTTTGCTCTAAAAAATACCGTAATGGGTACACCCTCAAATCCAAAATGCTCTCGTAGCTTATTTTGTAAAAATCTTGCATAAGAATCTTGAATATATTGTGGCAAATTACAGAAGAAAATAAATGTTGGTGAAGGCGTAGGTACTTGCACACAATATTTTATTTTGATTTGCTTTCCTTTAAGCATAGGAGGAGGAGTATTCTCTATAATTGGCAACATGATTTCGTTGAGCTTCGAAGTAGTGATTTTCTTAGTTTTATTCTCATATACTTCCATCACTTTCTCGATTACCTGAAAAATTCTTTGTTTTTCCATTACAGACGTAAATACAACCGGCATATAATTCATAGGGGCGAGCCTTTCGAGAATTTCTTTTTTCATTCGATCGGCTGTTTTTGAATCTTTTTCAATCAAATCCCATTTATTAATCATCAAAACAATACCTTTCTTAGCATTATGAGCATGCCCGATAATACTTATGTCTTGCATCTCAAGTCCTAAAGAAGCATCTAGTAAACAAACACAGACGTCCGAACTTTCTAAAGCTTTAATAGACCTCAAAGTAGAATAAAATTCAATATTATCATGTACTTTTGCTCGCTTTCTTATTCCGGCAGTATCCGTCAGAATAAAATCTTTACCAAACATTCGGTAATGTGTATCTACCGAATCTCTTGTTGTTCCGGCAATTGGAGTCACAATACTTCTTTCTTTCCCTAATAAAGCATTCAAAAATGACGATTTACCCACATTCGGGCGACCCAGAATAGCGACTCTCGGAATACCCTCATCTGGATTTTCGATTCCTTTATCATTAAAATGAGCTACTACCGCATCGAGTAAATCTCCTGTACCACTCCCATCTGCACCTGAAATTGGGTAAATAGTATCACCCACCCCCATTTCATAAAACTCCATCGAGCTTTGTTGCCGTTCAAATGTTTCTGCTTTATTTGCCACCACTAATACAGGTTTTTTAGAACGACGAAGCACATTGGCAAAGTCTTTATCTAAATCGGTCAATCCTGTCATCGTATCAACCACAAAAAGTATCAATGTCGATTCTTCAATCGCAATTTCAACTTGTTCACGGATAGCCCCTTCAAATGTATCTTCCGAGCCTACCACATAGCCTCCAGTATCAATCACCGTAAAATAATTTTCACACCAAACAGCATGACCATAGTGACGGTCACGAGTAACACCCGGCATATTATCCGTGATAGCTACCCTTCCTTCAATAAGACGATTAAAAAGCGTCGATTTGCCAACATTCGGTCGGCCCACAATTGCAACTATATTTGCCATAAATCGGTAAACGGTTATCGTTCGTTAAAACGGTAAACAGTGATTCTCTTGCGAGAACTGTAAAAATGAATAAAAATTGAACAAATAGGGAGAAGTCTATTCGTTTTCAACAAGACTTTCAGTAATTGAGTTCATTTACCTAAAAAACCTTGAATATCTTGCCACGAAAATGATATAAAAATAATGGCTAAAACCGCCAATAACAATCCATATTTATTTAATGAAGTAAGTTTTTCTTTGAAAAAAATCAAAGCAACAGCCGCAGTCAGTAGGATTACTCCAATATTATAAATTGGATATACAAATGCTCCACTATTTCCGTAGGAAGTCAATGCTAAAATTAGAAAATAAAAAGATAGAAAATTAGGAACTCCTAAAGTGATTCCAGCCAAAATATTCTTAAATGCAAAAACTTCTTCTTTTTTTAAGTATTTGATTATCAATATAATAATTCCAGAAACTGCCGCACCAAGTACCATGACGAGTGTAACTGGAATAGTTCGGTCGGCGGATTGAATGTATCGAATATTCAAGTAATTAATCGCTGTATTAGTAATTCCATACATCAAAAAAACAGCAACCGGCAATAGCCAATGAAGACGATTTGTACTCACTTTATTATCTTGTGAATTAGAGCGATACGTGCTTAAAACCACCGCCAATAATGCCATCAGTAAGCCTAAATAATTAATAAAATCAAAAGATTTAGTGGCACTTTCAAACAAAAAAAGGCTACATAGAACTGGTATTACCAAAGAAATATTATTTGCTAAAGATGTTAAAGTCATACCTATTCTTTGCGTAGATGCCCCAGACAAAAGAAATGTGACGATAAAGCCCACCCCCAAAATTGCGGCATAATAAGTCCATTCTTGGCTAAAATCAAGCTCAAACGTTTGATTTTCAGGCATCAAGAAAAAACCAGTGATAAAACATACTGGATAATTAAATGCAATTGCCTGGAAAGTGCTGATTTGAAACTTCGGAAATAGTCGAAAATTTATCAACAATAATACAGAAAACAAAATACTTAATACTAAATAAGACATTGTATTTCAAGTTAAATTCATAAAAAATTATTCATATCCGAAACGCTCCAACTTTTGTTTTTTATTACGCCAATCGGGTTCAACCTTGATATATTGCTCTAAGAAGATTTTTTTTCCAAAAAACTTCTCCATTTCCTGTCGAGCATCTATACCCAATTTTTTTATCCGCTCGCCTTTATGCCCAAGCAAAATTGCCCTTTGGGTTGTCCTTTCCACATAAATTTCTGCACTTACCACAATCATATCCTCTTTTTCTTTGAAAGCCGTAATAACGACCTCAGAGCTATACGGAACTTCTTTTGTATAATTGGTAAATATTTTTTCACGAATAATTTCAGCAGCAAAGAAACGTTCAGGCTTATCTGTCAATTCATCCTTTGGGAAATAGGGATGATGAACTGGCAATAAATCGACAATTTTTCCTAAAAGACCTTCTACATTTTGTTGATGAAGAGCCGAAATGGGGATAATTTCCCTTGATTTAAAGTTATCTTTCCAATAATTAATTTTTTCCTCTACTTGTTCAGGCTTTGCTAAATCGATTTTATTAATAATTAGAAGGATTGGCACGTCCGTATTGGCAATTTTAGAAATAACATCATCCTCATCATGTTTTTCAAAAATATCCGTCACAAATAATATCACATCAGCATCCTCCAATGAGCCGTGTACAAAGTGCATCATCGACTTATGCAGTTCATAGACAGGCTTTATGATACCTGGAGTATCAGAATACACCAATTGAAAATCAGTCCCCTCGTGTACCCCATTGACAATCCCCATGATTCGGTGGCGAGTAGTCTGAGCTTTAGATGTGATAATTGAGAGGCGTTCACCCACCAAAATATTCATTAAAGTTGATTTTCCGACATTTGGTTTTCCGATAATAGAAATAAAACCGGCTTTATGATTGGGTGAAATTGCTTGAAATTCCATAGAGAAAAGTAAAAAAGACTAAAAAAATAAAATATTTTACAAAGATAGTTTTTTATTATGAAAAAATTACTACCTTTGCATCCACGTTAAAAACAACATCGCGGGATGGAGCAGTTGGCAGCTCGTCGGGCTCATAACCCGAAGGTCACAGGTTCGAGTCCTGTTCCCGCTACAAAGTAAAAGCGAAACTTAAAAGTTTCGCTTTTTTATTTTCTGCCGAAATCATTTTCTACATTAGAATCAACATAAATCAGATTAGTAAATTAACAATAATATCATTTGATAGATTATTGTCTATTGGGTTTATGTAATATTTTTGCGATAGTTTATATTCATCTTTTAACTCAAGCATTTACCTCTGAGCATGAAATTACTGCTTTTATTCACTATATTATTTCAATCTCCTTCAGATACCACCCAAACCCAATTACTTCGAGAAGTAGTTGTTTCAGCCCAAAGAATCGAAAATAATGCTTTCGAAACTGCCCAAAGTATCAAAGTTATCGATACAAAATACTTACAAAACCGAATGCCACGTACAAGCCCCGAAGCTTTATCTAGTATCAATGGAGTATTTGTTCAAAAAACCAATCACGGAGGTGGCTCGCCCTTTGTTAGAGGATTGACGGGTAATCAAACATTATTGTTAATCGATGGTATCAGACTCAATAATGGCACATTTCGGTACGGACCAAATCAGTACTTTAATACAATCGACCCATTTTCGATTCAAAAAATTGAAATATTAAAAAATTCTGGTTCTGTTCAGTATGGGTCGGATGCTATTGGAGGCACAATTCAGGTTTTAACAGAAGACCCACAATTTAATAGCAATCTAAAAGTAAATATTTTGGGCAGGCTTGCTACACAAGGTATGGAGCAAAGCTCTCGAGGAAGTTTTAGTATTGGTAATAATCTTATTGCTGTTTCTGCTAGTATTGTCTATCGAAATTTTGGTGATTTGATGGGCGGTAAAAATACCGGTCGCCAATATCCTTCTGGCTATAATGAGCAGGCATCCAATTTCAAAGGTAAAATAAAACTTGGCAAAGGTATTGTAACGATTGCCCATCAATATTTTGAGGCAAATCATGTACCAATTTATCATAAAATTCTACTAGAAAACTTTTCCATTAATGAATTTCAGCCTCAACAACGACAACTTTCCTACATAAAATTCAAACAAGAAAATCAGTCACGATTATTTAGTAGTGTTTCTTTTAGCGGTTCACTTCAAACAAGCAAAGAAGGACGAAATAGTCAAAAAAAATCTTCTTTGCGTCTGATTCGAGAAGTAGATAAGGTCTATTCAAAAGGATTAACAAGTACGATTTTATCTAAACTTTCAAACAAATGGACTGCTAATTCGGGCATTGATATTTATCATGATTTGGTCAAAAGTCAAAAAACTGAGCAAATTTTATCAGATATAACCCCTACATCCCCTTCGTCTATGCGAGGATTATATCCTGATGCTTCGAGGCTGTTCAATTACTCCATATTTTCTCTTCATCAATTCAGGCAAAATTCTTGGCATTTCTCAGCAGGGCTACGCTATAACGGATTTTCAATTATCATTCCAGAAAAAACCATAGGAACAACAATGCTTCACCCCAAAGCATTTGTTCCAAATGCCTCGTTAGCCTATATAAATAACCAGTCGAATATATATTTCTCCTATAATGCAGGGTTCCGGTCTCCCAATATAGACGATTTGGGAACATTAGGGATAGTCGATTTTAGGTACGAATTACCATCTAAAGACCTAAAACCAGAAAAATCGAATAATTATGAATTAGGATATAAATTCAGAGGCGATAAAATTGCTAGTACAACAGCAATTTATTATAGCGATTTAAAAGATTTAATTACAAGAGTTAAAATACCAAATCAAATCATTGATGGATATAATGTTTACAGAAAAGAAAATATAGAAAAAGCATATATCAAAGGAATTGAAGCCGAAATAGAAGCGATATGCAGTGCTTCTTTGAAAACTTATGCTGGCATTTCATATAGTTTTGGACAAAATATCACTAAACACGAACCTATGCGGCGTATTCCGCCACTCAATGGACAAATTGGGTTAGAATATCGCAAAAGACATTTTTTCGTTCATCCCGAATTTTTATTTGCACAAAATCAGAGTCGTCTTGCACAAGGTGATAAAGACGATAATCGAATTGGACCAAACGGAACTTCTGCTTGGAATATTATTAATCTTTACAGCGGATATGAATATAAATTTATTTTTATGAATATCACAGTACAAAATATTCTCAACCGAGATTATAAAACGCATGGTTCTGGCATTAATGGTGTTGGACGAAGCTTATGGGCTACTCTAAAATTCTCCATTTGATTGTAGGTTTTCGATCAAGCTACCTATTATCATACCCAAAATACTTGCCAACAACCCCCATATCAGGCTTGGAATAGCAGTTTCAAAAAATTCAAAAAAAGTCCAAACGGCTGTTCCGCCTATCATTGACAAAATTGCCCCCCATGCTTTGGCATATTTCCAATATAAACCCGCAACCATCGGCACAAATAATGCGACCAAGCTCAATGCTGAAGATTCGCCTACTAACTCATAAATTTCACCTTTATACATCGAAAAACCGATGCTAACCACCATCATGCCAACTACCGAATACCGCATGATTGATAACAATTGTTTATCTGAGATTTTCTCTCCGAATAAAGGTTTTATTAAATTCTCACCCAAAACAGTTGCCGGAGCTAAAACTGCTCCGCTACATGTACTAAGAATAGCAGACAACAACGCCCCAAAAAACAATATTTGAATACCAAGGCTTCCATATTTCAGCACTAAATAAGGTATCGACATTTGCGTATCCCCATCTCGTAATTCAGGATGCAACATCGTACCACACAAAGCAATCACAAGAGGCATAGAGGCTATACTAAAATACATCAAAGATGACCAATAAGATGCCCGAACAGCTACATCTTCAGATTTCGCTGATAATACCCGCTGAAATACATCCTGCTGAGGGATCGATCCCCAACCAATCGTTATCCATGCCGAAAAATACCAAATCCATTCATGCCAAGTATTTTTTTGAGGGATTACTCTAAAAAAATGTTTTGGCTGAGATGAAAAGAGTTTTGTCCACCCTCCTACTTCAGAAACCAACTCTATCATCAATACCAATAAGCCAATAATAATCATCACGGTCTGAATGGTATCTGTGGTAGCAACCGACCACATCCCTCCGATATATGTATAAATCACCACTACCAAAGCACTCAAAATTATCCCATAGGTCATATCTAAACCTGAAATCGCTTGCAAAACTGTTGCTAATGCAATCAATTGAGCTGCAATCCAAGCAAAATAAGACGGAATCATGAATAGGGCAGAAATCCATTCGACAGATTTATTATAACGAATTCTGAAATAATCTGAAAAAGTAAGAATGTTGAGGCGGTATAATGGACGAGCAAAAAACAAACCGATTAACAGCAAACACAAGGCTGCTCCAAATGGATCTTCTATAACGCCAAGTATCCCATGCTCTACAAATTCGGAGGATGCCCCCATAATTGTTTCAGACCCAAACCAAGTTGCAAACAACCCAGAGGCTACCACAAATGTCGGCATTCTTCTGCCTGCAATGGCAAAATCGTCTGACGTATGTACATTTCGTGAAGCGTACCATCCAACCAAGATGGTCACCAATAGGTATAAGGCAATAAAAATCAATAACATCTATTCAATCGATAAATCTCTGAAAAACAACCATTTATTACACCATAAAAACATTCGGGAACTTTTTCTAAAGAATAATTGTTGTTAATTTCGGTCTTTAATTAAATCTAAATTTACACGTATTAAAAAAACAATTATTGTTTGTACAATTATTGTAAAAATAATTTTTGTCAATTTTTCTTAATTATATTTCAAAAAAATCTCTAAACTAATATTTTTTTTGACAACATAATCATATCTCTAAAAACATTTCCTACATTTCTTAAAATCGGGCATTTGCTCGATTAACACCCCCGGTACGCCCATACCTTACACTTTTATACTATTTTTCACAATTTAACCATTTAAATTTTATGCCAACCAGATTCACTGATCGATTTTATGAAGTTGTTCCAAATAAATTATACGCAAGTGCCACTCCAAGTGATTTGAGGGCATCGAATCGTGCGATAAACCTAAAGTTTATTCAGGAAAATAATATCCAAGTAATTGTCAACTTAATGGAAGACGACGAATTAGACCATGATTTCAATTTATTTTTTGACTATGCACCAGAGTTTTCAAAAGTCGGAATCGAAACTGTTCGTTTTCCAATTCAAGATATAAATATTCCCAAATCTAAAGCGTATGCAATCGAGATTGTAGATTTTATCGACCGTAAAAACAATGAAGGAAAAAGAGTATTGGTTCATTGTTGGGGTGGAGTCGGGCGTACTGGCACAATTGTAGGCTGCTACTTATTGCGTCATCAATTAGCAAATGCGGACAACTTTATGTCTGTAATAGCTCATCTAAGAAAAAATACAAGCATTGCAGAGCGAACATCTCCTGAAACTTTTACCCAAGAAAATTTTGTAAAAAACTTTCTTGATTAATAAATCCTTATTGAGTCAACTATTTTTACGATTAATCCAAAATTCATTTTTAAACCAAAATTATACACTTATGTACACGAACTTATCAGAAAAAATCAAGTCTGCTTTTTTAGGTTTATCTCTTGGAGATGCTTTGGGTGTTCCTTATGAATTTAAAGATAGAGAAGAAATGGACGAAGCCCCTATTACAGGAATGGTGGGCGATAGTGGTTGCTGGAATCAGCCAGCTGGAACTTGGTCGGACGATTCCTCGATGGCATTTTGTTTGGCAGAAAGCCTTGTTGGTGGCTATAATGCAATCGACATTGCCAAAAAATTTATCGCATGGAGACGAGAAAACCTTTGGACAGCCCGAGGTAGCGTATTTGATATTGGTAGCACGACACAGATGGGAATTATGCGTTTGGAGAGATGTTTTCAAACCCAAGATTTTACCCTACTCGATTCGTATCAAAATTACAACGACGAAAGCCAAAACGGGAATGGTGCATTGATGAGGACATTGCCATTTGTATTTTATTTACACAATTACTCGGAGCAAGAGCAATTTGAAAAAGTGTGGCAAATTTCGTCTATGACACATCAGCACATTCGCTCAGCAATGAGTTGTTTTATTTATTTGAAACTTGCAGAAAAGCTTTTATTGGATATACCAAAAAAGCAAGCATATAATGAGGTACGAACTTTTATTAAAACTTTCTGGGATACTATTGATTTTCCGAGACAAGAAAGAGAAAAATTCTCCCGAATCATCGAGCAGGATATCAGTCAACTGAATAGTTCACAAATCAAGTCAGACGGTTATGTCATTCATACGTTAGAGTCGGCATTATATGTATTTCTCAAATACGACAATTATAAGGATATTGTGTTTGCAGCTATTAATTTGGGAGACGACACCGACACCACTGCTTGTGTTGCTGGAGGAATTGCTGGAATTTGTCATGGCTTAGATGTCCCTGAACGTTGGTTGAATAAATTGGCACGTACCAACGATATTATTGATTTGGCAACAAAAACAAGCGAATCAGTACAAAAAAACCTTCTAAATAGTTAAAATTAATTTCTTATCTTATTTAGCAAATTTAGTGATAGCTATTCTTTACTTAATGAAAATAGCTATTACTAAATTGCGTATTTCGGGTTGTTTAACTCAGAATTGTGCAATATATTTCAATATTCTTATCATTTATTTAGGGGAAAATAGGGGATGCCCCTATTTTCCCCTTTTTTATGTTGTTTATCGTAATGAATTGATATAGTATTGAAACACATTTCACCAATTAGGTGATATTGTCAAAAATGCTATTCATTTTGAAAGTAATTGTAAGTATTCTTCTTATTTCTGGAACATTGTATTCCCCTACTGATTGTCTGTTTAAAAACCCCTTATGTTTTTATAACACAGACATCCTTTCGTACCTACAAGTACTCCATAAGAATCAACAATACGACAAAATGATGCCATATTTTTATGGATTCGGGGTAAAACCAGAGAAAATAAAAAAGATTTTAGAAAACTCATCTTTTGGATATTCCCTGAAAAGAGTTGGAATAAAAGCCATTAAATCGAACGAATGGTCATTGACATATCAGAGGACACTATATGGCACCAATGAAAATTTTAAAATCAATTGCAAAACAATCAATGATACATGTAGAATCATTGTAGATACCAAGACATTACAAACGATTTTCGAAAAATAATATTTAACCATAAATACTTAAAAAAGTAATAATACACTAACCAATGAATAAACAAGTACTTTTTGTATCATTATTACTCATCATATCTTTTCAGTCTGTTAAAGGTGCAGGATATAGCGGATATCTCTCAGATTTTAGTATCTCTGGTAATGGTGGTTGTAGCTATTTATCGGTTTCTTTTCGGAATTTATATATCAATATTACCTCAAAAACTACCGCAACTCTAAGATTTCAAGTTCGGGTAAGTAGTTCGGGAGCCTATTCCGAGAAAGAATTAATTGGAAGTATAAGCAATTATGGTTCTTCTATTGATATAAGCTTCCCTACTTTTTATATGTATCAGGCATATTGCTATTACTCAAATATTCCGATTAAACTAACTTTTCAAGGTTCTTCCTTCGGAAACTCATATATAAGTGGGTATATGTCGGGGTCTGCCGCTTCTTACTATACCTCTTACGGGTATAGTTCCTATTCGAGTGTCTATTATTATTCAGGAGAAACTGCTGGGCTTAGTGTGAGCGGACTTAGTGATAATGCGATTTGCTCAAATAAAGACCTCAAAATACAGGCATACGGGGATAATTATCAATCAGTTTCTATTTATATTGATAATGTTAAAATAGGTTCAACTATTGAAACAGACAATTCATTCAGCATAAACCGAGGTCTTATTGTAAGTACAATGGATAATTTATCTAGCTTATACGGTTTATCAAACAGCGATGGAAGCTATCATACTATACAGTTGGAAATTAATGGAGAACGGCGAACCTATGCAAATTTCACTTTGTATCGTCCGATAAGTGGTGTTAATTTAACAGCCTCAAATACGGTTTCGTGTAATGGGAATCCCATTAATTTCAGTGTCACTCCAAAATCCAATGCTTACAATTATGAATGGTCGACAGGTATAAGCGGAAGCGGATTATACAATTACACTGCACTTAACCCTAGTACTAATGATTATTTTGTGACGATATATAGTTCGAACCGAGCATGTGCCACTAAATCAAATGTTATTAAAATAACCTCTTTCCCAAAACTAAACCCCACCATCAATGCAGAAAAAAGTATTTCTTGTAAGGGCGACCCTATTCGAATTAATGTATCCCCCAACGACCCTTCAAATTATGATTATAATTGGAGTAACGGTAGTAATGCTTCTAGTATATTAGTTTATGATAATAGTAACTATCAAGTCACGGTTACCCCTAAAAATGGCTGCCCAGCAGTTGCCTCAAACATTATTAGTAATTTATCATTTGATGAACCCATTACAAACTATACAGTTTCTCCTTTCCCTTTGGCAAATATTTGTAATCAAGATCTTGGTGTAAAATTGAATGTCACTAAAGAAAATAATGTTTACCTACAATGGAGTACAGGCGAAAATTCATCAACGATTACAGCTAGATCTCCGGGAAATTATACAGTATATTTAAGTCGTGGGGCTTGTAATATTGCTAAAACAATTCAGGTGACTCAAGAATTGCTTTCTGTGTCTGCATTTTCTGATAACGGTACAAGTACAATAAAACTATGCAGTGGGCAAAATTATAATCCATATTACCTGAAATCATCCTCGAATAATAGCCAAGCCAAAATTAAATGGAAACGTAACTCAAGTAGTACCGATGCTCCAGGTACAAACAGTACTTCAAACTATCTTCCTACACAAGAAGGATATTATTTTGCTATCGCAGAATTTGATGGTTGTATATCTCCTGAGTCCAATCGAATTAAGGTAGAATTGATAAATAATTTTGGGGTTAATATAAATCCTGCCAATCCCCCTATCATTTGTGACGGAGAGTTTCAATCTTTTTTTGCCTCTCCTAATTATGCAGCCGAACGACCAATTAGTATCGTATGGAATTTTGAAAACCAAAATATTTCTAAAGAATGGAAATTCGAGACCAATAAAGAAGGTGTTTACCAAGCGTCTATTTCATATGACGCTTGTAAGGCAAATAGTACAGTAAATTTCGTAACTAAGCCATCCAAAATGACGCTATCTGTACTTGATAATACAAAACTTGTCGCCAGCCAAACTTATGATGGATTTTATCAATGGTATTTCAAAAACCCTCCCTATTCTGATGATTTATCACTTTTTACGAAACTTGATAATAATAGTACAGAACTATTTGCTCCGAAGGTTGGAATTTATGCAGTCAAAGGCAACCGTAATGGATGCGGCATATCAACTTCTCCAATAATTTCTATCTCATTAATTACTGCTTTAGAAACCAACGAATCGAGTAAAAAATGGAATATTTTCCCGAACCCATCAGTAGGGAAATTTACTTCTGATTTGAAAGGCTTATCCTTCAATAATCCTATTGATATCCAGATATTGGATGAAAAAGGAAATATTATTCAATCTATACAACAAAATAATATCGAACAATTCTACCAATTGGATCATCTGAGCAATGGAACATATTATTTACTACTAAAAACAGAGGAACAATTTTTAGCTAAAAAAATTATCATAATGAAATGAAAAAACTATTTAAATATATTTTATTATCTCTATTTTACTGTTTGTGGGTTCATTCTTCTTTTTCCCAAAGCAGAACAAATAGTAGCTCGAGTAATTGGCTGTTTGTTCAAGTTGAAGATAGTTCGGATAGCGAAATTTCTTCTCAAGCAAACACGCTTTATTTTGATAAAAATAATATGCCGTGTAAGCCAGGCGAAGCATATTATTTTAGACTATTACCCTTTGAAAATTTCAAAAGTCCTGAAGGTATAGTAAAAGATTATTATTCGAATACCCTTAAGCTTAAATTTTCTGGTCGATATTATAAGTACAACATTAAAAACGAAACCGCCAATACATCCTTTCAAGGAGAATGTGATTTTTATGAAGAAAATGGGATTAAAACAACCAAAACATATCTGAACGGGCAAATAAAAAAGGAAAAAACATTCAATCTAAAGGGTCAAATTATTTATGAAGCTCTTTATAATGATGATTTGACGAAAAAATATTTTATCAGCTACTATTATGACAGTAATGGGAAGCAAAATGCCATTATGCAAGGAAAATATAATCCTATCAGCCGAAGTGATGATGGAAAGAAAAGAATATTTTATCCAACAGGAGAAGCATATATGGATATAGACTACGAAAATGGTTGCCCGAAGAGTATTGCCACATTTTATACAAAAACTGGAGATTCTTACCCTGTAGTTATTCAAGAGTTTGTTTGTGATAACCCTAAAGAATGGTTTTTTATCAATGATCTTTCGTTTAGGAAAAAACCTATCACTAATCCGAACGAAAATACAAGCTCTTTACATATCAAATCACTGAACGATAACATAGGTGTTTATTATACATCTATTAGTAATAATTTCTCAAAAAAACCTATAGAAATATCATTTTCTTTTGAACAAATAAACAAGGCAAACACCCCCGAGATTGGTATTGTTTGGCAATACCAAAGTCCACAAAATTATGCTTATTTCACGGTAAATCTACTTAAAAACACCTATGAAATTAATGCAATCGTAAACGGAGAAAAGAAAAAATATATGTTGGGATTCAGTAATAAAATTAGCCCTACTCTTTTACTTCAATCTCATGTTCAATTAAGGATTTTCCTCGACCCCAATAACGATATATTTCAGTATTGGATTAATGACACCAAACTCGATTTCAACAAATTTCCACAATTATTTATCAAGGAAAATAATTCGTGGAATATCGGGTGTTTGATTAATCCAATAGAAATTGGAAATGAAGTTGAGCTTAATAAGCTGGAAATCAAAATGTATTAACAAATTAAACTTTTATAAACCATGTACCATCAAGTCAGTTCTCGTCTAATAATTATAAGTATGTTATTACTTATTCAAAGTATTTCGTTCGCACAATCGAAAATCAAAAGTCCTCAATTTATCCAAAATATATTCAGCGAAGAAAAACCTTTCGATGTAATATCCTTAAATGAAACATTCTCTACTCTTTCCAAAATTACAGAATCCACTAAAGTCATTTCTTATTCAAATGGTGGAGATTTTGATGATATTCTTGTTTATACAGCCAAAGAAATGGACGGGGCTTATAATCTTTATGTGAGGGAGAAAGTATTAAATGATAATCCTATTGCGAAGACCTCAGGATTTAACATCAATTTAGCACCAAATTATTGTATGGCAAATAATAAAATTGTCTTTCAATATTTGAATAAAGGTAATTTTGATATTGCTTATGTAGATGCTGGAAATGGCAAAAATAAGTCTATAACATCCGTAACAAATACCGCAGAAGATGAATTCAATCCTTCTTGGTCTCCGGATGGCAAAATCATTGTTTATGAAAAGGGTAAAACACCTCCTAATCATATCGTTATAAACAAGAAAACCGCCAAAATGAAATACGAAAGCCAAGCTCTAAAAAATCAAATTTGGTTAAAAAATATCGACTCAAAAGAGTTGAAAATTTTAGGGATAGGAAGCTTTCCAAAAATTTCTCCCGATGGCAAGCAAATTGTCTTTATAAAGTTTGAACCTATACAAGGAAAAACAAAGGAAATGGGTACTATTTGGGTAATGTCTATTGACGGCGAACAAAGATCTAGGGTAACCGACATCAATCTTGGTAATGCCAGCAATCCTAATTGGAGTCCAGACGGTAAAAATATCGTTTTCGAGCTTAGCAAGAAAGATAAACCCGATAGTGATATTTACACCATTGATATCAGTGGAGATAACTTGAGACAACACACTTTTAATAAATCGTCTGATTTTGCCCCACATTGGACAATCAATGACTTTATTTATTTTTCTTCTGACCGTGGTGCAAAAAAAGACAATTTCCAGATTTGGAGATTTAAAATAAAGTAAACTGATCACTATTTCAAACGAATTAAATTACAATAACAATATGCAAAAAACATTACTAACTTTATTGCTCCTATTTTCACTTAGTCTAAATAGTTGGTCACAAACTGAGAAAGGACCTAATACGTGTCTATATCTCAATAGTGGAGCAAAAATAACCGGAAAGGTACTTTCTGTGTCTGATGACGGGAAAATCATTAAGATTTCTTACGATTTACAGGGAAATATTGTCAAAATTGTCCAAAGAGAAAAAGTACTATTGGCTTTTAATGAGAGAGGCAACTATTTGGTAATATCAAATTTGTCAGATTCTTCTGGAGAATCAGCCAAGCAACTCAGTGATTTTTATAGCGAAAATAGTAGTAAAAGACCCGATTATGACATTATATTCAAGGCTGTTCCCTTTGATATCATTCCATGTAATATAATTTATAGCGGAGAAGCAATTAATTATAAATTATCTAATTCCAATGTTGGTTCAATCAATAAGGAAAATGTATTAGCCATTATTTATAAAGATGGTAGCCACGAACTTGTGCGAGATATTGCTGAAATTACGCCTATTTTAAGATATAACTCTGTAAAATTTGAGTCCTCAAGATACTACGTTGAGCCACCTAAAATTGTGGAAGAACCCAAACCGAGTATCGCCAAGACAGCACCTATTGAACCCGAGCCAGAACGAGTTATTGAAAGAAAAAAAGTTATTGAGCCAGAAGCGGTAGAAGATAAATACACTAATACAAATAACAAAACAACCCGAAATACAGAAGAAGAAACTATCGTAATTCGTAAAAAAATTAAGCGTGAGGAGGCACAAGATCAGGAGACAGACGAACCCAAGATAGCTTATGAAGAAATACAAGATGAGCCGGAAGAAGATTTAGAACCAATGCCGACCCTGACCGAAGTTGAAAAAAAGCAATACCAAAAAAAATCTATCGAAAGAGTTGAAGAATTTAAAGATTATTTAAACGTCATTGGCGATAAATCAAGAAGTTTATACGAAAAGGCAGAAGCAAGAAAAAATGCCCTTAAACTATTTACACCAGGTGCTTTTATTGAGGTGACATCAAAAAATAGACCAGGTTCAAGAAGAATTCCGGTTGAAGTATATTTGCGTAATTTAAGTAATTTGAACTATAGTTCCATTGACATTGAGTATGCAAATCTCAAGTTTGTAAGAAATTTTGTCCAACAAGCAGATGGAAACTATTATGGTGTTGTATCAGGAGAACAATCTTTTAAAGGATACCGAGCGGATGGGAAAGCACAATATTCGGATGTAGTTAGGAAAAACTATAGGGTCAAACTAGAAGCATATCAAAAATATGTAGATGGCGAAGAACAAACAAAGTGGAAAGTTTTGTTCGGAGATGTTTCTGTAAGTCAATAATAGAACTAATATTTTTTGCCAAATCAATAATGCGGAAAATTATACTTATCATACTATCTCTGCTTGGAAATAACTATCAAATTTTCGGGCAAAGTATTATTTATGGGGAATTAATTGCCAATAACCATAATGGCTCATTGGTATGCTCGATTTATGGCTATAGTAAAAGTTCCAAAAAGTTGTTAGGCAAATCCGATTCTTTAGGAAAGTTTAGGTTTCAGCTCCCTGAGGAGGCTGAAACCCTCCTTTTTTCGGGAAATCCGAATTTTAGAAGTATTGAATTACCCATAAATACACATCAAGAAGGTAAATATTTCCTCAGTTTACCTTTGATAAAGATTGACCAGCAAAAATCAGATAAACCTTATCAACAAATTGCACAGAAAGACTTATTAATTAACAGCAATTCCAGCGAAAAGAAAAACAAAGTTATTAGATATTTAAAAATTATCGATATAGACACTCAAGTGCCTATTCCTGCGAAAGTTTGCCTTTTTTATACCAAAACTGGTCTGAAAGATTGTTCGGACGTTTCGCCCAAACAGCCGCTGAAAATATCCTTGAGCGAAGACGACATTATTGCGTTTGAAATTAATACCAATCAATATCAATCTTATCGTGGAAATCTATATATCCATGAATTTGAAAATAAAAATGCTGTTTATGAAGTTGGGTTAACTAAAACACAGTCTATTTTGGCAATTTCTAATTTACTTAAAGATGAAGTAACTATTAAGAATTCCGAAGGGAATAATTCGTTAAATACAAAAAAAACTCAAAAAGACATTTGCTTGATAGTCCAACCGAGGCAAAGCTATCATATATTAAACAAACAAATAGATACCGTTTTACTTGCACAATTAGGACTCAATTTATTAGTTTTAAAACCTAAAAATGCAGAAAAAATACCCGCTTTCACTATCCCAGATAAAAGCAAATTTTCAATCCAATTTAATCAAAGTGATTTTGAATTACTGAGTTCTGCTAAGCAAACCCTTGATACCATTTCGTTGATAATGCAACAAAAACCACTCCTGAAGGCCGAAATCGTCGGGTTTACTGATAATGTTGGGAGTGCTGAAAAAAATCAGACCCTATCGGAGTTTCGTGCAAAAGTTTCACTTAGATATCTTGTACAGCAACACATAGAAGAAAGCCGCCTTGTTTGGAAAGGCTTAGGTGGCAATTCTCCTATTGCCCAAAACGATACCGAATCAAATAAAGCCCGTAATAGACGAGTTGAAATTATACTTAAAGAAGATTTAGAATGATGACATTACCAAAAATAACTCGTTCGTTAGTATTGCTATTAATGGCACACATAAGCATAGCTCAACCAAAAGTGACGATATGCGACGAGCAAAATATCAAACGAAAGAGCCTTGCTTTGATTAATAATTTAGCAGACAAATATAATTTGTTTTTAGAGTCTGACTCCTACGATCGGACTAATTTATTAGAAAGTATGACTCTATCTGCCCAGTTTGGTCTAAGTATTTTTGAAAATGACCAAGTTATTATTGAGGATGATTTTATTACTAAAAATATATCTGGAAAAGATAATTTAGATAAAAAAGTGGATATTTATTTCAATGATTTGGGTATCTATTATGGACTCAAAGGAAATGGAGAATATCCGAATGAAGGGAAAAGTATCAGTTTTTCTAATATTACTACGTCAAAAATCATGTATTCCGAAACTGGGAGGCATTTATACCTACAAGCATTTTTCGAGGTTATTTATGATGGTATTGATTCTCGAAGCAATTTACCATTCAAAATGCCTTGTAATCGGGTTGCAGAAATAAAGATTCAGAAAATAAAAGATGTCTGGCAAGTTGTTATCCAATCTATCAGAAACTTTGATGGCAAAAACAATGCAAGCTATGTTCCGAATTATGTATTGATTGAACCATGTAAAGAAGAACAAAGCATTGAAAACTTACAAAAAACTGAAGAAAAAGTATCACAAAAAAAGATAGTTTACCGAAACCCAATTATTCAGGCATATCGAATTGGAGAAAAATGGGGTCTAAAAAATGTCGATAGTGATAGTGATATTTTGCCTCCAACATTCTATGAAATTGAAGACTTTGTCGATTTAGAAGACGGTGCTGCCTTAGCATTAGTCAATCAAGATGGCTTATGGGGATTTATTAATCCAGAAGGAAATTTGGTTATTAAATGTATTTTTGACTATGCCGAATCATTCAGTAAAGAGAAAAGATATAAAGCTAAAGTACAAAAGGGAATGAAAATTTATTTCATTGATAAAAACGGAAATTAAAAAATGAGACCAAAAGGCTTACAATTACTATTCATCCTACCAATTATCAGCTTGTGTAGTGCTTGTCTGAAATTCGAAGAATTTGATTTTCAAACCAATAAATGCAAATCTGCCCCGAGCGGAATAATCCGAACAACCCGCTTGGATAATCTGCGTTATTCGTTCTCTATCAATAATAATAGCACTGCCAGTAACTCCGAATTAGTCAGTGTTCTTTGGGAGATTGATGGAAAAACTTTTGATGCGTTTCAAGTAAATTACCAATTTGATAAAAAAGGAGCAAAAACAATTAAGGTAACATTTTACAACAGATGCTTGATGGCATCTAATATAACTAATATTATCGATGTTTATTAATTTTTTTAGGCATAATGCCCCAATCTGTTTGTTACTTGTTTACTTATTAATTTCAAAAATAAGCTTTGGACAAGCCCCAAGAGTTGACAACGTACGAATTAAACAAGAAAATTCGGAGCTACATATTTATTATAATCTTTCGAATACCATTACGGGTGACTCTGTTTATTGCCAAATTTTTGGTAAAGAAAGTGGTATATTATCTGCAAAGCATTTTAGTGGAGATATTGGGGTAGATATAACTTCAGGAGAAGACAAAAAAATTATTTGGAATATCAAGGCTGATACCACCCGACTAAAAGAAGAAATTAAGGTGACTATTTTCGTCGTTCGTAGAGATAGTAAAATTGCGGAGAATACTTCAAAAGAAACTACAAAAAACCAACCTATTTTCAAAGAAGAGCTTCCAACTACCAAAGAAGAAGTGCCAATTTATAAGACAGTTCCTACTCGTCAGCCACGGCATAAACGCCCTATTGCGTCAAGACTTGTAAGAACAACAGGCATTTTAATTAGCTTAGGAGGAGGGTATTTAGGTTTTCAGATGTATCAACAAGCCCAGCAACTATATTCTGACTATCAAAAAAATAATTGGAATCAGAAATTATCCATTAATAGCACTACATTTTTGAGCCAATACTCACAAGGTACTATTGCTTCTGCTAATGCTGATTTAGAAAAAGCACAAAAACAATATACCAAAGCACAGATAGTATTGGGAGGAAGTGGAATTTTGTTTCTAACAGACCTTTTTTGGCCTCGTAAACGCCCCAAAACAGATAGACGTTTACAATACCAATTGTATCCGTCATCTCAACCACAAGTTGCTTTACGATGGCGGTTTTGAAATTATTTGATTCTTACCCCGATTCCTAAGGTAACTGATGAGAAGTTGTTTAAATTTGTTCGATTGGCTATTTCTCCATTTTTATAAATGGAGAATAATCCATTATAATTTAATTCCAAAACAACACCAGATTTCTTCTTGTGAATTTCGTAACCCAATCCTAATCTATAACCCGCATTGTAAGCCGTCATTTCTGGTTTCAAATCAAAATCTAAATTTGATTGATATTTGAATAAAATATTTTTTGAAAATAAAGCTCCCGTTGTCAGATACATTCTTCCTATTTCGTGATAGGTTTTTCGGGCGTGCCACTTTATTTCGATGGGAACTAAAATATTTAAGGGACTATACTCTCCGCTTATATAACCCAAACCATTCTCGAATTTTGAAATAGCTATTTTGGTATAAGCTGCCTCTAATCCAACCGCCCAATCATATATTTTGGTGAAGTTAAGTTGCTGCAATTTCATGCCAACACTTATGCCAAATGCAGCAGGATATTTCAGCTTATATCGGTTTTCATTTTTCAAAATATTCAAGTTTCCATTTTGTAATAAACCACCGAAATGTAAATCTATGGCTTTAATAGAAGAAGAGTCAAGGCCAGCGAGTACCGAAGAGGATGATTCGGGACAACAATTTCCATCACTACAAAGGCTGTTACATAATTCAGCTTTTTCTGTTGAAGAAAAATTTTTATAATAACAGCATTTATTAATTATCAGCTCATTAATAGTATTGAGTCGGGACTCATCTGGTGCATTTTCTTTCGCTCTCAACAACAAAGCAAATAAATCCTTGAAATACCCGTGATTTTCTTGTCGTAAGGCACTATCTCTTAGCGTTGTGAAAAGTTTTTCTTTAAGCATCAAATTAATGATTTTCTGTTCTTGACGAACATTTGCCAATATTTTCGGGAACGAACTGAGACAAACAGTATCGACAGAATTGATTAACAATGCCCCTTTTTCCAATAAATTTTCATTTTTGAGTATTTGAGTCTGAACAAGAATACTTTGGGCATTTTCGATACAATTGATTTGTTTTTCACTTTTTTCCACTTCTGACATTAGCGTCTTCGACATCGTAAGAACAGAATCACATTTACACTCTACCAATTTAGATTCATTGGATAATACCCCCGAAATAAGAATATTTTTTGCTTCTTTTAGTTGTCCTCTGTTCTTTAATGCTAATGCTTTATTATACGAAGGCAAGTATATATTTCGACATTTTTCTAAACATTGTACATTTACATCACAATTATTTATCTTTTCTTGAACCCCATCTATTTCCGCAGATTTTTCATTTATTTTAATCAAAAGCATGCCATACTTAATGATATTATTACACGTATTATAGCTCGAAGAAAAAGAATAGTTTTTATTGAAGTTCGACTTTACAAATGAATAATACTCTTCTTTATCACAGGGATTTTTACCCATTATTACTTCATAGTTAGCAATAATCATGTCTGTTTTACCTAAGTCATTCCTCAATTTTTCAATATCGGCTTTTGCATTTAGAATGGTTTCTACGTCTAATTTTCGTCCATTTATTTTTACATAAGAGTCTTTTTCATACCCATCCATTTCTTTAATATCCTTAATACGCTTCAAAACAAGAGCGTAATTTTGTTCGCAATATGCTTTTTCAGCTTCCTGCCTCCAAGTGAAGTAATTTTTTCTATTTTCTGCCGAGCTTTTCACCACACCACTCAAGAATCCCTTTGCCTCAGGATATTTCAATTCTAGATCAATAATCGACTTATTTGCTTTTTGTAATTGACCATTTTTAGCATATAATCGAATAGCATTAGCTGCGTCTATAATTTCGTTGGTTGCTAATATATTTTTTTGAATTTCTTCACTTCTGTAATTAGAAGTGGTTTTGGCAATAGCTATCCAATTTCTCTTCGCTCGTAATAGCATATCTATGCGTTCTTCTGGCGAGAGATTGGCTGGAGTTTTCATTGCCTCTAAAAATATTTTTTGTGTGATTGATAATGTTTTTTCTAATACATTATCCCTTTTATAGGCAAGAATATTAGCAATTTTCTCCCGATCTTCTCTGGATTTGATATCATTTGGGTTTCGTGCCAAAATTTGATTATATTTCTCAATTGCAAGCTTCGTTTGTCCATTACGAATCGCCCGATAAGCCTCATATTTTATTTTCAACAATTCTTTACTACTCTCGTTTATTGCCAAGACTCTTTGTTTGTTTTGATAAGAATTCATGGTAATATTTAATCGAGTCGCTAATACCGCCGCTCTCTCATAATCTCCCGATGAATACGCTCTTTCTAAAGAAATTAATGCCAATTCGAGTGGGTTTTGTTTGTTCGGAATTGGTTTTTTCTGAGAAAAGACATTCACCGAGTAAATACAAAATAGGATAAATACACAAAAATTTCTCATAGTTTACTTATTTACATCTTGAAATTTTTTGGTTTATCCCCGATGATTTCTCAATTTGTTGTGCTATTTGAAAATGCCTTTTTGCTAGTGGCATTACGCTTTTATCGTTGAGTTCTAATAATATATCCCCATTATTATACGCCTTACTGTATAGCATTTCTGCGTCAGGAGAGTTTTTTATATTAAATTCAGATTTTAAAATAGCGGCATAAGTCACTTTTTCTAAAGCTTTTTCTAATTTATCATTATCATAGGCTTCTAAAGCTTCTTTTACCAAACTATTATACGTTTCTTGCGGATTAAGTGTATTTTCTTGTGTTGGTTGGATTGTTTGTATTTTTTCAGTATCATTAGAAATAGCATTTTGGGAATCCATGTTGCCTTGCGATGAAAATTCTTTGTCGGACGATTGTGCGACTGTTGGCTTTATCTCATTTTTAATTTTTTGTATATTTTTGAATATCAAAAAGCCAAAAAAAACAAAAAGTACTGCTACAAAGGATACTACTGCTATAGGAATCAATTGAGGTGATTTAGAAGACTCAGGCATGGGTTTATAAATCATCAATTCTTGTAAAATCATATCGAATTCAGTAGCATCAATATCATATTTCTTTTGTAAACGTTCTTTTTCTATAGCCGTAATTTTACCTTTACGTTTGTCGTACAACTCTCTAAGTTCCTTGATAAAATAAGTACTATTCTCCATGTTATTAATCATTAAATTATCCTCGTTAAGCATTGTTTATCATAGACATTAGAAGCTTGTTATTTAGCTAAATACGTGAATAACAAGCTCTTGCAAATGTATAAAAGAAGCTTTAAATAACAAGTCTCATTTTAGCACTCTAAAGACTAAATTGTCACTGTGAGTGTTATTTTGTGTAAATGTGAAGAATATAATAAACTATACAAGCCAACAAGAAGATTTCGACCAATCTTGCCTAAGCCAATGTAACCACCGATTTCTATGTAAAACCTCCAAACATAAAGTATCGCCTACAAATAAATACTTCTTACTTCTGCTTTACCTCTTACCTCTCACTACATATTGTGGAAGACTTCTAGTAAGACGATTATACGTGGTTATTCTATTTTTTCATCCAACTTAATAATTAGCAACATAACCATAGCTGAAGGAAAATTTAATTAATATTTATTAAACAAATAGTCTCAAATATTACTTTTTTTGTCGAACTTGTTTAGGATTTTACTTTATTTTTGATTTTACGTAAAAACCCAATGGTGAATGCTATTAAAGTAAGAGCCACCCAATTAATAGCTTTTTTTTCAAAACGGATTAATAATGCTTTGAAACTGTCCATCCACGCATTGGCATGTTCAATGACGACTCGTCTTGCATATAATTCCTCATCAAAATATTGATATTTTATAGTTTGGTCATTCATTTTGTTAGTATTTCGAGGGTTTTGTTGGGATATTTGCATGAATATCTTTCTGTTCACAAATCCCTCAAAATTCTTGGCTATCAAAACCAGCGTCCGCATTTAGAAAAAGCCCCTTCATATCTATTCCTGCCTTGATAAGTATCTGACAAAGCTCCTCAAAAAGTTCTTTGATGAAGGTCGTTATGTTTCCCCTCTTGTGGACTAGCACAAGCTAACATTTGACCTTGATTATCAGCCAAAAATAATAAATTAGTCGTTTTGGCTGCCTTTCTACCCTGATAGGCTACGGCTTCACCTCCTCGTTTAGCCAAAGCTGCCATCTAGCTGAATGCAAGATAAATCCAAATGACTACGATTCCTAGATAAAATACTTAGCCAAACTTTTGTCCATGAACCATCTTTTACCCATTCATTAAAATGATAATACACACCTTGCCAACTCAAAACTTTTTTACTAAAAAATGACTTAACAGGCAGTTGTCGCCACTGACAACCCGTCTTTAGACGAT
>JACCEC010633872.1_pt1 | contig 36996 bp, 33 predicted proteins | sample 7450121 | NCBI WGS metagenome assembly JACCEC01 (sample SAMN15323455, study PRJNA562643) | freshwater metagenome | isolation source: river surface water | place: USA:Blue River Watershed | collected 2017-08-18 | reverse complement strand
GATTAGTGACGCAAATTATGAAAAATTATTAACAGTTCTAGGTGGATTCAAAGAAAATATGTGCTTCGTTCCTAAAGATGATATACCAGATGAATTCGTTGAAATGGTTGCTAAATTTAATTCATCAAATAATAAATAATACATATAGATGTAATTAGTCCAGAAACCATTGGCTTTTTCAGAATTTTTAAGTCTAGAACCAAAAGGAAGAAAGTGTTTCATGATACAGTTACCACCGAGGGATGATAAACCAGCAACCATACAGACACATGCATATTCTAATTTATGTAAATATTCTAATGGTATTGTATGACCACCTAGACCAGCATCACCTGTCACTAAGTCAAACTTTTGAAATCCTTTGGCAAAGTTTCTGTACCATCTTTGATTTTCAACTGAAAAAATATTACCAGTTCCATCTTCACCATAAATCCATTGGTCAGGATAATTTTTAATAAACCCATAATCATCACCAAAAACAGGACCAAATTGTTTAATATTAACTGGGTGTTTAGGATTTAATGTATTGGCTCTCCAATTAATAGCATATTTGTGTCCTGTATTCTTTGGTAATCTTGCAAATTTAGTGTTGTAATAATGATTAGATGAATAAATCCATTGACCAGGTGCTTCGGCGACATAAAAGACTGATGGATTAGGTTTTAAGGGGAAGATATCTTTTTCCATATTATAAATTTCCCATAGTTTGCAAAAAGCGTTACTGACACGGTAAGGTAATTTAATATGTGATGAAATATATTGAGAAACCCCTCTAGCATACCCCTCTGTTACAGATTTTACTTCTGGGTCTGCTTCTTCAGCAGCACCCATTTCTTTTTTTAATAAATATTTTTCACCTGAAAGGTTTCTTAATTTATCAATTTCAGTTGTTAATGAATCATATAGATATAAAGGTTGGTCTTTGATTTGCATATCGTATGTATTTAAATCTAGTTTATTTTTAATTTTTGGATTAATAAGAATATTAATTGGTTTTTTTTCATAAAGTTTGTTAAAAACACCTGAAATATAATTTTGACTTAGCTTATTGTATTTACTATGTTTTCTAGTTTGTTTAGGATTAGATTTAGGTTTAGATTTAGACTTTGATTTTGATTTAGGTTTAGATTTACTCATAGATTTAGGTTTAGATTTACTCATAGATTTAGGTTTAGATTTAGACTTTGATTTAGGTTTAGATTTACTCATAGATTTAGGTTTAGACTTTGATTTTGATTTAGAAGGCATTATTTTTGATTTAATATCAAACGAGAAAAAATAAAAAGTATAAAAGAAAAATTTAATCATTTCTTAGACTTTGTGGTTTGAGAATGAATGCTTTATTTCTAAATTTATTAATGTATTTATCCATATTGACATCCATTGTTTGAAAGTTCATTGTTACAAATTGACAACCTAGATTCCATGCTTTTTCTGGGTCATAATTATATGTTAATATATCACCTTCTTTATGAGGGTAAACAATAGATAACCCTTCATTATTGAATTTTTTCAATTGTGTGGATTCAATCATTAATTTTGTACTATCGACAGTCATACTATTTTGTTGTGAAATATTATTAAGAATTGTATCTCCAGATTTATTTTGTTCAATACTTTGATTTTCTAATTCAGAATAGTGAAAACGTTTTATTTTAGGTAAAATCCATGAATAATTAATTAGTTCTTCTAATGTTGAACCTTGATAACCATCACTAGAAAAGATAATTACTTTCCCCATTAATTCTTTAAGAGGTGTCGTACCAACATTCTTGGCTTGATAATTATATGTAGGGTCTAGCAAATAATCATTCAAATATTTACTGAATTGTTTTTGTATTTTATTGGTTACAAAATAGTTATAATTTGTTTTAAGGTCTAAACTGATAATAAGAGGGTCCATATGATTAGGGCATCCGTCAGTTCCATCATAAATTCTAAAAGCATTATCACGAATTGTTTTAATAACATCTTCTAGGTAGAGTGTATTAAGAGTTAATTTCCATTCACCTTTTGCATATCCAGATGAAACAACAGGTTCTGCATCTGGACCATATGTATTTGCAAAGACTTGGAATTCTAGGAATCTAACACCAGTTTGTAATAATTTTTTAACCATATCAGTGGATGCATAATCTATATATTGTGTTCCAGATAAAGCACTATTATAACTACTAGAGACATAGAAATCGCATAATCTATAATTTTTTAAAGTATTTGCTTTTAATGATTGCATATTTTGAAATTTAATATAAATATCCATGTTGTTCAATGTTCTTTTGACTCTAAAATTTTGAGAAAAATACATTAGAACAAGTATTAAAAGTATGAATGCAAATAATATTGTTAGAAAAAAAGTATTATATTGAGAGTAATCAAAAGTACTAGATACTACATTATTTAAATTAGTTTGTCTAGAAGTAACATCCATTTTGTATTTTACTTTATCCTAAGAAAAATTTTAGATTTTTTTATAACTAGTTCCAATTATAAAATGTGTCATTGGACTATCGTATTCATTTTTGTATGCTAATCTTAAAATTCCATCTTTTTGAGCAATTATTGGTGCATTTGCATTATCACCTGCAAATCTAATAATTATAAAACTATCAGAACTATCAACTACAAAACGAGTATTAATACCAGGTTTTTTATTAGTTAAACGAAGAGTATTATTTTTATCCTGACCTAAATAATTACCTTTGTAATCTTTGATATGAATAAAATGACCAGTTGCAACAGGGAAATTTTCTAATGTATTTTCATTAATAAATTCAAAAACACCATTTTCTTTTAAATCATCATCATTAGCAGTTAATAATCCTTTTTCTTGATGAACGTATTTTCCATTTGTGATTCTTAAATTAGACAGAAGTTTTACATTTAATTTATTTATATACATAGTCGCTTGATTTGCTATTTGAATATTTTGATTTTCATCTGCAATATTAATAATTGTTTGACTAATTGGATTAAATCCAAGTAATTCTTTTTTAGTTCCTCTAAGATATAAACTAATTGTGCTAGTACTATCTTCTTTTGTATCACTTCTAGTAATAAACAAACCTTTCATTGGAAGAAATGCTGAATTGTTAACAAAATCGGAGTAATCTTTTTCCATTTTTTTGATTCTAAGGTCATTAAGAATAAAATCTTCATCTTGGTAAGTTAAATATTTATTAGGGTATTTAACAGATTCTAATGATATAATTAATGTATCTGTATTATCTCTTAAATTTGGTCTAATAATAAAACAATCTTCGATATCAACTTCCATCTCATCTTTTTCTTTGATAACTAATTGATTATTTTCGATTGAAAATATTTTATTGGGGTCATTATATGGTCTGAAATAAACAGGCTTATTCTCATATAAAAATACAAGTTGTCTTTTGACCATATCTTTTTGGGGTGCTTGTGGTAAAGTAGTAGAATTTTCTAAAGCATCTAATGAAGTTGATGTTGGTGATGGTTCGGATTCTTTTAATAAACTTGATGGTTTTAAGACCATACTATCTATTTTGAATTTTTCTAAATAAACATTGCGATATTCATCATCTAATTGATAATTAATTGCTACAAATTGACAACCATAAGACCAAGCATCATCCGGGTCATAATTAATAGTTTTAGTATCATTTTCTGTATGTGGATAAATAATACTAAGTGCAACCTTATTTCTTTCAGTTAGAAGGTCTGAACTAGCACGTTTTTCAGGTAATGTTCTAGGTGTATTATCACCTTGATATGATGTTATTTTAGAATAATGCATTCTAATTGGTGGAAATTTGTTAATAACATTGGTATATTCTTTAATTAATTCCTTTTCATCACTATTATAACCTTCTAAACTGACTTCATCTGACCAGATAATAACTTGATTAAATAAAGAACAGATTTTAGTTTTTGCTGGGTCAATATCAGAAACGATGCGATTACCATGTTCCATATTTTTTTCACTCTTGGAAGGAAAATATTTCTTTAAAAGTTGTGCAATTTTACTAAGTGCTGTGGGATAGTTAACTTCTAATTTAAGATAGATAAATAATGGAAACTGATGAGTCTTAACTTCTGGATTGAAAGCATAATTAGCAATTGCATCTAGAACCAATTCTAGGTTGACATTATTTAAAGATGTTTGCCATTGACCTTTATTATATCCAGTTGTTACGATAGGAGGTGAATTAAAATCAAATGAACTATTTAGAACCTCTAATTCTAGATATCTAGCACCCATTAGTAAGCAATTTTTAATCATTTCAACACTTACATAATCGTATTTTTGGTCACCAACTAAAAAACTCATGGCTGAACTAGCTATATAAAAATCTGCTAGATATCTATCTTTATATTTATCAATACAATCATTGTATGTAAATTCTCTTAAATTAGGTATAGTTGATTTTTTATATGTATTAATTACATTATTCAATTTAGTATCTTCTGAAAAATTATAAATATAATATCCAATATTGACAATAAAAAATACAGCAATAATTACACCAACTATTTGTAATATGTGTTTAAATTCAAACTTTTCAACATGTATCATTTATTATTTATTTACTATTTAGTTTGAAAATATCTTTAATCTTTATTCTTGATTAGTTAAAATTAAAAATTATAAAATAAGAAATAACTTCATTAATTTATTTAAGATGTTTTCCATTCTTCATCACAGAAGAGACAAAAGTAGATGTGTTTGAGTGCATCAGGGTTATATCTGACATATGAAACTTTATTTTTACCTGTTTTATGTGATGGACATTCACTATTAGGACAAACAATACTTTGGTCACGTGGTAAAGTATTATCATATCGAATATGTTGGTTAATATATGAATTTGTAAAAATGTCTCGGTCATAAACATTTGAATAAATAGGTGAAGTATCATTACGTTGTTTTACATTTGTACAATGACGACAATGATATTCAATCTTTGATTTACCTTTAATATCGGTTACTACTTGAGACCGAAGTAAATTTTGACAATTATCACAGAATTCCATTTTATATTCTTTGTTATTCTTTGTATTTTGATAAGAAAATCTTATTTCGATTTTTATATTCAATTTTTTTATTTTTTTTCTTTTCTTCCATAATATTAAAATTATAAATGGTTCGCAAACATACTAAAACACAACGCAAAACAAAATCAAGAAAATCACGCAAAGTAACTAGACGTCATAGAGGTGGTTCACCTGCCTCAGATAGAGTTATGAGCTTTGTAACTGGTCAAGGTGTTATGGCTTCAACACCCGGAACACCTAAAATTGCCGGTGATGTCAGTGCTCTTAAACTTTATCAATTAACTGGTGGTAAACGTTCCGGAAAAAAATCAAAAAAATCAAAACGCTCCAAGCGTCATCTTAAAAGCAAACGTGGTGGAGGTGCCACTGACTTCAGAGACACCCTTTATTCACGTAAATATGATGGTGGAAGAACTGATGAAGCACCTTTCTTCAATGCCTTCACCAGCGAAGAATACATTTCACCCCAAGACTTAGTCAATGAACCTAACATGGTCGCTAACCCTCCTTTTCTAAGATAGAAAGCATAGAATCAAATTCTGTTTTTACTTTTTGATAATCTAATTTACATGTAGTTCCATCGCTACCATATCCACTATTACATGTAACTATTTCATCCTCAATTTCTGAATCAATCATATAATCTTTGAAATGAGTAACAAAATATTTGTTTATAACTTTTTGAAAAATATTAAACCCAGGAGGAATATTCTTAATCATATGAATGACAGCACCCATTAAATTATTATAACTAACCAATTTTTTGTAATTTTGACAACGAGGGTCAGTTACGGGTGCATTATAATATGCAGGTTCATGTGACAATGGATTATCAGTCAAAATAGATTGAATAGATAATGCAACTGTCATAATGGTCATAACAGGTGTCCAATTCGGACCAGTCCATGTACCTAGAATTGACAAACATACCTTGCCTTCAACATACAAATTCGGATGAAACCGAAAAGAGTTATATCTAGTAATAAATTTGACTTTTGGTGGTTCCAATGGATACATATCAGGAATATTGATTGTAAAGAAATAAAAGCCTCCACTATAAGGTGTTTTCGATGGACCAATTACCAATAGTTTTAATTGTCTCAAATCGCTATCATCGTATTCTAGATAAATACCCTGTTCATTCAAGATTTGTTTTTGTGTTTCATATTCTTTGATTTCCCGAGTCAAACGTTTTGAAAATGGTGTATTCATTTTCAATGTTTTAATAATAAAAAATCTAAGTAAAATTATAAATTCAATTTTTCTAAGACATTTTCCATTGATTTCCGCAGTTATTACAAGTCAAGAAGAGTGTAATACCTTCATCACCAGAACGAGTTTGTGCTGTAGTAACTGCAACATCACGTTCTTTACATTTACCACACTTAAAGTGTTTAGAACCAACACCTGCACGTTTTTCAAACATAACTTTATCTTTTTCTTTGAGTTTGTTGATAATTTCAGCATGTTTTTCAGGATATAGTTCTGTTGGTGTCATTTCAGATAATTTATAAGCATTATCACCTTCCAATGCAAATTTAACTAGTTTCGTATTATCAGATGATAGATTTTGATAAATTGAAATGGCTTTTCGTGTGTAAACCTTAATAAAATGACGGTCTTCCCAAGTACAAGTAAAACCTTTTTTATCGGCTTCACGGATTGACCAATTATAAATACCTCGTTCTAGTTCCTGTAAAACATTGGTATCTGATTTTGTTAATTTTTTAGGAAACAATAGTTTTTGAAAGTTTTCAATGACCATTGTTTGTTTAGGATTATAATTAACTTGTTTGGGTTTTTCTTTTTGTTCTTTGAGAATGTTGTTGGAGATTAATCTAGAAAAGTTACAAACCGGGGTTTTTGCGACTTGTTTTTTCCGTGAACGACTATTTGTTTCACCATCTTCATCATCGTCATCATCGTAAAAATCTTCTTCCTCGTCACCACCATCATCTACTTCGGCTTTATCATCATCTTCATAATCATAATTTTCTTCTTCATCATTGTCTTCACCATCTTCTTCATTTTCATCTTCTTCATTTTCTTCTTTACCTTTTTCATCTTCTGAATCACTTTCGTATTCATTTTTATTTTCACCATCTTCATTTTCTTCTTCATCAAATTCATCATCACGTTTAGCAATATCAATTGTACTAACATCACTAAAATTAATAATCAGACATTGATGAGCAGTTAAATCGACTTTAAAGAGAATTAAATCACCAAAGAAGTCTTGGTCTGGATAATCATCTAATTCAAAATTATGTCCATTAATTTTACTACTTTGTCCTGAAATCCAACCATATAATTGATAATATTCACCTGAAATATTCCATTCAGCAACCATTTTAAGTTTTGATTTAGAATTAATATCTTGTGCCGGATTTGGGATTAATTTAAGAAAGCTTTTATAAGTAACAATCTTTTCAACTGGATTGTTTAGTAGATTAGAACCAATTGATGAGATATTAAGACCTTGGGTATTTCCGTCTTGAAGAAAAATCCAGGCATGATATTCAGTCATTTTGTAATATTAATTTAATATATTAATACTAAAATAGATAGTATTTATATTCAATTTTTTAATTTTATTCATTTGTAATAGCTTGTTGTGTTTGTTGTGAATTACCGAGTTTATAAAAGTTAGGGATAGTAATATCAGTTAAAATAGAAAAGGCTGATGCTTTAAGTAAGCCATTGATGATTCTTTTTCTTTGAGGACCATTAAAACCCATGAATTGATTGTGATGTTTATAAATCTGGTCATTTGTAATAGTGACGATTTTTTTAAGATTATCAATCATGGTTGTTTTATCCCAATTACCATTAATTGATTTTTCGAAATGTTCTCTGAGTGATTTATCGCTAAGTATAAAAGGTAAAATAACATTTTCTAAACCAAGTTCTTCACCTTTTAATTCTTTGTATTGTTGGATTGCACTTTTCTTGAGATAATAAACCAAAGCATTAATACAACCATTGACTCCATCATTTTGATAGTTTTCTAGGAGTGTTTTAGTCTGGTCATTATTTAATCCAAATTTATTACGATAATTATCAATAAAAGTATGAATATCGATTACGTTACTAAAGTTGAGATTGAGATATTCAACTTTTGATATTTTAACAACATTGATTGTATTATTATTGGTTGTGTTGACAACGTTATTAATTTGATTTTTGGATTGTATTAAGAGATGTTTATTTTCTAGTTCTTTGATTTCTAGTTTTCTTTCTAGATTATTAGTTTCAATAATCTTTTCGAAATCCTTTTTATTTAATTCACTTTTAAGTCTTTCGATTTCTAGTTTATGTTCATAATCTTTCTTTATTATTTCAATCTCATATTCATATTTTAATTTATTATTAGATGCATTACAACTGCTCTTATGTCTAGATAGACTACTTTTATGATTGTATTGTCTATTACAATTTGGACACACTAGTTTATTATTAATTGCATTGAGAATATTAAGATGTTTTTTGGAATTATTATGAATTTTTAAATTATGTAATGTATTGGTTGAATAATTACAAATAGTACAAGTATGCATATTATATATCTAATTACTTAAATATATATTTTTTTTATATTTTTACTTTATTAGATTTTATTAGATTTTATTAGATTTTATTTTATTTTTATTGTTCATTGTAATTTTGATGTTTTGAAGTTATTTTTACAATGATTTTTGATTTTTATGATGTGTGTGATTTTTTTTGATTTTTTCAAGTTTTTTTTGATTTTTTTGATTTTTTTACAGGTTTTTTTCATGTTTTTCAGATTGATCGGTCGAAAATGAAAACTAGAAAAGTTATAAAAAGTTACGTGATGTTACTCCTGAAAAAATATAATAGTCTTTTTAAGTTAACAGTCATGAAAGTATAGTATTATTATTTTTGCTCTCAAATATCAGGTAAAAAGGGTTAGCGAAAAGTTAGCGTAGGTTAGCGAAGTTAGCCTAAATTAGCATCTTACACCTAAATCTAGCACAAATAACCCTAAAAATACACGTAAAATATGGACGATTTTGAAGGAAATAACTAGCACGATTACGTAAATAGTTAAGAAATTGTCTCTGCTGAATCACGTAAAAAGGGTTAGCGATGGTTAGCGTGTCACTTTTTTGATTTTTGGACTTGAAACAGGTCAAAAAAAGTAAAAAAAATGAAAAAAAACATGAAAAAAAATCAAAAAATTTACATTTTTTAACATGTCAAAAAAATATTGATGCAGACTTTCTCCTAAAAGTTTAAAAAAGTGGTGTATGTTTTAAATTTGTCTAAAACTGATTTGACCATTTTGTAATTTGCTCTCATAAAATCGTGAGAGCAAATTTGCTCCGCGTGTGTAGAGGTTTTTGGAAAATTAAAACACCGTTTTTATTAAAAAAATCATTATGTCCTTAGATATCATATGATGATAGTTTATAGTTTTTACAATAAAAAACATAGTATTTTCAATGAATCTTCATATTTCCAATGAAAAAGTAGATATTTACAATGACGTTAGTATTTACAATGAAAAAGTAGATATTTACAATGACTTTAGTATTTACAATGAAAAAGTAGATATTTACAATGACTTATAATAATTACAATAAAAAAGTAAATAATTACAATAAGAATTAAAAAATTGAAATAATATAAGATAAGTTTGAATTATAATATTGAACATTGAATATTATGTTACTTGAAATTTCAGAAATTATTAATAAATATTATAAAGAAGTTCGTAATAACTCTAATTATTATCTTAAAATCGAGATTGGTAAATTCAATTGTAGTGAAATATTTGAACAATATCAATTTGATGAACCTATCATTAAGAAATATAAATTGATTTCACAATCTGAATTTTACAGATATCAATATCAAAATCAATCATATCAACGTCAAAGAAATTTCAAAAGTCAATCATTTACTGATAATTTAATTGAATCACATATTAAACATGATGTAGTTGATTATCGTATTAGTCTTCATTATAAAGAACCATCAGAGACATTTAGTCAACAAATGAGCTATCATAACATTGTTTTTGTGAAGGAAATGATTTTGGAATTAACAGATAAATGCCAAATTCATATTTATGAAATGAATAAAAAATCAGAAAAATGGTTTGAATTTTATTTCAAAATCAATATACCACTCTCAGAACAAAGTCTCAATCAAATTGTTAATGAAATCACTAAACTATCTAACTATTTTAAACACAAATACGATAAGAAACATAAGTACCACTCGTTGGACTCGGTCTTAGAATCCGTACAATCTCACCAGGGCGAAGACCTAGATAACGAGCCATCGCATCATCACGAAGAATAACTGGGAGATTTTCAGGCTTAATATTATATTTCGTTAAAAGCTCTTTTTTATCATTTTCATCAATCACTTCATGATGAGGAACATCACGATGATTAACAATATTAATTAATAGTTGTGGTAAACTAATAATCTGAACATAATAACCTTTTTGATTGTAAAAGTTATTAAGCATCGTTTCAAAAGAAGACCCTTGAATATTAATTCTTTCAGGTGCTACTAGAATAAGTTTATCTTCTGGTTTCAGTTGAGTATCATAAATTTGTTCAATAAAAGATTCAATTGCACGAGCAGTTTTAATCTTATCTAGACGATATTTAACATATGTATGAGAATTATCAGGATTTTTAACAATCATATCAAGAGGACCAACTTCAGCACTAGTAAAACTCTTATCTAAAAGCGATTGCTGAAGCATTTTCTTTAATTCATCTTGATTGAATTTTTCATATGCTGAAACATCAATTTTACGATATTGCAACATTTTAATTAAATTAGTACGTGTTTTGGTTAGAAATTCAAAATTCATTTTTCTCTTTTAACTTTCTATAAATGTAGATATTTTTTATATCTTATATGTTTTTAACTTCAATTTTTTAGAGGAAAATTTCATTTTCAATCACTGGTTGTCTTGGTTGCATATTACCTCCTTGTTGTAGTTGTTGTTGTGGTTGTTGAAATTGCATACCACCACCAGTTTGCATAGGTTGTGGTTGAGATGCAAAAGGATCATCTTCAACTATTCTGTAATTAGGGTCTAATTCAATCACTTTAATATCAGATTGAGGTGTAGGTGGTGGTGATGGTGGTGCTTGAGGATTACCTCCAAATTGTTGCGTTGGATGATATGTTTGTGATTGTGATGGGGGAGTTTGTTGAGGTGCTATAGGTTGATTAGGTGCAAAATAAGGTCTATTCATACTACCCATTACACCGCTAATAGGGTCTGGTTTAGCCATGTCAGATGAACTACCTAATAAATTTTCACCTAAATCTTTTAAATCTGTCATACTATTATCCATATCAAGAAATCCTCCACCATTACCACCTCCATTTTGTGTAAATGAAGAACCATCTTGTGTCAGACTATCATAATCAGGTAAGTCTTTAGGATTTTCAAAGAAGGATGAATCTTCAGCTGCATCCTCAATTGATATTTTATTTTGGTCTTGTTCTTGGTAGTAATCTTTAACTGTATCTAAATATGACCCACCAGATTGCTTAAATTTTCTTTCATCTTCTTCTTCTTCATCTTCACTTCCTGGTTGTTTTTTCTCTTCATTTTCTTCTTCTTCATCCTCTCTAGGTACAAAACGTTCACGTAGAAAATCTTTTAATTCATCTAATTCTTTAAAATCATCACTACGGTCAACAATCGTTTTTTGAATTATTTCTGTTTCAGAGGGTTCTTTACGGTCTTCTTCTAGGAGTGGTTTTGATTTTTCTGAACGTAATTTAATTGAGAGACCCATGGCTTCACATTCTTGAATCATCAATTTAGCACAATAAGGCATATATGCTCTAAAGAATTCAGTTTCATTTTGATTAAATGTATTAGGACCTAGAACTTCTTGTAATTCTCGTCCTTTATTTTCACCCTGTGATTTATCAATATCAAGAGTTTCAATAACATCATAATTCATTGGACCATCAATATCAGGTGACATAAATAGGTTTTCAGAAGGGTTAACAATTGCCATACGACCACTATTTTGACAAACATGTGTATAATATTTATCTGAACGTTCCATCATTGATTCCTTTAAGAATCCAGCAATACCATGAGCAACAATTGAATCGCGTTCCATCTCACCGATTCTACCACCACCACCAAATGCTCTACCTGCTACAGGTTGACGTTCTCTAGCTGTATAACCACCACCCATGGTTGACATGTCTTCATCATTTCTAGCACCAGAACCACGACTATGAATCTTATCACCAACCATTTGTTTGAAACGTTGATAAAAGACTGGACCAATAAATAGATGAGCACCCATCTGTTGACCATCAAAACCATCATAAAGGATTTCATTACCGTAACCTTCAAAACCATATTCCTCTAGTTTAGCCGCTAAATCCTCCATTTTTTTAGGAACGAAAGCAGTACCATCACCAACTAAACCTAGAAGTGCACATAATTTTGCATAAGCCGTTTCAATTAAATGACCGTTTGTCATACGTTTGGGGAATGCACCTGGATTAATAATAATATCAGGACGAATACCACTTTTAGTATGAGGCATATCTTGACGACGAAGAGTAATACCTAGAACACCTTTTTGACCATATCTAGAACCAATCTTATCACCAATCATTGGTGAACGTTCTTTAACAGTTCTAATCTTAGCTAATTTAGTTTTGGTATCATCTGTATAACATGTAAAGACTTTATCAATTGTTTCACCTTTTCCATGAACTTCAGCAGACATATCTAGAGGTGGATCATCTGTTCTAGTAAACTTAACATATTTACCAACAACAATTTCATCACCTTTACAATGGGTTCCTTCACGAATAAGACCAAATTCATCTAATTTAGAATAATCGTGATTCTTTTTAGGTTTAACTTCATCAGCGTCTTCTCTTTGCATTAGTGATTCAGGGTTATAAAAGAATTCAAATGTACCTGTTTTGGGGTCTTGCTTTTCTGATTGTTCATACCCCTTAGAATATGAAATCTTAAGCATACCTAAATCAATCGAATCTTGACAGCAAATAACTGAATCTTCTTGATTGTAACCAGTATAAGCACTAACCGCAACAATAATTTGTTGACCATGACCTAATCTATCATTGTAAATATGTTTGCCAAGACGAGTATTAGTTAATGGTTTTTGAGGATGTGAAAGGACCATTCCAGTTGTTTCAACACGATGCATATAATTAGTTGCATAAATTGAAATGGCTTGTTTTGATTGACCAATACCATAAACATTACGTGGTAATTGATTATATTCAGCAAATGGAATACCTTGTGCTTCTAAACTTAACATCATAGATTCATGTAATTCAACATGAGTGTAATCAACAAATTTACTATCCATATTAAGACTAGCTGATAACATGACATTGTTCATATCATTATTGTCAAGATATTCAATCACACCGGAATGTTCTTTCATTTCCTCTAGGGTATTAGTTTTGCTATAACCCATTGTGTGAGGATGATAATATTCATTGTGAATATAAGGTATTTTCTTTGTTTTATCTTTTGTTCCAACAATTAAATCCATCCAGCATTTTTTACGGGATTTAACATCACGAATCATTTTTTCAGTAATTAAAGGTTTGTTATCTTCTAGGATGTAAAGAGGTCTTGTACAACGCCCACCATCCGATAAAACAACAATTGTATCTTCACTTATTTTCCATGAAATTGATGTGAAAATATTAATTAAACCATTGCGACGAAGGAGACGAATCCATTCTAGGAGACGTGGTGGGTCAGTATGAACACCAATCCAACGACCATTGAGAAAGACCTTAGTTTGTTTATAAAGTAATCTAGGATGTAAATCCGATAATGGAATTAAACCGGCATCTTCAATGGCTTTTTTAATTGGTTCACTAGGAGAACCTGTTGTAACTTGAGCTAAACAGGTGAAGTGTTTTTTAATACCTACATTGGTACCATCCATAATTGTCATTGGACACATATAACCAAATTGAGAAGCATGAAGACGACGTTGACCAATAGGTACTCTAGTGCCTGTATCATTTGGTGTAACTAAACGACGAATTTGACCAATATAACTGTAATAACCACGACGATCAATTTGTTGAATCACACCTTTTTTACTACTAGTACCACCGGGGTTACTAAGAGTACCAGTTTGGAAACCTTTAATAACTATTTCTTCGGTTGAAGTAGGACTAAAAATGGTTTTAACTGTACCTTCATTAACAATGCTGACGATTAATTCACCTTTTAATTCAATATAACCGAATTCAAAGTTTGATGAAATCTTATTACGAACATCGTATTGTAATTGACTGAAACCGTCACGAAAGAGATTTGCAATCATATAACCAGATAAATCAACTCTTTTGTATTCAAAAGAATCACGGTCAACTTCTTCTTTGATACCTAGCATGACTTGAAGTAATTGATTGACACAATAACCTAGATAAAGGGCTTTTTCGCGAAAATCATCCCCAACATGTGGATAAAGTGTATCATAGATTTTTTTGAAAAGAACAGCATAACGTTCAACACGATTACGTTGAATATCACCACTTTCAATACCTTCGATTTTCTTAATGAATTTCTCAAGATAGTTAAGAGCCGTTAATTGGTCAAAGATTTCTTTACTATCCTGATTATCCATTGAAGGAGTTAAGAGACGTAAACCTTGTTTGGCAAATTCATCATCGACATTATGAAAAATGAATTCGAAAATTTCTTTATCTGTTTCAATACCTAGAACACGAAATAAAACAAATAAAGGGATGAATTTACCACCTGTTTCTGATTTACCTGATTTGAAGTAGGGGTTTTCAACAACAATTTCACCAGTTGCTTCAACAACATGTAAATATGTATTTCTAGCATATCTAAATTGTGCAGGTGTTGATTTAACTTCGGCAGTCCATGTAAAATCTGGATTACCTGATTTATTAATGTAAAGAGTGTTTTCTGATTTACGCTCTCTAGAAACACAGACTTTTTCACGACCATTAATAACAAAATAACCACCATGATCATAAGGGCATTCACCTAATTTCTTTAACATTTCATTGCTGACACCTGAAAGTGGACAAAGAGATGAGTGTAACATAATTGGAACCCTACCAATGTTAATTTCTTTGAAGACAAAAGGACTAAATTGTTGAAAAATAATGGTGTCTTTGTCTTTGATAATGTATTCAATTTCAACATCACAGAAAACATTGAATGCATAGGTTAGATTTTTAAGACGTGCTTCATTAGGATACATTGGTTTAACTTCATCTTTAAGTGAATTGTATATAACTGGACGACTAATATGAACTTGGTCACGGTTTCGTCCACCATAATAAATATTGATTAAATAGGTAATATCAGCATTTTCTTTATCGATTAAAACAACTACTTGAGGGTTAGTTTGTTTATTATTAAAAATATCATAAATCTTATTGTTAACAAAATCATTGTAAGAATCTAAATGATGTTTAGTTAAATATTTGGGTGTTGTTTCGAAGTAATTGGATATAATACTCCATGTGTCTTTTTCCAAATCCATAATTAAAAACTTATTCTCTTTATCTTATTCTAATAAATTATTATAATAATTTTAGACCTTTTTTAACTCAAACAAAAAAACATATATTAAATTTAAAATTCTAGGTTCTAGGTCGAAAAACAAAACCATTTCGGAATATGCCATCCAGATGTATGTTCTTGTACACCAATAGTATAAAGTGATGGTTTGTTAATATCAACACCATGATATGTTGCAATATGGTTATCTTTCCATCTCTTAAATAATTTTTCATCTAATTTATCAACATGATGATCTCGCATCATATCATTTGTAATAACAAGTGAATTTTTAATCATAAAACCAGCTAACAACCAATAAAGGTCATCATTTTCACCATAAGGAGTATAATAAATCATTAATTTATTGGGGTCCACTACATAATCTTTGAAACTAGTACTACGACTTTGATGTAAGATTAATAGAATAAAGACATTAGATGATTTCATGCTAGTTATAAAATTAGTAATTGGAAATGGTGAAAATTCACCTGATTCTGAATGTCCCATATTACCACCATCAATAATATAAATTTGTTTATTGATAACATTAAGGTTTCTTTCAGATTCAATAATACTCTTGAAAATCATTAAATTATTTTTTTGATTCATTTTATTCATTTTATTTGATTTGTTTGATTTATTTGATGTAGAATTAGAATAAACAGTTAAAATATCAGTAATTAATGTTTTACGTTCATTAAATGACAATTGATGTTTTTTTAATTGATTATTACATTCAGAACATGTAATATTATCTTCAGAGACTTCAAATGGTTTTAATTTGTAATTAGGGAACCATTCTAGGATGAGTTGAATTATAGAATCATTGATAATAAAATCATTTTCACACCAAATCTCAAACATTTTTTTAATTTTATCAATAATGATATCTTGATAACTAGAACTAGAATATTTTTTAAAAGCAATTAATAAGTGATGAAATTGTTCAAGGGTAAAGATACTATTATATTTATCAAAAATGTCAACCAATGTTTTAAAATAGTCTTGTTCTTGTTCTTGTTCTTGTTCTAGGTAGTGATTCTTTGAAAGGTTTTCTAGAATAGGTGCAATAGTTCTTGTTTTAATTGAGATTTTATATTTATTCATTTCATTCAGATATTCTAAAGCAGATGAAACATTATTAATATTACATAAAATACGAATCAATAGAGGGTAACTAGAAAGGTCATGTTTCCAATTATTAGATTGACAAATAGTAATTAAAGGTGTGTAGTATTTTATGATGATATCATAATCGTTAATTGTACCTAGAAATGAAAGAAAGATATCAATATGGTTTTTTTTAAGATTAGTATCTTGAGGTGTTTTAATAATTTGGTCTAGTAATGAAAAGATTGCTTCATGGTTTTCTGATTTAATTGTTTTAATTAAATTAGAATGAAAAGACATCTAGTTGTTCTGTTCTAGGAAGACTATTAAAGTTAAAAAATCAATTTTATTTTAAGTTATTTAGAACCTCTTGCTCTAGCTTTAAGGGATTTGTAGTATTTACTTCTTTTTGTTGTAATATCTTTATGTATACGGTTAATAAGGGTTTTCTTTTGTGTCATCCCTTTTTTATTTTTATTGTAAATTGATACCTTTCTTTCTTTGGCTAATGAACGGAGTTGATTCATTGGTATTTTTTCATATTCATAATTGATGTCACAATTGACAACTTTATTACGATTTTTACCTTGTGATGAATAAATAGCATTTGTACATACCCCATATGGATTAATCTTACTTTTAGCTCTAACTTTTAAGAGACAAGAACAATACTTTCTTTCACGTCTTGATAAATTAGTACGTTTTTTAAATATATCACTTGGCATTATTTATTATTTAAATATTAATAAAGAAAAATAAAAAAATAATAATTTTAATATTTAGAAAGATTAATTGATTATTTTTATTCTGATGAATCATAATCCTCATCTTCGTCTTCTTCATCTTCTTCTTCTTCACCTTCTTCATAATTTTTCTTAAAAGATGTAATTGAATCATTCATACGAACAGTTTTAAATACTTTCTGTTCAGCATTTTCATCTTCATCTTCATCTTCATTTTCATCATCATTATCAGAAGGTAGATTCATATGAGCCATATAATCTTCTGTTTTCTTTTTGGGAACTTCAACTTTCTTCTTTTCAACGATGTTCTTTTTAACATTAGGACGTTTATAAGTTACACGAGGGTTAATAATCTTAGCTACTTCAATCATAAGAGGATATGAAGTGTCCGCTGAAATATCATCTTGAAAAGCAATCATCTCATCATTTTGTTCATTTTTAGAGTCATTTTCCATATCTAGCTTAATAACACCTAAACGATTAAGAGCAGGTACAATATTTTTAACAAATGGGTCTGACAAATCAACAAAGGCATGTGCAGCACGATCCGAATTAGTACCACATAGTAGAATATGAGACCCTTTTTTATTGGCATATGTAAGACCACCTGAAGTAATATGGAATGAATTACCCATATATTGACCACGTGAAATACAAGTACCTACACCAGTAGAACCACTAAGAGTAACAATGATAAACCCATTATCAAATGTTAGACCTTTAACCCAATTGACAAAATCATCAAATGAAGTAATTGTTGGTGAATAGTCAGATTTTTCTTTTAAATATTTTGGACGACCATTCGGTAATTCATCCGATTTAATTCCAGCCATACTAAATAAAGTAATTAAAAGCCCCTTGCTCATTGTTTGATTGTCTTCAATCACATATTTAGATTTAATAAGTTGTGCAGCAGGAAGACCGTTAAGACTACGATTAGGGTCATGTGAACGGCGTTTCTTTTGCATTTGTTCAGATGTTGAATTAATTTTAGCCGCCTTAGTATCAGAGGCAGAGGAAGCACCTTTGGGAGCTTTAATAGGCATGATCGTTAATATAATCTGAATATTATAAGATTATTATTCTTATGTTTTAACTTTCAATTTTTTTTTAATATAAAATAAATCTATTAATAGAATAATAATAATAAAATCTAAATGTCATCTTATTTAGAAAAGAAAACAATTATTAACGAAGTTTTAATTAACCTAGAAGGGATTGTAAAATCCTTTCGTATCAATTTAGACAATTTTTCAACTTTAGTCATTAAAGTCATGGAAAGTTTAAAAACATATACTCAATTAACTCCTTCTAACCGTTATCAATTAAGTATTGAAATTTTAATGAAAATCATTAATGATATGGAATTAGAAAGTGAACAGAAAGTATATTTACTAGGAACAATCCCTTCAATGGTTTTTGATTTTGCTGATATTAATGCTAGAAAACTAGATTTATCAACTCCCATACCCGCACCCTCACCTTCACAAACACCAACTACTGCAAAATCAAAAGTCCAACCACCTTCAACACCTCCACCAACTCCTTCATCAATTCAAACAATTCGAACAAATGATAATGTGATTCCTGAAGAAAATAAAGATGATGGTAAGAATGATATCGAATTAATTAGTGTGAAAGTTAAAGAACAATCACAATCACAATCACAATCAGGAAATAATGTTCATAATTTAGAGACAATTGTTAATGAATTATACAATTCGATTTATCATATGATTACACAAGAGGAAATTAATCCCGCTGAAATTCCAGCACAATTAATTACAATTGTTACTAAAACTGTTCAAGTTATCAATAAATATTCTGACCTTAAAGGTAGTGAGAAAAAGCAATTAGTTCTAAGTGCTTTTGATAAGTTAAATACTAATATTGATGTGATATTTCCATCAATTTCTGAACAAGACAAAAAAATGATTCAATTGGCTTTATCAACAATCCCTTCTTTAATTGATAATATTATTTCAGTCATCAATATGAAATATGATATTGATTTTGAAAATCTAATAAAAAAAACAAGTGCATTATCTAAATTATTCTGTTGTTTTATGAAGCAATAGTTTTCTCCATTAAAACAAGAATAAGTTTATCATTATCATTTAATTTACAAAAAATAGGTGTTTTATCTGTAATTTTCCAAAAAGATGCTTTTTCATTTGGATTAAATTTTAGCCCTTTAAGAACAATAAAATTATCAGCGACTTTGACAAATTGACCACCTTTTTTAAGTTCGAAATCATTTGTTTTACTATCAAAACTTAAATATCTAATATAATCTCCTGAATCTAATTGGTCAAGACTTTCAATATAAAAATATTCTTTGAGGGTATCTTTTATCATATCATACTTTTCTAGGTCCTCTTGAGTTTTAAGTTTTCCATCCATTATTTTATCTAACATTAATTCTCTAATTATTGTCATTTCAGATAAAGAACCAAATTTATAGCGTTGAACCATATCATGGTCTAAAATATCATGAATTAATTTTTGATTATTAATATCTTTTTCACGACGATGTTTTAATAAATCCATCTTTTATTTATTATTTATTATTATCTTTTCTGATTTTATTCTTATTTTATTTTTATTTTTATTTTTATACAATATTCATTGTTCTTTCAATACGATGACTAACAATTTTAGGAATTAAATAAGGAGGTTTAATAAATTCAGATGTCAAATTAGAATTAGATGGTAGGTCAATTTGAAATGCTTCAGTGATGTCATTAAGTAATAATTGATTTTGATTCTTTAATATTCCATAAAGAAGTTGAATACCAGTTGAAGCACTACTATTCATTTGTTTTTTTTGATATCTTTCTTTAATATGTGACAAACGTTTTTGTTTATCAATCATTGCAGATAATGTACGATTTTCATTAATTTTTTTGGATTGTTCGTTATTAGTATCCATATTAAAGTATTTAAGTATATTAGCTATTGATTAAAATAAAAATAATATGTCAAATCAATTTTTTGATTTAAAAAGTAGTATCAAGGAATTTTTAAAATTAGATGAAGAGATTCGTTCATTATCTAAAGCAAAATGTGAAAGATTACGAAAAAAGGAAAAGATTAATAAAGAGATTACTTCATATTACAAATTAAATAATATTAGAACATTGGATTTAACTTTTGATGGTAATAAACACTTACTAGAATTGGTTGAAACAGAAAGACATCCATCTGTTAATCAAAAATTTTTAAGAAATGCATTGGTTAAATATTGTAATAATGATAAAATCGTTGATAATATGATAAACCATATTTTAAATGAAAGAGAACAATCAATCTCATCATCATATAAATTAAAGGTTGTAACCCCATCAAATAAAAAACCAACTAGAAATAATATGAATGCTATGGATTTAATTAAAGAAAATGAAAAATCTAAAATTCAAGAAAGATTTATGAAATTAGCTGAATATGCAATTGCAAAAGATGGTATTAAAGAATTACAAACAACACCTAGTCAAACTCAAACTATTATTGAACCAGAATCTACTGAAAGAAAAAGAACTATCTCAGTTGGGCATTCTGTACATGAAGAGGAAACTGATTATTATGAAGAAACAACCAATTATGATGAAGAAACAACCAATTATGATATGGAAACAGATGATGAAGTTGATTTGGATGAATTACCTGTTGAAGAAACTGGTTATACTGAGGACCCACCACAATTAGATGATAAACTAGATAAAAATAACACGATTAAAAATTTAATTTATAATAAACTTGATGCAACTAAAACTGAAAACACTGGTGCAATTCCAGTTACAGTTCCTGTTTCTAAACTTACTCAAGAACAAATAATGTCTCAATTAAAAGATTTAGAAGTTAAAGCGATTAATAGTTGGAAGTCATTGGATTTATTATCACCAAAATATAATGACCTAGGAAGATGGTTATTATTACAAAAAGAAAAAATCAAAATACTAAAGGTTAAAAATCAGATGGATAAAAATGCATTTAATACAATGTATTCTAAAATCAATCAAGATGAAAATGATTTGAATAATAATATATTTTTTCCGGATGAAGTTAATAAATTAAGAATAGATATTGTAAAATATGTAAAATTTAGATTTAATAACTCAGGTTAGATTTTAGTAATAATTCTCTTTTCTAGATATTAAATCATTAATGGAAAGTGTTAAAATAAAAACTAAACAACCTATACAACCTAGAACACAACCAATACAATCATCTCAACCCATACAACCTAGAACACCACATACCCAACAACTTCAGTCAACTCAACCAACTCAACCAACTCAACAGATAAAACCAAAGTTAAGTCAAAAAAATAAGAAAAAACCTATTCCGAAACCAAATTGTCAATCAAAACAAAAAATAAAAACCAATAATAACGTTAATGGTAAAGTTATTTTTAATTTAAAAAATAATTATACTGAAAAATTTTATTGTCCTCAATTAGCAATTTCAAAACTGACTAAATCACAAAACATTAATTTAGAATCAATTCCTGATTTACCTGAAATTCCTTTAGACACATTGTTTGGTAGTCAGTAAAATGTTTTCGAAGAATATTTTTCAAATCTTTGTAAATTTCTTCATTTGCTTTATTATCTTCATTACCTAGAGTGAAACCTTTATAAATATTTTCAAAATCTTTAATATCAATTCCAGATTCAAATAATTTAAATAGTATTTTTTTATAAACTTTTTCAGATGTATTAAACTTCTTAGATTTTAATATATTCCAAACCAATTCAACCAAATATGATAGATGAGAACCAGAGTAAATTCCCAATGAAATACCAATCTTCCAGAATCTTTCCATAATATGTGGATTAAGATAAAAGATACGTTTTCCAGTAAAATCCCAATCTGAAGTACCCAATGGAGTTTTCTTAGCTAGTTGATTAACAATATATTTAGGACCAATGATTTGATTAACACCTTGATAATTCTCTAACATACTAACTTTGTTTTTCCAATAATAATCTGAATAAATCTCACCATCTACTAAATACTGACTAACCATACTAAGCGATTTAATTTTATCTGCATTACTTACATTCAATTTGGTAATATTCTCAGTAAAATTTGAATAAAATGACATACTAATAATATTCATGTCAGTTTCATATAATCGTAATGTCTCTTCAAATGAAGTATCATCTAACATTATTTTGTAAAGAATTTGATTCAATTCTAATTTTTTATCAGTTGTAGTTAAAACATCAATTTCATCAAATGCTTTTAATGTTACATGACGATTACCTTTTTTATCAGGTTTAACTACTTTGACAAGATATGATAATTTATTTGAAACTTGACGAAAATCAGGTTCTGATTTATTAATAATTTCTTTAATAACACCTTTATCAATATCCAATTTTTCACCAACCGCAATTTTCTCAAGAAACTTTGTCAATGTTGCTTTTGTAGGTTGTTTAATAGTCAATTCCATTGAAAATTTGCGAATTTTATCAATCTTATTACAATCAGCATCATTTGCAATACAAATAATAGGATATTTAAAACGGTCTGGTTTATTAGCTTCTGTCATACTAAGAAAAGTAGTTAAACCATCTGTTGTAGAACTTCGACTATCAATCCCATCAACTTCATCCATGATAATACCTTTTTTAATATCTTGACATCCTTCGAAGAAACTTAAAATATTACCTTTATTAAATGGTTCTAAAAAGTCTTTGATTTCTTTACCAGAACGTGCCTCGCTAGCATTGAATTCATGATAATCATAATTAAAATGCTTAAAAAGTAGATGAGCGAGTGTAGTTTTACCAATTCCTGGTTTTCCAGTTAAGAGGAGAATAGCAGGTGTTTTTTTAACTTTATTTCTGAAATTTTCTAACCAAACTAAAGCCTTTTCAATATTATGATTATCGTCAATATATTCAGTTAAAGATTTTGGTGCATAAATGTCAACCCATAGTTCACTTTTTTTCACTGGATCAATCTCAACATTCGATTCATAACTAAGATTTTTCAGAGATTTAAGATATTCATTACGATATTTTTTCTGGTCTTCTTTACTAATTGCCCATCCTGAACTATTTTCTTCTTCATCTTCAATAGTCTTACTTTTATTTTTACTTTTTTTGGACATGAATAATTTGATTATTAAATCTTCATCAATCTTAAATTTATTCAATTTTATTAATTAATTTAACATTAGGTCTATTAATAATATTTAATGAGCATAATTCGTGGTCTTTTAATAATTAACGAGTTCGGTAATGGTTTTGTAAATTATTTAGGTAACAATAATGATATTGATGAAGAGGTAGATAAAACAATTTATATTAGTAAAAAAAATTTAAACAGAGCATACCATAATCAGGTTGTTGATGTTGAATATTATGAAGAAAATGGAATGTATTATGGTAAAGTAATTAATAATTCTCTTGTTGATAAAACATTTGTTGGAATAGTTTATAATATTTACAAAAATGATATTTTTATATTCGTACCAGAATTAAAAAAAAATAATTTAGTAACGATTAATACATTAGTTAAACTTAAAAAAAATGATTGGGTTCATATTAAAATAACTTCAGATGATGAAAATCAAATTAAAGGTGAATTGATTAGATTATTACCCAATGTTTTAGATGATATTATTGAAGAAAAATTCAATTTAGACCAAATTCAAGAAGTTCAAGAAATTAAAGAATATAATGATATGAATCATATTCATCGTGACCAAACAGAATTAAACACATTCACAATTGATCCTTTTACATCAAAAGATTGTGATGATGCTTTTAGTATCAAAGAAATAAATAACCAAATACATATTTATGTTCATATCAGCGATGTTGCACATTATATTAATCCGAGTAATCCTTTATTTGAAGCAATTATAAATCGTGGTAATACATATTATGGAAATGAAAGAAATTGGACAATGATACCTAGAAAATATGCTGATGATATTTGTTCAATTTTACCTAATAAAAAAACCCATGTCGTTACAAGTGAGTTTATTTATGATATGGTTAATAATAAGTTAGAATACCTTGAAACCTATTATTCAATCATTGAATCAAAAAATAAATATTGGTATGAAATGGTTGACCAGAATTTTGAAAATAACTATCGATTTCAAATAATTTATAATACTTCACAGATAATTAAAAGTCAGATGGATGATTTAATTTTGGTTGATGAAACTAAATCACATGAAATGGTTAGATATTGGATGATTCATGTCAATCAAATAATGTGTATGCAAATTAAAAAATTATATCGTAGTAACCCAGCTCCTCAAACTACTACAAATAATTTTGAATTAATTAAAAAATATCAAAAATTACAAGAGACTGATATGACTGATGATTCTAGAACTAATATTGTTAAATTTTTAAAAAATAATAATAATAAATTGGCTCAGTTTATGGTTAAATGTATTCTAGTTAAAGCTTCCTACACAACAGAAGACCTATCACATTATGGAATTGGAATCTCAAACTATACCCATTGGACATCTCCAATTCGTCGTGCATCAGATTTACTGAATCATTGTCTTTTTAAGGGTTACGATATTGATGTTTCAACCTATCTAGAAAATATTAATAATTGTGAAACTAAACAAGATACGATTGAAGCATTTATCTCTAATTACAATAATTATAAAAATCTTCAAATCGGAGATGAATATTCAGGTGTCATTCTAGATATATTTCCAAGTGGTATTTCAGTATTTATTGATAAATTGGAAAGTAAATATACTATTCATATCTCAAAAATATCAAGTACTAAATTAATCTTTGATAACACAGAAAAAATATTAAAATCAGAAGATGGTAATCTTGAATATAAATTATTTGAACAAATTTTGGTTAAGATTGATAAAATTAATTTTGATAATCTTGAATTTAGTCTAAAACCAAATTGAAAAGTGTTTTTTCTCTTCGTTTGGTTCAAAATCAAATTCTAGAATCTTATCTAATTTATCTGTTTCCATTGTTGGTTTCTCAAAACGTTTCCAATATGCATGAATAGCAACAGCAGGGACTTCTTTTGACAATGATTTAATACCTCTTAGTTTATTAAGATGAAAGGCTAAATCTTTGGCGACATTAACATAAACACCAACAATATGAATTTCTGGATTAATTGTTTTGATAATATCTATCCATTCCTGTCGTGCTTTAATTGTACCATTAGTTGCATCAATAATAAGACTTTCATTCGGTGTTGATAACACACTTTTAATCATGTCTTTCATTTTCTTTTTAGTCTTCTCAATATCCATACTGAGAATATGACATTTATCTTTAGAAATCTGACAAATCTTATTAGCAAGTGAGGATTTACCTGATGCTGGAGAACCAATCATAATAACTGCACGAAAACCTTTTTCTAGTTCTTTCCAAGAATCATGATTAATTTTATGAATCTTTTCTTTTTCTTTGTTTTCTAAATAAAGTTTAGGATTAAAACCTTTGAGATTTTTAGTCAGTTTTTCAAAAGGATATTCTTTAGAATCTTCAAAGAATTCTTCTGGTGTCATGAAAGATATACCTATATTAATTGCAAATTTAATATCACAATCATTATGGTCTTTTGGTCGACCTGCTGCATCACCTACATAAAAACAGTCTTTACGATTAATTTTAACATCACCATTAAGAATGCTTTTCATGAAATACCACATTCTAGTTGCTGGTTTACGATTAAAATCATCTTGTGTTGATACTATGATATAAGCAGGAACATTTAGGCTTTCAAAAATTGTAAACCACCGTGTTTTAAATTGACTAAATGTCATACCACCTTTGCCCTCAAAACTACCTTTTTGATTGGTAAAAATAACAATTTTATACCCCTTGTTATAATATTCAACTATTTTATCCATTTTATAGGCAAAAACCCAATCATCAATAGAAGTAGGAAAAACCTTACCTGATTTTGGTTTAATAATAGTATGGTCTAGGTCAAAAGCGGCAATCATAGAGGAATTAAATCGCTTTGAAATTGGTGGTTGACAGTAATAAAGTACACCTTCAGAAGTATCCTTTTCCCAATTCATAGTCATTTATTTAGGTTGAAGTTTTTGATTTTTAATTATATTATTCAATTTTATTATTGAAAAAAAACCTACTATCTAGAATTAAATAATGATTAAGTTTGCTTTTAGTTCTTATTTTTTACAGACCTTAGAAAGGATAGAAATTTCATAAAGCTCATCATCATCATCTTTCATTTCATCATCAAGAAGTTCGTTGATATATTCTGTTCTAGCATTCAAGACTGTAATCATTTTTTGATAAACGTGATAAAGTTCCCTACTACTAAATTCTTTGGCTACAGCAGTTTTGTAATCTGTTAGAACGATTTGATATTCATCAGTCATCAAAACGGTTTTAAGTTTACGATACACTGCTTTACGATGCAAGACTGCAGTCTGATAGATATTTTGGATTTTGCGAACTTCTTCTTGAAGAATTTCACAATTGGTAATCATATCTTTTTGAAAGATGCTAACCATTTTTGTATTGGTTTTTATTGGTTTATATAAAAAAATTCAATTTTATAAATATAAAAATAATCCAAAAATCCAAAATATAAAAAAAATCCCTTTTTATTTTGATTTATAAGGTTTTTTGAACTGGAGATGCGGGATTTGCATTATTCCAGGTAGGGCTTGCCGTCCAAGAAGTTCTTCGGGTCTTTGTAGGCGGTAACCATGACCTGCAACTTTTCGCGAGTCAGTCGAACCAGGTTCTCCTGGGCTTGGTCAAGTTTGAGCTTGAGGTATTCACTCTTGACAAAGGCACGGTGCCGGCTGTAGTCAACCGTTGCGTGCTTCAGATCTTCTTTCGAGATTCGTGTCAGGCGAAGCGTGATGTACTCGAGCTTGTTGCAAGCGTCTTTGTACTTCTTGTTAGCCTTCCAGACCTTGACCTCCGCGTCATCCGTCATCTTGTCGAGACGGTCAATCTCTTCGCGAACGTAAGCAGGGCACCGATACATGGTCGATTATTAATATAAATATACTATAATTATATGAATCAATTTTTTAAATTAATATAGATTCAAAAATTCCAAATAAAAAAAATCCCTTTTTATTTTGTTTTGTAAGGTTTTGTAGTGCCGGGATTAGCACACGATGTCAGCTTAGAGCACGGGGAACCGCACCGCATCGAGCTTCGCCTTGACGGCGTCGATCTCAGCCACCTTTGCCGTAAAGCGTTGGCGGATGGGCTCCTCGTTCTCGATCGCCATGTTGTAGGCGTCCGAGGCGTCCTTTGCCTCACTGTTGTCGCTGTAGGGCGTCAGGGCGAAGTACGCCACCGAAGCCGCGGTTGACGCAGCCTGTGCGACACTCAGCTCGTGTCCGATGGCGATCGCCTGGTCCATGAGGGTGTTGCGCAGGATCTCCAACGCGAGCACGTTCTCGAAGTGGCAGTAGTAGCGGGTCGACATGTCGGGGAGGGAAGGCTCAGCAAACTTTCAAGCTGTGCAAGTAATATTATTAATAACTAATTCAAAAATTCAATTTTAATATATGTCACACTCTAAAAATGGATAAAATTGATATTTTTAAAGATTCTGTACAAGCATCTTGATCTTATTCTCATGCGTTGTCCAGATGTTATTCTCGTTCTTGACTGCCGCAGCAAGAATACGAACAGTCATGTTAAGAGCACCACGTGTATAAAGGATAGGTCCTTCATGAGGGTCAAACTTATAATCAATGATTGGACGCCCCTCAGCTTCATACTTCTCAACAAGGTTCTTGTATAACTTCAATTCATCAATAATGGAAATCACACTTTGAAGCCAAAACTTCAATGGATCCTCAAGCATGATGATATCGTCAATGTTATCATATGAAAACTTCTGATATACATTTTCGAGAAAAGACATCCGTTCAATGGGGAACTGAATGTGCTCAATAGAGAGTGGATTAAAGTTAGACATTGTAATAAGTATTTAATATTAATTTTATTAATTTTATTAATTTTATTTTAATCAATTTTTTAAATTAAAGATTAATCTAAAAATGGATTAAAACTAAAAAAAATGATCCCTTTTTATTTTGTTTTGAAAGGTTTTGTGGTGCTGGGATTAGCACAAGGTGTCGTTGCCGAAAAGCGTCTAGAGCTCCTCCGCCGCAGCTTCCGCGAGTTGCAGCTCAGCCTGTTCGATCTGCTGCTTGATGATAGTGATTTCCACAGACTTCTCATGGAAGAGTTGGCAGATGGACACAAGGTTCTTGACCGCCGTGTTGTAGTCGGTCGTGACGAGGGCAGCATCGAGACCATCGCTCGAGGACGTCAGGGCGAAGTATGCCGTTGAAGCCTCTTTGTGCATGCGCTGAGCGACATCCAGTTTCGGTCCGATAGCAACAGCCTCGTCCACGAGGGAGTCATGGTAGGCTTTCAGCTGACGCAGGTTCTCAATGGCACAGAGGGCGAACATGTCGGGAAAACTTAGCAAACTTGTGTTGGCTTAGTAAAGTAATATTATTAATAACTGATTAATAAAATCAATTTTGATATATGTTATAATCTAAAAATGATTTAAAACTAAAAAAAAATGATCCTTTTTATTTTGATTTGAAAGGTTTTGTGGATCATTCTCGATGTTGTCAAAGGTTAGAGAGCTCTTTGCGAGACTGCCCATGCAGGGCAACCTTTTCGCGCAGGTTTGACATCAAGCGCTTCATATCTTCTTCGCTTGGGTTTTCCGCCTCGTAAATCATGCACATTGCGATAAATGCCTCGGTGAAGGTAAACGTGTACTTGTCTTGCGCGTCAGCAAAGACATGGTTGACCTGGTTGAGAGACATTACGAAAGAAGTACGTAAAATAATATTATTAATAACTATTTAATAAAATCAATTTTGATATTAGGCATAATCTAAAAATGACTTAAATCACCAACTAATTCACCAATCATAGTATATAGTTTATTAATTTTTGCATCTTTTTCAATGATTACATTTTCTAGTTGACGAATTTTAAGTAATAGATTTTCAATCATATCTAAATCAGAATCCATTATATGATTATTAATAAAAGTTAAATCAGAAAAATATAATCAATTTTATTTTTTATTTTTATTTTTTAGTTGACATAAGTGCAATTGTTGATTCTTTTAGTGAATGATTAGTTAGAATATAACATAACATACGATCGTATTCAGGCATTGGTATTTTACCAGTCGCTGAAACACCATCCTCAATAAATTGATTTGTAATCTTTTTAAATTCCATAATTGCAGGTGTTTCATCTGGAAAACCTAGTTCTCTCATTTTTTTAAAGGCTTTAACTATCTCAATAACTCTTTGACTTTTATCTTTTTGATTTCTTTTGGGTTTGTCTTTATCTTTTTTTATTGTATCCATTTAGTTATTTAGAATATGTGGGTATTTTATTTATATTTATTCTCTCATTTTTAAGTTAAGATTAATAATAAATAATAAATAATAAATAAAAATGACAGGTTCTTTATTAGCGTTAGTTGCCTTAGGAAAACAGGATGGAGAATTCGTCGGAAATCCTGAAATTAGTTTTTTTAGAAATGTTTACAAACATCATACTCATTTTTCAGTTGAATCAATACCTATCCACTTTGACCAAGGTTTAGTATTTGGTAAAAAATCATCAGTTGTGATACCTAGAAAAGCTGATCTTTTAAGTAGAATGGTCCTTGAATTAAGACTACCTGCTTTAAGTCCAAATGCAAATGTTAGTTGGATTAATGCATTAGGACATTCTTTAATTAAAGAAGTAACTTTAGAAATAGGTGGTGTTAAAATAGATTCACAAACTGGCGAATTTATGGATATTTTAAGTCATATTGAATTACCAGAAGAGAAAAAATGGGGTTATTATACTATGATTGCCAAACACGAATTATATACTAGATTCTCGCAAACTGGTGAAACAACCCTCTTTATACCATTACAATTTTGGTTTTGCAGACATATCAGTCAAGCTCTACCTTTAGTTGGTCTTCAATATCATGAAATTAAATTCACTCTTACTTTAAGAGATTTTGATGAATCATGGTATTCTGGACCTGATATGCTTGACCGTCCAGATACAATATATAATATTAATGGTTTTCTACATTGTGATTACGTTTTCTTAAGTAATCAAGAAAGACGTTTTTTTGCTAAAGAAGAACATAGATATCTTATTGAACAAGTACAAATGTATGATGGTAATGGTGTTGCTAGAAATACAGTTAATGACAATATTAATGTCTTTTTTAACCATCCAGTCAAAGAATTATTTTGGATATATAAAGCTGATGCAATTCGTAACACAAATGATTGGCTTAACTTTAGTAAAACCATGAATTATATTGAAACACATGAAACACCGCAAGAACCGATTAAAGCTTGTCAATGGAAAATTAATGGTCATGATTTGATGGAAGAAAAGAGTGGTTCATATTTTAGATTAGTTAATCCATACAGATATTACAATCGTATTCCAGATAACTTTGTCTATGTTCATTCATTTAGTATGGAACCCCATCGTTTTCAACCATCAGGACATCTTAATTTTTCAATGTTAAACTCGGTTGTTTTGTCTTTAACTTATACTGATAATATACCAGATGGTTCAGTCACTGTTTATGCCAGAAACTATAATATTTTAGAAATTAAAAACGGTCAAGCTGCACTATTATACAGTGCCTAAGAAATTCTAATATTTGGTAGGAAAAAATTATTAGGACCTGTTGCATTTACCAAATTTATATTGGGATGTAAACTAAAAGGAGCTGGTGTTACATTACTATATGATGAACCAAAAATATTAGGTGAATAACCTATGACAGTTTGTCTAGATCCTGAAGATGTTTGTGAGGGTGATGCTGATGTTGTTGCTGAGGGTGATGATGGTGTTGCACCTGAAGATGTTTGGGATGGTGTTGAACCTGTAGATGTTTGAGATGGTGTTGAACCTGAAGATGTTTGGGATGGTGTTGAACCTGTAGATGTTTGGGATGGTGTTGAACCTGTAGATGTTTGAGATGGTGTTGAACCTGAAGATGTTTGAGATGGTGTTGAACCTGTAGATGTTTGAGATGGTGTTGAACCTGAAGATGTTTGGGATGGTGTTGAACCTGAAGATGTTTGGGATGGTGTTGCTGAGGTTGCATTACATGTTTTTGTAGAACCATCAAAATATGTATATGATGGTAATACATTAGATTCTTGTGTCATATCAACATTTAAACATTCATCAGTTGATTGATTTACAGCTAGTCTGACAATAAATTCATATAATTTAGTTGTAAATGTATATGCTGAAGATGTTTGGTCAATTGTGAAATTTTCTAAATCATATTCAGTTAAAATTTTTGGATCATCATATGTTAAATATTTTTTACGTAAACATACAATTTGTGTAAATAATTGTTCGTCATCAAAAGTTAATGTTGGTAATGGTGTATCAGATGCTATATCATAAATTTCTCTAAAAACAATCGTTAATGATTTAACTACATTAAGTAAATACATAAATGTATTTTTTAAAATAGTATCGCCATTAGAATTACCACATTTATAATCAATTGCAATAATTCTAAGTGTTTTAGATACTCCGTATAAAGGTTGTACAATTAATTCATCTAGTTTAAGTAATATTTCTTCTTTAATTGTTGGATTTGTAAGTAATTCTTTCGTTAGAAATCCTGAAACTGATATGGGTTTGGGTTCTAGCATTTCTTCAAAACAACTTCCAATAACTTCATCTAATTGTGCTTCTAATTCAGGGGTTAAATTAGGATATGAACCTGTAAAGACTTCTTGTTTTTTATTATATACAATATAGATTATTACTAAAACTAATAATATTCCAATTACAACATTAATATTAATTTTCATTTATTTTATAGTCTGATAAAAATTTTTCTATATTAAATATTAAATAAAAAATAAAAATGACATCTCTTCTAGGTATCAAAATGTCTCATGCACCTGTCCTATCTATCATTGTAATGATCTTAATTGTGACATTACAATTAGTTAATAAATTTCTTTTTACTGATAAAGAGAAACCTAATCTTCTATTAACATTAAGAAAACAATCGCATGAATTAGGGGGTGCATCAATGCCTTTTTTACAAGCCAGTTCAATTGATATGTATTCTTCAAAAACATATACTCCTTATAGAATTGTAATGATAGTCATGTATTATCTTTCATTACTAGTTGGTTTAATGCTAACTGAAACAGTATTTGGAAGATATAATATGTTACTTCTTTTACTAGTAGGTGTTGGTATTAATTTAGTTTCACCATTATTTGCTGGAATAACATGTTTTAAACAAGCTAACTATGCTTATGTATCAGTTGATCATAAATTATGTTGTAGTGAATCAATGACATGGTATTATGTTGGTATAATTTCATCAATATTATTAAACTACCATTTCATGTCCAATAAAAAAGTAAGTACATCATTATTCATAGTAATATATTTAATAATTGGTTTATTATTATCATTTGGTCAATATAAATATTTAGAAAATCGCGGTGATAAACAGACTATAGGATGTATAACAGTTACAGCCGGTTTAATTCCTTATTTATTAGGTGGTGCATTTACATTTGGAAGTTTAGGATTATTATTTACTAAATTCTAAAAAATCTAAACTAAATAATAAAGAGATGATTTCTAAAAAAAATAAAAAAACTAATAAGAGAACAAGAAAAACAAGAAAACAAAAAGGTGGTAGATTTAATGTTCATGACATATTAAATATAAGTAATATACGTGAAATTATAATGAATCCACATCAATATCCATATGAAGTATGTGGGAAAATAGACCCTGAAAATCCTGCTAATCATATATATGATAGACATGGTTCTTTTGAAGTTGATAGAAGTGGAAAATCACGTGCATATTGTAGTCAATCAACTACACAACCAATCATATGGCATACACATATGAGAGATAGTAAATATTTTCCAAGTTTAGAAGATATAATCAAAGTATTAAAGTATAAAAAAATTAGAACATCATATATTTACACTCAATATGGATATTGGATTTTAAATAATCCGGAAGATAATATTGATAATAATATTATAGTTATTGATGATCAATTAAAAAGAGGCATACAATATAATTTAGATATATTTTATCATAATACAAAAGAAGGTCGTAGTTATAATAGAAATGATATTGAAGAATTAAATTTTATGTTAAATGATATAATTCAATCTAGTTTTCCAAATTTTAATATCAGTTGGTCAGATTACTGAGTAATTAATATGAAATTTCTTCTGATAAATCAATACATGTGAAAATTGCTGTTCGACAACAGTAACGAACACATCCAATTTCATCAAGAATTTTTCCAGCAATTGTTTTTTCAAATTCATTGGTACTTAAATCCATGAATTCTTCATCTTCTTCATGAAGTTCAATTTCTTTTTTAAATTTTTCTTCACGTAGACGACGTAAATAATATTTCCATTTATTAGCAATAACTTTACCGCAAGTAAAACAACGTACAGGAATAAGCATTAGAGTTATTAATATACTTTTATTATTGTCTTAGATTATTTTATAATTCAATTTTTTTTATTTTTTTATTTTTTTATTTTTTTATTTTTTTATTTTTAAAAAATGATTTAAATATAAATCGCTAGTATATATATGTAACCAAAATGGCTCCTAAAACTGATAAACCTAAAGTTATTGATGTTTATTTTTCCGATGTTGAAAAATATCAGAAACAATTCGGTCCTAAAACGGCTGTCTATATTCAAGTGGGGGATTTTTATGAAATTTATGGTGCTGAATTACCAGATGGTACTCGCATCGGTGTATTAGACCAAATTTCTGATGCCTGTAATTTAACTGTTTCCCAAAAGAAAGTCTGTCTCGGATTAACAAATGATGCTAAAGTATATATGGCTGGTTTTCCAGTTTATATGCTTGATAAATTTGTTAACATCTTAGTCGATGAAGTTGGATGGACAGTAGTTGTAATTAAACAAGATGAACAATGTGCTGGAACAACTCGTTCAGTTGAAGGTATTTATTCACCTGGTACAAATATTCGTACTTCGCAAGATAGTAACACAATTGTCATGGTTGTCCTAGAAAAAGTCAAAAGTCGTACTAATATTAACCGTGGAACATCAACATTATATATTGGTATGTCTTCATTGGATTGTATTACTGGTCAAACAACTGTCTATGAAACCTTTTCATATGACCTCAATAATATGCTTTCATATGATGAAATTCAAAAATTTATTTCAGCTAAAAACCCACGTGAAGTACTAATTGAAACAATGAACCTAGAAATCGATGAAACTGATTTGACGAATGCCCTCAATCTAGGTACTCGTCCAACACGTTTTAATTTTATTAAATATGGCAAAGCCGAGAAATCAATCAGCAACCAAACTAAATTCTTTGAACAAATCTATTCTCATAAACTGAAAATCTCAGTTATTGATTATTTAGGTCTTCAATATAAAGAGTATGGTCGTTTAAGTTTGATGCTTCTGCTCCGTTACATCATGGATCACTCCAATATTATGTTAAACCAAATCGGTAAAACCGAAGTTTGGGAAATGAACTCCCAACTAATCTTAGCTAATAACTCCCTTGAACAGCTCAATATCATTGAGAATCGTTTTAATAACCGTGAACCTGCTCTTATTAAAATCCTTGATATGACTAGTACTGTTTTAGGTCGTCGTGGATTCCGTAATCGTCTTCTTAACCCTATTCGTGACCCTGAAATCCTAAACCAACGTTATTCTGAAATCAAAGAATTTATGAACTTTCAAGCTGATGGTTCACCTTCTAAATTACTTTGTCTTGATATCGAAACATCCCTTAAAAATATTCGTGATCTGGAACGTCTCCATCGTCGGATTGCCATGGGTAACTTAATGCCAATTGAACTATCTAGCTTATTGATTTCATACAAATCCATTATTGATTTATACAATATCATTAGTAAAGTCAAAAGCAAACAAATTAAAGAAACATTTCTACCTTCGACTGAAGATTGGTTTCAGTTTGTTTCACTTTATGAAAAACTAAATGATACATTTGACCTAGAGAAGACTAATTTCAATACCCTAGAAAAGATTGACCGTAATTTCTTTAAGATTGGATGTAATAAAAAACTAGATGAACAACAGTTTGTAATTGACCATTCAATTAATTTCTTTAAAGAATTCGCTAAATGGATTGATGAAACTATTTCTGAGAAAGATATCAATAAAAATCTTAAAAATGTTGCACGTTATGATTATGGTGAACAATTCGAACATCATATTTATCTGACTAAAAATCGTTTCAATGTTCTGAATGAAAAGATTGAAGAAAAAATCAAAAATGGTGAGACAGAACTTAAACTTGTTGTTCTTAAATCCGAAGTTGATGATTTGGAAACTAAAAAAACATACACAATTGACCTGAAATCTATTACATATGTTGTCAAATCTCGATCGGCTAGTAACAATGATGTTGTTATTATTCTCAAAGATCCAAATGAAAAAGAATCAAAGAAGACTAAAAATATTATCATTGAACCATATTCTATTCTGGAAAAACATAACAAAAAGATTAAACTTGAAATGGATGCTCTTCGATCAACTGTTGTAGCAGTTTACAAAGAAACTATCTTAGATATTGCTGATAATTATTTAGATATTCTTAAAAACATGACACGATTTGTGACGGACATTGATGTTGTTAAGGCTGGTGCTAAGATGGCAATTGAAAAGTCTTTTACATGTCCTAAAATTGTTGTAAGTGAGAATGATGATGATAATGTTAATAGTTTTATTGATTTTAAAGGTATTCGTCATCCAATTATTGAACATATTAATCAAAAAACCCATTATGTTGATAATGATATTGAATTAGGTAATAATGAGACTGATGGTATTCTCCTCTTTGGTGTTAATGCTAGTGGTAAGTCTTCATTAATGAAAGCAATTGGGATTAATCTGATTTTAGCCCAAGCTGGTTTCTTTGTAGCTTGTAAAGAATTGAAGTATGCACCTTTTGAATATCTTTTCACTCGAATTTGGAACAACGATAACATTTTTAAAGGTCAATCAACATTTGAAGTAGAAATTAGTGAGTTAAAATCAATTATTAAATATGCAGGTCGTAAAAGTCTTGTTCTAGGTGATGAATTATGTTCAGGAACTGAAACTGTATCAGCAAGTGCAATCGTAACAGCTGGTATTAAAAAATTATCTCGTAATAAAGCTAAATTTATCTTTGCCACACACTTACATTTCCTAGCTGATAACCAACATCTTATTCATCTTGATAACGTTAAGAATTATCATCTAAGTGTGATTTTTGATAAAGCGAAAGAGAGACTCATTTATGATCGCAAACTCAAAGAAGGATCTGGTCCTTCAACATATGGGTTAGAAGTATGTAAAGCAATGGGGTTAGAAGATGATTTCTTAGAGGAAGCTTTTAAGATCCGCAATGAAATTACAAATGAAATTATGGGGTCTTTTCTTAATAATAAACCTTCAAAATATAATCAAAATGT
>JACCEC010310416.1_pt1 | contig 37073 bp, 47 predicted proteins | sample 7450121 | NCBI WGS metagenome assembly JACCEC01 (sample SAMN15323455, study PRJNA562643) | freshwater metagenome | isolation source: river surface water | place: USA:Blue River Watershed | collected 2017-08-18 | reverse complement strand
TTGTTCATCGTGTCCATGTGCCATTAATGATGGTGGTAGATTTTCTAAATCTGCAACTACATGTGATGAATCAACTTCCACGAACAAAATGACAGTTAAACCTAGTAAATCGTCATGATCGTATCCCATGTCGTCAATTTCTCGGTCGGAAAATTCTCGTTCTTCGATACTATCAAATCTAGGATTTGCAAATTTTTCAGCAACCTCTTTTGATTTGGTCCAGCTTCTAACTTTATCAGTTTTTAAATTAAACGAAGTTCCAGGTTTTAACATGCCTGTAATTTTTAGTTTTTCTTTTAGTTCAGCATGATCCGAAAACTTCCAACCACGAAATAGATGGTATTTTTCTTCTTGGACTGTTTCTTTTAGTGATGATAGAATTTTTGGTGTTAGATGGTCGATTGCGGACATATCACCACGGGTCCATTTAAAAATAAATTTTTTTAAATCGGCATCTTTTGGAGGGATAATTGCCTCACTTAGAATTTGTGAAAGTTTCATTATTTTTTACTTTGGGGTATTTAAACCTCGCGTAATTGTTAAATACAATAAATTAGATTTATGACAGTTCCTGTAAATCACGTAGGTATGAGTAACATACAAGATGAATTTGGTGGTAGTTCATCTGATGGAATTTCTATTTCAGAATACTATCGAGGTGGGTCTTATGTTCCACTAAATCAATTGCCATCAATTCATTCTACTGGACCAATACCATTGCTTTCTGGAGGGGTGGGTCAAACTATTTCTATTGGTATGTTTCGCGGCACTGCTAAATTTTTCCAATGGACTTTCAACATCACTCAAGACCGATTTAATACTTTTAACTTATACAATGAATTAGGGGCTGTTGGATGGGATGGCTCAATACCAATTGAAGTTACTATCAATATTTCAACTGGGGTTTACATAGTGCCAACCAATACAAGCTCTTATGCAATTGATGCATCCGGCCCATTTTCTAATACCTCAAGACTGACCATTAATAACAACGGAAACATTTTTGGACGTGGTGGTAAAGGTGGAACGGGTGGTATTTACCCATCCACACCCGGAGGAAATGGTGAAAATGGTGGGAATGCTCTCATACTAGGGTGTCGAACTTTTATCAATAACAATGGTGTTATTGCTGGGGGTGGAGGTGGGGGCGCAGGTGGCGCAGGCGCAATTTCTTCCCGAACTTTGAGCGCCGGTGGCGAAAGATACTATACAATTTGGCATTTATATAATGGCCCTTCTGGTGGTGGTGGCGCACCTTTTGGTGCTGCGGGTGATTATCAAGGCGCATTTGGCATGCCAACTTCGGCCGATCAAGCAGCGGTGGAGAATTCAGATTTGAGTGCCCCAAGCTATCATCATTCATCTTCAGCAAATGCTGCGGCAGTTAATGAACGTGGGATGCCAGGATATGAAACTGAAACTTATTTGACGACGGGAGTTGATTACTGTTATGCTGGATTTGGTGGGAAGCCGGGGTCTGCGGGTCAAAATTCGTTTAATCCCGGGGGCAATCCATGGTATCCTTTATATGGGGTTGGTGGGGTTGGTGGGGAGCCGGGATTTGCAATCATTGGCGGAAGTTATGTAGAATGGACCAAGTTTGGGACTGTTCGTGGAAAACTCGACAATTTTGGAACACTATTAGGGACAAATAACAGCAACCTTGCAGGCTTATATTTACCAAATCCCAATGTGTATTTTAACGGAATAAATGGATACAATAGTGTTGCTTTAAATGAGGTATATAGATTAATACCAAGATCGATAAATCAGGGGGCCGATGCTCCAAGACTTAATCAGTTAACTAATAAATGGTCTAATGCATTTGGGGATATTTTATACAGTTATTCGCCGCGAACCAACTGGTCAGATATGTCAGCTTCTGGTGGGCCTGCAACTAATGGTAGTAGTTTGTGGTTTATAAAATACACTGCGGTGTGTCAAGTCGCCCAAGATACTACAGTCAGAATAAATGGTATTGTTGATGATAAGATCACATACATTGCAGTTAATGGAACTACGGTAGTAACGTATGGGAGTGTTGGAGTTGGTAGTTTTACCCAAATGTTTGATACTGCATCATTTACGATTCCTGCAGGAAATAACGTCGTAGAAGTTGGTGTTAGAGATGACAATGGTAATTCAGGAACAACAAATGGAAATTCACATATGATTTTTCTAAGAGTGTTAACAGTTCCATTTAATCAAATTTTAGTAAATGCAGATGAATGGTATGTCAAAGAAATTAATAACCTTTAAAATGTTTCTTGAGGGTGGTGCAGCCACCCAGGATCAAGGAACACAACGAGTTTCCCAATCAGACATTCAGTCATTAATACCAATTATTACTGAAGTGTTGGGAATTTCGGAGCAGGACGTAAAAAATCAATTTGTTGGTTCTACCCCACTTGTTTTATCTGGTGATAAACAAGATTCTGGGGATATTGATTTTATTACAACCTCAGATAGCCAAGAAGATAAAGACAGAATTGTCCAAGCATTTACTGACAAGTTTGGTGAAGGTAAAAAAATTGGGGAATCGATCTTTTCTTTTGCTGCGCCCATAAACAATAAAAAAGTTCAGTTTGATTTAATGTTTGTTGAATCTATTGAATGGGGTAAATTCTCATACTACACCGATCCACAATCTGCACATAAAAGTGGTGTTAGAAATGAATTACTTCATGCAGTGTTGAAAAATAGTTTACAGCCCGGCAAAGACCTTATTGTTAAAGACGAGGAAGGGAATGTTATTGCTAAAGTAACTAGATCGTTCTATTTGAATAGTGGCTTAAGACGAGTTTTCAAAATGGCTATGCCACGAGAAGACGGGACGGGATATACAAAAGCATTAGCTCATGCGCAACCAAAAGAGATTCAGCAATTGCTTGATGATAACGGAGTTCAAAAATCATTTTCTCATTCCGCAGATGAAACTATTGTTCCAGAAAAATTCGTTGAGGAATTATTTGGAGAAGGAACAACAGTAGAAAGCATTTCTTCTACAGAAAAATTAATTCCATTAATTAAAGAAAAGTTCCCATCTAAATGGCAGAAAATTTTTGATGATGCAAAAAGAGGGATGACTAAAAGAAAGTTTGAAATTCCTGAAGGAATGTAAAAAACCCGCCAATTGGCGGGTTTTTTGTTTTAGAACATTAAATCGAAACAGATAAAAGAATTTGGTAAAACGTTCATTGAAGAATCTTTACGGCCAGAACTGGGGGCGTGAGATATCCACATTTTTGGAATAATGTTGGTATCATCTTTAATTTCCAAATATGTGGTATAGGAAATCATTTTTCCAACTTGAACACATAAACCATCTGGGGTGGAATGTCCAAAATTGGGACTAATAACAAAAGTCCCTTCACTATCTGTCCACACCACGCACTCAACTTTATAAAAACCAGCTTTAATAGGCATCGGATTTTTAAAAGCATTTATAACTGTTGGTTCCCCAGGGAGTAATTTAGTTTGCATTGTTGCTGATACAGTTTGGGAAATTTTCAGAGGTTGAAATGTTGAGACTGCTTCGGAAACCTGAATGTATTGTTTATGCGGATCATCGACATTTATGTGGTTTTCTACGTCTAAAATTTTAACAGGTGTCTTATTTTCAGATACATAGTAAAATCCATATGCTTGCTCTTCATCAGCCAATTCATCTACATCAGCCATGTTATTGTAAAAAAGTGTAGCCGGAATTAAATTGTTTGGGAAATCTGCACCCATAGCAATAACTGTAGAATCAATAGTTTGAAGTTTATCCCAAGTTTTGGAAGGGCTATAAACAAACAGTCCCGAAATAGAAGAATTTTTTATATAAACAAGTTCACCGATTACAGGTTCGGCTGGGAAATTTTCGAATGGTTGAAGTTGAATACGCTTATTGTCATGAGCTTGAGGTTTATTGCTACCGAAATTTTTCATAAAATGCTCCTAAAAGAAAAGGCCACTAATAGTGGCCTTTATTTTATGCGAATTGACTTACTTTGTCAACCAATCATCTTCTTCAGTATGGATTTAAGCTCTGCAACTTCGTTTTGTAGCTGTTCAATAGTTTCAGCTTGTTCGGCCACTGCTGCAGTTAGAACTGGGACAATACGTTCGTATTTCACAGTTAAATATCCATCAATTGCACTTTCTGTCACTGCATCAGGGATGATTTCCTGAACTTCTTGCGCAATAAGACCATGTTCGTGTTTATTTGACGGATTAAATCCAACTTCTAAACATTTATCCAACTTCCAATCATAAGTGTAGCCACCAAGTTTAATAACCTTCGATACTGCATTTTCGATGGTTCTAACATTAGTTTTTAATCTTGCGTCTGATGCATAAGCAACAACATCCCCAACAGATTTAATGGTTTGATCAAATCTGTGATGTGCGTCAGAAGGAACAGTAAATTGGTTAAATGGGTTAATTTGGTAATGTAAAATTCCACTATTTAATCCTGCGATAATTCTAGCAAAAAAAGTTGTTTGATCTGCAGCAGCGAAGATTAATTGTCCCGAGTGAGTTGTATCACCAGGGGCGAATCTTATCGCACCACTACCACCCCATGCACCAGCGCCAACATAGCCTCGATCTGACCATACTCTACCAGTTTCTGTGTAAAGATTGCCATTAGTAGTTTGGAAATGACTTCCTGCAGTCATAGTCCCAGAACATTCAATTCTTCCAGTTGCGGCATCTAACACATAAGAAACGTTTCCTTGTGAATTTCTGCCATACACTAGATTCCTGAACGCAATCAGCGCGCCAGTTAATTCCTGTTCAACGGATGAGTTTTTCTTAAGATACCCGGTCAAGTCAGTATTTGTTGCATAACCAACGTCATTGTTAAGTTGCCCAAGGCTTGTTAAGCTTGTATTTGTCCAGATTTTAATCCAGGGTGAAAACTTATTAAGAACTGAATTGTCATTTTTATTTCCGAAATTGTCATCGTTAACTCGGAACGCTAATACGGCAGATTCGGTATCCTCAAATGTTAATCCATCACCGTTAGGGTCATGATTTTCGGCATCCCATCTGCCCAGCAATTGAATGCCCGCACGTCCATTTTCTCCATTAGTTATAGTTTGGAAGCCCGCCCAAAAGTTTCGATTTAAGTTAGAAAAAGCATCTTCACCAGTTGGGTCTTTGAAAGAATTGTCCGGCCCAGGCATATCGATCATTGAATATGCAAAAATTCCACTATGAACATCTCGACCGTCAGCAGTATATTCTTCGGCGTTTTTAGTTCTTTGACCAGTTTGATCAGAACCATATTTATAAATTACAGTAGGTTTGCCAGTAATATCGTCCCAATCAACATTCCCATTGACCAACCAAGATGGTTTATTGGTGATATTATTCCAATGAACTTCTGACGCAGACCCGGCATTTCCGGAAATGTTGATGTTCCACAGTTTTCTATTAACACCATCAGTTGCAGAATCAACTCTAATTGCTTCTCTAACTTTAGAAGTAGAGGCTTTCTTAGAAAATCCATCAGTTCCATTTGTAGTAATAAATTGACCGACTACATCATCATCATCAGTTGATAAAAAGTTAACTCTGTTGACTGCAATATCTGAATCTGCAGTTCTTACCACAATAGTATTTGGTAACGTTCCTAACTCACTAGCATGGAAACCATCTAAAAGGTCAGCATCAAGACCGGAATTTTGACCATCATTTCCTTCGTGCCAAACTTTTTTACTATTCCATGTCAAACCATTTGACAAATTAGTAAAATCCGCAGCTAAAACACTTGTTAAAGTTCCACCACTATCAGAAAACGATTGCCCAAGTCCAATTTTTAAAATTTTATTTTGGCTGGCAATGATAACGGGATTTGTTACCGATGAATTTCCAATAACAATTCTTTGTTCTGCGGTAGTTCCAGAAATTTTAAGATAACTGGTAAGTGCCAATGTCCCAGACAAAACACCACCAGTTAATTTCAAATATAAATCACCGGGGTCTGCTGAAAACCAACCTTGACCAACTTGTGGACCTAAAACAGATGTATTGGTATCTGGTCTAGTCCCATATACATAGAACACAACTGGGAAACCAGTTGAAGCAGTGGTTTTATAAAAAAGTGTTCCATCTGCAACTTGCGTTGTTGGAAATGATGGACCGTATGAAACGGCGACACCATTTGTCAAAACTTTTTCAAACATATAAAATCTCCTTATTCAACATGTATTTAAGCAGTGGCGGGTTTGACAGAGTGGCCGTTGTGTGAGACAATCCTGGTATCGTCATCAACAACAGAAAGACCATGAAGTACCAAAGCGAAATTCTGAAATCATTCGAAATTCTAAAATTCACCCCGCGAGATGGACAGGTGGAAGCAATAAACATTCTCATTACTCATTTTCTTGATGATGGTTTTAAGACTGTGGTTCTTAGCGCCCCAACTGGTGTTGGAAAATCGATCATTGCTGCAGTAACTGCGGAAACTCTCCATCGCATTACTAACCCATCAAAAGAAAACGGAGCTTCTTTTCTTCTATCGCCGACTAACATTTTGAGTGATCAATATTTTGATACATTTATGAAGGGGCGAGACCCATGGGACAATTTATTCCGGGTTGTTAAAGGTGCGGCAAATTATGAATGCGCTGCACTTACAACTCCAGCAGAAGTGGTTTCCGCAGAAGATTGTGCAATTAGAATTTTTAAAAAGACTAATTCTCCCGCGCTAGAAGATTATTGCAAAAGTTGTGAGTTTAATAAACAAAAAACATTTCGAGAAAAATCGCGTCACATGATTACCAATTATGCGATCTTTTTTATTGATCGCATGTATAATCAGATGTTTGAATCCCGAACTCTTTGCGTCTTTGATGAAGGTCATCTAATTAATGATTTGTTTACTGAGTTCAATTCTATTGAGTTCACAGATAAAAAATTAGAACAAGTGTGTGATGAGATTATTGAAGTTATGGGTCCATCTGGATTGGAATTTGTTAATTACACCAGAAGTGTCATCAAACAAATGAAAGTTGAAGACGGGATTAACATTAGCAACTACAAAACCATTTTGGAAGGATTTGACGAAATTTTTACTGAAGTTAGTCGAGTTGCTGCGGAAAAAGCTGAACGAGAAATTAATAAAGACCGATACATTAAAATGCAGAGAATTTCTTCTAAATTCATGAGTGAGTCGATGAAGATTGTGTGTCTGCTGGAATTAAACTACGATCATGCGTTCGATTTTAAAATCCCGGACCCTAGAAAAAAGGAGAAATTTTCAGTGTTCTCGGTGAAGCCAATTTTTGTTGGTGAAATGTTTGAAAGTCTGATTAACGCAAAATACAATTTAATTTGTTCGGCAACTATTAGTGAGGAATACGCAAGAACTACGATGCAACTAGAAAACGCAAAGTATGTTCGGCTCGATCCGGTATTTCCACGAGAAAATAAGAAAGTTATTTTTTATAAGCCACAAAATCTAAACGCTTCAACACTTAATGACCCCGCAGTTAAAAATAAACTACTAAAAGCATGTGCTGACATCTGCGAAAAACACTTGGTGAACAATAATGAGAGGGGGGTAATTCTCACTCCATCATTCGTGCTAAATGAGGAAATTTCAGAATTCCTAATAGCTGAGTTCCCAAAACATAAATTTGTAGTTCATAAAAAAGGCGACAAAATGGTGAACATTATTGAGCAATTTAAATTTGTGGATGGCCCTTGTGTCATGATAACTCCATCAGGGTATGAAGGTATGGATTTAAGTGGTGATTTAAGTCGGTTTCAGGTTTTGGTGAAGGCTCCATTCGCATCTTTGGGTGAAGCAAGAATCAAATACATCGCAACCCATTATAGCAACATTTACACAGTTCTAACTTTAATGAAAGTTATTCAGGGTGCGGGTAGATCCGTTCGCGGACCAACTGATTGGGCAGTGACGTATGTGTTGGATACAAATATTCAACGTATGTGGAACTCTAAACAAATGGTATGGGCGAATGAGTTTGAGGCCAAGGGCGTTACCTTCCTTGACTAACCGGCAAGTCTGGGGGATAATACTCCCAGACGACGCCATCCCCCAATTTAAATGAGGACCAAGTGAATTAATCATGAACGGTGATGATAAAATAATAAGCATTTATGATACAAACTTTAATGTCCAAGGGTTGACCTTACCAGTTGGACCCATTTCCATGCGACTAAATTACAACACAGGACTACACACAATTGCTAGTGCAATAAGCGGCCACAATTGTAAAATTTCCATTCAGAAAGCTATTGCGTCGATGCATATTGACCCAGAAAGAGAATCAGAATTCGACCGAGTTGAGCCCCATAGCTTCTATAAAACTTGTAACAATTTTAAAGGAACGAACAACATGCAACCGAATCAATCTAATAACATGGTCTTCGCAACTTACGGTCTGCAAGATTGGATTGTTAATAAATTTCACCAAGACTGTTTTAGCAACAACATTAATCTAATCATTGAGCATGTCACGTGGATTGTTGGCGCTAGGTTTGACATGAAGAAGCTGAAGTTGGCGTTTAACCAAACCAGATTTATGTTCACTTCTAGGACTTCGGCAGTTATGATTTGTGACGATCCAGGTGATGAATGCTTGGTTGAAGTGGTTGTTGACGGAATAAAGATGCAAGTCCAAATTCATGGGCGCCCAGATGATGTGGAGTGGATTATTCAAGATTTGGACACACAATATAGTCGAATGGAAAGCACTATTCATTGGGTATATGGTTCTCATGGGCAAACTTCAGAAGTTCCACTGAATTTCAAGCCAGCTCATAATGAGTTCTACCCATTCTTGGGTAGTGATCTGCATACATTCTTTGAAAATTATTTGGATAGTGATGAGGCGGTTTTGATTCTAATTGGCCCGCCCGGAACTGGTAAAACCACGTTCATTAAGAACTTACTACACTTCGGCAAAGGAGATGCATTGGTTACCTTCGATCCGAATATCATGGCATCGGATTCTTTGTTCGCTCGATTTATTGATGAAGCGGAGATTGATTTTCTGGTCATGGAAGACGCAGATGCGTTCTTGAAGTCTAGAACTGATGGTAATCAGATGATGCATAAGTTCCTAAACGTGAGTGATGGCCTAATTTCAACTCGTGGTAAGAAACTAATATTCTCCACTAATCTCCCCAGTATTAATGACATCGATGACGCGCTACTGCGCCCAGGCCGTTGTTTCAAGGTTATTGAATTCCGCCAATTGACTAGGGATGAAGCGAATAAACTAAATGATGTTGTTCCAGTAAATCTGACGAATGACCAAGAAAAGTTTACTCTGGCTGAACTGATGTCTACTAGAACTGCAGAGCAAAAAGCGGCAGTAGTCAAGTCAACACGGACTATGGGGTTTTACTAATCGACGCGAATGGGTGGCAATAGCCACCCATCTTTTTAGGAGAGGTAGATGGAAAAAATAAAATCTAGAAGCTCAACAAAAGAAAATGGAATTGATTTACGTCTGTCGAATCAGGAAATAATTTTAATTTTAGGATTACTTCATTGTAGTTCTATCAGGACGTATGGTAATTCATATGCGTATCATGCATACACCCTTGCGGAAAAATTAGTTGGTTGTAGTGGAATTTCTACTTCTGCGGCGGCGTCGATTGTAGAGCCAGCAATTAATGTTTACGACAATCATGGGAATTTTTTGACTACATACCATTATACAGAATTCACAGTTGTTTATAAGTAAGTAAGGATACAAAATGGCAAAACTAACCACTAAAGTTGATGACGTTCCAACTGGACCATCACTAGACATTCTCACCTTCACAGAAGATGAAAAGTTGGCACTACTATGCATCTTGGGCAATGTGAGACTAAAAGCTGGAACCCCAGTTAGATCCCTGGTTAAAAAGTTGGAAGAACACTTCTCAGATGATAAATTCGAGGAAGCATTTGAGCAATTTGAAATTTTAGTTTTTTCGGATGGGATCCAATTAGATCCAATTTTTGTTGAATTGGAGGTTAATAAAAAGTGAAAAACCTGCTAATTTTAATTGGGCCATCTGCAGGGGGTAAGACTACTTTTGCAAATTTTCTTGAACAAAACGACTTTAAAGAAGTCGTTTCTATGACAACTCGCCCGAAACGACAAAATGAAGTTCATGGGGAATCATATTTTTTCTGTTCAGAGAAAGATTTTATTACCTACATTAAAAATGGAGTAATGATTGAATACGCTGAGTATTGCGGGAACTATTATGGAAATCATGTAGATTTTTTAATCAAGCAGGTTGAACAAAATCACCAATCAAATAAAAATTCAGTAATTGTTCTAGAACTTCAGGGCGCTATAAACCTGAAACATTGGATTTGGGAGAATGCACCAGATATTAAATGTGCAACTGCATTTTGTTACATCCCGCCGTCAGAACAAAAAAATCGTTTAATCTCGCGTATTCTAGAACAAGTTCATAACGGCGACCCGGAAAAACTGCGGCAACACCTAGAAACTTTTTTCGACCGAGCGAAGAAATCAGAGTCTGAGTATGATTGGATGAAACATCCGACTGTTGATGTTCTTATAAGTTGCGATGCGGGTTCAGAATATTTCAATCTAGAAAAAGTAAAGAAAATTTTGGAGAGTTAAAATGACTGACTTGTCAACAAAGTATCGAGCACTTTCTGATGTAGAACACATTCGTCTTCGGCCACAAATGTATGTTGGGCCGACTGATATTGATACTAAAACAATGTATATTTTGGAAAATTCCAAAATGCAGCAGCGCGATCTGCAAATTGTTCCCGCTTTAATTAAAATTATTGATGAAGTGATCGACAATTCAATTGACGAGCATAAAAGAAATCCAGATAAATTGAATCAACTAAAGGTTGATTTTTCTGACAACTATATTTCAATTTGGGATAATGGCGGAATTCCAGTCCAAATTCATCCAGAATATAACATTTATGTTCCAGAACTAATCTTCGGCCAATTGCGGTCTGGGTCAAACTATAATGATGAACAAGAGCAAATGTTGGTGGGAACACACGGCCTTGGTGCTAAGGCGACAAACATTTTGTCTAAAAGTTTTGTCGTTGAAACTGCAGATGGGAAAAACTATTTTTCGCAAACTTTTTCTGATGGGATGTCAACTCGCTCCACCCCCAGTATAACCAAAAGTACGAAAAAATTTACAAAAATCACATTCCAACCAGATTTTGAATTTTTCAAACTACAAGGTTTGACCGAACACCATAAATTAAAAATTCAACGAAAATTGTTCGACGTTGCAGGGAATAACCCAAATTTGCAAGTCTTTTGTAATGGACAAGAAATCAAAATTAAAAATTTTCAAGATTACATTTCACTCTATACGGACAATTTCGTTTATGAGGATTATGGTGATTGGAAAATTGGTGTTTCGTCGTCATCGGGTTTCGCACATACGTCTTTTGTTAATTCCGTTGATACCTATGTTGGCGGAACACACATTGATTATGTCGCCAATCAAATTATTACAGCTCTTCGGGAACACGTAAAAAAGAAATTTAAAATTGACGTAAAACCTGCCGATGTAAAATCCCAACTGCACTTGTTTATTTCTTGCAACATCAATCGGCCCAAGTTCTCTTCACAAACTAAAGAGAACATGGTAAGTTTGCCAACAAATTATGGAACAAGTGTTACAATTTCCGAAAAGTTTATAAAAAAGATTATAGCCTCAGACGTGGTTCAAAAAATTCTGGATTGGGCGGCTGCAAAAAAAGCTGCTGCTGATGCAGAAGAACTTCGTAAAGCAGGTAAATCAATTGCCAAAACCAATCCGAAAACTGTCGAAAAGTTCGATGATGCAGTTGAACGAAATGATCGTCTTTCATGCACATTGTTTTTAGCAGAAGGTCTATCGGCGAAAAATTCAGTTATTTCTGCAAGGGGTAAAAACAAATTTTATGGTTGTTACGCGCTGAAGGGTAAAATCATGAACGTTGATGGTGTAAAACCCACTGAAGTGTTAGCGAACTCTGAAATTTCAGATATTTTAACCATTACTGGTTTGCAATTGGGCCAACCAGTCAGTCGTGACTCAGATTCATCTTCATGGTTTACTGTGAATGGTGTTCTAGTGAACTTGCATGATATAATTTGGGTTGGTGAACAATGTATTAAAGTTTGGGAGTATGCTGATAAAATTATAGCTTCGCCATCTATTGTTGAGATTATGGAGTATCGAAAAAATGCGAAAAATAATAAAATTTTTCGTAGACCCGCTGACTTACGATTTGGGAAGATTGCGATACTCAGTGATGCGGATCTTGATGGATCGCACATTGCTGCGCTGGCTATTTTATTCTTTCAAACTTTTTGGCCGGAACTTTTTGAAATGGGGTGTATTTATCGGATGGAGACGCCGGTTTACATCGCAACAGAACGCCGAAGTAAAAAAGAGCATTATTTTTTCAATTCGGAAGATTATGAAAGTTGGGCCGAAAAAGCCCCAGCTCATAACGCAGAATATTTCAAAGGTTTGGGAACGTTTAAAACTGAACAGTTTGAGAAATTTTTCACTATGATTGATGATCTATTGGTGCAATTCCCACCACCAGATCAAGAAGACATTGCACGCCTAACCCTAGCGTTCAATAGTGATAAACAATTCGCCGACATGCGAAAAAATTGGTTGGAAGATGTTTCCTATTTTAATAAAGAGGACTAAATGGCTCGTTCTACAAAAATCGCTTCATTTCTGGATGATAAACTTCGCCCATTTTCGGCGCAGTCAAATATTCGCGCAATTCCTTTTATTGGCGACGGCTTTAAAGAAGTTCAACGTAAAGCATTATGGGGAATTTTCTCTCGTGGAGAAAATTCCAATACTGATAGTGTGGAACGTATTGCTGCGTATTCTTGCTCGGTTACAGACTATCATCACGGGTCAGTTTCCATGGAAGAGTCGATTGTTAAAATGGCACAACGATTTCCCGGAACCAATAATTTACCAGTTCTAAAAGATGATGGTCAATTTGGTAGTAGAAAAAACTTTGATTCTAGTGCGTCCAGGTATATTAAAACTGCGATTGACCCAAATTTTAGAAAAGTATTTTTGAAAGATGATGATTGTATTATTGAGCAACTTCATAATGGTGATCTAGAAATTGAACCAAAATTTTTCATACCGTGCATTCCACTAATTTTATGTAATGGTGCGGATGGCATCGGGACAGGACATGCAACCGACATCCTCCAATACAATCCAAAAGATATTCAGCAAGCCATCAAAAAAATTCTAAATGGTGAAAACGTTGTAAAGCACTCCCTAACCCCATGGTTCGGTGAAGCCTTTACTGGAACCGTAAAAAAGGATGCAACAACTGGTCAAGTGGAAATTATTGGTAAATGGGAATTTTACAAAAAGAACCGCAGTAATTTCCTAAAAATAACTGAACTTCCTGTTGGAACCCAAGGCGATAACTACAAAAAAATGTTGGACAAAATGGAAAGTGAAGGAGTAATCCTTGATTATGACAATTTGTCTGATAAAAATGGTTTTGAATTTATAATTAAAGTTACTCCCGAAACAGTCGAGATGCCAACGGATAAGCTAGTAAAAATGTTCAAATTGGTATCTAAAACCACTGAGAACTTTACAGTTTGGAACCCTGATGGTAAAATTGTTAGGTATGACTGCGCAGAAGACCTGTTGGTTGACTGGATTGCTTGGAGGCTCGACCAATACACAATTCGATTTGCAAAACAAATTGAAATCCTAAGTAGGGACTTAGATTGGGCGAATCAAAAGAAGAAATGGATTCAATTGTATCTTGCAGATCCATTGTTTTTTAGAGATAATGAAAATAGTGAAATCCTACAACTAATGACAAAAAATGGATTAACGCGAACTGATGACTTGCTTTCAATCCCAATGCGTTCTTTAACTAAAGCAAAAATTGAAGAACTAGAAAAACAAATTGTTGGAATTGAAAAAGAAATTGTCAGAATTAAAAGTCTAGATGAAGTATCCGTCATGCTACAAGACTTGAAACCTTTCAAATGAGGATTTTTATGTTCAATGGGTCAGCTTACAAAACTTTGGGTCTTAAAGAGGGTGCGTCAGCAGAAGAAATAAAAACTGCTTATCGTCGGCTGGCGATGAAACATCATCCTGATCGCGGTGGCGATCCTGAAGAATTTAAAAAGATACAGTCGGCATATGACTACTTGAATTCAGTTGGGGACCACGTTCAACTAAGAAAGAGGGCTAGGTCGGATAATTCCAATTTCAACTACTCATTTTTCAACCATTCTGAAATGGCGGAAATTTTCAAAAATCTTAGAGAGAACTTGAGCAGTTTCGTGATTGAAATTCCGGAAATTTCGTGGTATGATGCTATTCATGGAACCGACAAAATAAAGCAGGGTGTGCCCCCAGGTGGAAGTTTTATCAATGGTGATAAAATGGTCAAAGTTAAAAAAATTAACTTAAAATCTGGGCTTTCTTTTAGAAACACATTTGTTTCTACTGATGAAATGTTTGTTGGTGATCTAATTGGGACTATTGGGCTTACTGCTGAAAATTTAGAAAATGGGTGTTGGGTTTCTATAGAAGATCCATTTGAAGAACAAAAACTAAAAGTTAGAGTTCCGGCTGGTTCTAAATTTGGTCAGATGCTGAAAATTAAAGGTAAAGGATATTGGAACTGGAAACGTGGCCCAATTTCTAGGGCAGACTTATTTGTAACTTTGGAGAAGAAATGAAGCAATTACACGAATGTCTTCAATTTATTTTAGAAAATGGTGTTGAGAGTTCAGATAGAACTGGCGTTGGTACTATCAGTGTATTCGGCCAAAGAATGGAATTTGACATTTCAAAAAAATTCCCAGCAATTACGACGAAGAAACTTGCATGGCGTTCTGTGGTTACTGAACTACTGTGGTTTTTAGAAGGTAGTTCTGATGAACGTAGGCTTTGTGAACTACTACATAATAGTCGAGATGAAAAATTTTCTACTATTTGGACCGGGAATGCAAATGATCCAAATTGGCTGAATAAGGGTAAAACTAATTTTATTGGCGACTTGGGTAGGATTTACGGAACAAACTGGCGAAGTTGGCCCGACGGGAATGGTGGGACTATAGATCAAGTTCAAAAACTGATAGATGGTATTAAACACAATCCATTTGGGCGAAGACACATCTTAACTGGTTGGAATGTTGCAGATTTAGAAGATGCCGCACTCCCACCATGCCACGTTCTTGCCCAGTTCTATGTTAGAAATGGAGTTATTGACTGTCAAATGTATCAAAGAAGTGCAGACATGTTTCTTGGTGTGCCCTTCAACATTGCTTCATATTCACTACTGACATACATGATTGCTCAAGTATGTAATTTGTCTCCTGGTAAATTCATCCATATTATTGGGGATGCACATATCTATTCAAACCATATTGACGCAGTTAAAGAGCAACTAGCTAGAGATGAATATGAATTACCGACACTGCAATTAAATTCAGAAATTACTAACATTTTCGATTTTAAAGAATCGGACATCCATTTGATGAATTATTCATCACATCCTGCAATCAAAGCACCAATGGCGGTTTAAATGGAACAAAAAACTTGCGGAAACTGTGGAAAGTGTAAATGTCATGATAAAAAATCTAAAGACGAGAACATTCAGATTCAAGATGTTCAACCCTCAGACGGGTCGAATAGAAAATTCCCCGAACGGAGGAATTTTGATGTTGTGGTGGGCAGAGGGGGACAAAATTTTAGCGAAAATGTCGATGTGCCCAAAGGATAAAGTTTTTCATAAACCAACTGCAGTAAAACTTGCCCAATCATCTTTTGTTTATTCACTGCGCGGGACAGATGCTTTAGACGTAGTATTTGCTAAAAGTGTTGAAGATGGTTCAGCAATTAGATCGTTCATCTGTGAAATTATAGATAGTTGGGCTGCTGCAAATGACATTAAAGAAGATTTCAACAATAAGATGAAATTTTCTGGAAGCTCTGTATATAAGTATGTCAACTGAATTTAACATTAGAAAAGGGGATTTGTTCTCCTTCTTAACAAGTTCTGATCTTGACGGGGCAATGCAAGTTGTGCTACATTCTTGTAATGCGCAAGGCGTTATGGGGGCCGGATTTGCGGCCACCGTCAAATCAAGGTTCCCAGAATGTTACCAAACATATGTTAATGAACTGGCACTAAATACTGATCCAATTAAAAGACTGGGAACTTTTTCCATCTATCATAATCAATCTGCTAGAAATGAATTTTTCATCGTTAACATTATTGGTCAATTGTATTATGGTAAAACCCCAGGATTCAGATATACATCGTATGATGCGATTGACACTGCATTAAAAAACATTGATGAAATGTTTTTTATAGATGTACCAGTAAACTTCCACTTCCCGAAAATTGGTTCTGTTCGAGGGGGTGGATCATGGGATGTGGTAAGTCAAATTATCAAACATCGTTTAAATCGGAACCAATATACACTTAACCTTTGGGAAATTAATTAAAATGGGCGAACATGTAGACACTCGGCAAATGAGAGAGAAAAAGGCAAAAAAAGTAAAACAGCCTTCTTCCAAATCTGATTTTTATGATGAAGCACCGAGAAAAAAACCAAAAAGTTTTAAACAATTCATTAACGAAAAAAACAATACCTATGATCCTGAAGATGGTATTGATGACGATGAAGAATTTCGTGGGATTAAAATTAAGTGATTTACAAATTTAGGAGAAATTATGAAGAATTATTCAAGTAATGTTGCATCACCAGATCAAGTTAAAAATCTAATTGATGAGGTTGATGCTCGCCAATCCGAACAAATTGAACATCTAAATGGAGTTGTCAAAATCATGAAAGCTGTTGGCGCTATTGTTATTGTTGCAGTAATTGCTATGGGCGTCCAAGTGATGTCTTTAAAGTCTGAAGTTTCTGCCCAGCGAGCGGCAACGTCAGTGGCTCCGGCGTCTCCGGCAAGCAAGTAACAGGCCAGCCATCCTAAAAGCCCACTGTCCATGTGGGCTTTGTTGCGTATGGGGAGACACCGTGCTACAATGGGGACATCATCCATACAGGAGTGCGAAATGAGCCGGTTTCCTCAAATTCAAAACATTCAATCTTTCCGTGCTGCGGTGGAAAACGAAAATTTTCTTTTCCGCCAGCATGGTCCCAACATTTTTGGTTTCTACATGGTCCAAGGCCAAGAAACTTTTTCTGGCGACCAAAGCGATCTGAAGCGTGAAGTCCGTGGGATTTCGTTTGATGCCACTTCCGGTAAAATTGTTTCCCGTCCGCTGCATAAATTTTTCAATGTTTGCGAAAAAAGTTTCACGGCACCGGAAGTCATTAACTGGGCTGATGTTTCCCGGATTATGGTTAAGCGTGACGGGTCCATGGTGCATCCAATCCCATTCAATGACACCATTCGTCTGAAGACTAAAAAGACTGCAGATTCAGCGGAAGCCATCGCCGCAACATTGTTCATGAATAAAAATAATGAATTTGTTGAATGGGTCCGGCAAACTATGCACCGGGGTCATACTCCGATTTTTGAATTCACCAGTCCGGCATTTCCAATCGTGGTAAGCTACAAATCTGAAGAGCTTACACTTCTACATATCCGAGATAACCTTACGGGTCAATATTTCGATCTTAAGGAATATTCCGAAGAATTCGGAAAAATTCCATTCCCAATTGTTGAAGATGTATCTTATCAATTTATGCAAGATGGTAAAGTGGAGTGGAGTAAGATTAAAGAATGGACTGAAACCGCAATTAACACCGAAGGGGTTGTTATTCAATTTAAAGACGGCGAAATGATGAAGGCAAAAACCAGATGGTACACGGAACTACATCGGTCTATTGTCTTTATTCGAATTCGAGATGTTGTCAAAGTTGCTTTGGGTGATCAAATAGACGACTTGGTTGCAGCATTTCGTATGTGCGGCCGTCCGGAAAGCACGATTACCCAAGTATTGGAAATTCAAAAATCGGTGTTGGATGATGTCCAAAAGATTAAGACGTACTGTGAATGGGTGGTTTCCGCAATACCGCTTGGAACCGACCGTAAGACGGTTTATCAAGAATATGCAAACAAAAGCCAATACCCATCGCTGGTTATGAATTTGTGGGTTGGAAAAAATAATGATTACATAGAGTTTTATAGAAAGAACCGAGTTTCTGATTGGCCCCTGGACGTAATTGTGGATTTGTCTGACGATTAAGGAGATTTTATGCAAGAGCTGGACACCAAAATTGTTGAACAATTCGTGATGCGGCTCTGCCGCTCACCAATTTCCCCCGAGGTGGCAGAATACATTGCTAATCGTTCATTGCGTATGCTAGAAGTCGAAGTTGCAGATTCATTTAGGTGGGTTATGACTTTGATTGTTGTTTCACTTAAAGTTCATGATTTTGATTTTATCCTACTACATCAAGAAGAATTTCCGGATGTTAAAAGATTTATCGAACTAATCCGGGAAGAACTCATCTTCTCTGAATTAAAAATCACTTGACACCAACAGCATTCTATTGTAAATTGCGGTCTAAAAATGCAACCCACTATGACAATTAATATGGACGCCCTTCAATATCACATCGACACGTATAAAAATTTCAAAAATCAGCCCGCGAGTTGGACGCCTCTGCTCATTAATGTTTTTGCCGCGAAGGATCTACTTAATGAAAAAATTCTAGATTTCACCAGACATTTTGGCATTGATGTTAATTTTGGGCTGATAGCGTTTTCTGATGCTTTTATGCAAATTAAAGAGTTTTCAGTTTGCTTGGCACCAGTTCAACATAAAATTCCGGCAGAACGCGCTCAACGAATTATGACTGCTTTTGCCGAAATTCAGACTTTGGTAGATTTCTTGAATAAACAAGTTGAAACCCTTGGGCATAATTTGGTGAACATCACCACGTTTCATGTTGGGGGTGGAGTTACTGTTGCAATGTGTAGTGATTCATGCAATACTAAGAAAATCATTTAAAGGAAATAAATGGCTACAACTAATGATATTACTGGTGATTCGATCCAAACTAAAACTAATACCGATCAGTATCGAGATGGATGGGACCGTATTTTTGGTAAGAAAAAGAAACCGGAAACAAATGAAGTCCCCGCAGTTGACATTGGGCTAGTTGTCCCCGGTCAGCAAAATTCTCAAGGACAAACAATTTTTGTGGAGAAAAATGATGATGCAAAGTCGTGATTATGATGTCTTGATGTTCTTTCCGTCCGGTATCGAACCACATATAACCATAAAAATGGGAGAATGGTTGGATGAACTATTTTTTAACCACCGAGAACAAAACATTACAACCATTGTGGTGGATTTTGAAATTGTGAAGACCCAACGAGTTGACACCATGGAAATTATTGAACTACGAGGTTCGCAAGATGGTCAGAAAGTCATGTATCTTCTAAATCCAAATCAAGAAGACGGAGAAGTTACTGAATTTTCCACCACAAGAACCGTTCGATGGGTTTAAAAAAAGCCGGCAGTTGCCGGCTTTTTTAATTACAACAACCCGTATTATGATTTATAGTGTTTGGGATAGTTGTGGGATTCGACATAGCTGAAGCAGGTTCAACCCCAGGAATAAATTTTCTAACCCAAGTAACTTCAGAGGTTTGTGCGTAACTTCTCAGTCCATCTCTGTTCGCTTGAACAAAAAACGACGGCTTGTTTAACACAATGTTCATAACTTTTAAAGTTTCTAAACTATTTGTTGGATGTCCATAAAGTGGGTATGCCCAAGAAATTTCATCAGAAACAATAATTGGCTTACCAACATAAGTAGCGTCAGCCGCAACAATATTCATAGTTTCAGACAGAGACAACTGGAGTAATAAATCAACATCCGAAATAGAGTTAAGAAACGTTTGGCGATCCTCCCATTCATGTGGAACTAACTCGACACCATCAATTCCCGATAGCATTGAAATCATGTTATTGTATGGTCCTTGTCCACCCGAGCCAATGTTGTCATTGTAGTGCCATCGTAATTTCTTGTTATGTTTTTTACAAAACTCCAACGCATTAAATGCCTGCATAACATGGTTCTTCATAACTCTAATTGCGCCAAAGCAAGCAATATCGAGTGTATCTTTATCCATGATTGTTTCGGTATGTAATTGTGGAAAGTCGGTAGGGTAGCAGTTTGGTAAATAAATCAAAACTTGGTTTATTGCTTCATCACTGTATCCAACACTTTTCAAAATGATTGTCAATTCTCTGAATAGACGTTGTGAATTTGGTGCAACCTTGACGCCAATTTCAATGTATTGCTTAATCCAAGAGAAAGCCACCCCTTCTGTAGCCAAAAACGGCATGTCGCTATGAATTCTAACAATCCACTCTCTATTTTGATGTCTTGGAATGGCGAGAAGTTCTTGAAATTTTGATGGGGTTACCCATAATCCCTCAATAAAAACAGTATCTGGATTATTTTCTGTAACTAATCTATCAATACTATTTGCATCAACTGCTAACAAAATGTCAGCAGAAATCCCATTTAATAATAATACATCAACTACCATTTGTGATGAGGTCCACATCCCCGTCGCAGCTTGGTAATTTGTGTAACCACCAGTGTATGTTGACTCAGTTGTGGCTCCTGCGCTATAATCAGAGTACCCGTAATCATCATACGAAGCTTTTTGTTTCAAAATAAAAAGTGCTTGCATAGTAAACCATAAAAGGATATTTAAATGAAGTTGACGCCGAAAAATATACATGATGTGTTAGATGACATCCCAGCAATTAAAAAATTTAAGTTAAACAAAAAAGGTCGAGATTTTATTGTTGGGGATATTCATGGACATTTTACTAGATTTATGAAGCTTCTCGACGCGGTTAAATTCGATGCAACCGTGGATCGAATTTTTTCTACAGGTGATCTTATAGATCGTGGTGTAGAGAATGAAGAATGTCTGCGCTTACTGCATAATGATTGGTTCAATGCCACAATAGGAAATCATGAATTTTTTGTAATTTTGTTTTTTCATAGACTGTGTGATGAAGACATTTGGTTTTACAATGGTGGAAATTGGGCCGCAAATTATGCGCATGCTATTCGGGCGAAGACTTTTGACCCCAAATATAATTTTTTACAAGACGCATCAGAGTTTTGGTGGGAACTTTTCCCACAAATTAAAAAAATGCCAATGATGATGTCAGTCCGCCTGCGAGACTGGAAAAAGTTTCATGTTGTCCACGCAGAATTAAATCCATTCGATTTCGTTTTAACTGATAAAAATCTATTAAGCGAGAAATTTGTTAGAACCGCTTGGACGAATGAAAGTGGTTTTTATGATTCAGAAGAAGTTAGGGGTGATTGTGATGGTATGTGGCGAAGGAGTATTTTTAATGGTGGGTCAAAAGACCTAGAACAACTCCCCCATCAAAATTTATCAACGATTTATTCTGGACATACAATTCAGACTAAACAGCCGACCCGGCGCGGTAAATTTATTTGTTTGGATACTGGATCCTTCCTTGGAAATAAAAACATTTATGGAATAAGTATGGTGGAAGCAGAAACTGGACGAGTATTTTTTAGTAACGAGTTTGGGGTGTCAGAAACTACAATTGCTGAGTTTTAAAATGATTAAAGAAATCACACTCCCATGCTCAGAAGATCAAATTTTCATGATTGAAGAGCACATTTTTAAAAATGTGCTCTTGGAAATCCTTCCATCAGAAAGAATTAGACTGTATGAACTAATTAAGAAAAAACATCCCAATAGTAAAATTTTAAAGGCTCATTTAGACTTAGAAAAGATTGAATGGCTAATAACTTTGGAGGAAGCAAATGAAGCGTAGGAAACAACGTAAGCAAGTGACCATGACTATTGAAAGCTCGGTTGAAAAAAAGAAACTAAATGAAGTTCTTCTTTCCAGAAAAGGAGGTAAGATGAAAGATAAAAGAAAGAAGCATTTAAAAAATGAATTTTTCGAATGATCCAAAAAAATTAAAACAACAAGTTGTTGCCGGTGGACATCCGGCGTCAAACCTGTTTAGAATCAGAATAAATATTTGTAATACATGTCCAAAGTTGATAAAAACTACAAGAATGTGTTCAAAATGTTTTTGTTTTGTTGACTTGAAAACTAAGATGATAGAACAATCCTGTCCAGAAGAAAAGTGGTGACCTAAATAATGTAAAGATTTCACAATGGCAAAATTAAAAGAAGACCGTAGTGGGTGGGAAGACAGCCAATTTGCGCAAAATATTGATTTTAGTAAAGGCCCAATTGGTGCGTTGACAAGTGGTGCCAAAAATCTGGTTGATAACTTCTCAAAATATAAACAATCTCGTTTGGATGCTATTAAAAAGCAACAAGAGGCTGAACAAAAAAGAAAACAAGCTGAATTAGAAAAAGCCAAAAAGAAAGCAGACGCATTAGCCAAAAAGGATGCAGAAGATGCAGAAAATGAGGCCAGAAAAGCAAAAAAACGGCTAGAAAGAAAATTGGCGAGAGCCCAAGAAGCAAGAGATGATCGTAAGCGCGCGAGAGATGAGCGAGAAGCCGAACGAAAAAGAATACAAGATGAGAAAGATGCAGAGCATCGCAGAAAAGTCAATGATGGACACATTCTTCTGAGTAATTTCAAATTTAAGTATAGACAAATCATTTTAACTTTTTCCGCAGGTTCTGGAAAGTTACAAGACCTTTTAGCCGAAGGTAAAATTGAGCCCGGCGCACTTGCGAAAATGGTAAAATATGGTAAAGCTATTGATACCATGTTTCAAAAATTTCCTGGCACGTTGGTTACTTCCATTCGGCAAAAGAAATTTGTCCAACATGCCGGGATGAGAAAGTTACTTTCCAAATCAGAAGGGTCAACTAAAGCTGAAGACGGTCCATATAAATTGATTCACCCACTTTTTACACCAAAAGTGGGGCATAGTCATTTATTAGTTACTAAATTTCAACTTATTGAGTATGCTCAACAAAATTTAGAATCTTTAATTGTTGGATCTGACGACGTTGGAAATCCAAATTACGGCATCGGATTTTCATCAGAATCGTGTATCAAACATTTCGATCAAATACTTAAAGCCACATCTGTCGGAACTATCGACTACATTGTTGTATCATGGTATTATAAAACTTACAATGCTATTACTCATTACGGTAAAAATATAATGGGTGTTGATGACCCGCGTTTAATTGGCGGCCGAGAAAATGACTTAGATCCAGTTTCATCGGGCGATTATATTAAAGAACAAGATATGGCATTTCCATTAAGATTTTTTGAGAACTTTTCAGATGTTTTCGAACTAATTAGAATGGAAAATTTAAGACTTTATACCACTATTGAAGAATTGATTAGAAAAAACGGTTCTTCGGTGGATGTAGACCAACACGCATCTGATAGTGATCTCGAAAGTGAATTCAGTTTCGATGATGCTTTAGATGGAGAACCAGACCCCAATAAGAAATAAGGATTTTAAAATGGAAAAACACTATATTGTTGATAAAGATACTAATGAAGTTATGCATGGCCCGTACCCTTCAGAGGATGCAGCAAAAACTGCGGCAGAACACCACGACTGGTTTGACCCAGAAAAGCATGAAGTTGTTGAAGGGACACATGAAATGCAAGAGACTGATGATACGGAAGTAAATAAATTCGACCAGTCGGATGTGGTTGGTGAATTTTTCCTTCTACATCCATCTTGCGACCTTCCATTAGCTGGTCCATTTAATTCTGAAGATGAAGCATTAGAGTTTAAGATTGTGGGAGTTACTGGTGATCTAAAAGCCATGCTAGGATCAATTTCTGAAGATGGAACATTTCGACTGCACTAATTAGGTGCGTTATTACAAAAAGGGGCGTTTTTACGCCCCTTTTTGTTTTTATTTTAAATACCTAATTAAAAGTTTTGTAATATGGAAACACAGAAAATAGGAGTTTTTGCATTTTTGTTAAGCTATGTTCCAAAAATTTTAAGACTCACGGACGCACTAACCGCCGGGAAAATCGTAATTTTGGCATTTGGTATTCTATTTTTGATTAGTTGTTTTAGTATTTGGGAAAATCGAGAATTATTAGTTAATCATGTTTTGAATAGAAACGAAAAAATTCAAAATTGGGAACTGTCGGATAAAACAAAAACTTCTATTAAAGAAGAGGTCGATAGACATTCCGGGGTAACCTGGATGGTAGTCACCGAGATGGACCTTGGGTCGAATTTTAAAAAATTCAAGTTTTGGTATAACGAAGATCAAGAAGCAATGCAAAAGTATTTATTTCGTTTAAAACAATCCCCTAATACCCAAATTTTCGATTTCGATAAAATACACACGGATCAAACAGTAAAAGTTCTACAAAATGAGTTTATTTGTAATAAATTTGACGAAACGACATTTAAAAATCATTCACCAGAATTAAAACAACAAGCAGACTATATTTGTAGAATCGCCATTCCTCCGTTTTATGGTAGATTTGTTGGGATCTTGTCTATTGGGGTGAAGGGCGAAATTTCGGATGATGTAAAATTTAGCGTTAGAGCAATGGCTGCAAATATCGCAGCAACTATTTATTGGAGGGATGTAATAAAACTACCTCGTTAACCAGGGGGCCTTCTGTGGACTACGATTTTAATCAGATTTTTAAAGATGTCAGAAGTATATCAAGAGCGGTATCATTAGTAAGAATTTTGAAAATTTGTATTATTGTGTTGTTGGGCTTGTTGCTGTTTATAATTTTTGAAAGACGCACAGACTTTTTTAATAGAGTGTGGGAGCCAATCTTAATTAAAAGCACAGAACCAATTCCGACATTATTTACGTTGACTGAACAACACCTTAAGGATCTAGATAAAATTTTGCAAACTTTTCCTGGTGTAAATGGGGTAGCGGTGATTTCGGTCAACTTGCGAGAGAATACCAAAAATATACTCTTCAAGTCGATAGATAAAAAATTAATAGGATTTTTGGATTTGATACCAGAAAGTTCACCACTGTTTACTAACAATGGCGAACTTAATAACCGAACGGTATATCTAATGAGCGGCGAAGTCCACTGTATGGATAGTTCCAAATACAATTTAGGTGCATTAGTCCCAAATTTAGAACAAGTAATGCCATTCTCTTGTGCAATACCTATACCACCAACGTATGGGGATTTTTCCGGATGGATTTTTGTTGGATTTGATAGAGTTTTAGAAGATAAAGAATTTTTGAAATTTAAAACCGTAGTCACTAAAATTTCTGCGGATATTAAAAAGGGGGCTTGACCCCCTTTTTCTTTTTTGGTATAATGGTGTCCTACATCAAACAAAGGTGGTTGATGGATTAAAACCAAGGAGAATAAAATGCACGATTCTGAAGAAGTTGAATACCAAAAAAAGCCACGCGCTGGACTAATTCCATTCTTTAGGGACCGAGACGGTCAAATTAAATACTTAATGATGGTCGCATCCAATCCGATTTATGGTGGCCCCCGACCAATGATTAGTAAAGGCAAGATTGAAGAAAACGAAGATGCTCTACAGTGTGCGGTCAGAGAAGCAATTGAAGAATTGGGTCTAGTTGAACTTAATATGAAAACTCAACCTTTTAAAATTGCCGAAGAAAAAGTAGTTTTAAGAAGTGGTATGTATGATTTCACTTTATATGCTGTTGAACTTTTTAACACATGGCATTTTGAACCGTGGTGTGAAGAGACTGAATACATTGAATGGCACACACTTGAATCTTTTAAACAACATGGTAGAAGAGATCACGTTAAATTCGTCGCTATGTTAGAAGAACGGGTCAAACACAACCAGATCGGGTGACCACAATCACCGAAGGGGCTTGCGCAGGACGGGCGAAAGGGATAGAATAGAGCCCTAGACACCCCAACAACCTACGCAAGCCCCTGGAGTTTTTATGCGAAGCAAAGTTCTGTTGCTGAATCGAGACGGCCAACCAATGGATTGGATTTCTCAAGAGGAAGCTATTCACTATCATGCCACTGAAAAAGTGATTTTTCAAATTGGTCGCGAAGATCAATTTGTTTTTCGGGGCGGTTTTAATCGTCCCAAAAATACTATGTCTGTGTTGGCGACCGCCCCAATTATTGCAGTTGATGGTTCCAGTCAAGATAAAACTTATAAAATTCCCACAATTTCTAATAGAATTTTATTCCAACGAGACGAACATCGGTGTGGATATTGTGGTCGAAAGTTTTCGTCCGGACAGCTCACCCGAGACCACATTATTGCAAGGTCGAGAGGTGGCAAAGATGAGTGGAATAACATTATCGCTTGTTGTAAGTATCATAACAACATAAAAGATAACATGACATTGGAAGAGTGTGGTTTGGAACTGCTATTTGAACCCTACACTCCAACGTTTTCTGAAGTTTTGTATCTTAGGGAACCAATTTCGTCGCTCCCAATACAAACCGAATACCTAATGAACTTTTTCCCCCAACAATCTCGCATCCGCAACCGTGCTGCTGAATGGATTTGAAAATGGATCAATATCAAAAACTTCTGAAGTCTATCGCATTTGAAGGCGAATATGATGGGTTCAAGAGACTTAGTATTCAAGAGCGCCATCGAAAATTCAACAGTATGAAAAATGCTTTTATTGTTGGATGTGGTATTGCCCAAATGATTTTGTTTTTTATCTTTGTTTTCTTCGGGTGGGGCTCATTTATTGTCACGAATGAGTTGATTAAATTTATTTATTTTGTGTGCATGATTTTTTTCGCATTCATGTGGTTCAGGGTCGGACTAGACATGGCACCAATGGTAAAAATGTTTTATCATGCGGATTCTTACTTGCAACTAAATCCACAATTCTTCGAACAAGTAATCTCTAAAGAATCTTTCAGGAGTGCGCCATACTACAAAGTAATCGCAGCCCATACGTTGGTTGAATACGATGAGTTTTTGGAAACGGTGCAACCTAAATTTACAACTAATTATCAAGTAGTGGAATTTGGACCAGAAATTGGTAAAATTCAAGAGCAAAAAATTCTTGATTTTATTAAAATACAAAATTCCGAAACTGGTCAGTATAAACTTCTAAGATATGTTGGATTTCATGCAACCGATCCTCGTGCGGAGTTTGGACGTATTGCCCCGCCAAATGCGGTGGGATACATTTTAGATGGTGTAATTTACCTGGAGGAATAACATGTTTAAGTCCATCCGGAGATGGTTCAAAAAGTGGTCAAATCGACATCTTGGGACCAATTTCCAAAACACCGTTCTTGGATTGGAGATGGTATATTCAAATTTAAATTTTCAGGAAGACGAAACAACAATGTTCATTGATGGTAAAGTGTTAGTTCGCCTTCCAGTAAAAACTTGGAAAAATCGAGATGGACTTTTTGTAATTCCACCAGAAGTTTATGCGAGTGGTAAAAGCTACTTCATTAAATATGATGGTTCTATTTTTCTGGAGCGTTAAATGACCCGTTCTTTTCTTAAAGCCCTACTGGCAGCAGGGGTCTTGACCCTATCGGGATGTTATGCCACAATCCACCCAGTGGTTGCGGTTCCGGTGGTAGTGCATCCCATAATGGTTGCCCCCCAGCCGAGAGTGATCATCGTCCCTTCGCACCCACGCCGATACTATTATCGTTGAAAGGCTAAAATGTACTACGCACACTTCATTCTGCAGAACCTACACGAATACTACGCATCTATTGCCGCCTTCCTGTTCATTTAAAAGGATTGAAAATGCAAATCGACATTCGTTCCGCACTGGCTAAATTCGCTAAGATGGCGTCCTCATCGGATAACATTGCACGAGACATGCCTATGTTCATGAAACATTTGGAATCGGAGTTTAATACCAACCCCGATTTGACTGGATTTGAATCCCTCATGAACAATGTGCGAGAGATTTGGGAATTTAAAGATGACCAGCATAAAGATTACATTAGTATCGGTCCATTCTCTTATAAAAATCATCTCGAAAAAAGCTGCGTTGTTAAGGGATGTATTAAAATTAAACCGACCCAAGAATTCGATTATCAATTTTGCGTCCCTTTTGGTGATGATGTAGTTAAGACACTTCAGCAAATCGAAGCGTTTTACGAAAAAACTAATTATGTTCAACGGTACATGATGCTGTTTGGATTTACCAATGCCAAGTTGAATGCAAATAAAGCAATGTCTGATTTTGTTTCTTACTATATGGCAGACTTCAAACAAGTTGGTGTGAATTCGACGGAAGAGGAATAATCATGACTACGCAAAATCATAAAAATAAAAACATTTGCCAGCGCGCAAATCGATATGGCACAAATTATCGAGATTTTGTGCGAGGGTATTTGGTCAACGCCCCCCAAACCACAGAACTTGCAATTATTGGATCAATTGCGGCAAATGAAATGTCAGTCACAATGAGCCCAAATAATGAAACTATTAAAATTGCAACCCGCAAGGTTCGTGAAAAATGGGCAAGAGAAAACTGGCCGAATAAACAAACCCGACCAAAAAATCTAGATTCCAAATTTCATCACGTTTTTGAGAATGGCATCATTAACCTGCTGGAATCATATCAAGAAGAATTTTATGATTTCCTGGCGGGTCATACCGACCTACTGCGGCGCAACGACATCCCCACGTCGCATCAAGAACTATTACGCAATCTGGATTATTTCATGTGTGATGTTTCTGACCACACGAGGTATTAAAATGGAAATTCGAGTATCAGACCTGATTGATTCCCTGTATGAATGTTACAGCAGGAACCCGTCCGCAAACCTAACTACGGCTTTTGTTAACCTCGTTCCTGATAAGACGAAAATTCCAAATTTCAACATCGAGAAATGGGTTATCAGGAAATATGTGGGAAGTTATAAATTCTACCTTCGGGCGGTATTAAACCCAAAAGATTTTATGAAGTTGTCTGCAAGAAAAGTTGTGGTGCCGACAGTTGCGGCTAAATTCATTAGTATTGATGATCGAAATGTAGATTCAATGGTTATGTCTTTTCTGGCGAATCCGACAACCATCATCCCCAGAACTATTTTTCATTTTCTTATATCTATGCTTTTCTACATCAAAAATACACATGGCGACCTCACCATCTGCAAATACTGAAAAAATACTATTGCATGTATCCTCAGTGCAAAAAATATTTCAAGAAAGTGATGCCGAATTAGGTCGAGCAATTTGTGAAAAAATAAATTGCCATACTCACGAACAAGTTATTAACTCTGCAATTTGTAAATGGATACGAGATGAGATTTATGGGGAACATCGCAGAGAACATCATGCAATAAAACAAATTCATGACGCAGACCCAATCGGAATGCTAAAACATGTTGGCAGAATGGTTCACATTGGATACTTGAAATACGTCGATGGTGAGCTTGCCGGTATCTTGGAAAAAAGTGAATACTATTCCGATAGATATTTGATGTTTACTTTTCTTGAATGGCTTAGAAAAAATCGGCCATTGTCCAAACTTAAGTTTTTCGTTCCACAGTCGGATGGGTTGGTAGTAATAAAAGATAAGTGTCGAGGTGGGATGGTAATTTCAGATCGCCGAACGCACAAAACGTGAGAAATCACAAAATGTACCCAAATCAATTTGTAAAATAGAGAGGTTTCAAATGAAGAAAATTATGATTGCGGCAACACTGGCCGCCATGCTGGCAATGCCGACTCAAGCTAATGCTTTTAGTCTGCGCAAGTTCATCGCTAATCCTTTTAAGGCGAGCATCAATTCAATCCTGAATCCATTCCATGTGGTCTATAAGCTGAATAAAGCATTCGGTCACAATCCAACAACTGGTATTCCTAAAATTGCGTTCACCCCTGCAAATGAACAACATTTCAAAGAGACTGGTCAATGGCGATGGTCTTGGGAAGATCGAGATATGGCCGAAGAAGCTGGTCCCCCAGTAATTCCAGATCCGCTGCGCCCAATTATTCGCCCAGATCCTATTGCACCGCCGCCTGACGTAGTTGTTTCTCCCCCATGTTTCCGAGGTGGTAAGGGCATCACTCCTTGCTAATTCAATTTTAAGTTTTAAACGACACCAATTATGAAGCCGTCTGCAAATCTCGAAAAATTGTTTTTACGAAACTATCGTTTCATAAGTAGATACATTTGTGGCAATCATCGGATTGATTCGCGATTGGTGTCGAAATTTATAAATGAATTCCCCCCGAAAGCTGCTGATGTCAAACTATACCGTGCTGAAGTTCAATCTTTATCTGGTAAAAAAAATAAAAAACGTTTGATGTCTGCATCGGCAGGGAAATTTTCGGCAGCGAAAGGATGTGTTTCGATGTTGAAACATAGAAACTATGCGCTTCAACAGCCCACAGAAATTCATGAAACAAAATTAAACATTTACGAAATTAAAAATCCCGAAGTGCTTTTGGACGAATATGAAATTGGTATGTTTGCGGACTGGTGCAACGAAAATTACCGACTTCCCGGGTTGTCAATAATTGAGACATATACTGTGGAGAATGAACGAGAATTCATCATTAAATCAACTGCAGAAAAAATATTGGTAGACGAAATTGATCTTTCGTTACCAGAGTATAACAATATTGCTTCATATGAATAGGAGTTAACATGCGACAACTTGCGACAATTCGACGAATTACTAACATTCAACCAATTAAAGACCGAGACCTAATTGTATGTGCAAATGTAGATGGATGGACGGTGGTGGTTGCCAAAGATCAATTTAAAATTGGAGATCCTTGCGTTTATTTTGAACCGGATTCGTTTCTTCCCACTGGCGATCATCGCTGGCAAATGCTTGTTGATAAAAAGTCAAAAGAATACGAAGGTCAAGTTGGGCATGTCCTAAAGACTATTCGCATGGGAGGTGTTTATAGTAATGGTTTTTGTGTAAAACTGTCCGATTTCCCCGAGCTGCAACATGTTGCAGTAGACGCCCCCGAACTGAATATTGATGTTACATCAATTCTTGGAATCAAAAAATATGATCCGCCAGAAGTTCTAGGGAGAGGTGGTGCAACTAAGGGAAATTTCCCATCTTTTATTCCAAAGTCTGACGAACCTCGTTGCCAAAACCTAAATCGAACAATCTTCGATAGAGAAATTCATGTTGCCAATTATACCGATTCTTTAGGTAATACTATTGAAGTTCGGACTTATCCAAAAAATACTGATGACACCGAGTATGAAGTTACAGTAAAAATGGATGGAAGCTCTTTTACATCATACCATTACAATGGAGCAGTTGGTGTATGTTCGCGGAACTTGGAACTGAAGATCGACGAACCCGGTAATACTTTTGTGGATATGTTTAATTTGATGAAGTTTGAACAAGTTCTGCCACAACTTGGTAATTTCGCATTTCAACTTGAATTGTGCGGACCAAAAATCCAAAACAATCAAGAAAATTTCAATAAATTTCACCTGTTTCTGTTTAAGATTTATGACATCAATGAGCGTCGGTATCTGCAGCCAGATGAACGTCGTGAAATGTATGCTAAACTACGGGAACTGGTTGGTGAAGCGAATTCTGAAAATCCTGAAGTTTTGGAACAATTGCATCATGTTCCGATTCTATACGAGCGGGTTAAACTTAAAGACCTAAACATTCACAGTGTTGCGGATCTGCTGAATTTCGCTACTGGACCATCGTTCAATCCAAATGTTCAGCGAGAAGGCGTGACATTCAAACGGTATGATCCGGATGTTAATGACACGTTCTCTTTCAAAGCCATTTCGGAATCTTGGCTTTCGTCGAGAAAGTAAAAAACCCGGCCTTTGTGCCGGGTTTTTTGTTGGAGGAAAAATGATTATCATTTCTGGTGGGCAAACTGGTGCCGATATTGCCGGCCTTAAAGTTGCCAAGCAATTAAATTTTAAAACTGGCGGGTTTGCAGCAAAAAACTTCATGACAGAAAACGGACCAAATCCAAAATTGGCAGAATACAATTTAATTGATGAAGGTCTTTCATATAGAGAAAGAACTGAACTAAATTGCAAAATTGCAGACTTCACACTATTGTTCACATTCGATTCAAATTCTCCCGGCAGCAAAATTGTAAAACAAACAACTCAAAATTTTAAAATTGTGGACCTAGGCAAATTGCTATTGTTAGAACAAACCAGACCGAAGTTTTGTTTTGACTTGGAGCTTGAATTCATTTGTGAAAATTTACCGCTGGCAAATTTAGGAGTCCTGAATATTGCGGGCAACCGGGAAAGCTACAGCCCCGGGAATGTGGAGCGGCTGACCCGAATTGTGCTGCTCACTGCGTTAAACCCCCTTGACGGGGCGCGCACCCTGAGGCATAATTCATTCATCGGCTCAACAGACGCAAGCCGATAGAACACCAAGCGTCTAATCAAATAGGAGTTTTCAATGAGTACCAAGGTCCATAAGTTCATGTCGGGTTTCATGCCTACTGCTGACAATACTGTTTTCGAGCTGCCAGTTGGTGTATATGCCGCCCGGGTGGATCAGTTTGGCAATTTCTTTCTTGAGCCGACTTCCGTTCCTGAAAATCCGTCTAAGGTGTATGGTGAAGATACTGAAATTCGTGCTGAACGATATCTGAGCACCTTTATGGATACTCCCGGAAAGTCTATGGGTGCGCTGCTGATTGGTGAACCGGGTTCTGGTAAAACCATGCTGATGCGCAAGATCATCAATGAAGGTCTGCGCCAAGGCGTTTCCGTCATCATGGTTGAAAATGGGTTTAGCGGTGCGAACTTTAATAAATTCATTCATGAATCTCTCCGGGATACGAGTGCAATCGTGGCGATGGATGAATTTGAAAAGATGTATAACATGAATGATGATGAAGTTCTCGCACCCCTTCTGACTCTGTTTGATGGTCCGAATGATTCGCATAAGATGTTCCTGTGTTCGGCAAATAATCGCAACCAGATTGCGGAGCCTTTCTTCAATCGTCCCAGTCGTTTTTACTTCATGGCAGAATTTGGAAATCTGGCGGATGATGTCATTCGTGAATACATTCACGATCATCTGATTCATAAGCACCTGGAGGGCGAACTGTTCACCAAGCTGGTTGGTATGGACAAAGTGAACTTTGATTGTCTTGCAACTTCGGTCAAGGAAGTTAACCGCTGCGGTAATGTCGATCGCGCATTTATGGATCTGAATGTAAAAGAAAAGTATTCTTCCGACACTGTTTATGCCCTGTTTAGGGTGATGGACAAGAACACTGGAATTGAATACGCATTCAATCCCGATACTTGTTTCCGACCAGTCCATGATAGCGTATTGGTGTATGTCCCCAAGAATCGTTCTGAACATCGCGGAATGTCTGAGATGGAACGAATGATTGATACTGATGAACTGAATCATGATGAAAACACCAAGTTTAATAAAACCCACCACTCTGTTCGAGCGTATGTCGATCGAAGTGTGGCGCCGATGCGAGAAGACGGTTGTTATGTGTTTACCGCAAAAACCCGTGCATCTGCTGATTGTGGTGAACTGAACCTTCGAATCTTCATCAAGAACACCAGTAAGATGTTTGCGTTCTGATCTTTGTGTTCTGATGTCGAAAACCCACCATTGGTGGGTTTTTTCGTTTATTTTTTAGAAAAAAAATTTTTATTTTTAAAAAATAGGAAAAGAAAGAAAAATTAAATGGCTACATTTTTTACAGCAGATACACATTTCAAACATACTAAAATCTTAGAATATACAAATCGTCCTTTTAATGATGTTGACGAAATGGATTCGGAAATGATCTATCGTTGGAACTCAGTCGTTAGAAAGAATGATGTGGTATTTCATCTAGGAGATTTTGCTTTTGCGTCTACATTAGAAATAGAACTTCTTTTAAGCAAATTGAATGGCAATATTCAATTTGTTCCCGGAAACCATGATCGCCAGTTGCTGAAGGTCAGAAGTGCGTGTATTTTAAAGCCCATCCACGAAATTAAAATTGATGAATGTTTTATTACACTTTGCCACTATCCAATGATTAGTTGGAATCGTTCATTTCACGGTTCTTTCATGCTCCATGGGCATAGCCATGGTACCGCAACATACCCGTATCCAAATTCTAGAATTCTTGATGTTGGGGTTGATTGTCATAATTTCCATCCAGTCAGTTTTGAAGAAATAAAAAATCGACTATCTAGCCGGCCCAGCCCGAAAGACCTTGTTGGAAGTAGGGTAGTTGACGGTGGCTAAGGTCCATGCCATAATTCATTCACTCGCAAACACCAACTCGCAAGAGGAAACGTAAATGTCTATCGAACTGAACACCCCGATGATCGACCTGTCTGACCTGATCGCCGCCGAGCAGGCGGCCCCGAATGCCCCCACGTTTGACGATCCGCTGCCGATTCAAGCCGAACAATCGGATGCCGATTTTAAAACCTGTTACATTCAATGGAACCGTCATGAATCGCAATGGCAGGCTATTTATCACGGCAAGGTGGTGATGCGTAATAGCTCGCGCCAATATGGTGGCAACATCCTGCTGCGTAGCATTGAAAACCAGACGAACAAAAAAGTGCAACTGATGGGTATCACCCATGGCACGATCGTTTCGGAAGATTTCAAGATCCCGAACGGCCCGGAAAAAATCGATGTTGAAAAAATCGTTGACGGTCTCAAGGGCGAATCGCTGAATTTCGGCAAGCATGATCTGGCGTCAGAATTTTCGATTGGTGAACGGTTCGCCATTCTTGAAAAATTCGTGTCGTCTGCTGCATTTATGGCAACTGCAGAGCCGGATTCGATGGAGGCTCTTGCCGCCAATGCGATGGTGACGATTACTGGTTCTGGTGGTCTTGGTAAAACCTACACCACTAAAAAAGTTCTGGAAAGTCACGGTCTGCAACGGTCTGATGATATGGACATTGGTGACATTATCTATGGTCGAGCCAAAGGTTACGCAGTGATCAGTGGTTACACTACTGCGAAGGCACTCTTTCGCAAGCTTTGGGAACATCGAGAAGGCTGGGTTGTTGTTCTTGATGATTGTGATGCTGCGCTGAAGTCTGCCGACGCAGTTAACATTCTGAAGGGTGCGGGCGATTCCGGAGAACGTCGAATCATTACGTGGAATGCTGAAAACTTCAATGCAGAAGACGACCTGCCGAAGTCTTTTGAGTTCAAGTCTTCCATCATCATCATCACGAATCTGGATCGAATGAAAGTCCCCCAGCCGATTCGTTCGCGGTCGATGAATGCAGATGTCTCGATGACGCGAGATGAAGTGATTCAGCGTATTGAAACGCTGATTGAATCTGGTGAATTCATGCCGCAGTATCCGATTGAAGCTAAGTATGATGTTCTCGATTACATGAAAGACAGTGTGAAGAATGACCCGAAGTTCAACGTGATGGTAAAAACCATGAACCTTCGCACTTTCCAAGTTGCAGTTAAAGCATGGGTGTCGCATGGTGGCGTGAATTGGCAACGCGCTGCGCTGTATAACATGGCATCCGCGTCGGAAGAATAACCCTACTGTGACCATGGGGCTTGCGGATGGTCTGCGGCCCCTATACAATACCCTTACTGACTAACCAACCGAGAGACTTCGATGAAGCTGAACCAACGTGAACTGAACCAAGAATTTAACATGCCTAGCACGTCCAAAAAGCGGACTACTGCGCGGAAAGACTCTGAATTCCGTCGCGAACTCCCTAATAAGCATGCAAAGCGTAAAAACTTTTCTCGCGAAACTGTTCGTCGCGCCGAGTTTTAATTTTTAATTCAGGTCAACATCATGCAACAAATCCGAACCACAGTAGAACATTACGCTTCGATGCTGGAACCGCATGTCCCCGGCATCAACTGGAACACCGTTCAATTTTTTCTTGATGAGACTCCCAATAATGTTTTCGGGTACTGCAACGCGCGAGTGCTCAAAAAAGGTAAAAGGTTTTCAAGCTATATTCCTGGCGCTATTCCGACTATCACAATCAACCGTGCGATTCTGGAGAAATTCCCGTCAATCGCTAATGAAGTAATTATTCCCCATGAAATGGGCCACGTCGCACAGTGGGCAAAAAATCGCGAAATGGGTCATGATCAATTTTTTGATTGGACCATGCGAAAAATGGGCGTTCAAGAAGGTGCGTTCTTTGATGCTGAAGGTTATCAACTCAGTGCCAACGATCGAGAAAAACTCAATCTTCTCACCGGAAAGCAAAAAAAGGTGGTTATTCAGCATGAAGATGGTGAGCGGTTCACAATTACTGCCAACATGTGGACACGAATGATTACCACCCCACGACGCTCTAAGTCTGGTAAAATCATCACACGTCAGAATTGTCGAGTTGTGATGACATCAGACAGCATTTAATTGAGTTAAAAGGTATTGAAAACTCCTATCAACGTGTTGAAATCATAAGTAAATACGCTTTTAGGAGTTTTCTATGCATTGGGTTGCAGAATTAACTGATGGTTCTAGAATTTCAGTCCCATCAAATGCAAAAGATAACAGTGAAAACATTTTACGGTTTGGGTTGAAGGCACTTCTACGAAGAATGCTGCGACATAGACCGTATCTTGAAGCGGTTGCGGATGGAATTAGAGTCTCTAAATTTATCAACTTGAGAACTTCCGAAGAACTAACTTTCAATGGTTCTCATGCACCATTCACTGATCTTTTTTCTGCATTAATGGAGGAAACATGTAATAAAGTTTTTTACCACCAACGTCAAATTTTTCTTGGTGACAAAATAACCACCAAGAAAGAGCCATTAGATTTTGAGGGTAGTGTCCTTCAATCAGTTCGTTCAAAAGTGGGAAAAATACAAAATGTTTTCCACACCGAAATGACTGGACGCAAATCCTTCATGTTGGTTGAACAAATCCCGAACAACCCAACACACACCCCGTTCTTAATTGAACATCACTTTACTTTTGAGGTTTAACCCAGTTGCGAGGCGAAAACCCGGCATGAATGCCGGGGATGAAACGAGATTGACAAATTCGTAAAAATATCATAAAATACCCCTTCCTAAACTAAAAAATAACCACATGCAGAACTTGAAATACAAATTTCGGCTATATCCCAATGAGGAGCAACTTGCGGCTTTGTCGCAAGTTGCTGGGAACTGCCGTTTTATTTGGAACCACTTTCTTGCAAGTGAACATAAAACCTACAGTGATACGAAGAAGTTC
>JACCEC010415057.1_pt1 | contig 37142 bp, 34 predicted proteins | sample 7450121 | NCBI WGS metagenome assembly JACCEC01 (sample SAMN15323455, study PRJNA562643) | freshwater metagenome | isolation source: river surface water | place: USA:Blue River Watershed | collected 2017-08-18 | reverse complement strand
TCGCGGTCGCCGTGGGCGGCCTGGTTGAGGTTCATGAAGTCCATGTCGATCGTCGACCAGGGCAGGTCGCGATTGAACTGGGTGTGGAGGTGGAGGAAGGGCTTCTTGAGCGTGGTGAGGCCGCGGACCCACATCTTCGAGGGGGAGAAGGTGTGCATCCAGAGGACGAGGCCGGCGCAGTTCGCGTCGGAGTTGGCCTCGACGCAGACCTTGGCGATCTGGTCGGAGTCGACCAGGAGGGCCTTGAACTTGAGGGGAAGCGGGAGGTGCTTCGACTTGGCGAGACCGTCGACGACGGCCTGGGCGTTGGCGGCGACCTGCTTGAGCGGGCCTTCGCCGTAGAGGTGCTGCGAACCGCAGACGAACCAGATCTCGGGAGTGGAGAGATTAACGAGGGACATGGGAGAGGGAAAGTGGAGGGTTTTGGGTCAGGCGGATTGCTCGGCCTTGATGTCGAGGAGCTCCTTCATGACGAGGGAGAGGTCGGCGGACTTGTTGACGCCGCCGAAGCTGTCGTGGAGTTGCCGATACAGCGAGTAGAGGCGGTTGTAGACCTTCTGGTTCGCGGCCTTCGGCTTGTAGGCGACGCCGGCCTTGAGGCGGGTCATCTTCTTCTGCGCGGTGGCGAAGTCCGGGTGGGCCCCGGCGAGCACGGCGGCCGAGACGGCGGAGCCGAGCGCGCAGGCCTGCGAGGAGCCGGCCACGAGCATGGTGCAACCGGTGACGTCGGCGTAGATCTGCATGAGCACCGGGTTCTTCTCCGCGATGCCGCCGGCGCAGACGACGCGCTCGATCGGCACGCCGTATTCCTTGAAGCGCTCGATGATGGCGCGGGCGCCGAAGGCGGTGGCCTCGATCAAGGCGCGATACATCTCGGCCTTGGTGGTGTAGAGCGTGGCGCCGAGGGTGAGACCCGTGAGGCGCTGGTCGACGAGGATGGTGCGGTTGCCGTTGTTCCAGTCGAGAGAGAGCAGGCCGGACTGGCCGGGCTTCAGCTTCGCGGCCTCGGCGGTGAGGGAGGCGTGGAGCTTCACGTCGCCGAGCACGCCTTCCACGAACCACTTGAAGATGTCGCCGACGGCGGACTGGCCGGCCTCGAGGCCGTAGTAGCCGGGGAGGATGGCGCCCTTGACGATGCCGCAGATGCCGGGGATGTCGGCCACGGTCTTGTCGGCGGAGACGACGCCGCAATCGCAGGTCGAGGTGCCGATGACCTTGACCAGCGTGCCTTCGGTGACGCCGGAGCCGATGGCGCCGTAGTGGACGTCCATCTCGCCGATCGCGATCGGGATGCCGGCGGGCAGACCGAGCTTCTTCGACCACTCGGCGCAAAGCGTGCCGGCGGAGGCCGTGGCGTCGTGCGCCTTGTCATAGAGGCGGTCGCGCAGGGAGGCGAGCTCGGGGTCGAGCGAGGAGAGGAACTCCTTGTCGGGCAAGCCGCCCCAGTCCTCGGCGTAGAGGGCCTTGTGGCCGGCGCAGCAGATGCCGCGCTTAACGGCGAGGGGATCCTTCACACCGGCGAGCACGGAGGGCACCCAGTCGGCGAGCTCGACCCAGGAGTAGGCGGCCTTGAAGACGGCGGGGGCGGTGCGCTTGCAGTGCAGGATCTTGGACCAGAACCACTCGGAGGAGTAGGTGTTGCCGCACTTGGCGATGAACTGCGGGCGGATCTTGGCGGCGAGCGCGGTGATCTCCGCGGCCTCCTTCACGCTGGTGTGGTCCTTCCAAAGCCAGCAGTGGGCGGCGAGGTTCTTCTCGAACTTCTTCTGGAACGCGAGCGGGGTGTTGCTGGCGTCGACCGGGATCGGGCTGGAGCCGGTGCTGTCCACGCCGAGGCCGGCGACCTGGCGGGCGTCGAAGCCCTTGGTCTTCTTGGCCTGGGCGAGCGCGAGCTTGATGGATTTCTCGAGGCCGAAGAGGTAGTCAGCCGGGTTCTGGCGGGCCAGATGGTGGTCCTTGGGGTCAAGCAGCACGCCTTGGTGACCGCTGGGATAGTTGACGACGCCGGTGCCGAGCTCGGCACCATCTTTGCAACGAACAACAAGCGCGCGCACCGAGTTGGTGCCGTAGTCGATACCGATGGTATACATAGGGGATGCGGGGACGGGGGACGGGGTCGCCGACGCTTCCGCGAGTTTGCTTGCCGGTAAACAGCGCGGTCACTTGACAGTCATGTAACCCAACATGCCCCGCGTCACCATGAGCACCCTCGCCGAGCGCGCGGGGGTATCGAAGAACACCGTCTCGCTCGCCCTGCGTCACGATCCGCAGATCCCGGCGGAGACGCGCGCGCGCATCGAAAAAATCGCCCGCGAGCTGGGTTACGCGAAAAACCCCGTCGTGTCGCAGTTGATGACCGAGCTGCGCAAGGCCTACTCCGCCGGACACCGCCGCACCATGGCCCTGCTCAACGCCAACCTCGACCCGCAGGCGTTTACGAGGCACCCGACGGTCCCGGCCTACGTCGCGGGCTGTCGGCGGCGCGCGGATCAACTGGGCTACGGCCTGGACGAGTTTTGGCTGCACGACCCGGAGCTCTACGGCGAGCGGCTCAACCGCGTGCTGCGCGCGCGCGGCATCCGCGGCGCCATCGTCGTGGGCCTCATGAAGGAAAACCGGCTGCCGCCGCGCTTTTCCGTCACCTGGCAAAACCACGCCGTGGTCGTGACGGGCGTGCGCACGCGCGAGCCGACGCTCAACTTCGCCTGCGTGGACCACCACGAGCTCGTGATCGAGGCGATGGAGCGCGCGCGGCAACTCGGCTCTCGTCGCCCCGCGCTCGTCCTGGAGCGAAGCATCGATCACCTCGTCGACGGGCGCTTCGGATCGGGGTTCTGGACCGCGCAGCAAAGCCTGCCCGAGGCGGAGCGGTTGCCGGCCTTTCTCGACGTCGAGGCGGCGCGCGCGGAGCCGGCGCGCTTTCATGCTTGGTTTCACGAGCAAAAACCCGACGCGATCCTGACCTTGCACACCGTGGTGCGCGAGTGGCTCGAATCGATCGACATCCGCGCGCCCCGCGATCTCGGTCTCATTCAACTCGAGCTGCGGCGCGGCTGCGAGGACTGGGCCGGCATGGACCAGCACAACGACCTCACGGGCGAGGCCGCGGTGGACATGCTGATCTCGCTGCTCCACGGCGCCGAGATCGGCCTGCCCTCCGCGCCGCGCGCGACCTTGATCGGCGCCTCCTGGCGCGCGGGGAAAACCACCCGCGATCTCACGCCTCCGCTTCCATCGCGGTGATCTCGAGCGTGAAGGTGGAGCCCTCGCCGGGAACGCTGCGCAACGCGATGTCGCCGCCGAGCAGGCGCGCGAGCCCGCGGCTGATCGAGAGCCCGAGCCCGGAGCCACCGAAACGCCGGGCGACCGAGGCGTCGGCCTGCACGTAAGGGGCGAAGAGCTTGGCCTGCACCTCGGGCGCGATGCCGGGGCCGGTGTCGCTCACCGCGAAACGCAGACGCCAGCGCCGTCCCTCCGCGCGCTCAGCGGTGAGCGTGAGGCGCACCGCACCGCGATCGGTGAACTTGACCGCGTTCGAGATCAGGTTGGACAGAATCTGTCGCAGGCGCAGCGGATCGGTGAGCACGATCGCGGGCGTCTCGGTCGAGATCTCGAGCCCCAGCTCCACGCCGCGCGCCTCCGTCGCGGGACGGAAAAGGCCGAGCAGGTGGCGCAAAAAATCCGGAAGCTGAACCGGGGCGGAATCGAGCGCCATCGCGCCCGCCTCGAGCTGCGACCAGTCGAGCAATTCGCTGACCAGGCGCATGAGACTCTGCGCGGCGTCGCGCATCATGAGGAGGTTTTCCCGATGCTCCGGCGCCAGCGCTCCGGGATCGCCCAGCATCAGATCGGTGAGCCCGTGGATGCCGCTCATCGGCGTGCGGATCTCGTGCGACATGACGGCGAGATAGCGGCTGCGCACGGCGTTGGCCGCCTCGGCCTCCTCCTTGGCCCGGCGCAACTCCTCCTGCATCGCGCGGCGCGCGGTGATGTCGTGAAACGCGACGACGATTCCGCTGCGCCCGTCGAACTCGACCTTCGCGCCCGAAAGCAAAGACCAGATCTCGCGCCCGCCCAAGGTGCGCAGGCGCACCTCGCGCGGCGCGGCCGCCGTCCCGGGCGAGAGATCCGCGAGCAGCCGCTCGCGATCGGACGGATCGACGTAAAACTCCACCGCGCGACGGGAGAAAAAGGCCTCCGGCGCTCCGCCGAGCAGATCGGCCGCGAGCCGGTTGACGAACATCAGGCGCCCGGAATCGAGATCGCTGATGACGACGGGAAACGGCGCGTTTTCCGCCAACTGCCGATACTGGCGCTCGCCGCGCCGCAGACGGCGGTTGAGCCGGACGAGCGGCGCGATCCAGCCGAGCGCCGCCAAGGCCACCGCCCCCGAGACGCCCAACGCCCAATACCACGCGCGCAAATCCGGCCTGGGGTCGGGATCATAGAGCATCGGCTGCACGTCGAAATCGCGCGGAGCCATCCCGAACTCGGCGTAGGTCTGCGCGATGTGCCTCCAGCGGCCGGGGTTGTTGTGCCCCACCTCGATGAGGCCGGGGTGCATGAGCTCGGACGTTTTCTCCGCCTCGAACAAGAGGTGCTCGCGGCTGAGCCGACGGGAGTATTTGGCGAGGATCAGATCGACCAGCTCGTCGCGATGCGCGAGGGCGTAGTCCCAGCCGCGAAGGCTGGCGCGCAGGAACGCCCTCACCTGGTCCGGATGCAGGCGGATCTGCTCCTCGGTGGTGAAAAGCGTGTCGCCGTAGAAATCGATGCCGCCGGAACGCGGCAAAAAGATCATGTAGGGCACCTTCGCCTGCCGCAAAAAAAAGGGCTGGTCGGTGGAGTAGGCCGACATCGCGTCGACCTTACCCTCGATGAAATCCTCGATGCGGTGGGTGTGGGGCCGGATCCGCAGCGTCCGGATGTCCACGCCCTCATGTTTAAAATAGGCGAGAATCTCCGCCTTTTCCGACTCGATCATCATCATCGGCCGGTCGTGAAGGCTGTGCATGGACGCGATCCCGGGCTCCTTGCGCGCGATCAGGGCGAGCGGCGAATGCTGGAAGATCGGGGCCAGCACCACCACCGGTTTCCCCGCCGCACGACTGAGCAGCAGATCCGAGTTGCCCACCCCATACTGGGCCTCGCCCGAGAGCACCGCGTCGACATGGTCCCGCTCCGGCCGGGCCTCGCGCAGCTCCACCTCCAGCCCGGCCTCGCGATAATACCCCTGCTCCACCGCCGCATAGTAGCCGGCGAACTGGAACTGGTGCATCCACTTCAACTGAAGCACGACCCGCCCCAATCCCGCGCCCGTCCGCTCCTCTCCGCGCGCCGTCGCTCCGGCCCAGACCAAAAGATACGCGACCATCACCAACGGCCACGCACGGGGGACGATTCGCGGGGAGCTCATGGACGGGCGAAAACACGCCCGGCGACGTAAAATGGCAAGTAAAGTCAGGACAAACGCTTCGGCAGTTTGGCCAACGCCTTCTTCAGCGCCGGACGAATCCTCCGCGCCAACGCCTTGTTCGCGTAGCCCACCCACGCCACCGGCGAGGTGGTGTCGAGCGGCGCGCGCAGCGCCTTGCCGTCGGCGCCCTCGATCACGCCGCCCGCCGCCTCGAGCAAAAGCGCCGTGCAGATGTCGTAGGGATGGCAGCAGAGCGCCGCCGGCGCGCCGGACCGCGGCAGCAGCAGGGGCCTCAGGTCGCCGATCATGCGGTCATGGCCCACGAGCAATTCGTAGAGCTGTCCGCCGGTGGAGATGTATTGATCGTCGAACACACGCGCACCGCCGTCCTTCAGAAACAGGCCGAGCTCGCGCCACAAGTCCTCCTCGACGCCCGCGGTCAGCGCCTTCGCCTCGGGGAAAAATTTCACCAGCGAGGCGAAACCGTGGTCGCAATCGCGCGCCGTGCTCGGCCGAGGCGTCCACTTTTTCACCACGCCCGTCCGCAGGTCGCGCCGCGTCGCCACGAGGCGCCCGCCGCGCACCGCGCTGAACTGATCGGCCGCGCCCGCCTTTTCCGTCGGCAGCTCGGTCATCGCCGCGACGACGATGTCGCGGAGATTCGTCTTGGCCCCGCGCTGCGGCGCCAGCCCGGCCAGCGCCCAGGCGGAACGCTTGTCATACATGATGCAGCGCGTGCCATCGATCGGATCGAGGATGAGCTTCCACTTCGTCCGCCCCACCGGCGTGCCGCGCGGAAACGCCGTCTCCGCCTCCAGCCCCTCCATCACCAACTCGACCGGCCAGGCCCGCGGCCAGTTCGCCTCCAGCCAGCCAAGAATCGCGGCCTCGGAAAGCTTATCGATGTGAAAAATCGTGTCCTCCGCGGTCACCGCCGCCACCCGGGCGAAGCGCCGGCCCTCGCGCACCCTCGCCGCGATAAGCGTCGCCTGGATCTCGTCTTGCAGGGCGCAGAGCAACCGACGCGCGCGATCGAGAGAGGACTTGGTCATACCGCAGCACAGGCCGCGGCGCGCCGCGACGGCGATAGCAAAAACTGGTCAAAAAACCGGCGAAGCCCGCTTCCCCTCGCTCAGCCGCGCTCGAATTGTAAAAACCACCGTGTTCCAGCCCATGGCCCGCAAGCTCGCTTTCATTAACTATAAGGGCGGCGTCGGTAAGACCTCGCTGATCGTCAACACGGCCGCCTGCCTCGCCCGCTTCGGGCAACGCGTGCTGCTCTGCGACTTCGACACCCAGTCGAACGCCTCGATCTGGCTGCTCAAACTCGACCGCTGGAACCCCATCAACACGAGCGGCGAAGGCGCCGTCTACTCCATCTTCGATCCCGGCAAGCAGCGCGTGCGCGACATCATCGTCCGCGACGTCGTCACCGACAAGGCCGGCGGCCACCCCCTGCCCGGCCTCGATCTGCTTCCGACCAGTTTCAACCTCGTCGACCTCGAAAGCGAATACACCGGCGACCCGCGCCGCCCCGCCTACGTCATCTTCCAGGAGCAGCTCGCCGAGGTGGAGCACGACTACGACTTCATCCTCTTCGACTGCCCGCCCAACATCCTCCGCGCCTCCCAGTGCGGGATCTTTTCCGCCAACGAGATCTACGTCCCGGCCAACCCCGACGCGCTCTCGCTGATCGGCTTCACCCTCCTCGTGGAAAAGCTCGGCCGTTTCCACCAGCTCTCCGCCAGCTTTCGCCGGGCCTCCATGGGCCACGCCGCGCAAGTCCACGGCATCCTCTTCAACGCCATCAAGACCGGCGTGGACATCGAGGTTCCCAAGATGCGCATGCAGCTTCGCCTCAACCAGTTCAAGGCCGCCAAGCGCACCGCCAAGGACGCGCGCATCCTCGACGCCTTCGTGCGCGACGCCATGGTCGTCCGCCGCGCCGTAGCCCTCGGCCTGCCCGTGAACCTCCTCGGACAGGAAGCCGGCGGCGACAACGTCGTGCGCGACTACGAACGCGTCGCCGAGGAGCTCCTGCGCAACGCTCCCGTCGCCGCGTAATCGCCTCGGAGACCTCGCGTCACCCCGTCGACGCGATTTCCTTTCGCCTCCGCCCCTCGCACATCATGGCCACCACTCCCCCCGTCTCCGCCGACGCCGCCGCCTGGGACAAAGCCCGGACCGCCTTCGCCAAGTCCATCCTGGTGGACACGCCCCTCGCCAGCCTCGCCGCCGACCTCGACGTGCCGCCCTGGCCGGTCAACCAGGCCGACGAGACGCCCGCCGCCTACATCTACCTGCCCTACGCCCAGGCCGTGGCCGCCCTCGCCGCGCGCGGCCTGGCGCCCGCCCAGCTCGGCCGGCTCATCGCCATCCTCACCGAGACCGCCGCCTTCGACGAGCCCTTCGGCGACATGATGGATCTCCACTCCGAGCCCGCCGGCGACGTCGACCGGGGGTCTCCGCTGGTCAAAAACATGGCCAAGCTCGAGCTGCCCGCCGATTTTCCCCTCGCTCTCTCCGGCCTCTCCGAAAGCACGGTCGAGCTCTGTCGTGTCGAAAAAGTGGATACGCTCGGCCGGTTCGTCTCCTTCGCCTCCCGCCTAGCGCAGTCGGTGATCGTCGGCGGCGACTTCCGCGCCCTGCTCAACGCCCTCGCCCACCAAGACGAGGAAACCCTCGCCCGCCTCCTCCCCTTTCGCCCCGGCGCCAAAGGCCTCCACCTTCTCGAAGGCCTCGTGCTCGAGGCCCGCCTGCTCGACGCCGGCTCTCGCGCCGCCGTGGCCGCCGACCCGCTCGCCGCGCCCGCCGCCATCCGCTCCCGCGTCTCGCGCCTCGTCGCCTGGTTTCCCGCCGAGCTCGACGCCCTGCGCGCCGCTTCCGCCGCCGGCGCCCCGACCGCCCAGCTCGTCGCCTCCGTCGGCGACGCCGCGCTCCGGCCCGCCGTCGCCGGCCTGCTCCAACCCCACCTCCCCCCTCCGCCCGCGCCGCCCAAGCCCCGTTCGTTCTGGAGCCGTCTCTTCGGCCGCGCCTGAGCCGCGATCCGTCCCGCCATGCCCGATCTTCCCACGCCCAACCCTCCGCCCCGTCCGCCTTTTCCCTCGGCCGGCTCCGGGTTGCCTCCGCCCCGCCGCCCCCAGCCCCTCAGCCTGCCCCGCCGGCCGCAGGGCGGATCCGGCGGCCCGCCGCCGACCGGAGGCCTCATCTCCCTCGCCTACGCCGACGCCCACCCCGACGTGCAGCGCAAGGTCGAGCAACGCATCAACAGCCGCTCCCCCTTTCCCTCCGCCTCGCCCTTCCCCTCGGCCAGCATGAGCGCGGCCGAGCGCGCCCGCCTGCTCGAGCTCGAGCGCGGCCTGCGTCTGCGCGAGCAGGAGGCCGACGCCCGCGAACGCGCCCTCGAGGAGCTCCAGGCCCGCCTCGCCGACCGCGAGCGCGAGATCGCCGAACTGGAAAATCTGCTCCAGGCCCGCGAGCGCGTGCTCATGGCCCAGCGACGCGCCCCCACCCAGCCGCCCTTCGCCATCAGCGAGGAGGAGAAACACGCCCTCGAAAAGCTCCGGGCCGAGCTCGACGCGCGCGACGCCGCCATGCAGGAGGCCCGCGCCGCCCTCAAGGAGCGCGAGAGCTTCGTCGAGCAGTCCGAAACCACCCTCCTCAACAAGGTCGCAGCCCAACAGGAGCACGAAATCGGGCTCGAGCAGCGCGAGGAAAACCTCCGTCGCGCCGAGCTGGATCTTCGCCGCCGCCTCGCCGAGATCGATCCCGCCGCCGCCGCCGAGCTCGAGGCGGATCGCCTCCGCGCGCTCCAGCGCGACGAGTTCAACGAGTAGCGCGGACGGCGGAGCTGAGCGCCCCAAACCAGCCGGCCCGCAAGACGATGGCACCAAGGCGGGGCGGGGGCGTCCGCGCGAGCCGAACCCCGGCCTCCGCCGCACCGAGTCGCCTCGCGAGACGCCACCCTGCGGCGAAAACCAGGCACGGCCCTCGCCCGCGAAATCTGACATTAAGACGACGTCTGGCCTCCAGTAGCCCCGCTTTTGGTCGCCAAGCCGCTTCGCTCCAGCACGCTGGCCGCCGATGTCATCGCAACCCCACCCCGACAACGACCACATCCACAGCGAGGCGTTTTTGCACTCGCTCATGAACCGCCAGCTCAAGCTCTCGATCGCGTGCGCCGCCTCCTTCCTCGTCGCGCTGCTCGGCTTGCCGCTGCTCAACTACCTCGCCCCGGAGGCGATGTCGGCGCGCGTGGGCGGCTTCACGCTCACCTGGCTGATCCTCGGCGTATTGTTTTTTCCCTACGTCTGGCTGATCTCCGGCTTCTTCATCAAACGCTCGCTCCAGCTTGAGGCCGACGAGGCCCGGGAGGCCCTGCGCAAATGAGCACGCCCGCCGCCCCTCTTCCCCTCGCCTCGCTCGAGGGCCTCGACCCCTGGATCCTCGCCTTCTCCCTCGTCACCGTCGTCGTCACGGTGATCATGGGCTTCCGTTCCGCGAAGACATCAAAGACCGCCGGCGACTTCTTCGTCGCCGGCCGCTCCGTCTCCGTCGGCTGGAACGCCTCCGCCATCTCCGGCGAATACCTCTCCGCCGCGTCGTTCATGGGCATCGCCGGCATGGTCATGGCCATCGGCTACGACGCGCTCTGGTATCCCGTCTGCTACGCCTGCGGATACCTCTTCCTCCTGCTCTTCATCGCGGGCCCGCTGCGCCGCTTCGGCGCCTACACGATCCCCGATTTCGCCGAGGGTCGCTACGATTCGCCCGTCTTCCGCAAGATCGCCGTCTGCTTCGTGCTCTTCATCGGCTTCTTCTACACGATGCCCCAGATGAAGGGCGCCGGCACCACGCTCGCCTACATCTTCCCCGGCCTGCCCTACTGGGTCGGCGTCGCCGTCGTCGGCGCCGTCATCACCCTCAACGTCGCCCTCGGCGGCATGAAGGGCATCACGCTCGTCCAGGCCATGCAGTATTGGATGAAGATGTTCGCGATCAGCGTGCCCGTCTTCGTCCTGATGGCGGTCTTCGGCGGCTACGGCGATAATCTCGGTGCAAACAAGACCCCCGCCGACGTTCGCGAAACCACGCGGATCCAAGCCGAAGGGCTTATGGATCTCCGGAACGACACGAACGAGGCCGCGGCATATCGCAAGGAGCTCCCCGCCAAGGCCCCCGCCGACGAGGCGTGGATCTCGCCCTTCGGCCCGCTCACCACCAAGGCCGCCAAAGCCGCGAAACTCTCGCCCGAGGAGGCGCGCCCGCTCTCGCTGCTCTACACCTACTCGCTCATCATCGCGCTCGTCTGCGGCACCGCCGGCCTGCCGCACATCCTGGTGCGCTTCTACACCAACCCCGACGGCGTCGCCGCCAAGCGCACCACGATGTGGGTCATGATCCTCATCGGCGTCTTCTACGTCTTCCCGCCCGTCATCGGCGTCATCGGCCGCAACTTCCTCCCCGAGCTCTACAACGGCGTGGGCGCGAAGGGCACCGACAAGATCGTCCTCGAGCTGCCCACCCTCATCCGCGCCAAATACGGCGTGCTCGGCTCGATCCTGAGCGGCATCGCCTGCGCGGGCGCCTTCGCCGCCTTCATGAGCACCTTCTCCGGCCTGCTCGTCTCCATGACCGGCGCGCTCGCCCACGACGTCTACGGCCGCATGCTCAAGCCCGACTCCACCCCCGAGCAGCGCATGCGGATGTTCAAGTTCGCCGCCGTCGGCGTCGGCGCCGTCTCCGTCGGCCTCGGCTCCCTCGTCGAGCCGCTCGAGATCAACTTCATGGTCGGCCAGGCCTTCGCAATCGCCGCCGCGAGCTACTTCCCGCTCTTGTTCATGAGCGTCTGGTGGCGCGGCATGACGATGAAGGGCGCCGCGGTCGGCATGCTGACCGGCGGCCTCCTCGCCCTCTTCGCCGCCACGCTCACCAACGTGAGCAACCTCGCGACCGACAAGGGCCCCATGGGCAAGCTCTTCTCCGGCTTCGCGCCGATGAACGAATTCTGGGCCCACCACCCGCTGCTCCGCATCCTCTGCGAACAGCCCGCGATCTGGGCGGTCCCGCTCGCGATCACCCTCATGATCGTCGTCTCCAAGCTCACCTCGAAGGAAGTGCCCAAGGACATCCGCATGAAGATGCTCGTCCTCCACGCCCCCGAGGCGCTCGGTCTGAAGAACGAATACATCCAGGAACACCAGGCGGGCGCCGGCCACTGAGCCGCGCCCCGCTTGCCGCGGGCGGGGACGGCCGCCTGACTCGCGTCATGGCCGCCCCCGCCTCCCCGCTCGCCACAGCCAAGTCCGCCCGACGCGGACTTGGCTGTGTTGTTTTATTCGCCCTCGTTTTCGCCGGCGCCGGCCTCGTCGCCTTCTGGTTCGCCACGCTGCGCCCGCTCCTTCGCGCCCACGAAAGCGCCGCGTGGGCCGAGACACCCTGCGAGATCCTGTCGAGCACGCTGGAAAGGCGCTCGGACTCCGATTCCACCACCTACCGGGTGGCGATCCGATTTCGTTATGAACTCGGCGGACGCCTCCACGAAAGCGATCGCTACGACTTCTCCTCCGGATCGACCAACATCGGCGTCGACAAGATGCGCGCCGCGGTGGACGCGCACCCGCCCGGTCGCCGCACCGTCTGCTACGTCGATCCCGGCGACCCAGGGGTCGCCGTGCTCAGTCGCGCCCCCGCGAGCAGCGTCTGGCTCGGCTTTATCACCCTGCTCTTTCCCTTGTTCGGCGCGGCCTTCGTCTTCCTGGTCTGGAAAGGCGTCAAGAAAGCGAACGCCCAAACGACCTCCCCGCTGAACGCCGCGACATCGGTCAAGGACGACGTCTTCCGCGCCGCCGACGATCCGTCCCCCGCCGGCGAGATCTTGCTCAACCCCGCCGCGGGCCGCGTCGGCACCTTCGTCGGGCTCACCTTCTTCGCGCTCTTCTGGAACGGCATCGTGGGCGTGTTCGTTTACCAGGCGGTCAAGGACTTCGGCCGTGGTTTCATCGGCTGGTTCCTACCCTTCTTCCTAATTCCTTTCGTCTTGATCGGACTGGTTGTGATCGGCGCCGCGTTGCAGGCTTTCTCGCGACTCTTCGCTCCGCCGGTCGAAGTGCGTCTCGATCCGTCCCGTCTGCGTCTCGGCGCCCGGGTGCCCTTCACCTGGCGCCTCGGCGGCCGCGGCGTGCGCAGGCTCACTCTCCGCCTCGTCGCTCGCGAGGAGGCGACCTACCGCCAAGGCACCCGCACCGCGACGGACAAATCCGACGTGTTTCGCGCCGTGCTGTTCGAATCGACCGACATCCTCGCGCTCACCGAAGGCCGCACCGAAATCTCGCTTCCCGCCGAAGCGGTCGCGCCCGCCTTCGCCGCCGCCAACAACAAGCTCGTCTGGGAACTCGTCTTCGACGGCGAGATCCCGTGGCGCGCCGACATCGACGACCGATTCCACCTGCCCGTGCGCGGCCCCGAGACGCCCGCCCCCGCCGACGACGCGCCCGAACCCCGCGCCCACGAAGGCGGCGGGCTCACGCTCTGGACCGTGGATCGCTTCGCTCCGAGGGAGACGCTCGTCTTCACCGTCTCGCGCTCCGCCTCCGCCAAGCCCGGCTCCCTCACCTTGCAACTCGGCTGGTTCACCGAAGGTCGCGGCACGTGCGACGCCGCCATCGTTTGGAGCGAACGCGTGGACGATCTCGCGCCGGGCTCGGATCGCGGCTTTGAATTCAAGCTGCCCGCGGAGCCCTGGAGCTTCGCCGGCAAACTCGTCGCCGTCTCCTGGCGGCTGCAGGCGCTGGACGAGCGCGGCGAGCCGCTGGTCGCCGTGCCGATCACGGTGGCGCCCAAGGGCGAAGCGGTCGCATTGCCCGCCCTGCCGGCCGAGCCCTCGGCGTTTCAGAAGCGCAAGGCCCGCTATCTCGCCCGCAAGTGAACGCCGCCCACGAGAATCCCTTTCGCACCTCGCGCCTGTTGTCGCTGCCCGTCCACTGGGGAACCGAAACGCCCGGGACGCTGCGCGCTCGCTGGGAATCGCTCGGTCGACGCGGAGCGCTGGTGGGCCCGCACGGCACGGGCAAAACCACCCGCCTGCGCGCCCTCGCCGCGAGCCTCGCCGCCGAAGGCCGGCGCGTGATCTGGATCCAATGGCACGACGACGGCACGACCACCCCGCCCGATTGGCGGGCCGCGCTCCGCGAAGCCGACGCGAACACGGTCGTCTGCCTCGACGGCTCGGAAAACCTCGGCCCGTTCGCGGCGTATCGGCTGCGTCGTTACACGCGACGCGCCGGCGGCCTGCTCGCGACGCGCCACCGCGCCTCGCCTTTTTTGCCGACGCTCGCCCGCCACGCCCCGGACGCGTCCGTATTCGCCGCCCACGCCGCGGCGCTCGCGCCGGGTTCGGAGAAACTGGCGCGGGCGGCCTTCTCCGCCGCCGACGCCAACGCCCACGAGGCCTTTCGCAGCCTCTACCTCGAACACGCTACTCGCGCTTGAGCTCGCGGCCCATCAGCGCCGCCAGCGCCTCCGCCGGCGGCTTGCCCGCGTAGAGGATGCCGTGGATCTCCGCCAGGATCGGCGCCTCGATTCCGCGTTCGCGCACGAGCTCGAGAAAACTCTGCGTGGTGCGATAGCCCTCGACCACGCTCTTGCTCTCCGCGATCAGCTCCGCGGCCTTCCGGCCCTCGCCGAGACGCTGGCCGAAGGTCCGGTTGCGCGACCAGCCGCCCGTGCAGGTGGCGACGAGGTCGCCGAAGCCGCCGAGCCCGTAAAAGGTCTCCGGTTTCGCGCCCAGCGCCACGCCGACACGCACCATCTCGGCGAGCGCCCGCGTGAGCAGCGCGGCCTTGGCGTTGTCGCCGAGCCGCAGCCCGTCGCAACACCCCGCCGCGATCGCGTAGACGTTTTTCAGGCAGCCGCCGAACTCCACGCCGGCCACGTCGTCGCTGCGATACACGCGCAAGGTCGGGCCGCTCAGCGCCGCCTGCACCGCCGAGAGCAGCGCCTCGTCCGCGCCCTGCGCGGCCAACACCATCGCGGCCGGTTTGCCGGAGGCGACTTCACCGGCGTTGGTCGGCCCGCTGAGGGAACCCACCGCGCGCCCCGGCAGCGCGGCGGCCATCACCTCGGCCGGACGCCGGTGCGTGCCGAGCTCCAGTCCCTTGGCCAGCGAGAGCACGAGCTTCAGCTGCGTCGCCAGGCCAAGCGAGGCCTGCACGCGCTCCGCGGTCTCGCGCAGCGCCTGCGAAGGGCAGGCGAGCAAGACCAGCTCGGCCTCCATCAGCACCGGGGCGAGCTCGTGCCCGATCTGGACCGACTGCGGCAGGCGGAAACCCGGCAGGTAGTCGCCGTTCTCCCGCGTCGAGGCGAGCGTGAGCGCCTGCTCAAAGCGCCGCGGCGCGAGCGTGACCGTGTGCCCGAGGCGGGAGAGGTGAAGAGCGAAGGCCGTGCCCCAGGCGCCGGCGCCGACGACGACGATGTTCATGCGTATCCGCGGTTAAAAACACGCCGCGTCCCGAGCGCACGGAGAAACCGCGTCCGTCTCGCGGGCGCCACGCGAGACGCCACGCCTTACTCGACGCCCTGCAGCACCGAGTATTTCCAGCCCGCCATCGACGCCAGCACGTAGAAGAGAAGGTCCATCGGGCTGAACATCGCACCCATGATCTCGCCAGCCATCTCGACATCCAATTTCGACAGCACCTCGCCAAAGCCCACCTGATACTCGCGCGCCACGAGCACGCAGCCGGTGAACAGATTGCCCAAGGCGCAGCCCAGCAGGCCGAGCACGGCGCCGATCACGTGGTAGGGCTGCCCCACCCCGCGGCCGGCGAAGCGCATCGCCAACCCCACCAAAAAGCCCACGCCCACGGCCATATAGCCGATTTGAAAATTGGTCGCGACGGTGACGCCCACCCAGATCGCGGTGCCGACCAGCATGGCCACCACGCCGGCGGCCACGGCGAACATCAGGTTGGAAGGCGCGGCCACCGGCTCGTGCAGGGAAGCGGAGCTGTCGGCGGCTACAACGGAGACGGAACCGGAGGAAGAGTCTTGCGACATAAGTAATTTCCGACCCCATCAGGGCGCCCATCCATGGCAACTGTTTAGCGGAAAGCACCCGAAGCGCGCCCCGGCGCGGTCATCAGGATGCTAACGTGAAACCTGCGCCGCTCTGGCTTTGGAACTGTAGGAAAGTCATTGGATTGGCATCCCGATCCCTTTCGTCTGCAATTTACACTTCGATGACATCCTCCCCGATCCGCGTCGGCATCATTGGAATGGGCGGCTACGCCGCCCGTCACCACGAGGCCATCCTTCAGCTCGAAGCCTCTGGCGAGGCGCGTCTGGTCTGCACCTGCGATCCGGCGCCCCAAAATTTCACGGCCAAAATGGGCGAGTGGAAGTTCGGCCCCCGCGGGGTCGCCGTCCATGAGGATTACCGCACGATGCTGGAACGCCACGCGGGCGGACTCGACGTGGTCACCGTGCCCACCCCGATCCCGCTTCACGCCGAGATGCACCGCGCCGGCGTCGAGCGTGGTCTGGCCGTCTATCTGGAAAAGCCGCCCACCCTCGATCCCTGCGAGCTCGAGCGCATGATCGCCACCGACGCCCAGGCCAAGGTGCCCACGCTGGTCGGCTTCAATTTCATCACCGAGCAACCCCGCCAGGCGATCAAGCGCCGCCTGCTCAAGGGCGAATTCGGAGCGCTCCGCTCCGCGCACCTGCTCGGGCTCTGGCCGCGCGCCACCGACTACTTCACCCGCAACACCTGGGCGGGGCGTCTCGTCGGCGCCGACGGTCGACTCATCCTCGACTCCTGCGTCGGCAACGCCCTCTCCCATCACGTGCACAACATCCTGCACTGGGCCGGCACCGGCGGCCAGGACCGCTGGGCGACGCCGACCAAGGTGCGCGCCAGTCTGCTCCGCGCCCACGACATCCAGGGCGCCGACACCTTCTTCCTCTCGGTCGACACCGACACCGGCGTGCCGATCCGCATCGCCCTCACCCACGCCTGCATCGGACCGCACATCCACCGCGAGACCCTCGTCTGCGACCGCGCGACGATCGACTACATCACCAACGACCGCGCCGACATCCGCTGGCATGCGGGCGGCGTCGAGACGGTGCGCTTCGGTGAATTCGACGCGCAGGTGGAAAACTTCCGCGCCTTCTTCGCCTGCTTCCGCACGCCCGCGGCCCGGCCTCCGACCACCCTGCCCGACAGCCGGCCCTTCGTGCACCTGCACGCGTTGTCCTACATCGCGGCGGGGCAGATCCAGACGGTCCCCGCCGAGCTGGTCTCGAAGGTCACGGGCGACGACAACCCCGCCGTCTTCGTGCCGGTGCGCGGCATCGCCGAAGCGGCCGAACGCTTCCTCGCCGACGGCACGTGGCCCTTCGGCAAACCCGGCTCCGCCACGCCGGCCCAGCTTGACCAACTCGACGCCGTCGCGCGCCGCATGGCCGCCCAGCGCTGAGCCAAAAGCTGGACGGCGCCGCGAAAGCGCGAGCACCCAAAAATAAAAAGGCCTCGCGGGCGCATGTGCCCGCGAGGCCTTTTCGTTCGGAAGCGCGCTCTCGCCTTACTTGGTCAGGAAGGCCGGCAGCTTCTCGTTTTGGATCTGCTGCTCGAAGGTCTCGCGCGCGTTGATCAAGTCGCTCGCGGCGCCCTTGACCAACACCTCGGCGGCCATGCAGCGGGTGTTGTAACGGCTGGCCATCGTGAAGCCGTAGGCGCCGCCGCTCATGAAGGCGATGAACTCGCCCTCGCCGACCTCCTGGATCTGGCGGTCCTTGGCGAAGCAGTCGCCGCTCTCGCAGACCGGGCCGACGATGTCGGCGGCGATCGCGGCGCGGGCGGAGTCGCGACGCAGCGGCACGATCTCGTGGTAGCTGTCATACATCGCGGGACGCACGAGATCGTTCATCGCGGCGTCGACGATGAGGAAGTTCTTCGACTTGCCGCGCTTCAGGTATTCGACGCGGGAGAGGAGCACGCCGGCGTTGCCCACGAGATAGCGGCCGGGCTCGAGCAGGATCTTGAGACCGAGCGGCGCGAGGAGGGGCATGAGCGCCTCGCCGTAGGCCTCGGGCGTGAGCGGGCGGCTCTCGGCAGGCTGCGAGGTCCACCAGGCGGACTCGCCGCTGGCGAGGGCGTCCTTGTAGATGATGCCGATGCCGCCGCCGATCGACCAGTAGCTGATGCCATACTTGGCCTTCAGCTCGGCGACGAAGGGCGCGACCTTCTTCACCGCCTCGACGAAGGGCGCGAGGCTGGTGAGCTGGGAGCCGATGTGCATCTGGGCGCCCTTGATCTGGATGTGCGGGAAACGCGCGGCGGCCTCGTAGGCGGCGGCGGCGTTGGAGAGCGGGATGCCGAACTTGTTGTCCGACTTGCCGGTGGTGATCTTGGCGTGGGTGTGCGCGTCGACGTCGGGGTTGATGCGGATGGCGATCGGGGCCTTCACGCCGAGCTTGCCGGCGACGTGGTTGATGCGGGCGATCTCGGGCTCGCTCTCCACGTGGAAGGCGAAGATGCCGTTCTTGATCGCGAGCTCGATCTCGCCCTCGGTCTTGCCGACGCCGGCGAAGACGGAGCGCTTGATGTCGCCGCCCGCGGCGAGCACGCGGCGGATCTCGCCGCCGCTCACGAGGTCGAAGCCGGCGCCGAGGTTGGCGAAATGGCGCAGGATCGCGATGTTCGAGTTGGCCTTCATCGCGTAGCAGATCTGGAGGTCGAGGCCCTTCAGACCGGCGGCGAGGCGCGTGTAATTGTCGGCCATCGTGGCCGTGCTGTAGACGTAAGTCGGCGTGCCGTAGAGGCGGGCGATCTCGGCGAGGTCGACGCCTTCGCATTGGAGGTTCTGGCCGGCGTAGCGGAAGTGGTGCATGGCGGGTTTCTGAGAATCGATAACAGCAGGTGAAAAGGGCCAACTTGGCGGCTTTCCCCTTGCGAAGACCACCTAAAATTTCACGGTCTCCGACCTCGGAAAAACGACCGATCCCGATGCTGCGCCTGCTCAAAAATCTCTTTCGTCGCCCGCCCATTCGCATGGGCCGGGTCGACAACGCGCGCATCCGGAGGACGTCCATCCGCAACGCCCAATTCGTGAGCTTCGTGGACGCGAGCGGTTGCTTCGAGGCGCGCCGCCCGGATCGCTTTGATCGCAAGCTGCGCATGCAGAAGTTTATGCGCCTCGCCGCCGCCCTGCTCGGCGCCGGCGGCCTCGGCTGGGTCGTGTTGGAGAGCGCGCGGGCGATCTCGCAGTTCTGAACGGCGCCGCGAGGAAAGCCTCCCCCGGCCGGAGGCGGATGGTCTGTCTCGCCCCCGTGGCCCGTGGCCCCGACTACACGGCCAAACAAAAGGCCGGGCCCCCGATGAAGAAGGCCCGGCCGCAGGAGTTTAGGGGGAAGTTGTCCGGAAAGGCTCAGCCCTTGAGCATGTCGACGACGGCGGCGCGCTCCTCGACGAGCTCCTTGTTGGTGATCGCGATGCGCTCCTTGCAGAAGTCGCACATCTCGTAGCCGGTGATGACCTCGTAGCTGCCGGGCGTCGTGGTGCGCACGGGCATGCCGGCCCACACGTCCTGGTCGAAGCCGTAGAGGCCGTTGGCCTTGACCGCGACGGAGTGGATCTTGCCGGGCGTCATGAGGTCGCGCACGTGATCGACGAGGGCGTTGGCGGCGGAGGCGGCCGAGGAGGCGCCGCGGGCGGCGATGATGGCGGCGCCGCGCTTGCCGACCGTCTCGAGGAAGGGGCCCTTGAGCCAGGCGTGGTCGGAGATGACGTCCATGGTCTTCTTGCCGCCGATCGTGGCGTGGGCGAAGGCGGGGAACATGGTCGGGCTGTGGTTGCCGTAGATGAAGATGTCTTTGACCGCGGTGAGATCGACGCCGGCCTTCTTGGCGAGCTGGGTCTGGGCGCGGTTTTGGTCGAGGCGCACCATCGCGGTGAAGCGATCGGGCGTGAGGCGCTTGGCCTGCGAGGCGGCGATCATGCAGTTCGTGTTGGCGGGGTTGCCCACCACGGCGACGCGGGCGTCGTCGGCCGCCACGCGGTCGATGATCTGGCCTTGGGCGATGAAGATCTTGCCGTTGTCCTTGAGCAGATCGGCGCGCTCCATGCCGGGGCCGCGGGGCTTGGCGCCGACGAGAAGGGACCAGTTGGCGTCCTTGAAGCCGACCTCGGGCTGGTCGGTCATCACGATGCCCTTGAGCAGCGGAAACGCGCAATCGTCGAGCTCCATGGCCACGCCCTCGAGGGCCTTCATCGCCTTCTCGAAGGGAGCTTCGATGAGCTGAAGGATGACCGGACGGTCCGGCCCGAACATGGCGCCGGAAGCGATGCGGAAGAGAAGCGAGTAACCGATCTGGCCGGCGGCGCCCGTGACGGCGACGCGGATGGGGGAAGCGTGGGTGCTCATGGGTATGGGAAGACCCTGAGCCTAGGTCAAAATCCGCGGGGAGGACACGCACGGATTGTGTTTTCCGGCGCAAAATAACGCGGAACCACGCCTCGCCGCCCCGCTTGGGCGCGCCGACGGGGAAATCTCCGCAAACGACGAGCCCGGCTCCGCGAGGATCACGCCGAAAAGCCGGGGCTCGACCGAGAAGAAACGCCGGGCGCGGAGGATCGCGCCCGGTCAAGGCTCACACGAAGCGCGTGGCGAGACCCGCGTGCAGCTCGCGCACGAGTTTCTCCGTCGTCGCCCAGTCGATGCAGCCGTCGGTGATGCTGACGCCGTAGTGGAGCTTCTCCTTGGGCTGCGGGAAGGGCTGGTTGCCCGCGCCGAGATTGCTCTCGACCATGGCGCCCATGATCGAGGTGTTGCCCGCCTGGATCTGGCCGAGGAGGGCGCGGATCACGTCGGGCTGGAGCTCGGGTTTCTTGGAGGAGTTGTCGTGCGAGGCGTCGACGAGGATCGAGGCGGGCAGACCGGCCTTGGTCAGCATGGTCTCCGTCTCGGCGATGTGCGCGGCCGAGAAGTTCGGTCCCTTCGAACCGCCGCGCAGCACGATGTGGCAATCGCGGTTGCCGCTGGTGCGCACCGCCGCGGCGGTGGCGTCGAGGCCGATGCCGAGGAAAGTCTGCGGCTGCGAGGCGGCCTTGATCGCGTTGATCGCGACCTGCAAACCGCCGTCGGTGCCGTTCTTGAAGCCGATGGGCATCGACAGTCCGGACGCGAGCTGACGGTGCGTCTGCGACTCGGTCGTGCGCGCGCCGATCGCGCCCCAGCACACGAGGTCGGCGATGTATTGCGGCGTGATCGGATCGAGGAACTCGGTCGCGGTCGGCAGGCCGAGGTCGAGCACCTCGCGCAGGAACGCGCGGCCGAGGCGCAGGCCGGCGGCGATGTCGTTGGACCCGTCGAGATGCGGATCCATCACGAGGCCCTTCCACCCCACGGTGGTGCGGGGTTTCTCAAAATAGACGCGCATCACGATCATCACGCGGTCGGAAACCTCCCGGGCGAGGGCGGCGAGGCGTTTCGCGTAATCGCGGCCGGCCTCGACGTCGTGGATCGAGCAGGGCCCGATCACGAGGAGGAAACGGCGGTCGTCGGTGAAGATCAGTTTCTGGATCTCCCGGCGCGCCGCGGTGATGAACTCCGCCTGCGCCTCGGTCTTGGGCAACTCCGCGAGGAGCTGCGCCGGGCTGGGCAGGGGTCGTGTCTCCACGACATGGATGTCGGAGGTCTTTTGCATGCTCGTAAACGGTCACCATGGCGCGCCGCGCCCCGCGAGGGCAAGCCGCCGCTTTGCCGCGCGCCTCGCATCCATCGCCCCCCATGCGCCGCGCACGACTCCACGCACACCCCACGACGAACATAAAAAAGGCGCCGCGATTTCTGTCGCGGCGCCGATCTCGTAAAATAAGTTGCCCGGTCGCCTACCCCTAAGCGACCGGGCATTTGCTTTCTTAGTTACCCCAAAACTCCTGTTTAACACAGGAGAAGATGGAAAGTTGATGAGAAGAGAGATACCGCTCCCCTAGGCTCCGTCAACAAAAACTCTCAAAAAGTCTCAGACTTTCTCTCTAAATGCTAAAATCCAGCGACTTGGATTCTCTGCTGATCGCCGCCCATGGTCTGGCTCGCGCCCGTCCCACCGCATGGCTGCGCGTCTCCGGACCGGACGCCGCCGCCTTTCTGCAGGGGCAATGCACCCAGGATCTCCGCTCCCTCTCGCCCGGCCGCTGCGCCGACGCGCTGTGGCTCAACACCAAGGGACGCATCCTCGGCGAAAGCCTGATCCTCAAGGAGCGGGACGACCAGTGGTGGCTCTGGAGCGCCCACAGCGCCGGAGAGTCCCTCCGCGCGCGCCTGGAGGACTTCATCATCGCCGACGACGTCACCGTCGCGCCGGAAGAGTCCGCCTGGGAACAACTCACGCTCGCCGGTCCCGCCGCCGAAAAGTGGCTCGGCGAATTCCTGCCCGCCGCCTCCCCCGCCCCCGAATCCGGCCGCTGGCTGGCCTTTGGCGGCGGTTACCTCTTCGCCGGCCGCCGCGGCCAGCCCCGGACGTGGGAATGGATCCGCCCCCTCGCGGCCGCCTCGGCTTCGGCCACCGAGCGACTCGATCCGCCCGCCGCCTTGGGCGAACTCTCGGCGATCACCCTCCACCGCACCCGCCTCGCCGCCGGCGTGCCCGCCATTCCCGGTGAATTCGGCCCGCAGGACCTCCCCCAGGAGGCCGGCCTCGAAACCATCGCCGTGTCATTCAACAAAGGCTGCTACCTCGGCCAGGAGGTCATGGCCCGGCTTCACGCCATGGGCCAGGTCCGCCGCCGTCTCGTGCGCGTCGGCGGCGTCGGCCCCGCCCCCGCGGCCAACGTCGAGCTCCGCCAAAACGACAAACGCGTCGGCGAACTGCGCGCCGTGGTCGACGACGGTCGCGGCGGCTGGCTCGGTCTCGCCCTGCTCAACCTTCTCGGACTGGCCCCATCGGCGTCCCTCGTCAGCGCGGACCAGCACGCCGTCCACCTCCTCGATCCGCTCTCCCCATGACCGAACGCGAACAACTCGTCGCCCTCTGCGCCCGCCTCGGCGCGAACGGCGCCCAGGCCGCCACCTTGGCAGATCAACTCCTCAAGCGCTGCGATCAACTCGTCGCCGAACGCGGCTGGCCCCGCCTGCAAGCCATGGAGCACCTCCTCTCGCTCGTGGTGAAAGGCCGCTCCGGCGAGACCATCCCCGGCTTCGAGGGCGGCAAACCTCCCGCCTGACCCCGACTCGTCGCCCGCACGCAGCCCGGCCTCCGCCCCGCGACCGCCGTCCGGCACCGCCGAGCCGGCCGCGCCCTCCGCCAAAAACGCCCCGACAAGCGCAAAGCCCGCGCCGCAAAAGCGCTCGCCTCGTCCGCGCCGGCCCGCGAAGTTGCGCGTTTCACCACGTCTCCCTCACCACACCACGCCATGAACAAGGCCACTCTCGTCGCCCAATTCGAAAAAGTCTTCGGCCGCGCGCCGGAATTCGTCACCCGCGCCCCCGGTCGCATCGAGTTCATCGGCAACCACACCGACTACAACGGCGGCACCGTTCTCGGCGCCTCGATCGACCGCGGCGTCGCCGTCGCCCTCGCCCGCCGCACCGACGGCCAGCGCAACTTCCACAGCCGCTACTCCGGCAAGACCGTCACGCTCCCCGCCGCCGGCGCCCCCGCCAAGCAGAGCGGCGACGCCTCCTGGACCAATTACCCGCTCGGCGTGCTCGCCGCCCTCCCCGCCTTCAACCTCCAGGCCCCCGAGGGCTTCGACTACCTCGCCGAGAGCGATCTCCCCGCCGGCGCCGGCCTCTCCTCCTCCGCCGCCATCGAGCTCGCCTCCGCCCTCGCCTTCCTCGGCGCCACCGGCCAGTCCCCCGACCGCGAGACCGTCGTCAAGGTCGGCAAACACGCCGAAAACAACTTCGTCGGCGTGCCCTGCGGCATCCTCGACCAAGGCGTCTCCGGCTTCGGCAAGAGCGGCAGCCTCGTCTTCATCGACTGCGCCGGACCCCGCTTCGACACCGTGCCCATGCCCGCCGGCGCGAGCTTCTGGATCTTCAACACCCACACCAAGCACGCCCTCGTCGACGGCCTCTACGCCGCCCGCCACCGCGAGTGCATGAGCGCCGCCCAGGCCCTCGGCGTGAAACTCCTCGTCGAGGTCTCGCCCGAGGGCCTCAAGGCCGCCGAGGCGAAGATCGATCCGGTCGCCTTCAAGCGCGCCCGCCACGTCGTCGAGGAGATCGCCCGCGTCGACGCCTGCGTGAAGGCCCTGCGTTCCGGCGACCTCCCCGCCGTCGGCAAGCTCCTCACCGCCTCGCACCGCAGCTCGCAGCACCTCTTCGAGAACAGCACGCCCGAGCTCGATTTCCTCGTCGACACCCTCGTCGCCGAGCCCGCCGTCTTCGGCGCGCGCCTCACCGGCGGCGGCTTCGGCGGCGCCGTCATGGCCCTCGCCGGCCCCTCCTTCACCGCCGCCCACGCCGAAAAGGTCGCCGCCGCCTATGCCGCGAAATTCGGCGCGCGCCCCGACATCCTTCCGATGAACGTCGGCGAAGGCGCCACCGTCCTCTGATCGCGCCCCGCGGCGCCGACGGTCCCGCCCGACCGCCGCGCCCAAGGCCTACCCCGCGCGCCCTTGCCGAAACGGCTCGGGCGCGCATTGTTTTACGTTTCCAGACTTTTTCGCCCATGAGCGCTCCCGCCGCCGCCTCCGTTCCCTCTCCTTTCGATTCCGTCGAAGACGCCATCGCGGACATCGCCGCAGGCCGCGTCGTCATCGTCACCGACGACGAGGACCGCGAAAACGAGGGCGACCTCATCATGGCCGCGTCGAAGGCCACGCCCGAGACGATCAACCTCATGATCCGCTACGGCAGCGGCATCGTCTGCGTGCCCATGCTCGGCCACCCGCTCGACCGTCTCGGCCTCGGCCCCATGGTGGCGCGCAACCGCGAGAGCTACCGCACCGCCTTCACCGTCAGCGTCGACGCCGCCCAGGGCGTCACCACCGGCGTCAGCGCCCACGACCGCGCCGTCGCGATCAAGATCCTCGCCGACCCCGCCTCGGGCGCCGAGCAGCTCGTGCAACCCGGCCACGTATTCCCGCTGCGCTCCCGCCCGGGTGGCGTGCTCGAACGCGCCGGACACACCGAGGCCGCCGTCGACCTCGCCACCCTCGCCGGACTCGAGCCCGCCGGCGTCCTCTGCGAGCTCGTCAACGACGACGGCACCATGCAGCGCATGCCCCAGCTGATCGAGTTCAAGAAACAGCACGGCCTGCGCATGATCTCGATCGAGCAGCTCATCGCGTATCGGCTGAAGCAGGACAAACTCGTCGAAAAGATCGGCGAGCAGGCCTTCGCCTCCGCCTACGGCGACTTCACCGCCCACGTCTTTCGCAGCCGCCTCGACAAGCGCCACCACCTCGCGCTCACGCTGGGCGAGCTCGACCCCGCCACGCCCGCGCTCGTCCGCGTGCACAGCGCCAACGTCCTCGCCGACGTCTTCCGCGGCCAGGCCTGCGGCACGCCGGGCGACGTGCTCGACGCCAGCCTCAAGGCCATCGCCCGCGAAGGCCGCGGCGCCGTGCTTTACATGGAGCCGCTCAACGCCGGCGAATCCATCCTCGGCCGCCTCGCCCAGCCCGCCGCCGCCCCCGCGATGGACCTCCGCGACTACGGCATCGGCGCCCAGATCCTCGGCGCCCTCGGCCTGAAAAAAATCCGCCTGCTCACCAACAGCCACCGCAAGCTCGTGGGCCTCGAGGCCTACGGCATCGAGCTGGTCGAGCTGCTCGAACCCCGCGCCTGAGCGGCGACGCGGTCACGCAGGCCCACGGACCCGCACGGCACAAACTCCGGAAATAAAAAGCCCGCCGGCCCCGACGCCGGCGGGCTTTTTATTTCGCGTCCGGATCACGCGGCCGGTCGCCCCAACTCCAGCGGGGCGTCTCGCCCTTCCACCAACACACTCCGACAAGCAGGAACGAGAGCGTGAGCGCATAGGCGACGAAGATGGGCGCGCGCTTCGGTCCGCCGAGCCAGACGGCGCCGCCGGCCATCGCCGCGACGTAAGCGGCCGTCACCAGCCAGCCCTGCCAGCAGACGGGCGGCCCCCAGCCCCACCCGTAGCGCTTGGCGGGGAACCAGATTTGGCGCGGGGTCTTGGTCGGCGGCGGCGTATGTTTCATAAAAAAGCCCGGGCCGCGGAAGGCAGACGTGGCTCGGGCCGTCGTTCGACCGAGCTCAGGACCGGTCGAGATCGACCAGGATCTCGCGCGGGCTGGACCCGTTTTCCGGGCCGACCACGCCGCGCTCCTCCATCAGGTCCATGATGCGCGCGGCGCGATTGTAGCCGATGCGCAGGCGGCGCTGGAGCGTCGAGGTCGAGGCGCGTTTGGTCGCGCGCAGCACGCCCATCGCCTTCTGGTAAAGCTTCTCGTCGTCGGCGCCCTCGCCGTCGGTCTCCACCTCCTCGTCGTTGTCGGCGTTGGAGGCCGCGTCGTCGTCGATCTGGTTCTGCACGTTCTCCGCGTATTTAGGCGGGCCGTTGCGCTTCAGGAACTCGACGAAATCGGCGACCTCTTCGTCCGACACGAAGGCGCCCTGCGCGCGCACGAGGCGCGAGCTGCCCGGAGGCGAGAAGAGCATGTCGCCGCGACCGATCAGCGTGTCCGCGCCCTTGCCGTCGAGGATCGTGCGCGAGTCGACCTGCGAGGCCACCTGGAAGGCGATGCGCGAGGGCAGGTTGGCCTTGATGACGCCGGTGATGACGTTCACCGACGGCCGCTGCGTGGCGATGATGAGGTGGATGCCGGCGGCGCGGGCGAGCTGCGCGAGGCGGGCGATGGAGGTCTCGATCTCGGCCGGCGCGACCATCATGAGGTCTGCGAGCTCGTCGATGATCGCGACGATGTAGGGCAGGCGCGGCGGCAGCGCGGCGAGCTCCTCGGCGCTGGCGGCCGGCACCACGCCCTCGAGCGTGGGCTGGTCGGGCGTCTCCGCGGGCACGAGGGCGGTCGGGCCGGCGCCGGCGGCGGGTTTCTTGCGCGAGTTGTAGCCGGCGATGTTGCGCACGCCGACCTTGGCGAAGATCTGGTAACGCTGCTCCATCTCGCCGAGCAGCCACTTGAGCGCGGAGGGCACCTTCTTCGGCTCGGTGACCACCGGGATGAGCATGTGCGGGAGGGTGTTGAACACCTTCAACTCGACGACCTTCGGGTCGACCATGAGCAGGCGCAGATCCTTCGGGCTCTTGCGGTAGACGATCGAGGCGATGATCGAGTTGATGCAGACCGATTTGCCCGAGCCGGTGGCGCCGGCGATCAGGAGGTGGGGCATCTTCGCGAGGTCGGAGATGAGCGGCTTGCCGGAGACGTCCTTGCCCAGCGCGATCGGGATCTCGGCCTTGGCGCCGACCCAGTCCTCGCTCTCCAGAATCTCGCGCATGCCGACGGGGGTCGGATGGCGGTTCGGGATCTCGACGCCGACCGCGGCCTTGCCGGGGATGGGCGCGAGGATGCGCACCGACTGCGCGCGCATGCCGAGCGCGATGTTCTTGTCGAGGCCGGCGATCTTCTCGACGCGCACGCCGGGCGCCGGGACGACTTCGTAGCAGGTGATGACCGGCCCGACGTGGATCTCGCCCGGGGTCACGGTGACGCCGAACTCGCCGAGGATGCGCACGAGGTCCTCCATGTTGCGCAGGTGCTCCTGGTCGGAGTCCTCGGCGGAGGGCTTCACCTGCTCCTTCAGCAGCACGAGCGGCGGATACTGGTAATCCGGCTCGGCGGCGGGCACGACCGAGGCGGCCTTGGCCTTCTTCGGCTCCTCGGCCTTCACGATCGCGATCGGCCCTCCGGCCGCGGGCGGAGGCGCGCCGGCGGCGAGATCCGACTTGGCGACGGGCGAGACCGGCGTGGCGTTGGCGCCGCCGCGAACGATCTTGGCTTCGCCGAAAGGCGAGCGCGAAGGCGTGCTGGAAGGAGACACCGCTTGGCTGAGCTGCGCGGGCGGCTTGTCGTTCACGGCGATGGCGGCGACGGAAGCCCTGGCCGTCTCGGCGGCCGGATCGACCGGCTTGGCAAACGGCGAGCGGGACGGCGGACGATTGGGGTCGCGCGTGATCTCGAGTTTTCTGGCGGCCGGCGGGGCGGGCGCGGCGACGAGCGGTTTGCTCGCCTCGACCTTGCGCTTTTCCTCGGCGGCGCGCAGCTCGGCGCGCAGCCGGGCCTCCTCCGCCCTCAACTCCTTGCGCTGCGCGCGCCAGTCCTGGAACCACTGGAACGCCCGGTCGAACTCGGCACCGATGTCGCTGGTGCAAATGAAAATGATGCTGAGGACATACACGAGTCCGAGCACCACGGCGGAACCGAAGCCGCCCATGAGATCGGACAAGAAGCCGTTGTAGATCCACTTCCCGAGCTGACCTCCGAGATCGTTGGGGAACCAGTTCCCGGTGAAACCACCGATCATCGCCGCGAGACCGGCCCCGCTCAGCAGGCAGAAAAACATCGCGATCCACCGCGCCGTCGCCAGCTGGCGCACGTTGCGCAACGCGACATAGGCCATCCAGTAGAGAAAAGCCGGGATCAGCCACGCGCCCACGCCAAACCACCAATAGCTCCAAAAGGTTGTGTATGCGCCAAATAGGCCGACCGCATTGTGATCGGTCGGATTGGTCGTCACGAAACGAGGCACCTGGTCCGGCTTGTAATCCGCGAAGGCCACCGTGATCAAAATCGCCAAAACCCCGCACACGCTGGCCGTCACCCAATGCGGGCGATGACGTGGCGGCTGGAAGGACGGCCCTTGGTTTGAGTTTGAACTCGCGGCTTTCGGCATGTGGCTTGGCGGGCAATCTCGGGCCCGTTTTTACAGCTCTAACCATTCGACCCATCGGTCAAAGGCAATCACGCCCGCCTCGCTTTTAACAAAAGCTGAACCCTCCCGAAGCCTCCCCTTTCCCGTATGCACGACCTCCTTCGATTCGAGCCCCTCTACCAAGAACGCGTTTGGGGCGGACGCGGGCTCGAAGCCACGCTCGGCCGCGTCCTGCCGGGCAAAAAGCCCATCGGCGAGGCCTGGGAAATCGTCGACCGCCCCGAGGCCCAGTCCGTCGTCGCCCACGGCCGGCACAGCGGCAAGACACTGCGCCAGCTGATCGAAACCCACGCCGCCGACCTCATGGGCCCCGGTTGGGACAAAAAGAAGCCCTTCCCCATCCTCGTGAAGTGGCTCGACTGCCGCGAACGCCTCAGCCTGCAAGTCCACCCGCCCGCCGCCATCGCCCCCCAACTCAAGGGCGAGCCCAAGACCGAGACGTGGTATATCGCCGACACCCAGCCCGGCGCCGGCCTCCTCGTGGGCCTCAAAAAAGGCGTCACCCGCGACCAATTCGAACAGGCCCTCAAGGAAAACGCCCTCGAGCCGCTCGTCCACCGCTTCCCCGTCGCCGAGGGCGACAGCATCCTCGTGCGCAGCGGCCAGATCCACGCCATCGACGCCGGCAATCTCATCCTCGAGATCCAGCAAAACTCCGACACCACCTACCGCGTCTACGACTGGGGTCGCGTCGGCCTCGACGGCAAACCCCGCCAGCTCCACGTGAAGGAGTCGCTCGCCTCGATCAAATGGGACGACTTCGAGCCCGCGCCCGTTCGCGCCGCGCCCACCTCGGGCGTCATCGCCGAGTGCGGCGAGTTTCGCATCCGCCGCGTCGTGCTCGATCCGGGCGAAGCCCTGCGCTTCAACGCCGAGGAGCAGCCGCGCATCGTCTCCGTCGTCACCGGCGAGCTGCACGGACCCGGCAAACACGTCCTCGCCCGCGGCGAAAACGCCGTCCTTCCCTACGCCGGCGAATTCGTCTTCAAGGCCCAGGTCGCCTCCCTCGTGCTGATCACGGAAAACTTTTCCGGCCAGGCCGAGTAACCCGACCGCGAACGTGCGCCCGCTCCCCGAGCCGCCCTTGAACGCTCGCCGTCCCCGCCTTCCCGAGCCCCGCCGCGGCGGCGTGCTCGCCACCCTCGCCGCCGCGATCGTCTTCTGCGCCGCCCTCGCCGTCCTCGCCTGGATGCTTCTCCTGCCCGTCGCGGCGCAATCGCGCTTCGCCGCCGCCACCGGCACCGAGCTCCGCGTCCAAGGTCTCATGGGCGACCCCTTCTCCGGCCGCGCCACCGTGACCGGCTGGACGCTCCGCTCCTCCCCCTCGCCCCAGGCCCCCGTGCTCGCCCGCGGCGGCGCCTCCGAGATCGTCTCCACCGACTGGCAGGCCGCCCTCGGCATGGGCGAGGAGAAGAAAACCGTCCTCATCGACTCCCTCACCCTCCACGCCACCGAGCTTCGTTTGTCGCCCGACGCCAAGGGCCGCTGGCCGCTGCTCGCCCTCGGCGCCTCCGTCGGCATTCCCTATGAGCGCGGCGGCAAGATCGGCGCCGGCCCGCGCGTGAAGATCAAACGCCTCGACCTCGTCGTCGACACGGTGGTCGTGCGCGACGCCGCCAGCGGACGCGACACGCCCGTGCGCATCGGCTGGCGCGGCGAATTCCGCGATCTCGACCACTCCCGCCCCGTCGTCGCCGCCCTGCTCGCCGCCGCCGCGGGCAAAAACGCCGCGCGCTGAAACGACGTCCGCGCAGGGCGTCCCTGGCCTCAGCCCGACGCGTCGTCCGCCGGATAACGCAACCCCGCCGCCGCGCGCCAACGGTCCAACGCGGCGAGATTGCCCAACGTGTCCTCGGGCGTCATCGCCGCCACCGCCCTCGCCCCGCCCCGCACGGCCTCCGCGCACGCGTCCGCCTCGAGCGAATACACGTTCGGCGCCGTCACCGTGATCTCCTCCGGCCGCGTCGCCCCGCGCCGATGCACGAGCAGCGTCTCCTCGCCGCCCGCCTTCGTGATGATCCAGGGATGCGGCACCTCGATCCAGCCCTCGGTGCCATGGACGCGCGCCCGGTTGTCGATCGCCAGCCCCACCGCGCAGGCCACCTGCGCCGTCATCCCGCCCGCGAAGCGCAAGGTCGCCGCCGAGAAGACGTCCGCGCCGCCCTCCGGGTGCAGTTCCGCCACCGCACCCGTCAGCTCCGCAGGATCGGCGAACGCCACCGCGCCCGAAGCCCCGCCCGCCGCCGCCGCGGCCCCGGCGACCAGCCGCGCGAACGACACCGGATAGCCGCCGACGTCGAGGATCGCGCCGCCGCCCAACGCCTTGTTCCAAAGCCGCGACCCCGGGCTGTAATCGCTCCGAAACCCGAAGCTCGCCTGCACGAACTTCACCTCGCCGACCGCGCCCGTGCGCACCAACTCGACGACCTTCGCCGTCTGCGGGTGGCAGCGATACATGAAGGCCTCCATGAACAACACGTCCGCCCGCCGCGCCGCCTCGATCATGCGCCGCCCCTCCGACAGGTTCATGCCCGCCGGCTTCTCGCAAAGCACGTGCTTGCCCGCCTCCGCCGCCTTCACCGCCCACTCGAGGTGGAAGGGATGCGGCGTCGCGACATAAACCGCCTCCACCTCGGGATCGGCCAGAAGCGCCGCGTAGCTCGCGTGCGCGCGCGCCGCCGCGAGACCATGCTCGCCCGCGAACCGCGCCGCGCCCTCCGCCGTCCGGCTGCCCACCGCGACCACCCGCCCGCTCCGCGAAGCGGCGACTCCGCGGGCGAAGACGCCGGCGATCCAGCCGGTCGAGAGGATGCCCCAGCGCAGGGGCGGCAACGAGGCGGAGGTCGACATGTCCGGGCACATCGCCGCAAATCCGCCGGATTGCCAAGCGCGCGCCGCCCGCCTCAGCCTCGCGCTCCCGATTTTCCCGATGCCGCTCACCAAGGCCGAGATCAGCCGCCTCCGCGATTTGCAGGAGAAAAAACACCGCGAGGCCGCGGGGCTCTTCGTCGTGGAGGGCCCGAAGGTGGTCGGCGAACTGCTCGCCGCCGGCGCCGAGCTCGCCGAGCTCTACGCCACCCCCGCCTGGTCCACCGCGCCCGTCGCCGACACGCGCCTGCGTCCGGTCAGCGAAGCCGAGATGGCCCGCATCAGCCACTACCCGACGCCCTCGCCCGTGCTTGCCGTCGGCCGCCTGCGCCGCGCCACGCTCGCCCCCGGCGAGCTCGCCCGCGGTCTCACCCTCGCCCTCGACGGCATCCAGGATCCGGGCAACGTCGGCACGCTCCTTCGCCTCGCCGACTGGTTCGGCTTCGCCCGCGTGCTCCTCTCGCCCGACTGCGCGGACCTTTTTTCCCAAAAGGTCATCAACGCCTCCATGGGCTCCTTCGCCCGTATCCACGCCGTCACGACGGAGCTCGCCCCCGCCCTCTCCGCCGCCGCGCGCGACGGCGCGCCCGTGCTCGGCTGCGACCTGAGCGGCGACTCCGTCTACGCGCTCGCCCCGCTCGCCGACGCCGTCGTGGTGGTCGGCAGCGAGGGCCGCGGCCCCTCCCCCGCCGTGCGCGCGGCCGTGACCCGCTGGATCACCATCCCGCGCGTGGGCGGCGCCGAGTCGCTCAACGCCGGCGTCGCCGCCGGCATCGTCTGCGCCGCGCTGCGCCGTGGCTGATCCCGCCTGAGACCGCGCCCTCGCGGGCGCCCGCCCTCACGCCCCGCGCGCCAGATCCATCGACACCGCGCGGCGAAAGCCGGTGACCGTGATGTCGAGGTTCGGGTGCACCTCGACGACGGCGTAGGCGTTGGCCTCCACGCCGCCCCCGTCGACCACCGCCTTCAGGGTGTGATAGTGGATGCCATCCAGATGCCGATGGTCGCCCGGATGGTCGTGCCCCTGGAAGACCGCCAGCACCTTCCCCGACGCCTTCAGCGCCGCGCGCACTTCGTCGCTGTTTTTCACATAAAGATCGCCGCTCCCGTCGAGGCGCTGGTGGGCGAGCACGATCACCGGCTCGCGCGCCGCCGCCAGCTCCGTCTCCAGCCATAGCAGCTCCTCCGCGGGCACGTAGGTGTCCCGCCAGTCGAAGCGCCCGTGGTCATAGGGCTTTCCGTCCCGGCCGAAACACGCGTCGAGCACCACGAAACGAACGCCGCCGGCGCTGAACGCCTCGTGACCGCGACCAGACACGTCGCCGGGACGCAGGACCGACAGCGCCTGCGTCTTCGAGAGGTTGTCCATGTCGTGGTTGCCCAGCGCGTAGCGCACCGGACCGGCGAATCGGCGCAACTCCCCCACGATCGACGTGAGGTGCCCGAACGTCCGCTCTTCCGGCTCGCCCGGAACCATGTCCTTCACGTCGCCCAGCACGCCGAGAAACGCCAACCGCTCCGCGTTCAGGCGCGTCACCGCTTCGCGCGCCTTCGCGAGCGACTCGCGGTAGAAACGCGTCGCCGCCGGCTCCCGGTCGGCGTAGTGCAGGTCCGTGACGAGGCCGAAACGCAGCGGCTTGCGCCCGCCCGCCCCGAATCCCGCGCAACCGGCGCCGGCCAGCAAACCGGCGAGCGAGAGCGCCGAGCAGCGCAAAAAATCGCGCCGGTCCGGCCGCCACTCCCAGGCGGCGGGGGCTTCGGCGCGAGACGTGGAGACGGACTTCATGGCCCGGCAGCCTGTCAGACGGCCGGACCGGGCCAAGTTCCGAGACACCGGGGCGCGGCGCCTCGCCCGTCCGGCGTCAGCGCACCGGACGCAGCTGGATGCTGTCGACCAGACGGTCGTGGCTGAGGATGTCGGTCACGACGATGAGCTTGTCGCCGATGCGGACCTTGCCGGCCTTCACCAGAATCGTGATCGCCTTCTCGATCGTGTCGTTCGGGTCGGACTCGAGCGTCATCATGAAAGGCTCCACGGAACGCAGGATGCGCAGCTGGCGCAGCGTCTCCACCGAGTTGGTCGCCGCGAAGATCGGCGCGTGCACCGGGCGCATCGCGGCCAGGCCCTGGGCCATGTAACCGCGACGCGTGAAGGTGAGCAACGCCGTGCCGGGCATGTCGTTGGCGAGATGGACCGCGGCCGCGAGCAGGCGGGGCTTGTCGCCGTGGATGTGGGCGGGATCGGGCAGCGCCGTCAGATCCTCCGACTCCACGCGGCGGGCGACTTTCTCGAGGATGCCCACGCACTCCATCGGATAACGGCCGACCGTGGTCTCGCCGGAGAGCATCACGCAGTCGGCGCGCTCGTGCACGGCGTTGGCCACGTCGGTGATCTCGGCGCGCGTCGGCATCGGCTGGGTGATCATCGACTCCAGCATGTGCGTGGCGATGATCACGGCCTTGCCGTTGTCGATGCAGCACTGGACGGCGCGGCGCTGGATCGAGGGCAGCTCCTCGAAGGGACACTCGATGCCGAGGTCGCCGCGGGCCACCATCAACGCGTCGGTCGCGCGCACGATCTCGATGAGATTGGTGATCGCGGACTGGTCCTCGATCTTCGCGATGATGCGCGCCGTGGACTTCTGCTCGCGGAGAAACTCGCGCAGCAGCTCGATGTCGGCCGCCTCGCGCACGAAGGAGAGCGCGATGAAGTCCACGCCCTCGTCGATCGCGACGGTGGTGTCGGCGCGGTCCTTGTCGGTGAAGGAGGGCAGGTTCACCTTCACGCCGGGAAGATTGATGTGACGGCGCGACTTGAGCTCGCCCTGGGTCAGCACGCGGCAGCGGATGCGCGCGTCCTTTTTCTCCAGCACCTCGAGACGGATGAGGCCGTTGTCGACCAGCACGGTGTCACCCACCTTGATGTCGTTGACGAGGTCGCGGTAGTTCACGTCGACGCTGCGCACCTCCTCGGAGGACTCCGGGGCGAGGCCGCCGGGACGGACGGTGAAGTCAAAGGTCTGGCCCGGCTCGAGCTGGATCGGTTGGGCGACGTCGCCGGTGCGGATCTCGGGGCCCTTGATGTCCATCATGATCGCGATCTCGCGACCGACCTTGGCCGACACCGCGCGGATGCGACGGATGACCGTGCGGCACCAGTCGTGCGACGCGTGCGCCATGTTCAGGCGGGCGATATCGGCCCCGGCCCGAATCAGCTTTTCGAGCATCTCCTCGCTCTCGGTCGCGGGACCGAGGGTGAAGATGATCTTCGTGCGACGGAACTCGGCGAAGGTGTGCGGCGTGGTGGACATAATCGCCTTTTAGCAAAGGTCGCGCCCCCGCCCCACGCGAGTCCCGACACCTCTCGTTTTTTGCCAATTGCGCAACCTATGTTCGCACGAACGTGCGAGATACCTGCGCATTATCTACCAACTTCTACCATTCCCACGCCGCCGTTCCGCCGCCCGGAGCCACCACCTCGAAGGCGCAATTCGCCCCCAGACGCGCGCGCAGGCCGGCGAAGCTTTCCTCCACCGCGGTGAGCGAATTGCAGTCCCGGCTGAGGTGGGTGAGAAACACCCGCCGCCAGCCGGCGTGCGCCGTGGCCTCGAGTAGTTCGCACGCGGCCGCGTTGGACAAGTGCCCGTGCCGCCCGGAGATCCGCTGCTTCGTGCTCCACGGGCGACGATGGTCCGCCTCGAGCAGCTTCGGGCAATGGTTGCTCTCCACCACCACCACATCCGATTCGCGCAGATGACGATGCACATGGCCGGGCGCGTGACCGAGGTCGGTCAGCCAGGCCAGGGAACGCCGCGGCGAAAACAGATCACCCTCCTGCCCGTGCGCGAAGCGAAAGCCCACCGGCTCCTGCGCGTCGTGCGGCACCGCAAAACTCGTCACCTCCAGATCGCGAAAGCGGAAGCTGCTCCCCGTCTCGAAGATGCGCCAGCTCGCGTCGCGCCCGGCCTTGGCCTGCACCGCCCGCGCCGTGGGGGCGTTGGCAAAAATCTCCGTCCGCGGGTGCTTTTTGAACCCCTCCACCCCGGCCGCGTGGTCGCCGTGCTCGTGAGTGAGAAACACCGCGTCGATCTCCTCCATCCGCGTCCCCGCCCCGCGCAGCAACTCGTTGAGCTTCCGCCACGAAAAACCCGCGTCGATCAGCACGCGCGCCCCCTCGGTCTGCAAAAGGGCGCAATTGCCCGCGCTGCCGCTGCCGAGGATCTGAAGACGCATCGCCATTTTTCGTCGGCGGGCAGGCCAAGCCCGGCCGGCCCGCCGCGCCAGCCAAAAACCGCCGCGCCCGTTGACCATCGGGGGCTTTTCGGCTGTGTAGGCGGGTTCTTCATGCCCAAGCCCGCTTCAAAATCTCGCGCCGCGTCTCGCAAACGCCCGTCCGTCCGCGCCCTGTGCGGCACGGTCTTCGTCACGCGCCAGGTTCACTTCAACGCCGCCCATCGGCTCCACAATCCCACGAAGAGCGCGCGCTGGAACGAGGAGACCTACGGCCTCTGCAACAACCCGCGCTGGCACGGCCACAACTACGTCCTCGAGGTCACCGTCGCCGGCGAGCCCGACCCCGATTCCGGCTACGTCATCGACCTCGGCGTGTTGAAGAGCGTGCTCGAGGAGCGCATCGTGAAGGCCTGCGACCACCGCAACCTCAACGAGGAGGTCCCCTTCCTCCGCGGCCTCATCCCCTCCACCGAAAACCTCGTCATCGCCTTCTGGAACGAGCTCGAGCCGCTGCTCCGGCCCGCCCGCCTCCACTCGGTGAAACTCTACGAGACCCCGCGCAACTTCGCCGAATACCGCGGCCCCCACCCGACCCTTTAAACCAAGAACCTTCGAGCCAGCTAACCCCGCCGCGTCGGGGCTACGGTTATCGTCCCAACCGCCTGGCCGCCGAAACCCGCAAAAACGACATGCCCGTGAAAAAGAAATCCGCCGCCCGCCCGAAAGCCGCCGCGAAGCCCGCGAAAACCTCGCGCGCCGCCGCGTCCCCCGCGCCCGCCGCCGGCAAAACCATGTATCTCCACCGCGTCTCCGGCGGCCCCGCCCCGCGCGTCGCCCGCGCCTACGACGCCGCCTTCGCCGTCACGCCCGCCTACCGCGACACGCTCCCCGACATGATGGAGGCCGTCGACGCCATCCCCGGCGCGCCCGTCGCCATCCAGCAGGTCGGCGTATCGAATTTCAAACTACCGCTCAAGTATCGCGCCCGCTCCGGCCGCGCCGTCCACACGCTCGAGACCGCCGTCACCGGCACCGTGTCCCTCCAGGCCCACCTGAAGGGCATCAACATGAGCCGCATCGTGCGCTCCTTCTACGACCACGCCGACGAGCTCGTCTCGCCCGGCTTCGTCGCGAAGCTCCTCGAGGTCTATCGTCGCGACGTCGGCGCCCTCTCCGCCCGCCTGCGCCTCGACTTCTCCTACCCGATCAAGCAACGCGCCCTCCGCAGCGGTCTCGAAGGCTGGCAATACTACCACGCCGCCTTCCTCGGCCGCATCGACGAGCGCGGCCGCGTGCGCCGCTTCATCGAGCTCGATTTCGTCTACTCCTCCGCCTGCCCGTGCAGCGCCGAGCTTTCCGAGCACGCCCGCGACGTCCGCGGCGCCTACGCCATCCCCCACAACCAGCGTTCCAAGGCCCGCGTGCTCGTCGAGCTCGCGCCCGGCGCCGATCTCCACCTCGAGGAACTGCGCGACCACGTCCTCCGCGCCCTCGTCACCGAGACGCAGGTCATGGTGAAGCGCGAGGACGAGCAGGCCTTCGCCGAGCTCAACGGAGCCTACATCAAATTCGTCGAGGACGCCGCCCGCCTCGTCTACGCCGAGCTGGCCAAGGACGCGCGCATCGCCGACTTCCAGGTGGCCTGCTCGCACCTCGAATCGCTCCACTCGCACGACGCCGTCAGCGTGATCGTGAAGGGCGTGCCCGGCGGCCTCTCCGCCGATTTCGACGCCTTCCGCGACCTCGTCTGCTGA
>JACCEC012942043.1_pt1 | contig 37206 bp, 54 predicted proteins | sample 7450121 | NCBI WGS metagenome assembly JACCEC01 (sample SAMN15323455, study PRJNA562643) | freshwater metagenome | isolation source: river surface water | place: USA:Blue River Watershed | collected 2017-08-18 | reverse complement strand
TAGGATAAGTTTGAGCCATGAATTCTAAAGCTTTTTGTTTATCATTGAAATAATAATTACTTAAACTTTCATGATCCATTCCATATGTAGAAAGAGGAGCTTTAGCCAATAATATAGGATTTATGTTTTCTGAATTAATTGTTCTTAAATTAACAGGAATATTACCTTGAAAAATACTTGGAAGAGGTGTTTTTATCAAGGCTTCTGCTAATCCCGGATATAATTTCATCTCAGGTGTTCTAATAACAACCTGTCTCCCAAAAAGATTTTGCTCTAAATAACCATTGCCAGAATAACCAAGAGTTAATTCAAACATAAAATCAGAAGCATCAAGTAAAGAAACCATTTTATTGTAAACAGCATCTTCTGGATATTTGGAAAAAAGAGATACCAATGATTCAAGTAATTGATAACTGAAATTATGAGAACCAGGACGACCTTTAGATTTAGCCATTTCTCTGAATGATATAGCTTTATTTACAGCATTCACATCTAATAAATTTATATCTTCAATTATCTTATTAACTTGATATCCAGTTAATTTCGGTTCTAAATCAGCATAATCAGAAAGAATATATTTTACAACATGAATATTGTCAGCTAAATCAGGCCTGTGCTCCTTTAAGATTTCATTAATTTGCTGAATTTTATTATTATGACTTTGTTTCTTTTCTGTACCCTCTTTGTGAAATTCAGCTATTATTGCCACTGTATCTTGATCAACATCACCCTTGACAATATCATCTGTTAACAATTGCTGCTTTGCCTTATATACCATTTCATCAGCAGCAATCAAAGGATTCTTATAATAATAACTTAGAGCAAATAATATAGCATTCAAAAAATATTGAGGATTTGACCATCTTCCAACAGCAATACTTAAATGCTCTAAACTCTTCTTGACATCAGAACCACCCATAGACAAAGCACGAATAAATTCATTAACATGCTGTTTACTCTCTTTCACTTCATCTAAATGAACGACATTACCATAATCTGTATTTAAACTGATATCACCATGATCATATCTACCTGTATTAACATCATCTATATAAAGCTCATCAACATCTTCTTCATCTTCATTTTCAACAGTGTCTGGATTGTCTTCAGAAACCCTTATGAATTTGGCTATTTTGATGGTAGATTCATAAATACTCTCAGATTGCTTAAAATGCCCTAATTCATCATAAATTGAGCATAAAAAAAGATTGTCCTTGCTTGCTTCTTTGATCCATTGTTGAGCTTTTTTTGATGATGCTGAATATCTTTTCATTCTTGTACCTAAAAGAGATTATAAACGTTAAATCCCATAAGAAACAAATAATCCCCTACAATAGGATTATGTATTTAAGATGTAGAAAAAGTGTAATATGAAAGTAAGATTAGCAAATTATAAAAAACTCGCCTTTAGATATCTGAAGAAATCCCAAATAGCTGATAGTCAAAGGTTATATAAACTTTCATCTAATTATTTTACCTTAGCTCAAAAAATATACAGATTCGCTAATAATGAACTTCTTGAAAAAATTGACAATAACAAAAATGTCATTAGAGAACTCAACAGACAACAATTATCAAATTTTATAGAAGATGACCCAAACAAAGAAGAAATCTATGCCTTTTTCCAATCACTAGAATTTCCTTTTGAAGTGAATTTTGGAGATACATCAAGAGAACATCATAAAACAACGATAATAAATCAAATATATATTGGTTTGGAATTACTTAATAAAAATGTAAGTGCGGATGTAGCTTTGGCTTTAATATTTACATCAGGACTAATTGGTGGAAGATCAATAGAAGAAAAAGCAAATTTATTATTACAAGAACTAGAAACCACAAATCAAAAATATGGCTTTATCGAAAATAGGAGAATGAATTTCAGAACTCCTACTTTACTCATTGATATTTATTTAGGTTTAGATGATTTAGCAATACCCTTAGATCCCACTAGATCAGAATATTTAAATTTACTTTACTCTCAAGGCGAAGATTTTACTTTTGATAAAGAACATTTTGATTCAGCTTTAAATCTTAACTATATCTTTGGCAAACATTCAATCCCATTTGTTCAAAAATGTCATGCTGAATCTAATGATACTTTTGCAAATATTCCACACAATGTAGATAATATACTTAATTTTAATCAGCTTGAATATGATCCAAAAATCACTGAGTTTATTGTCAAAAATTATTTTAATATCAATCTGAGAAGAGATATAGAAAACAAACTCAGATCTGAATTAAATTTATCTGAAGAAGAAATCAAAAAATACACAAATGATATTTTGTCTTCTGATAATTTCGTAACAATCAAATACAGAAATTATTCAAAAAGTGAATTTGTATACGCAGCTACAACCAAACTTAGATCAGACATATCTAGTGTAATTTCTAACTGGAATAGACCAATCAGAATCCAAGGTGAAGAATTTAAACCTGTCTCAGAATTATCTAATATGCCAATCGAAAAATTATGTAAAACCATAACTCAAGATATTATTGCTGAAGACATTGGATATGAAAATATCACTGATGAAAGATTATTTCAAGCAATGGTCAAATATCAAAAAGATGATATTAAATCATTCCTTAAATTACAAACAATTTATGAATTTAAAGCTGAAAGCGAATGGTACACAGATCTTACCAAATTAAAAGTGGAAAATGATTCTTATATTGCCAGAGTATTACCAAAACATGACCGAAGATTTCCATTTGTTGGTGCTATTACTGGTTGCTGTCAAAAATTAAGAGGAGCTGGCGAAGCAGCATTCAAAAATACATTTGGCCCAGATTCAGGCATTTTAATTGTAACAGATAAAAAAGATAACATAGTGGCACAATCATATATCTGGATTAATGGAACAAGCTTGTCTTTGGATAGTATAGAATCTCAATATAAATCTTTTAATGATCAAGATTTTAAAGATATTTATCAAAAAGCTTGTAATGAAATTTTTTCTAAATATTTTGATGTAGTGTTGTGCGGAAGTAATAACACAAGTTCTAGTTTTTCTAATGCTGAAAAACTCATTCCATTAGATATATTTAAAAATAATGATCCAAATATATATACATATGATACATCCAAAGGAAGAAGTATTTTATTTGCTAAACCCGAAGCAGCAGATAAATATCCTATATTGGCAATGTTTATAAAAGTTAAAAACAACCTTAATGAATCTTTTGTTGATGAAGAAATTGAAATAATATTAAATAATCAAAATATCTTAAAAAGTATTTCAAATTCATTAGTTAATAAATATATCAATGATTTAGAAGATACAATAAATAAAGAAAACTTGTTGAAATTTTATAATCAACTGGGCAGACCTACATTACCTGAAGATTTTATGGTGCTGTGTGTATTAGTAGAAAGACCTGAACTAATAGATTTTGATGTTAATTTAAATAAAACTCAATTTCAAATATCATTAAACACATGGCTTAGACAAGGAAATCTTTTAAAAGCTACAAATGACGAGAACCAAAAAGAAAAAATAAAACAAGAAATAGCTAAAATTGACAGCTTTAACTATCCAACTAAACTTTACAAATGCCAAAAATTAATTTCACCAAATTATCAAATGCCTGATTCTGAAAAAAATAATTTCTTCTATGAAATGAATGATGAAGATAAAAATTATCTTTTAAGTAATATTCCACAAATTATGTCATTGAGACAATTTTTAGGCGAAAAAGTTGATCTAGAAAAAATACAATATTTAAGTAAAGTAAATGAATTTATAGGTGATTTATTATATGCACATATACAAAATAATCAACTTTCAAATGATGACATAAAATTTGTAAATGATAATTTGTTCAAAAGATCTTGGGATCGGAATGAAATACCTACATTGATAAAATCTGGTTTCATTGAATATTTTTTCAAGCCATTAAATGATGGTGAAATTCTTATTCCAAATTTTGACATTGTTAAATCAATTGCTTCTTATATTAAAAACATTTCACAAAATCAAAATTTTGGGCCAGATGATGAAAAATTAAAACCATTAATTAAAGAAATTATCAACAATTCAGATTCATATCCAACAAGTTCAAACACCAATTACACTTTAGGATCTTTATTAGGTAATTGTCTTAAATCTAATTTTGTTGATTTTGATATAAATAATCGCCACATTCAAAAAATATTGTCTTTCAATTCAATTCAAGACAAAATTCCACAAGAGCTTAACACTATTTATTTATCTAATTATAGTTTTATATCCCAAATGCTAGATCATTTAAATTTTGCTCATACATTGAACATTATAGTAGATTTTCCATATGGCTGGCATTTGAATTTATTAAAAAATGTTAATTCAATCCAACAGATCATTGTTAAAGTTGAATCTCCTGTTATTTTGAGTTCAGCATTGATAAGAAGTTTTTCTGAAGCTAGTGATAATGAAATTATATATGATAAAAAAGATTTATTAAAAATGATCGATAATGAATTAAAACCAGACACAATGATGAGAAGTTTATATCGTGCTGTAGATAATAAAGAAAAATCATTCAGAACAAATATCAAACAAAGTACATTAGAAATGTTAAGATATAGTTTGTCAGATATTCCTAATCAAATCAATGATATATTACCTGAAATTGATCAATTAATGGATATGAAAATAAATCAATTAATTAATGATTTAAGAAATGATACCTCAACCGGATATAATGAATATTATTTACATAAATTCTTAGAACATGAAAATATTCCTCAAACACCAGCTCAACCAGAAGAACAAAATGAAATCACAGCATCAAACAAAAAGAGATTTAAATATTCAATTAAAATAAAATAATCCCCTATTCTTCAGAGGGGATTATGTTTTCTGCTGGTTCTATGACAGGTGATTTTTCTTTATAAAATCTTGGTTTTTTAGATAAATCTGAATATGTAATTTTCTCATCTTTATCTAATGGAAAATTAGGATATAATGAATTATAAATGCTCAAACAAATATTATAATTAGATGTAAGGTCTATATCACGATTAAAAGCTCTAATGTAATCTGTTTTATCAATTCCACCTTCATAAATTCCCAACAGCTTTGAAATTAATATCAATGTATCTTTTATATATCTTTTCTTAGATTCATCATCAGTGAAAGTTATTGTGCCATTAAACACTGGATATAAATGAGAATAAATCTGTCTTTTTACAAATTCCAGAGATGTGTTGTTAACATCATTGTCAATAACTGGCTGAGGTATATAATTGTCATATGCATTAGGATTTTGATGTAAATTGTTTAATATAGATTCAAATTGTTTCTCTGACAACATATGATGGAATATTAATAATGGAATATTGTTATTATGGCAATAATTTATTTTCAAAATATCATTATTTAATCCATTTTGCCATTGATTATATGTTTTTGATTTTCCAAAGGGTGTAAATCCATAATGTTGAATTCCATTGATTTCCACAGCAAGCAATATTTTTTCATTTTTCTTGAACGCAAAATCTAATCTTAAATTTTTTATTCGATAATTTTTTGAATCAGTTATAATAATGTCTTGTTGAGGTTTGACTGTTATTTCATTGTGATTATAATTTTCAAACCTCCTTTCAAACAATCTTTCTCTTCCTGATGCTTTTTTTATATACGTTTTTTTTCCATCTTTTTCTTCAAATTTTTTTTCATCTCCCAAAAATATATCTAATTTGCTTTGAGATTCTATTTGTCGAAAATTAGTATTTAATAATCTAGCCCATTCATATTTTCCATATTTCTGCCCATGAGATACAGGCATATCACCTACATAAAATAGATCGAAATTATTTCGTAATAACTCTTTTTGACCTCTAGGAATATAATATTTTTTTTCATCATAAATGTTAAAATTAGAATCTTGTAAAATGTTATTTAATTTTTCTTGAGAATTGACATCTTTTGTAGTTTTTCTTAATTTTCTTGACCAAAATAAGCCATTACCCTCAGTTCCTAATTCAATCAATTCATAATCTGAAAGTTCGTTTTTGATATAAAAATCATCATAATAATTAATTAATTTTTTCCCTTTTGTTTTGTAATCAACAATAGGTTTTTCTACATCAGATATTTCTTTAGTTATTTTTTTTTGGCCTTTGTATATTTTTTTTCCTTCAACATCTTCAAACAAACCATTTGATAAAAAATTATCCAAATCTTCTTGTGAATTTGTATTTTTTTGTTTAGTTTTAAGTAAAGAAGCCCAACCACTTGGTACATATGAGATGCCAAATGGAATAGGTTTTTCTTTTTTTGTTATATTGTCTATAACATAAAAATCAAATAAATTATTAGTGAGTAAATTTCGAGTGTTCCTAATATATGTTTTTTTGCCATCCCTGACTTCAAAATTGCTATTTCTTAAAAAATCTAATAATTTTTCTTCCTTGTTTATAGATATAGTTCTTGTGCCTAATAGTCGAGCCCATTCTCTAATACCTATTTTTTGATTTTTTTCGATTTTTGTATCTCTAAGCCAAAACCCACCATCTGGATTTTCAATTTTTTCTTTGACATAAAATTCATCTAAAGGATTACTTAATTCTGTAGTTATTCCACCTCTCTTTGTTGGAATATAAGTTCTTTGATCATCGACATATTCAAATTTCGCATTTGATAAAAATTCACTTAATTTTTGTTGAGAATTGAGCTTTCTTGTATCTGTATTCAAAAGCTTAGCCCATTGTTCTATGAAAAATGGCTTTCCATATTCAATTAAATCACCATCAACATAAAATCCACCCACAACAGGATTTATCAATGGAACACGGGCCACAGCAAATCTATACCACATTATCTTCCACCCCTAAATAAACCATCGAAAGCAATGTCATATAACACATCCTCAACAGACACACCCAATTTCTTAGCTCTTGATCGCACCCTATTCATTAAATAAAAAATATCCACAGAATTAACATCTGGAAATAAATCCTCCAAATGCTCCCTTAAAGATTTCTCTTGATCATTAAATTTATATAATATTGTTACACCAGAATTTCTATACCACATTAATAAAACATTCTAGAAACAATACACACAATCCTAAATATCTTATATAATTAACCCATGAATATCCTAATACCAATATATGCCCTTTTCGCCACACCCATTTTCATCTATCTTATTCTCATGGCTATAAAAACAAAATCCACAAACAAAAAAATCATATACACAATTTCCGCATTATATATATTAATCGGGCAAATTTTGAATTTCTATATCAACACCCATTAGACATCATAAAACATGAAATATGGATATGTTTTTCCCCCAAAATGTTGACAAAGGAATTTCAAGGTAATATAATCAAATTATGAACAACCTAACCAAACAAGAAATGATCCTACATTTCTTTAAGAATCATCAATCAGGACAATACACCACTAAAGATGTAGCTGAATATATCTACAATAATTTCTCCTTCCCAAATAAACCCAAAACACATGATGGAATAAAAGCACAATTATATAGAGAAGTGTGCGCTAATTTGGCTATCTGGTTCAAAAATAATGGAAACAAAAAATATAAGAGAAATTTCACAAGAACCAAAACCAAAAATATCTACCAATATTCATACATACAAAATAATATGAAACAAAACATAATCACAAATAAACAAACATTCGATCTTAACCTTATCAAACAATATATCAATAAATCAGAAGACAAAAATAAAGCAATAAAAGAAATTATTGATACAGCCCTAGCATTCATCTAAAACAAATAATCCCCCTCAAATAATGAAGGGGATTTTTTTACATCATAACACAAGAAGAATTTACCCTGTCCCTTATAATTTTCTCCACCTCAGAAATTCTTTGAGCTTGAATCTTTTTACCACCATTATCTTCACTAACATCAATCACAATCAACTCAATACCCAAATCTTTACATTTGATTTTTTTTTCATTATCAATTTTCTGCCGTTTTAATAATTCTAATTCTCCAAATATAGGTTTGTAATGAAAAACTCCATTCAATTCAATAGCTAATTTAACAGTAGGAATAAATATATCTAACTCATATCCAATATCTCTATTGTTATAATCAACAAATAAATCAGACATCACAATACCCAAATGCTTCTCAATCTCTACCTCTAATTTACTTCTACTACTAGACCAATCTTTAAAATATTTAGTCAAAATATTAGTGCATTTTCTACTACAACAATGACGAGGATTTGTTTTGATTTTAGCTAAACTTTTCGAAAATTTATTCTTACAAATTAAACACTCAACCACTATTTGCTTTATCTTAAAATTATTAGCACATTCTATACAACAAAAATGATTTTTGCTTCTTTTTATATTTGCAAGTTTTTTTTGACAAACTCCATCACAATTATCACATTTCACAATAACCTGATTGCTTTTAAATTTATAAGCACATTCAGAACTGCAAAAATTATTCTTGTACTTAGACAATTTATATAAAGATTTCAAAACATATAATTCGCAATTATCACATTTCACTAATTGTTTTTTGTCACTAAATTTATTTGCACAATCTTTACTACAGAAATGATTCTTAGATCTCTTCAATTTACATGGAGATTTATAACCACCAACACCACAATAAGAACAAACAAAATTATTCTCTCTCATAACAAATTTATACAAACCATAACAACAATAAATTATCCCTCAAAAACACACACCACATTACAATAATTCAAATATAATGCTCCCAGACATGATAAAATACATTTAGCTTGTAATAATCCAAAATATTAGATGTTTTATGCTCAAAAAATCGAAAAATGATAAGTGTAAAAAGAAAAGCAAAACACCATATAACTTAGTGGAGACCTGGTGGAGACATAAACCCTATTATTATATGTATCTTAAGGTTTTATAGATAAATGTATTAATCTAATGGAGACAAAGGAATTTACAATATATACATAGAATACATAATATTCACATAAGACATAGAAAAATATAACAAAAAATAATCCCCAAAAGAATATTATCTTATGGGGATTTATTGTCTCTATATCCTAAATTATAATGTATGTAATGGTTTTAAGGGTATGTAAAGAAAACATCCAATACACCCAATAACGAAAAGAATATGAAAGGGTTGTGGGGTTCTGGATATCGGGGCATTTTTCCTTCATCAAACCATTTCAATATTCAAATATATTAAAATGATCCAAAACTATATTATTCTACATATATATTATTAATTCCTTTTTTAGCTTCAACTTTAAAAAATTTTACATATATAGAAAATCGAGCCTAATATTGTTGTTCTCTTATGGTGTCAAACTAAAGAATATTCATATTGTTTTAGGTTCAACATTTTATAATATGTATGAGGAAAAAATCTGAGCCTATGTTAATTCATTCATATAAAATTTCGAGTGTTAACGGTCCTGGTAATAGATTTGTATTATGGACTCAGGGATGTAGTAAAGGATGTAAGAATTGTTTTAATCCTGAGACATGGAATAAACAAACAGATATTAGATTATCACCAAGAGAGATTTTCGAGATAATAAAGAATTTCGAGATAGATGGAATAACATTAACAGGGGGAGATCCTTTAGAGCAAGATGACATATTGGAATTGTTAATGTTGTTGAAAGAATTAGATTTGAGAAAGGGGATTATTTTATTTACAGGTTTTACAATAGACGAAATTAAGACAGATTATTTATTATTAAAATGTTTGGATTATATTGATGTTTTGATTGATGGTAGATATGAAGATAATTTAAGAATTTCGAGTGGTTTGAGGGGTAGTGAAAATCAGAATATTATATATTTTTCAGACAAGATTAAACCAGAAGAATTAAGGTTTGATCATATGGTGGAAATCGGATATTTTAATGGTGAATTATCTGCTACTGGATTTCCTTATATCGATAAAAAATATTTAAAAGAATTTGGTATTAAGATGAGGTAGAGAGATGACAAAGAGAAATAAAATGTTGTATGATGCCTTGATAGATTATGTTTCTTATTTTTATAATTGTTCAGATATGCCAGAGAGTGCTAAATTAAATGCATTAAAGATTTTCGAGCATTTATTAGATGAGAAAATTGATGTGAATGATTTTATTCCTGTAATGAGACAAATTCAATTAAGTTTAGATATGGTGGCAATTTAATATAACAAAAGAGAGATCTCACGATCTCTCTTTTTTAAATACAGCTGAAAGAATATTTGAATATTCTTTATTGTTTTTTCTAATTATATCTTCCACGTTTGATACATTAATTAAATTATATCCATTGTAATTGAAAAACTTAATTAATGATTCTTTATTAAAATGCCATAAGTGTTCATCTGGCCTTCTATGTTTCCAATTCTTAAACCATTCATCAGAGAAATAATGACATTCGGGAACAGAGATAACAATATAATTACAATTTAGATCTTTAATAAAATAAGGATCAATAAAATGTTCTAATACATCAAAGAAACATATTACATCAAATTTATTATTATATATATCGTCAACAAATTCTACATTTTCTGGTAATGGGTAATTTGATATATCATGGCCATAACACTTAATTTTTTCACTAGCTAATTTAAGAAAAGATCCATTACCATAACCAATATCTAAAATTGATTCAGGATTTCTACCAATAGAGCCAATAATATATCCTAATCTTAAATGAGACATAATATCGTTTGTGCTATATCCATTGTAGATATTGGAATAATCTTGATCATATGTTCTAGGGTTTGGATTAAGTTGTTGTATTAATCCATTCTTGTCTATTTGGTAATTTTCGAGCATGTATGATATTATACATTTATGAACCTATCCCTATGTTGTATCTCTAATGTATTGGCCGAGAAAGATATTAAATTTCGAACAATGACATATAAGAGTTTTTCGAGTAAGCCAAAAACAGAATCATTAGAGAAGCTGTCTGAAATTGTAAGAAATAATTTTAGCACTACAGAAAAGATCATTAAGCATTGTTCTATCCAAGGAATTAAGGGATATAGAATTTCGAGTGATTTGGTCCCTGTAATAAATCATCCAGAAGTGAATATGAAAATATATGATCTTCCCAATTATAAGTTAATACAATATGAGATAGATAAAGTAAAGAGAGCTATTAAGGAAACAGGGATTAGAATATCAGCTCATCCATCAGAATATATTTCTCTTACTAGTGATGATCCTAAAGTGATTAATAATTCTGTTGTTGATTTAGAGACACATGCGGAAATATTTAATTTATTAGATTTAGAAAATTCATATTATAATCCATTAAATATACATTGTCGTAAAGATGGAGATCCAATAGAAATATCAGATAAATTTAAAAAGAATTTCGAGCTATTATCTGAGAGTGTGAAGAAGAGATTAGTGTTAGAGAATAATGATAATGTAAAGGGTGTTTGGAGTGTTAGGAATTTAATAAAATATTTTCCTGAATTTCCTATAACATTTGATACATTACATCACAAAATGCTCTCTGATGGTTATAGTGAAGAAGAAGCTTTTAATGCCTCTTATGATACTTGGAATTTCGAGCCAATTTTTCATTATTCAGAAGGTATAAATGAGACAAGAGCACATAAGGACATGGCTGATAATTTACCTCCTGATTATGGTAGAAATGTTATATGGGATGTTGAATTAAAAGGCAAAGATTATGCTATCCTGGAAATGTTAAACAGAGGTAAAGAAAATGGTGATTGATGCTGTTAAGGAAATCAATATAGATGATGTATTAAATTACATCAAAAGCTGCGATCTTATTTCCATTAGAGAAGGCAAAAATACAAAGAGCATATATTTTAAGGATAATGATCATAATTACACTGTCTTTATATATTCATTATTAAATAATTCTGCCACCGTTCTTGCCACTGTCTCTGGTATTAGTTTTAATTCTGATTTGAGTAGAGAAGTGTTTTATAATCTTTTTAATAAATACAAAATGTATAGGTGATGTTTTTATATAATTGGTAAAATATATACAGAGCATAGAAGCCCAACCCCTAGAGGTATGGGCTTTTTTTATTTAATGAGGTAGATTATGAAAGTAAATTTCGAGAAAATATTTTTTTATTGTTTATTGATTTTTGTAAGTGGAAGTATTGGTTATGCGATCAAACCAAATGAACCTGTTGATCAAAAGCTATTAGAGGAAAAATATAACAACCAACAAAGAGTGTGTTCTCAAGCTATATATATGATGAGCAGTTTTTCGAAAAATAATTATCATGAAAAATCGAAAAAAGAAATAGCTATAGAAAGAATGATGAGAGATTGACAAGTGGTAGTGTTTGATGTATAATTTATTTGATGGTCCAACTTAGCTCAGCGGAAGAGCAATCGGCTGTTAACCGATCGGTCACTGGTTCGATCCCAGTAGTTGGAGTTTGATTCCTGGTGGTGTAACGGTAGCACAGAGGTTTTTGGTGCCTTTAGTTGGAGTTCGAATCTCTACTGGGAAATATTGCTTAGGTAATTCAATGGCAGAATGTCTCACTTGTAATGAGGTCGTTGGGGGTTCGATTCCTCTCCTAAGCTTTTCGAAAAAACATATTGCGAGATCTGATTTTTCGAGTATAATAGATATGTAAATGAGCACCAGTAACTCAGCTGGATAGAGTAACAAGCTTCTACCTTGTATGTCGGGGGTTCAAGTCCCTCCTGGTGTATTTCAATCCCCTCTAATAAACCAGAGGGGATTTTTTATTTTACACAATACCTAGCAAAAATCATATATAAAATTCTCTTCAAAATAGTTCTTGACACCATTATTACAATCTGATATATTTAAGACCTAAGGAGAAACCCCTATGTCTCGTACTCGTGTTTTGATTCGTGCTAAAACAGTAAAGCAATTTGGAGCTAAGCCTGGTGATTATGTATTTATCACAAAGGTAAAGAATATTCACATTATCTCTAACGAACCAATTAATAAATCAAGAAGAATCAAAGTGGACAAATATTTTAATATTCGTTTTGATGTAAAAAATCAAGCAAATAATGTTGGAATATTTAATGACAATATTGTTGTAGGCTGATACAATACTTTATCCTTTCCACCCCTACTAAGAAAGATAAAATGAACACACTCAACACAATCTTTGGATGTTTTGATAAATCCAAAATATCCACCTATTCGTCGTATTGGAACTCTATCACTCCACAATCTGATGGAGAAATATTTAAGAGATGGTTGTTTGCCTATACATCCATTCATTCTACTTGGCAATCTAATGTGAGAACCTACAATCATATTAAGAATTTCGAGCAGTGGATTGATGATAAAGAAAAATTATCTCATCTTCTTTATATTTCAAAAGGTGGATGCCATAATAAACGTACAGAAGATATATGGGATTTTCGAGAGAAGTATTTCGAGAATCCTGATATGTTCAAAAAATCGAGTAATGAATCTTGGGTAGACATGAGAAACAGATTGGCTTTGTTTCTTAAGGGTATTGGACTTGCTAAAACATCCTTTGCTCTTGAAATGTGTTATCCAAATCAGGCTCAAATTGTATGCTTAGATGTACATATGTTAAGATTACTAGATATGAACATTGAAGGATACAAAAAAGAATCTAAGAAGGCAATTCAGGCTTATAATGATGGAGAGAATATTTGGATGGAATATTCTTCTAAAGTAAAATCATCTCCATATATTACTAGATGTTTATATTGGGACATTAATCAAGGACAAAAGGATTCTAGATATTGGTCAGAATGTTTAGAACCACAATTGTCTTTCGATTTCTATGGATAATTTAGTAGGGAATCTTATCCATAGAGACAGAGGACCATCAATGAAGCTGGTCCTCTCTTTTAATTTTTCGAGCAATCTTTGTATAGGATGATATAATAAGACATGAGAAAAATGCTTCTTACCATAACAGCAGAATTCGAGATACCTGATAATGTTGTATTATTTGATGATGGTATATTTGAATCTGAAGGCACAATATTCCAACCAGAAATTCATTTTGATTGTGTGGAATATAATGAAGAAAATCCAGATGAGCCATTAAGATTCCCTAATGATGTTATTTCAATTAAAGAATATTTGATTGAGAATAATTATGTAGAGGCAAAGGTGGAAATAGTTGAAGATTGATTTTAAAGTGACAGGAACAATGGAAATTCCTAATGATGCAATTCCTCATTATGATGTTGCTGGTAAATTGTATGCATATGAGATCAATGACATTCTTTATATGCTTCAATTATGTATCATTGGAGAGGCTGGTGCTGGAGGTATTGATATTTTAACAGATCCAGAAGAACTAGAAAATCATAGCATTAAGAATATTCGCTATGTAGATGCACAATTTGAAGGTTAAAATTGCCAAGAAAATAGCAGCTGAATTAAAATATTCTCAATGGGAATTCTTGTTTATGGATTCGTATCAAATTAAATATTCTAGATACATATTCCATAAAAGAAAAATATCAAAGAACTATTGGCAATTCACTGTATTAGATGATATAACATCATGTACATTCAAGATGTACGAAAAAGAAAGGTAATCCCTACAATGCCTAATTGGGTTATGAACGAACTCACCTGTATTTTCCCAAATGCAGAATCTTACAATGCTTTCAAAGAGAAAGTGGATGTTAAGAATCTTTATCATTCATTCTTCCCTATGCCTGAGATTCTTCAAGGTACACAATCTCCTAATGTTAATGTAGATAAATTGATTCTTGAATACAACAAAGCAACCAATTCAAAAGCAATAGGTCTTACAGAAATCATTAAGGCTAATCATCATTGGTTTTCAGGTATGGCAGAACAAGCACTTAAGAACCAACAAGCACACATTGAAACAGGTTATTACGACTGGTATCAATGGTGTATGGATAATTGGGGTGTTAAGTGGGATGCTTCAAATGTTCAATCCAAAGAACTCCATGATTTTAATACAATCATCTTTAATTTCGATTCTCCTTGGGGTTGTCCTGAGCATTTTGTTATAGAATTGTCCAAACTATATCCTGATGCTTGCTTTGAAATGGTATCAGGCTCCATTGAAAACGATTCCCATTATGAGTTTACCTGTGAGAATGGTAAATATGAAGAAACCTGTTCCTATGAAACATTCCGAGAAGCAATAGAAGATGGCAAATGGGGTGGAATGGAAGAATGGGCTGAATTACTTGAGGAGAGTGAATAATGACCCTCAACGAATTGATTTTAAAATTACAAGAACATCAAGAACTTTGCGGTGAATATGAATGTTCTGTCTCCATTGATACTGCTGATGCTTTTAATGTTACTCGCCTTGATGATGTAATAATAAATAGATATGAAGCAACAGACACTCCTGATGGCTATGTTTATGAAATCTGTCTCCATGGTGAATTAATCCCAGAAGACTAATTGACATTGGGGAGAACTAACCATTCTCCCCTTAGGTGATATAATACAGTATGGAAAACCTCAAGTGGATATCAGCAATGTCAGAACGATTGCGAGACGAACTATCAAAAGAATATGATGATGAAACTAAAGACCTTATCATCAGAGCGTTTCGTAATGGCTTGTTTCAAAGTCCCAATATTGTAGAAGAACTAAAATCGAGTTCCTTAATCGAATCAGATTATTTCGAGGATGAAGATGAAGATTAAATTAATCTATATGGCTGATGGTTTATTTCTTTATAAAACCGATGATGGATATACAGTGATGAATGAAATTGGTTTTATTTTAAAATCAGCAAAGACAATCAAACCTTGCGACAATTATATCCAACAAGAACTTAAATCAAGAAGAACTGCAGAAAGATACGCAATTGAAAAGACTCATCAAGACCAGAACACCTATCGCTCCATATAAGGTGTATCAATTAGAAGATTGTTTTATTGCTGAACTAGATGATAAAGAAATATACAGAAACAAGCATCAACATCTTGTCACTAGTTATTGTCAAATCAAATTAGCAGAAGAACGAAATCATAAAAACGAAATGATATTAAATTCTATTCTTCAACTTAAAGCACAAGGTATATTATGATTCCAATTATCTGTGTAATATTATCCCTAGACCCAATCAATAATTTCGTGTCATTAAAAACATACATATCACAAAACGCTAAAATACATTGTGGTGTATATTTTATTAATGAAGATATTAAAGATTATCCTAGAGTGAACATAATCGAAAAGAATAAGGATGATTTCTTTAAATATCTTGATTCTGTAAATATCGAGCACAAACAATTAGGTGGATATTATTTTTTTAATCCGAAAGCAAAACAATGATAGCAAAAGAAATTCGAGAGTTCCTATTACAAAATAACCCAGATGCTTTATTTATAGGACAAGAGGAAGAACATGATTCAGCTCTTTCCGGTATTGCAAGAATCAAGAGAGAAGATACCTGGGTGTTTGTTGCTATGTATGAATATGAATTACTTGTTGAATCTTTCTCTAAAGAATTCGAAGATGCTGAAGACCCACAACAAGATGCAATGGAATGGATTGATTATAATGTCATTGGTGCTTATGTAGGAATCAATACACCTTTCATCCTGTACAATTAAGAACATGGAAGTATACATTCACACATATTGTAGATCAAACTATGGGTCTATTATATCTGACAAAATCAAAAAATTTCGAGCGAGTGGATTATGGAACAATATATCCACTCTTTTTATTCCTGTTTCCGGTATGAGAGAAATAGATAAAGAATATTTCGAGGACCTAAAACTAATATCTAATAAAATCAAGATATTCGAGCATAATGACCCAATATTCAATTCAGAAGCAGATACACTAAATTACATAAGAAATCGAGCCTTAAAATTCGAAAATAATATTCCTGTACTCTACACACATACTAAAGGTGTATCTCATAATCATCCAGTGCTAAGAAAGAATATAAATGGATGGGTGAGATATCTTGATTTATATAATATCTCTAAATGGGAAGAATGTGTAGATTCATTAAATACCAATGATGTAGCTGGAGGATTGTATGTAGAAAATCCTTCTCATTTCTCTGGTAATTTCTGGTGGGCTAATTCTAGTTATCTAAAAACATTACCAACAATCACTAAAGATAATTACAAAGAATATAATAGGGGAGAGTTCTGGGTTTGTTCTAATACAAATAAAATCTATCCTGTATCAATGAATGCTCCGGTAGATCTATATCAAAATTATTATTGTATTGAATCTGATTTCCCAGTTAATTTTTAGTGAAGGGAATAAGATAGGTTTTGGTTTACCAAAACCTAATCCACAGCATATATAATTTTTAAGTAGTTGTTCACATATAAAAAAATAAACTTGACTTGGGGTGTATATGATGATATTATTCTAGTAACACTTTGGAGGATACACCCTATGTCTGATAACCGTTTCGATATGCTTGAACTTGGCGATGAAAAGCCAAAGGTAGAGCCGAACAAGTCTGTGTTTACAAATGTCGCATCCCTACAACCAAAAGAAGGTGCGGTAGCCAAGCAAGTTGATGGTCAATGGTTTAACTCTATTGGTCTTCAGTCTACAGCATCTCATCGTCATGTCGCAAAACAATGGCAAAATCAATGTATCGCCCTTCCTGAATTCATCAAGACTGTAGAATCATTGGCAGATTCTAAGCGTGATATTGTAAAGCCAGAATCTGAAATTCGCCTCAAAGATTTATCCACTTTAGTTGATGGCACGATGATTTCTGAATCAGGTATTAATAACCTTAGAATGTACACTGAAATGCCATCCACCATGCTATCATACATGGAAGAACGTGGCTACCATGATGAACTGGTGCGATTTATGAATGATGCCCTAGACAATCGTGAACAAGAATGGCGAAACAAGGGTAAGGATGCCAGAGATTTCCGATGCCGTGTACGCAAAAATGAAGCAGGTGATGAATACATCCGTGCTATCGTTTCAGAGCGATATGGTGTTATCGACAATCATGAGGTAATGAACATTCTTCAAAATGCCCTGCCATCAAACATCGATGAGGCATTGGCTTCCCATATCGAACATGATGGTGATGATATGTTCGGAAACATCCTCCTGCCAGATTATATGAAATCTGAACCTGATTCAGATTATGGTGTAGGAATCGCTTTCAAAAACTCTGAGATTCGCAATGCCGCTTTTTCTGTATCCCCGTTCTTGTTCCGTGCCATTTGTCTCAATGGTATGATATGGGGTCGTTCCAACAGTGAGATTAAAATATCTCAACGCCACATGGGAAACATCGACCTGAATGAATTACAAGAGCAGGTACAAGTTGCCATCAATAGCGCACTCTCACATGGTAATGATTTGCTTACATTGCTTGGTTATTCCAAAAAGGTCAAGGTTAAGAATGTGCTTCCAACAATCATTCAACTAGCCAAAGACTCTCAGGATAATTTCACCATAGAGCAAACAAAGGCATGGCACAAAGGTTACATTGATTCCTTACATGAGGCAAATGGTGACGTACATCATGATTCTGCTTTTGGTGTAGTGAATGGATTGACAAGAGCTGCACAAAATTATACTGGAATCACAAGAGAAAGAATGGAAAAATATGCTTCTTTCATCTTATCCCCTGCTATTGATTCAGATATCAATGCAATCCAAAAGCGATGGGGACAGATTTCAGATAGAGCAGAAAACCTATCTCAGAAAACCATCAATCAATATCAGTTTGTTGGAGTGTAGAACCAATGAAGGGGGAGAACAAAATCTCCCCCTTTCCTATCACATAAAGATCAAGCTGTCAAATTTTATATATGATGGCTTTTTATATAGGTTTTGCTTAGGCAAAACCTAACAGACAAGAAATATTTATTTGCATAGTCTGTATAGTGTGGTATTATATCAGTGAGGAACCTAATATGAAAACTGATATTTTATCAACCACTGTGTATTCAGAAGGCTCGCAATCTGAATCATTTTTCAACATCAAGCAAGACAATCTAGCCCATATCTTTGGTGTGCTTCGTAATAATATGTATTCAGACAAACCATTGGCTGTTGTTCGTGAATATTGTACCAATGCTTACGATGCTCATGTTGAGGCTGGTATTCCTGAAACTCCAATCCAAGTAAGTGTCCCATCTCATATTACTCCAGCGTTAATCGTTCGTGATTTTGGTTTTGGTCTTTCCACTGATGATGTTTATGAGGTATTTGCTTCATATGGTGCTTCATCAAAACGTAATACAAACGCTCAGGTTGGAATGCTTGGTCTTGGAAGCAAATCAGCATTCTGTTATGTTGATTCATTCACTGTAACATCTTATCATAATGGTGTTAAGTCAATTTACAATGCCTATATTGATACAACCCAAATCGGTAAAATTTCTCTTACACATACTGAACCAACTGAAGAATCTGGTTTGGAAATTAAGATTCATGTTAATCAATATGACATTGGTAGATTCAACAGCACTATCATTGAATTTCTTCAATATTTCAATCCAAAGCCTGTTATCTTAAACAATGATTCGGTAGCCAGACATATTGACGAGTTTGACAAAAATCACAATGTTATTCTCTCTGGTGAAAATTGGAGAGTGGTCAAGAATAGTGTATACAGTTCATCTGGTCGTGTAATTGTATCGATGGGAAATGTAAACTACCCTGTAACAATTTCATCAATACCAAGCTTTGAATTACGACAGTTTATTGAGGGATTCAGTTCACATCATATCTATGTTACTGTTCCGATTGGCTCTGTTAAACCATCATCCAGTCGTGAATCTCTTGACATGAATCCAAGTACAGTTAAGACAGTGGTAGATTATCTGAACAAAGTGAAGGACGAAATTCATTCAGAGTATGCCAAAAAGATTCAGAATGCAAAATCAATGTGGGAGGCTTGTCTTTCCTACATTCAAATTGATAAGTCATTGGGTATTAAGGGATTTGTTCCACAATACAATGGCAAATCAATAACATCTATGAAACTACATCCCAAGGTCGGCAAACTTAAATCGTATTATGTACCAATGTATAGCCATGGTAGACCTTGTTGGAAAAAAGAAACTACAATCAATCCATCTGTAAATACAATCATCTTTTACCATGACAAAACAGTTCCGATGAATTCTGTTTACAATAGAGTGATTCAACATCTTGATAATACAAATGATGAATTGCGAAACAACATTCATCTGTTGTCGTTTGATTCTGAAACATCAATGAATATTTGGCTTGATGATGAAAGATTTCAAGGGGCTAACATTATCAACTTGGCGGATGTTGCTTATATCAATCCTAAAAAAGCAGTATCACATAAAGTTGTCAAGTCATCAGCGTACATTTACACAGCAAGCGGATGTCGTAATTATTCTAAGTGGAAAGACACTACAATCAACTTGAATGGTGAAGGAGTGTATTTGCCAATCAAACGTAACATTTGTGAAGATATATCCTTTGTATCTCTGGACATATTAATGGACAATATGCGGAACCTTGGATTACATACACAGATTATTGGTGTGCGTTATGATGAGGTTAAGAATTTAGGTGATGGATGGGTTCATTACTTTGATTACTGCCAACAAAAGGGTATCGAATACATCAAAGAACATGATTTACAAGATACTATCAATAAACATTTTGCTTACAACGACATTCCTTCCAACTGGTTTTATCTTATGAACAGAAAGATTGATTTTGGAGGTAAAGATATAGATTTATTCTTATCTAACCTTAAATCAACGCCATATTCGATTAGTAATTTGCTAAGAATTGAAAGAGATATACACAAACCTATCGTAAATCTCACTGATAGCAAATATGTTGATGAATGTAACGCAATAAAGGACAAATATGACCTTATTCCAACGTTTGATATGTCGCATTTCAGTGTTTTAACTGATGAATTGCTCATTAAGTATGTCAATATGGTGAATTAGGTTCCTCAAAATCATTCACCAGAACCCCTTCAGCTAGTCTGAGGGGGTTTTTTTTATATGATCCTTCATAGGTTTCGCTCTGCGAAACCTAATAACAGCTGTATATAAAATATTTTCTTGCGTACATCCTACACCATGATATACTAGTTTATCAACGGAGGAACATATGACAGTTAATGGTAGTTTTTACAATCCCGACCCTATCAGCGGTTGGGTAAAGATTATAGCAGATGGTAAGGATTATTTTATATCTGCTTCTGCTCCACAATTCCTTAAGGCGTTTGAAGCATTCAAGGCAAAAGATTGGGATACATTCATCGGTATTGCTGACCCATCAATCAAAATCAAATCGTTATTTGCCAAGTACGATACGGTAGAGGTTAAAGACGGTTCGCTGTATGTTGATGGTGATGTAGTTGATTCTGTAGTGTCTGAACGTTTAATTCAAATGCTATCTAATGAGGTTGATGTTCTACCTGTATTAAAGTTTGTTCATAGACTCAGACTTAATCCATCATCCCGTGCTGTTAATGAATTATATACCTTTCTTGAGCATAAATGTTTGCCTCTCACAGAATCTGGCACATTTCTTGCATATAAGGCTGTTCGACCAAATTACCGTGATAAGCATTCTGGAAAGTTTGATAATAGCGTAGGGCAAATCTTGGAAATGCCACGTAACAAAGTGGATGATGATAAACTACGTGGATGTTCATATGGCTTTCACGCTGGCACACTACAATATGCTTCAGATTTTGCTTGTGCTGATGATAAGATTGTGCTTGTTGAAATCGACCCTGCTGATGTTGTGTCCATTCCAGTTGATTGTGAATTCCAGAAACTCCGAACTTGCCGATATAAGGTAGTTGAAGAATTCGAGCGTCCACTTACTGAACCATTATATCAGTCCCGTTTTCAAACAGATAATGATGATGAGGTGGATGAATATTGGGATGATGAATATCCTAACTGCTCTGATTGTGGTGAAGAATCCTATGGCAATTGTAGTGAATGCGATTGCTGTGAGGGATGCTGTAATTGTGATAATGAACAACCAAAGACTGAGATTCAGCTAGAATTGAATCTTGATAATAAGATGACCACAAATTGGTTGGATGATAAATTCCAGTTACTTGTGATGTTGCCTTGGCTCTACTCTCATCGACGACCAGCAGTTGGAAATGCTATGAAGAATTTCTACAAAGATATTGATGACCATCATCTTATCAATCCTGGATTTTCTGTACTCAAACAGTTCACATCTGATGAGGATGCTTATAAGATTTATGTAGAATATACAAATCATAAGTAATCAGATTTGTCAAGTAATCCCCCTAGAATTTTCTCAGGGGGATTTTTTTATATGTGCTTGAAATTAGGTTTAGCAATGCTAAACCTAACAAATCAAAAGAATATAATTTCTTGACAGATAACCTTATATACTGTAATATATCTACATGGACATAACACAAAGAAAACAACTAGACAAATATTACACCAAACCAGAAATCGCCCTAGATGTCTGGAATGATTTAAAGTCTTATTTAGATTCCTTAAGCAAATCAAATTACATTGTCGTAGAACCGTCAGCTGGTGATGGTAAATTATTAGATGTTATCACTACAGATAAAATTGGTTTTGATTTAGTACCTGAACATGACAATATCATTCAAAACGATTTCATTCAAGGTGATATATCGTCTTATATCACTCAAGAAATGGTATTTTTTGGCAACCCTCCTTTTGGTAAGAAGGGTGGATTAGCAATTGATTTCTTGAACAAAGCATTAGATTATGGCAAAGTTGTAGGATTCATTATTCCTAACCAATTCAAGAAATATTCAGTACAAAATAAAATCAACAAAAATGCCAAGTTAGTGTTTGAGAAAGATTTACCAGAAGATTCATTTTTACTAGGTGATAAAGATTACAAAGTTAGATGTGTATTTCAAATCTGGTCATTAAGAGAATCTGACATTAATCTTCGTGTAGGAAAACCTATCACTACACATTCAGATTTTCAAATGTATCAATATAATGCTACCACTACTGCTGAAAAATACTTTGATTATGATTGGGATTTTTGCGTTCTAAGACAAGGATATGGTGATTTCAATACAATCTACACAAAAGCAGATATAAATCAATTATCACGCAAAAAACAATGGATTTTCTTCAAGGCTAATGATGATGCAGTATTAGAAAAATTACTATCCATTAACTTTGATAAACTCGCCAGCCTTAACACGTCCACTAAAGGATTTGGTAAGCATGATTTGATTAAGGAATACAACAGTTTATAATGGGAATCTTTCAAATATTCAGCATCATCGACAAAGAAGATTTTAATCAAGGTATTATTGAAGGTAAAGACTTTGAAGATATATTTGAAAAGAAACTTATCGAACATGGTTATTCTACTGTAGAATTTACCATTGATAAAGAACTTAAGAAAATTATTCTCTCAAGCGAAACAATAATCGAAAATAATACAGACCTATTTGGATATATTCGAGAACCTTTCAACTCTCAATCATTTCCAGATTTCTTGATAATCGAAAAAACGAGAATTATTCCCATCGAACTTAAGACCTGTAAAGATGGTGATAAGCCTATGTGGAATAATTCAATACCTAAACAAAATGCTATCTATCTATTCATGGCTTATTCTTGTATTCCATCTAAAAGAGAAGTGTTGTTTTTCAAAGGTAGTGATGTTATAACAAAAGAAGCATCAGACATTTTCAAGGAACGACTAAGACAAGCACAAGAACAAGCGAAATTTACTAGTGAGGAATTAACAAGCTTAGACAAATATAATCATGGATGGAATATATACGTTAGAGCAAATTACCAACAAAGTACACATGATTCTAATACTGTACCATCTTTTTGTCTTCATCCCAATAAAGAAGAAAATAAAAGAAAAGTGCTGGAATATCTAAGCAACCTCTAAACTTAAATCCCCTTGAAATAGAGGGGATTTTTTATATCTCTTATGGGTTAGGTTTTGATATTCAAAACCTATTAAAAAGGTTCACATAAATATATAAGAGAAAAAATAATCATCCTTTGTCTGGAGAAATGAAATGGCTTTTATATATCAAGCAAGTGTGTTGAAAGATATAGCTAATGAAGTGGGATTAGCAGAAAAAAATTTACAAGATCAATTAAATGTATCTTTAGCTGGTAGTGGTTTGTCTTATCTTAAATTATCGAGAGACAGAATCGCTGCATCAATTGGAGATACAACAATCACATCCTCAGATTTTGATGCATCTACATTATTAGCTCAAGTTTTTCGAACAAAAGAATCTGGATTATCTACTAGCTTAAATTCTATTTATTCGAGCATTATATCAGGCCTAAACACATATTTCTCTTCTGTCACCACTAAGACAATGAGAAATTATTATGATTCAAAAACACCAACAACAACATTAGATTTTGTTAGCTCAGGAACAGCTTACACAACAGGATTAGAAGCTTTTAGAAAATTATATTCTAGAACTGTATCTGAAGAATTAATTTATGCTGCTTACACATTAACTTCTGGTGGATCTGCAGCATCAATTACACCAACAGCTTATGGATGGAATAGCAATTTTACAAACAGCTTAATGGAACTTAGAATTGCTCATGCTGTTGGTACTGCTACAACATTCACTGTCACTGGTGTATTAACAACAGGATCTCCAACATCAATCTCTGTTACAGTGGGATCCGGAACATCATCAGCTAATGTCGGTACTACACAAAAATTTACAAGTATTACAGTGGTCGGAGTTCCAGCATCAATAGGATCAACAACAGTACAAGTTTGGACTAGATAATTTTTATATAGTTTAGTGATGATAGGACTTGATATCAAGTCCTATTTTTTTGCCTATATAAAAACTCAAAAATAACTTACCCAATACTTAGATTTAACTTGACATACTACATGATACACCTTATACTATGTCTGTTGATGAGTAATCACAACAATCACTATCCCTAAAGGTGAAGACATGAACATCAAGTTTGAGTTTGAGCAGTTTCTCGCATCGAAGGCTGAAGAGTTTGTTTCCAAGAAAGCAAACATGACCATAGCTGAATTCCGTGAGTTGAATGCAGTTCTCGATTCCTGTGGCATTGATTTCAACAACCTTCCCGCTCTTGTTGAACTCCCAAAGACTAAGAACATCAAGTCAGTCAAGAGCAATATCACAACCCAAAACCTCACAGATTATATCTTTTCAACTTTGACCAATGGACAAATGGTCACTATGAAAGAACTCTATCAGTCTAGTGACACTCACTTTGCTGATATCATCTCTGATGCTGATTATATCAGAACTTCCACTGGTATGTCAAAAATCAAGGCTCGTATCTATTCTCAAGTTCATGCTCTGATTATTAAAGGTAAACTTGCTTCATTCAGAAGCACTGATGGAAAAGTTTACTTTCATAGAGCAAGAACCTCCAGACAATCTTCAGAACAGCAACTCAAAGTGACCCTGTAATGGCTTCAAAACCCCTCCTGAAATATGGAGGGGTTTTTTTATATGTGATGGATGCTAGGTTTTTCAAAGAAAAACCTATATAAGATATATATCAAAAATAGTTCTTGACAATGCTCTATTGCTAGGGTATTATATTGGTGTAGGGATGGAGTTGAGAACCAACCTCACCCAGTAAGAGTCCAGAACGGCGAGAACTAATTGCGTAGTTCGATAAAGGGTCGCAACCTTGGAGTGGTTTAGTCCACAATCTCTTACTGAAACCTTGAAGATGATTGAACGCAAACAATCTATTCAAGTATAATTGATTTGTGGTTGGGTACTATGCTCTAGAAATAGACACGGGTACTATCGGAGGCAGAGACCATCGAAAGAACTGCCCTTGTGTTCCGTACTGGTTGAATTCCAGCCAACCACAGATTTTGATGGTATAATAGGTTTGTAAGTTTGTAAGGCACCTTGGCGTAATTTGGCAGATGCGACGGACTTTAAGTTAAATATGAGTGCTTAGAAAGAAATTTCTAATGTAGAATCCTGTAAATTCGGTGAACCCTGTAAGATGGGAATACCGAGCGAAGCCTAAGGAATTAGGAACGTGTAGAGACTAGACACAGGACATCTAAAGCAGAAATGCCATGATGAAGGTATAGTCCAGACCACAAACAGATTTATTCTGGTAATGAAAATTATAGTGGTAAGAAAATCCGTTGGGGTAACCCGTGAGAGTTCGAGCCTCTCAGGTGCTATGTTTGGGACGGTAACTCAGCGGCTAGAGTACCCGGCTTTTAACCGGGGGGTCGTGGTTTCAAATACCACCCGTCCCACCATTTTCACTTGGAGTTTTGTGGTGATTTCCCCAAGTGAACCAATCCCCTACATTTCACGCCATGTAGGGGATTTTTCTTTGACTTACCCTATAAAACATGATATAAAGATGTATGGAAAACACAATCATCCCAACATACAAAATATCTGTCACTTTCATCTGGCATTATGCGGACGATTCTAAACGTAAGATTCAAAAGGGAGGTTACTTTTCTGAATCTGGTACACAAGATGAAGTTGTTCAAAAGTTTATTAACACTTTCATTCACAATTACACTCTTGGTATTTGTAAAGTAGAAGATATGAAAGTACATCGTTTTGACCGAATCTTTACTATTGATGAATGGGAACAGAAATATAATCCAATCAAGAATCATATTGACGAAAATACCTCTTTTAATGGTTGTGCTTTTGAAACGTATGATGAAGAATTGGAATTTGTACAATCCCAAAATCCTCACAATATCTGGACTCTTGTAAATGCGGAAGATGAATCTTATATTGTTCCCGGATTTAGATGGATTAATAGAGATTTGTATTTCATCACCGAAGCACCATTTACAGAAGAAAGCTTGCATGAAGAATACTTGGTGATATAATTAATTATGCCTAACGATACCTTAAACTATCTTCAAGACAAATCAGAACATGATTTACTTGTCATCTTGGAAGGTTTCAAGATGTTATTAGCTGATGCAGAATTATTTGATATGCTGGCAGAAAAGTTAGATTTATCTGATAATGTAATGGTTGAATTAAGAGATGATGTAAATTCATTTCTTGAGGATGCGGTATAATATTTTCATAGCAAGTTGGCGGAGTGGTCTATCGCACTCGTCTTGAAAACGAGCAACGTCAAAAGCGTTCAAGGGTTCAAATCCCTTACTTGCTGTACCTTTTTAAAACACTATGACAAAATCAGAAGCAGAAGATATTAAAACAAAAATAGAGGAGCTGAATATAAGATTTGCTCCTATTCACTTAAGTTTTGATATGTATAGATATGATAAATATGATTCTTCAGAGGATAATTGGTTTATCACTATTGTTTATAACTACACTCCTGATGAATGGATGGAATTTGTCTCTTTAGGTTTTAATTACAATCAAATTTGCGATAAACTCTTTGGTTTTGGTTTTGGTTTAGAATCAGTAAAAATGTACCATGAAGAATATGGCAATTTAAAGTTTTCTCTTTCTGAATAGCCTATGGGGTAGTGTTCATTTCATAACAGAAAGAGATCGGCCTTCCTGAAATATGGAAGGCTTTTTTATATGTCTTGTTAATTAGGTTTTTATCCTAAAAACCTATATATTATCTATATAGACATAAAAGCTTTATTTAAATATTATAATAGTCTTAAATATTTTGGCTAAAAGGTTTTAAAAGTTTTTGATTTTCCTTGCACTCTGAAATGTAGATGGTAATATATTGATGTCAGAGATGACAATCAGTTTCAAAGGATTTCTAAATGGCTACAGAGCGAAAGTCTTTTCAGTTGACTTCAAAGTATATCACCACTAGTGCTAAGGCACAAGGTTTCACATTGGAACACGCATTGACAGAGTTTATTGATAACTCTTTTGGCAATGGAGCAACTAAAGTTGAGGTATCAATGACACCTCAGAAGCGGAATGGATTCACTTTCAGAATCACTGATAATGGAAATGGAATGTCTCCACAGGTTTTGGAAAAAGCAATCACACATATCGGTTATGATGACCAATATGCTAAGAATTCAGTGTCCGTTTATGGTGCGGGTATGAAGTTTGGTATGTTTGCTATCTGTGATGAAGGCAATGTTAATGTTGAAACAGTCCAAAATGGAATTAAAACGATTGCTAAGTTTTCCACAAATCGTGCTGATGCTGGATTTGTAGATGTGTCAAGTGGTACAAGAACAGGTAGTCCCAACGGAACTACAATCATTATCACAAATGTCCAAGTAAAGCAACTTGAATTAGAACATATCTATAAAAATATGTCTGTCCGGTATTTCCCTGCTCTTGAAGTAATTCCAGGTATTGAACTTCATTTACCCAATTACCGAGACATGGGAGTAACATCCTGTAAGGTAGAGTTTGAAGACCCCTTGTACAGACATTTATCCGATGACAATGCCACTTATGTCAACATAATACCTGAAGAGTTTATGATTGGAAATGATGTAATTCCTGTAACAAGATATAGTTTTGTTAATGACAGAATTGCTAGTCATGAAGATGGATTTATTGGTTGGGATTCTAAACTTGAATATGCCAAGCATTCCAAAGCTGGATTTACTATGACACGCTCAGGTGTATTCATCAAGATAGGTTTCCGTTATGCTACCATTGGTGATGCTGATTTCATTTTCAATAGCCCACAAATGAACTACAATAATCTGCGTATTGAAATAGATATACCTGTTCGTCATGCTGATAAATTCTTACAAATCAATAAATCCAAATCCCAACTACAAAAAACGGGGATGGATAAACTTCAAGACATTATCAAGGAAATGACAAGAGACCATCAGGCTCAAAGATGTCCCGGCTCTGCTCTTGACATTGAAGAATTGAAGCAACTTAGTGAACTAAATAATGTTCTAAATACAAAAGTCAAGAAAGCACATAAAGGCAATTTACTTGAATTAGTTGATGTAGCCAATGTGATTCCTGAAGAACCAGTACAACCTCGTAAAGAACATCAGGGTGGCACTAAACCTCAACCATCATTCAAGAAATCTGATGATTGGTTCGAACTCAGATTTGAAGACACTGATAAGTTATTGCCTCATTACCGGGCTACTCGGCAAAACAAAAAACTTATCATTCATTTGAATAACAACCATCCGTATATCTACAACTACTTCCGCAAATTAAAAGATATGGAAGCACAAACATCAGAAGGTATCAAACTATATTCAAATTACATTGGACTTTCCAAAACCCGTGTATTTGAGCAATTCCCGACTGAAGCAATGGAATCTGTAATTCAGAACGAAGGTGATGAATTGCGTAAGTTCTTTACAGAGGAAGACTAAATCTTTCAAGCCCCTTCCGAAAGGAGGGGCTTTTTTATATGTCTTTGGGATTAGGTTTTTAACTTAAAAACCTAGTAAAATTGACACATATAATATTCGTGATATAATTTTGTATTGGAGGATTGCAATGAAGCGAATTTACCTATTTTTTCTACATTTATTTAACACAGAACCCCACCATGAATTTGATGGATATGATGTTTGACAATCTGATTCTTTGTGGTATACTTAATGTGTTCAAGGTAATCTTCAGTTACTAAGAACAGAAATCCAGAATGTGGTGATTCTGGTAATGTGTGAGAAGAGTGATAATCTCCTTTGTGGTTCGTATGTTCATGTCCACTCTTCTCACATTTAAGTAGGGTGGTTAGCTCAATTGTAGAGCAAAGGAACATAAGCCTTTGATATAGGTGCGAATCCTATGCCACCTTTTATAAAATCAAGTCTGGGTTATGTCTTTCTCTGTGGCAATTAGCACAGATTAAAACACATTTTTTTACCTCTTCTACTAATCTATCCCATTTAGCGCAAGAGCATTTTCGTAAATCAATACCGAATGATTTTTCTTCTGGATTAAGGTGGTGAAATTCAAGAGCTGATATATTTCTTTTATATCCACAATCACAACATTCACCACCAGAAATTTTAATCAATTGTTTTTTTCTTTCTAAACCTCTTGCTTGTTGCGCTGTGTAATTTTGATGTTTAAAATTGATAGTTTTTTGTTTACACTTGACTGAACAAAATTTGGATTGATTTCCAACAAGAGGGATTTGACACACCTCACAATCTTTATTGTTTATTTTTGCTAATTCGTATTTTGCTACCCAATATCTAATTGAAGTAAGACTTTTTCCTGTCATTTTGGAAATCTGCCTTAAAGATTTATCATCATTCAACATATTTACTAATAATTCTTTTTCCATTTGTTTTCCTTTTCAAAAGATTATGAACATTGTCATAATCTTTTATACAAAAAAGTTAATTGATATTCCTTGCATTAAGTTCATATTGTGGTAATATATTGATATGGCAGTTTAGCTTAGCGTCCTAAAGCACTCGACTCATAATCGATATATCACTGGTTAAAATCCAGTAACTGCCACCATTGTTTGTGTTGGTATGTGTCTTCCATTAGCTCTCCCCAGAAATAAACCTCTGGGGATTTTTTTTATCTGATGTGTGTAATATATTGTATTATTTCAATGCGAAGGGTATACTAAATCATAAGTAAATAAGACAGAGGTGATTTATGTCTACCGAGTTATTAGATAAAAAACATCGTGGAAATCCTAATTGGGGGATTTCAAAACCATACAATGAAGTGAGAGAAATTATCAAACCTCTCAAATTCAAAACAATGAATGAATACCGAGATTATGTCACTAAAAATAATCTCAAAGGATTTCCATTAAATCCTTATGCCACTTATTCACGTAAAGGTGAATGGATATCAACTAGACATTTTCTTGGCAAAACTGATAAAGTCCAAATACACAAAGAAGATGAAGGCATTACAAATAAATTATCCTTCAAATCCATATCAGCCATCATAAGACAATTGATGGGAAGATAACATAAAAGCCCTTGATTCCCAAGGGCTTTTTTTTATGTTCAAAATATTAGGTATTTTGAAGAAATACCTATTGACAAGACAATATATAAAAACTAAAATAAAAATGGCAAATATGATGTATTTGACCTATAATCTCAATAAGAGGAAAAATATGAAAAAGATTAATCTTTCTCAATTTCGAAAGCGTGATAGTGAATCGTTTGAAGTGGTTAAGAAGGCTTTAGACAATTCATTTTTTCGAACTAATGTAACTAAGAATTCAACAATCAAACTCAACACATTGATTGATTACATTCCTGATTCAGATGCTAAGAAGAAATTTGTTCTATTCTCTGATGGATTTGATTTTGCTGTTATTGATGTTGTATGATATCAATAAGAAAGACATTATCAAGATTAGCTTACATATGCGATAAGATTCCAGAAGATCAATTATCTTTTGTATTGAAAGATTTAGATTTTACATTAGAAGATTATCAATATATGATTACACATTTACAATCATTTTGTAACACTAGTGATATGGATTTATTGTTTGTTTCTGAGCTGTCTAATACTAAAATGTATGCTGCTGATATCGCAATATATAAAGACAATATGTTAATTGCGTTGATTTAGTGTATAAGATCATAAAGTATTGAAGACTCCCTTTCAATACATACAGGCTAGAATTCCTCCATCTAGCCTGTTTTTTTATGTCTTTATGTTGTTAGGTTTTTGATTCAAAAACCTAATGTAGAGCATATATATATTTGCTAACAACATTATTCTAAGATATACTATTCTTGTTATGAAAATCGCTATTGAGGCTTTGTTTAATCTATCCACTATTGAAAGAGCAGTGATGTTTTTTGATAAGGATGATGTATTGTTTAATGACATTATTGATTTCATGGACAATCATAAATCTGAAGAATATGTGTCTTTAAGTGTTGATTATGGATATGTCAAGGTGTTTGCTGGTAGTTATGACAATGTAAGGAAATTTGCTAGACTGCCTGAAATACAATCAAATTCATACACTACAGAACTTAAGATACCTAAAAGAATATTACCTAATCTAGAAAATCCTAAGATATATGCCAACAGATATCATTTTTATTTTTATGGTGAAGTGGATGGTGAAATATATCAATCACATGATATAACTAGAGATATAATTAATCAATGGTTTATGGAGATGGCTAATGTATGACCATGTGTGGATTTATTTTTCTAAGACTGGATGGGGATACGAACTTAAGGGTATCGACATTATTTCAGGATTAGATGCATTTCTTTATGTAGAAGAAACATATCTAATTGAGTATAGTTATTCTGATGTGGCTGATGATATGAAGTTCTTTGTTTATCAATGGGACAGTTCGCAAAAGAAACGTAGAACAATTGAACCTAAACAAAGAGAAACTGTACTCCTTGATTTATATAAGAATGTAAACAAGCTTCCAGATTATGTTGTCGATTCTATCAAAACAGCATACATTGAAAAAGAATTAGAAAATGTTTAAATAAAAAAGGGAGGATAAAACCTCCCTTTTATTACATCACCTTTACCTTTTCCGCATTAATTGAAATTGGCCCACCTGTAAGTTTTTGATTTTTGATTCTTCTTACAACAACATATCTTTTGTCTCCAGAAGTGAAATCATCATAAACAATTCCATATTCCTCTTCACCTGTTCTATCTACCCATGAAACTTTAGATCCAACTAAAAATTCGAAGGTTTCTTGTTTTGCTAATAAAGATTCTAGTTGATTCTTTTGGTCTTCAGAAATCGAAGATAATTCTTTAACCTGTAACCATAAAGCTGAATGTTTTGTCTTGTATGATATTAATTCATCAGATAAACTTTCATTAGTTAAAGCAAGGTTTTTATTCTTTAACTTTAATGTCTCTAATGAATAATATAAGAATCCAACAATCATTAGTAAAATCGAAAATGTAATGCCGAATAAAATTTCCATCTCAACCCTCCTGTATAATCCAACAATGAAACAAATAATAGATGCTATTTGTTCTAATGGTAAATTCAAAGATAATATTATTATACGTCCTCATCTCACCGATAGACTTGGCTTAAGAATTCAATATCCTGAAGGAGCTGAATGTATCTTATGGACGAATGGTAAAAAATATTATGCTGTATGCGAATCTTTTGGAACCACTTTCACAATCAATATACCACGAAATTTAGGCGATGATGTGTGGGAATGTTTTATGAAGCAATTTGAGGGAAACTATACATACAAAGACATATAGTGATATAATGTTGGTATGAGTAATGGATTTGACGCTATATTAATGTTCCAAGAAGCTCGGACATTTTGTGACGAAAAGAAACATACTTTAGGAATGTTTCATATTGACGCTATCGGAAAGTATCATGCCACCTGTACCGAATGTGATGCTAAAATCTTTGTTATCGTAGAACCAAAAGAAAATGAAAAACATTATTCCGGTGATGCATTAATGAACCAATGCCAAAAGAGAGTGAAAATTCGCAAAAATAAGAATATTACCGCTTGATATAGTTGTATATTGTGGTATTATATCTATGGAGGTTGTTATGAAGACAACAAAGAATTCGGAAAGACTTAAGAATATCCTGGAAACAACAAGACACCAGATTGTAGCATTGAAGGATATCCAAATTGATATGTTTAGTGTTGATAAAAACACTGCTGAAAAAATCAATCAACAAATCCTAGCATTAGAAGAAGTTTATAAGCACCAAATCAAACTTGTAGAATCTTGTGCTAGTTTAGAACCGAAAAAGAAGACTTGGTTCCAAAAAGAAGACAGATTCCAAACTGTTATGGATTAAATAAAAACCCTCAGTGATGAGGGTTTTTTCTTAGATGATATGATATAATATGTCATCATCTTTGGGAGAAATTATATGAATCAGAAGAAATATGCGGTATTAATGCTACAGAAAGGTCTTACACAAAAATTTATTGCTGATGAAATGGGTTCTTATCAATCTCATGTTAATGCTTGGCTAAATGGAAAACGTTCTCCATCATATAATAAACTAGTGAAATTGGCTGATATATTACAAATGACAACAGATGAATTAGCACAAGAACTAGAAAAGATATCAAATCTCTAATCAATATCCCCAGAAATTATATATTCTGGGGATTAGGTTTTGTTCCACAAAACCTATCAATTGTCAAGCATAAAAAAATCCCCTCTGATTGTAAGTCAAAGGGGAGTAGGAGGTAAGTAATGTGCTATATTGTACTGGACATTTCCTCTGCTGTCAAGGTGTATTCTGGAAGATATTCTTTAACAAGTTTCCATTTATTCTTCTTAAGATTGTCATAAACCCACCAATTTGAACCAATGAATACATAAAGATAATCAATACAGGAGGAATATTGAACAGAGAGATATTCATCCATTGTTGTTACCACTGAATCTACATCAGTTTCGCCACGGTCTCTGTAATAAAATACTGTTACACCCTGTTCTGGTTTTTCAAAACTATGTTCACCTTCAGGATGTAATTGTGATGTAAGATAACTCATATCACCAAAGGAAACAAGCTCCTTAACTTTATCTCCTGTATTATAATGCTGTACCAGAACGCTTCCTACACCATCAGGATATCCATCAAAGTGACAATAAGAATGCTTGACTGTACCATCCTCAAGCATCAAACCAATTCTACATCGTGTTGCCATAATTAACCTGCTATCTCCCAATTTTCAGAAAGTATATCTTCTGCTGTAAACTTATAACAAGCCCAAAAACTCATTTCTTCACCAGTAGACCAAATGCATTTGAATCTCAGTTTTGATTCTTCCATCTTAACCAAGATAACAGTGGTAGAATTAGGATTCCATTTTTTGCTTCTTGTAATTGTTTGTCCATCACGAAGCATCGATAAGACCTGTTCAAGTTTCATGTTTAGAGTATATCATAATATACTAGACAAGCAAATAAATAAATATATTTGACAACACTGTATTAGATGGTATACTTAATCCATGGACAAGATTGAATTCAAATCAAAGTTTGGATGGCTCACTGCACGATTTGGCAGATTCTCTAATGGTCATCTATGTATCAAGCTTTTTCAAGATGGATTTCCCTTTGCTACAGTGGGAATAAACATCGAAAATACACAACTTGATTCAAGAGAGTTTCATTTTGATAATAATAATGTTTGGTCAATCTATAAAGATATGATTGATTGTGGGCATTTTGAAGATACAGGCAGAGAAGATAAATCAGGTTATTGCTCTTATCCTGTTTTGCGTGTGAAAGAACACGTACCAATCTCATGATAAAATAAAAAGCAGATATTATATGTATCTGCTTTTTAGGTTTGGCTTCGCCAAACCTAAGTTCAAGGATATATAAAATCCCTGAACTTAAGATTAGTTAATCTTTACTTGGTACATCATCTGGCATTCCATCCGCCAGCCAGTGTACAAGATTGTCTACAATTTCTTCTTCAGTTCCGTCAATACAATCCCAACCAAATGGATAAGGAAGCTCGATGCTTTTTGGTTCATCATTCATGTTGTCGTCGAATGGGTCAGTGGTGTTTTCCATGGCTTAATTATATCATCCTATACAATGGAATCAAGGGAGAGAACTGTACTATTCTCTCCCTCCTGTGGTTTACTCTTCGGTGGCGGTGAAAGCGGTGATGCTGTACTTAAGGGTGGAGTTTTCAATGGATGCTAGTTCCACATTCAACTTTGCCATTACAACATCATCGGAAGCAATCTCAACAGCCTTGGTTTCTTCCACCAAAAGAACAGCAAGAGAGGCATTACGTTGGGCTTCGTTGGAACCAGTAGCCTTACCTTCAACGATTGCCATATTGCGCTTCTCGGTCAATACACGCTCTACTTTGGCAAGGTTAAGGTTTGCGATGGTCAGGGACTTCTTGGCTTCCATCAGGCGGGAAGCGGAAGAGGTCAGGTCAACTACGAGGGTGGTTAGTTCTTTGTTCATGACATAAGTATACCATCATATACACTGTTTGCAAGCCAATATGCCAAAACAAAATAAATATATTTTTTCTTGCTATTCAAATATTATATGATATAATAGTGTAAGTGGGATAGTTGATTAGTGGCATAAGGAATTTTATATATCCTATCACTTAGGTTTGGCTCTGCCAAACCTAATATATACAAATCAATAAAATATTTTATTTGACAGATTACTTAAACTATGATAGGGAGCCAAAGCTCCCTATCAATTATGCCAGAACTTTTATTGGTTCCGCACATTCTTTCTTGATAATGTTTGTGGCTTTTCCATATCCATGCTCCACAACCAATCTCATCCAATACCCTACACCTGTTTCGTTTGTCAAAGTGTAGAGATATAAATCGTTTCTGCCTTTCCACTTGATTACCAAACTCTTGCTACTTGGGATAGCAAACTTTTCTACAGATGTTGATTCTTCTGAAACATCAATCAGTTTGTATTCGTTGTTCATGGCTTAATTATATCATCCTATACAACCTATGCAAATAATATTTAATGTTTGACATACTAGTATAATCTGGTATACTATTGGTGTAAGGAGCGGAGACAATGACTGTACACTTTAAATCACTCACTGAAATCTTGGAAGCCGTGGGGATTGACATGGAAATGAACGAAGCGGTAGTAGACTTTGGTGATTGGACATTCGGTGACACTGATATTGTATTAGTGAAATCAGCAAGAGTGAAGAAAATCTTGATTGATTTTGTTGAAGCGGGAATGTTGGAAGAATACAGCGACGAAAATACTATGTTCTTGGATGAGGACGAAATGAAACATATGATTAAGGATGTATTCGATAGCATTCCAAAAGAATATTATGTAGACATTTCTGGCTAGTGAATATAGGGGGAGAATATTCTCCCCTAATCTTTATAATAGTGGTATGATATGTGTAGAAGAAGCCCCCGATTTAATATTAGCTGATGTTTATGTCGAGGTGTTTATATATGTAAACCCTATTACTGGAAAACACATATCACTTAATAAATTTCCATCCACTCTTGCTGTATTTATATCTGAACACGAAGCAAGAGAATATGAAAAAATATCTAATTGCTTAAAGAAAAGTATCGGATATTATGTATGTTGGGAAGAAATGTTAGCAATAGCACAAAAAGAATGTGGTGGAAGATATGAACTATGTAGACCTATCGCTTAGATGTTTGTTAGCATTTATGTTACTCTGGATATGTGTGTTCGCTACTCTCATAATAAAAAACATAAACGACCTAAAGAAATAGAGAAGAGGCAGGGGGTATGCACAATATTTAGGTACCATATGGATCCGCACCCCCTATCTTAAAAAACGCCATACCCTAAAAAATCGGCTACATAATTCTAGAACATATAGGGGGGCTATTAAGTTTTATCTATATGGCAAAATATTAGGTA
>JACCEC011064638.1_pt1 | contig 37265 bp, 32 predicted proteins | sample 7450121 | NCBI WGS metagenome assembly JACCEC01 (sample SAMN15323455, study PRJNA562643) | freshwater metagenome | isolation source: river surface water | place: USA:Blue River Watershed | collected 2017-08-18 | reverse complement strand
TTATCATAAGCTTTAAATGATTGTTGGATAATATCGCCTTACATATCATGCAGCGCAGTTTTTTTATTGGCAGTTTGTCAAGAAGTAGACCAATGAATACCACCAAGAACTAGGATTGGCACCATTAAATGAAAATCTTCTTGATTACCTCAATAAGCAAAAAACGCTCGATTTGTATTGCATCAGCCCTTCGTTGATTCCTTTACCTTCCGATTGGTAACCTGACCATAAAATCACGGAATTTTTGACCACCTCCTCATAGAACTTACACAATGCCATTGCTCCCAAAACCTATTTATATAGGTTTTGGGAGCAATGGCATTGGTAACAAAGCAAAATTTATCCACGTTACTAACAGCTCTACTTGAAGAGACCAGCGAGTGTATTTTATTTTGTATGGGTTGTTCGCAGTTAGAAGATTTACCTCAATATTCTAACCTTTTATGGCAAAATAAGTTATTTATAAGACGGTTTTGCAATGTTTTGAAAAACGCTGTTGACGAAATTGAGCGATATCTCACTAATTAATGAGTGCCGTTTGACTTCATTTTGAGATTAAAATATTGATAAAAGCTTGTTAAAAACCCCTTAAAATACACGAGATACCATTCAAAAAAAGTACATTTTTTTGGTTGTTTTTTGTTTAAAACATTGTAAATCAGGGTAATATTCATGAGTTAGGAAAAATATTTGAATATAACTTGATTTATTTTATCTTCGTTGTAATACATTCGCTATTTATTGTATATTTGTCTCGATAATGTCTCTTTTTATCTAAACAAATAGGGTTTTGCGACGTATAGGAACTCTTGTTGATTGGTAAAAAGTCTGTATCACTCTAACAAAGGAAAGTATTTTGACCTGCACTTTCCTTGCCAGCCTAACTTTGAGAAAAACGAGTATCTATTTATCTATCTATCTTACTTAGCATGATTCTGGACAAGATTTTAGAAAAACCAATGAATGAGTATCCTGTCATGGATACGAGAGAGGGTATTGTCCTGTTTTACCCTAACATTCCTGCAAAAGCGGCAACCAGCGTAACTGATGTATTGAACTCGCGTTGGATTGGCCAAGGTCCTAAAGTGGACGACTTTGAGCGTCGCTTTGAGACTAAATTGACGTACCCAAACAAATGTTTAGCGGTAGGTTCGGGGACGGATGCGCTTCACCTTGCCTATTTGTTGGCCGACTTGCAGCCAGGTGATGAAGTCATTGCACCCGTTTTTACGTGTACAGCGACCAATATTCCGTTCCTTTACATGGGTGTGAATATCGTTTTTGCCGACGTAGATGAAAATCTAAATATTGATGTAAACCACGTAGAGCAACTCATTACGCCCAAAACTAAAGCCATCGTGTGTGTGCATTACGGCGGCCTTCCGTGTGAGATGGATGAACTTTGGGCCCTTGGGAAAAAGCATAATCTGTTTATCATTGAGGACGCTGCCCATGCCGTTGGGGCTAAGTACAAAGGACAGTACATTGGAAGTCAAAGCGATTTTACGATGTTCTCGTTTCAGGCTATCAAGCATATTACCACGGGCGATGGTGGAATGTTGGTCGTGAAAGACCCAACTTTGGTTGAAAAAGCCAAGCGTCTGCGTTGGTTTGGAATCGACCGTACTAGCAAGCAAAAAGGGATTTGGGAAAATGACATCGTGGAGGTCGGTTACAAATACCAAATGACTGACATCGCAGCGAGTTTGGGTTTGGCAGGATTGGAAGAGTTTGACGAACATTTGGCACACCGTCAGCGATTGTACCGCTTGTATTGTGAGTTATTAAAAGATATTCCAGGGATTCGGGTGATTGGAAGTGAATATACCGATAGGGAACATGCCGCATGGCTACTCACTGCCGAAGTAGACGAACGTGAAAATTTAATGCGTCATCTCCGCAAGCACGGTATCGAGTCGGGCCAAGTACACTATCGTAATGATAAATATACTATTTTTGGTGGACGTACACCTGGCCAATTCCCTAAAATGGACGCTATCGAAGAGCGCTATCTTGTGCTACCATTACATGCCCGCGTCACTGAAGATGATGTTAGATACATTGCATACGTGCTTCAAAAAGGCTGGTAAACCGCGCTAAAAGAGGCTTTTTGCTTGGGTTGCATTCAGCCAAAAAGTCTCTTTTGCTCATTTTTATGTTTATTTATGGAGTTTACTCATACGAAAGTTGCCCTTTCTTATACCCCTATTTTTTCGATTTTAATCCCTTCTTGGAACAACCTCGACTACTTAAAATGCCTTGTCGGTAGTATTCGGAAAAATAGCCGTTTCAAACATCAAATTATCGTACATGTCAACGAAGGAAATGACGGTAGCGAAGATTGGGTGAAGGCACAAGGCGATATTAGCTATACCAAAAGTAGTCAAAACTCAGGGGTTTGTTACGGCTTCAATGCGGCTTCTCACTTGGCTACCGCCGATTACTTGGTATTTATCGACGACGATATGTACGTTTGTCCCGATTGGGATTTTTATTTGTTTGAAGAAATAAAGCACCAAAAAGACGACAAGTGGTGTATCAGCGGAACGATGATTGAGGGGTTTGATAACGGTAATGCCTGTGTGATAACCAATAAAAACTACGGCAAACATCCGTCCGAATTTGACGAAGCTAAATTTTTGTCGGAATACGCCACATTCCCTAAAGATGACTGGAATGGGAGTCAGTGGTATCCGATGGTGCTGCCAACGTTTGTGTATAGAGCCGTGGGGGGGCTGAGCATTGAGTTTTTCCCTGGTATGTACAGCGACCCTGATTTCATGATAAAGCTTTGGCATTATGGGGTACGATACTACAAAGGAATTGGAAAAAGCCGCGTCTATCATTTTGCGAGCCGTAGCACTGCCCGAGTAAAACGCAATGACGGGCGCACGCAATTTATTTTGAAATGGGGGTTGAGTAGTAATACATTCTTCAAAAATTACTTAAAAATTGGGTCAATGTTTTTAGGAAAACTTCCTGAACCCGAAGAAAACAGTACTTTGCGCCTCAAAAAGCAAATTGACCGCTGGAAGGTGAAACTCAAAAGCCGCCCCGTGGATATATCCTAACACGTTATGTCAACTCTAAAAGAGGAAATCAAGCAGGTGCCGCATTCGAAGGGCAATGCGCTGGAGTTTATCCACCGTTATCTGGCACAAAACGACGTTCAACAAAAGACCGTAATTGATGTTTCGGCAGGGTCGGGCTATGTTGCTAATCTGTGGCATAAAGCAGGTGCTGACGTCAGAGCCTTTGATATGCACCCTGATATTCTCAAAAGCGAGACGCTGACATGCTCCCCTATTGATTTGACAAAGCCTCTGCCTATTGAGTCGAATGTAGCGGATTATGTACTCTTGATGGAAACAATTGAGCACATTCCGAACCAGACGTTTTTGCTCGAAGAACTTGCGCGCATTTTGAAACCCAATGGCTTATTAATCATTACAAAACCCAACAATAGCAGCATGAGTGGCCGTATGGCTAATGTTTGGGTAGAAGCTGAGCGGAGTGATATGTTTTTGTCCAACGAAGCGGAGGTTATTGGTTACGACGACAATCACCGCTACAATGGTCGTGTTTATCTTTGTAATGTTCAGCGTTTGCGGACAATGGCGAGTTTGGCAGGGCTTCGTTACCGAGCTGTGTATCCTAATCAGTTGAGTACGAGCTCGTTGGTTTGGTTTGTGTTTTTTGGCGCTTACCTTCATTTACGCTCGTTCTTGACTTTTTCTAAAATGGTAAAAAAAGCACACAGCACTCAGGAAAAAGAAATTTTACGAGAGCAGCACCAGCTCAATACACATCCAACGGTACTGCTACACAAGCACTTGTGTATTGTTTTTAGTAAATAAGTGCTTGTGTAGTTTTCTTTATCTGGCCGATTGGCTAGTATCTTCTTTGGCCAAAACCGAAGCAGCTTCGGCATCGTCGTACTGCCGAATGAGCTGTTTTAGGTCGGCTGTAAGTTGTTTTTGAACCTTCTGATAGGCAGGTTTGCCGTACAAATTATTCATTTCTTGTGGGTCTTTTTGAAGGTCGTACAACTCCCAAAACTCACCGTCTTTGTAAAAGCGAATCAACTTGTAGCGGTCTGTACGAATGCCAAAATGCGTCTGGACACTGTGTTCGGCGGGGTATTCGTAATAGTGGTAATAGGTCGATTTACGCGTTTTTTTGCTGAAAAAGGATTGCCCTTGCATATCAGCAGGAACACTCAGCCCTGCTTCTTGTAAGATGGTGGGGGCAAAGTCGGTATTGTTATGAATGGCACGGTCGATAGTGCCTGCTTTGATGCGTTTTGGGTAGCGAATGAGCATTGGCATATGATGCGATTCTTCGTACATAAATCGTTTATCGAACCAGCCGTGTTCGCCCAAATAAAACCCTTGGTCGGACGAATACACCACCAACGTGTTTTCGGTTAAGCCTTTTTTGTCCAAATAATCAAGTACTTTGCCTACGTTACGGTCGAGCGAAAGGAGGGTTCCCAAGTAATCTTGCATGTACCGTTGGTATTTCCACTCATCCAGTGCCCGTCCTGACAAGTTTTGTTTTTTAAAATCGGCGGTCACTTGATCGTAGTAAGCGAGCCATGCCTTGCGTTGGGCGGGGTTCATGCGTTTCACAAAGGGGTCGTTGCCTGCGTCTACTTTGAGGTCCTCTTTCAAGCGCATGGTTTTGGTCACAGTCATGTCTTGGCGTTTGGCGGCAATCCGACCTTCATACGAATCGTAAAAACTTTTAGGAAGAGAGAACTTTACGCGGTCAAAAGCCCGTAAATCGGTGGTATCGGGCTGCCAATTTCGGTGCGGACATTTGTGGCCAATCACCAAACAAAACGGTTTCGAAGGGTCACGGTCTTGGTCGAGCCAACGGAGCGCTTTTTCGGTAATGACATCGGTAGCGTATCCTTCTTGACGAACCGTTTTACTACCCATTTCGATAAAATCAGGATTATAATAAGCGCCTTGCCCAGGTAATACCGACCAATAATCGAAGTATTGGGGAGTAGCTTCTAAATGCCATTTGCCAATCCAACCCGTTTGATAGCCAGCGGCTTGTAGGTATTTGGGATACATCGGTTGGCTTGCGTCAAACTTCGTGAGGTTGTCGCGGTGGCCGTTTTTATGGCTGTATTTTCCCGTCAACAGCGTAGCACGACTGGGAGCGCAGAGGGAGTTGGTGCAAAACATATTTTGGTACAATGCACCCTCTTTGGCCAAGCGGTCGATATTGGGGGTTTTGATATAGGGACTACCATAGGCGCTGATGGCCTGCAAGGCGTGGTCGTCCGAAAATAAAATCAGGATGTTGGGACGCTTGTCTTTGGGTTTAAACGACAACATTCCCATTCCGAATGTCAGTCCAAGAGCAATGGTCGTGAGGAAAGTTTTTTTCATTGTGTTTAGTTTATTCCCAAAGTAGTTTATGAGTAATGTTTACCTAATTCTTACTTATGTATTGCATTCGGTCTGACGGTAGTCAGACCGTTGTATGGTTTGCTACGTTTTCTATCAGTGTCGTTTGACCTAGTCGTTTTTACAAACTATTTATGAAAAAGCTATTTTTTGTAAGTATTGCTCTTTCGTTACTTGTTTTATGCGCGTTTCAAGCACCGCGCAAGGCGCCCAATATTGTCTTTATGTTGGCTGATGATCTCGGTTGGGCTGATTTGGGATGTTACGGGAATACGTTTCACGAAACCCCTCATCTCAATCAGTTGGCCGCCGATGGAGCGCAGTTTAAAAGGGCCTATGCCGCTTGTGCAGTTTGCTCGCCTACGAGAGCATCCATCATGACAGGAAAATACCCAGCCCGTCTCCAAATCACCGACTGGATTCCTGGGGTGGTGTATCCTTATGCTAAGTTTCAGACGGCCAAAATGCGGTACGAATTGCCGAAAGAAGAAGAAATTTTACCCGAAATACTACATAAAAATGGGTACGCAACCTATCACGTTGGCAAATGGCATTTGGGAGAAACCGACGAATTTTGGCCTCACAATCGGGGTTTCGATGTTAATATCGGAGGGCATTCGAAAGGACAACCTGGGTCTTATTTTTATCCCTACAAAAATGTAACGCCTACGGCCGATTATTCCGTGAAATTCCTGCCTGAAGGCGGAAAAGAAGGCGATTACCTTACTGATTTTTTGACTGACCATGCCCTGAAGTTGATTGAAAAACATGCCAATAGTACACAGCCGTTTTTCCTCAATATGAGCTACTACCAAGTACATACCCCTCTGCAAGGTAAACCCGCTTACGTAAAGAAATACGAAGAAAAGAAAAAGACGTTGGGACTCAGTAAGCCAAATCCCATATATGCCGCTATGATTCAGAGCTTGGACGAAAGTGTAGGCCGAATCTTAAACAAACTGGACGAATTGGGAATGCGGGAAAATACGATTGTGGTATTTACGTCAGATAACGGTGGTTTGGTAGAAGTAGATGGAAATGCGCCTTTGCGCGAAGGCAAGGGTTTTTATTATGAGGGGGGAATTCGAGTGCCGTTGCTGGTGCGTTACCCTGCAGTGGCTATGCCGCATTCTACGCCGCAAGACGTTGTAGCTAGTATTGATTATGTGCCTACGCTTCTCGAATTGGTGCAATTGGCCAAGAAAAAAGACGTGGACGGGCAAAGTTTTGTTTCGACCTTAAAAGGAAAGCCTTCCAAGGAAGCACGCATGTTGTACTGGCATTATCCCCATTATCATACGCCGCAGCGACCGCCTACGGGTGCAGTGATGGCGGGAGATTATAAGCTGATTGAATTTTTGGGCGAAAATCGCTGGGAGTTGTACAACATTCGTGACGACGTATCAGAGCAACACAACCTTGTGAATGAAAAGCCGCAATTAGCGGAGCAGTTACGCAAGAAACTTCGGCGTTGGCAGTCGGAGACGGGGGCAAAATTTCCATCGATTAACCCTAATTACGACGCCGAGAAACCCTTCCGAAATTCCATTACAGCTTGGAAAGGCGAAAATCGGTTGTAGGGTGTTTTGGGTTATTGATTGTGTGTGTTTTTGACTACTTCTAACCGAAAATCGAGGTTTCTCAAAACCTCGTTAGGAATCTTCAAGGGCTTTATTTTTTTTCTAATATAAAAAATTGGGCTTTGCTTGGTAAATTGGGGCGTTGAAGTCTCTTTTAGAATAAACGCTGTCCCATGTCCAAACGCTTTTTATGGCTACTTTTGCTCTTTTGGGGTAAACTACATTGCACTATTTCGGCGCAAGTATCGGTAAATCACGACCTTGTTTTTGATAAACTCCCGACGCGCTGGGACGAAGCACTGCCGTTGGGGAATGGCTTTGTGGGAGCGCTGATTTGGCAAAAAGACGATAAGCTACGCTTTTCGCTTGACCATGCGGAACTCTGGGATTTGCGCCCAATGGAAGGCATGAAAAAGCCTGAATTTACCTACAAGTGGGTTCAAGAACAAATCAAGAAAAACAATTATAAAGCGGTTCAAGAATATGGTGACGTACCCTACGAAAAGGAGCCTGCTCCTAGCAAAATTCCTGGGGCTGCCCTCGAAATAGCCGCTAAAGATTGGGGAGCTGTGACCAGTGCGCGTCTGGACATTCAACGGGCGGTGGCAGAGGTAAAATGGGCCAATGGAGCGCGACTTACTTCTTTTGTTCATGCCAATTTGCCATTTGGATATTTTCGACTGGAAGGTGTCAAAGAGTTTGATATTCAGCTATTAGCGCCTAAATATGAAGGTGAAGTGGACGCAACAGCAGGCGGCTCGGTAGCGGGTGATGATTTGGTGCGGTTAGGGTATAAACAAGGGAAAGTAAAGAAAAACTCAAAGTCGGCTACGTACCGCCAAAAAGGTTGGGGTGATTTTGAATACGAAGTAAGCGTGCGATGGAAAGAAGTAGCTGACAAAACGTGGGAAGGCGTGTGGAGTATTTCAGCACACTACCCCAACAAGCTTAAAACACCTGCTAATGAGCTGACGGCCACGGCGATGCCGTACGAAAAGGCGATGCTGCCACACCTGAGTTGGTGGAAGAATTTTTGGGGAAAATCAAGCCTCAAATTGCCCGACCCATTGCTCGAAAAACAATACTACCTCGAACAATACAAATTTGGAAGTACAGCCCGCAAAGGCGCTCCTCCCATTTCGCTTCAAGCCGTTTGGACGGCTGATAACGGCCGCCTTCCGCCGTGGAAGGGAGATTTTCACCATGACCTCAATACACAACTAAGTTATTGGCCGAGCTACGCCTCCAACCACCTCGACGAAGCAATGGGTTACCTCGACCACCTCGACGGTAACCGCGCGGCCTATCGTGAATACACCAAATGGTTTTATCAAACCGACGGAATCAATGTCCCAGGCGTGACCACACTTACGGGTGTGCCTATGGGAGGGTGGATTCAGTACTCTTTTTCTCCAACCGTATCGGCTTGGTTGTCGCAGCACTTTTACCTTCAGTGGCGCTATAGCATGGATCAACGCTTTTTGCAAGAGCGGGCATATCCGTGGTTTAAAGACGTAGCGACTTTTCTGGAAAAAAATACATTTCTTAACGACGATTGGAAGCGTCAACTGCCGATAGGCTCCAGCCCTGAAATCAATGATAACCGAGTGACGGCCTGGTTTTCGGAAAACACCAACTACGATTTGTCGTTGATGCGTTTTGCGTTTGGCAAAGCCGAAGAACTGGCTACCGAACTGAATTTGACGCAAGACGTAGCTCGTTGGAAAAAACTGAACAAACAAATGGCCGATTATGCCTTGTCGGATAGTTTGGAATTGAAGGTTTCTACGTCACTGGCGTATTCGCAATCGCACCGCCATTTCTCGCACCTAATGGCGATTCATCCTTTGGGCGATATCCAGTGGGAAAAGGGCGAACGCGACCAAAAAATCATCCAAAAAAGTATAGCCTTGCTCGATTCCATTGGCCCCGATTGGTGGTGTGGATACTCCTATGCGTGGCTGGGTAGCTTAAAAGCCCGTGCCAAAGATGGCGTAGGTGCAGCCAAAACCCTCCGCACGTTTGCATCGGCTTTTTGTTTGCCTAATTCCTTTCACTCCAATGGTGACCAAACCAAATCGGGCTTGTCTAAATTTACCTATCGTCCGTTTACCTTAGAAGGAAATTTTGCCTTTGCAGCGGGGGTTCAAGAAATGCTTCTACAGAGTTATTCAGGCACCATCAACGTTTTTCCTGCCGTTCCTGCCGAATGGACGGAAGCGTCGTTTCGCGACCTTCGTGCGGAGGGGGCGTTTTTAGTAAGTGCCATTCGGACGGGCGGAAGTGTGGATGAAATTCAGCTTTATTCAGAAAAAGGCGGCGTGGCTCGTCTGAAACTTCCCTTCAAAACGTATCTTGTAAAAGTACAACAAGGAATGATTGTGAAGCCCATTGATGAAACCGAAATTGAAATAGTAGCACAAAAAGGGGGAATGATAGTATTGAAAAATGGCTACGAATAAGGCTGCATGAAAATATGACGATTTGTCCGTAACTTTGCCAGCTTTAAAACAAGCGCTTATTGAATATGTATTCCCCCAAACCACTTATATTAGTCAGTAATGACGATGGTATTACCTCATTAGGAATCAGGACGTTAGTAGAAATAATGCAGGAGTTAGGAGAAGTGGTGGTTGTAGCCCCCGATAGCCCTCAGTCGGGTATGGGACATGCCATTACCATCGGTGAGCCTCTTCGGCTACACTCTACTCCTATTTTTGAAGGAATAAAAGCCTACGAATGCAGTGGTACCCCTGCCGATTGTGTCAAATTGGGTAAGCATTATGTCCTCAAAGACCGTATGCCCGACTTGGTAGTAAGCGGTATCAATCACGGTTCAAATACGTCGATAAGTGTCTTGTATTCAGGGACAATGTCGGCGGCGATTGAAGGAGCGATTGAAGGAATTCCGTCGATTGGTTTTTCCCTCTGTGACTTTTCCTCTGACGCCAACTTTTCGCATGTCAGGCCGTATGTGCAACAAATTGCCAGCAATGTACTTGCCAACGGACTACCCAAAGGGGTAGCGCTCAATGTTAATTTTCCGAAAAAATCGGAGCAAACCTTGAAGGGAGTGCGCATTTGCCGCCAAACCAATGGCAAATGGCAAGAAGAATTTGACAAAAGAAAAGACCCACATGGCCGTAGCTATTTTTGGCTATCAGGCAATTTCGTAAATTTCGACGCAGGTCAGGAAGACACCTGCGAGTGGGCGTTAGAAAACAACTACGTATCGGTAGTTCCATGCCAATATGATTTAACAGCCTACGAAACCATGAAGCTAATGCAGCAATGGAAATTCTAGTCTAACCTATAAAGATACACAACACTAAAAACCCCTGATAGCATGGCACTTTTGGGAAACTTGTTAAAAGGAGGAATCAAGCTCTCAACTCGTATTCAGAAAGAAAATCTTGATTTTGCCAATGTTCAGCGTAAAACCCTAAGTAAGCTTCTTGCAAAGGCCCGTTACACGCAGTTTGGTGAAAAATACTACTTTGAAGACATTCTCAATGCAGTCGTTTTTGACGAAAGTAAGACATATTATGAGAAATATAAACAGCTTGTTCCTGTTCACAACTACGAGAAAATTTATCGTGAGTGGTGGAACAAAGCGCGCGAAGGCGAGAAAAACGTTTGTTGGCCTGGGCGGGTCAAGTATTTTGCGTTGAGTTCAGGGACTTCTGAGGCCGCTTCAAAATACATCCCCGTGACGAAAGCCATGACCAAGTCGTTTCGTAATACGAGCTTGCGCCAAATATTTTCGTTGGGGCGCTACGAAGAAATTCCGAGCGATTTGTACGAAAAAAGCTTTTTTCTCGTTGGAGGAAGCATTGACCTGACCGCCATCGACGAAGGTCGTTTTGAGGGAGATGTAAGCGGTATCAACGCCAAAAATATTCCTTTTTGGTTTGAACGCTACTATAAGCCAGGGCGCGAAATAGCCCGCGAACGCGATTGGTCGCGCAAGCTCGAAAAAATTGTGGAAGAAGCCCCGAGCTGGGACATTGGTTTTATGGCAGGCGTGCCTGCGTGGCTGCAAATCATCATGGAAAAAATCATTGAGCGCTACAACCTTGATACCATCCACGACATTTGGCCCAACCTCACCGTTTTTGGCCATGGAGGGGTTTCGTTTGAGCCTTATCGTGCAGGTTTTGAGAAACTTTTGGCGCGTCCCTTGATTTATATCGACACCTACTTGGCTTCGGAAGGGTTTATCGCTTTCCAAAACCGCCCGCACGCCGATGGAATGCGCTTGGTGCTTGATAATGGTATATTTTACGAATTTGTACCTTTCAACGATAAAAACTTTAACGAGGACGGAGAGCTAATTTGCAACCCCGAAACGCTGATGATTGACGAAGTAGAAGAGGGCGTGGACTACGCACTTTTGCTGTCAACTTGCTCGGGGGCGTGGCGTTATTTGATTGGCGATACGGTCAAGTTTGTCAACAAAGAACGCGCCGAAATCGCAGTAACGGGTCGTACCAAGCACTATTTGAGCCTTTGTGGTGAACACCTTTCGGTGGAAAACATGAACAAGGCCATTGAACTGACGGCCGAAGAACTCGACATTACCATCAAAGAATTTACCGTAGCGGGCATTCGCTCTGATTCGCTTTTTGCGCACCATTGGTATATCGGTACCGACGACCATGTGGCTCCTGAAGTGTTGCGAGAAAAAATAGACGGACACCTCAAAGTTTTGAATGATGACTACGTAGTAGAGCGTCGTCATGCGTTAAAAGATGTGTTGGTGACGGTACTTCCTTCTAGCACGTTTTACGGTTGGCTCGAAGCCAAAGGGAAAATGGGAGGACAAAACAAAGTCCCACGCGTATTGAAGAAAAGCTTACTGACCGATTGGGAAAACTACCTCCAACAGCAAGGTCTAACTGTGTAAAAGTTAGTGCAGAGGATTGCTCACAACCCGACTTTTGTTAGAGGGAGTTTCAAATAAAAAAGTAACCAAAACACACCGTTTGGACATGATACCTACTCTTAGCATTATCCAAGCCGCCCACGAGCGCATTCGTCCGCACGTACACCGCACGCCCGTGCTTACGTGCCAAACGATTAATCGAATAAGTGGGGCAGAGATTTATTTTAAATGCGAAAATTTTCAAAAAATTGGCGCATTTAAAGCTCGTGGAGGAGTAAATGCAGTGTTATCGTTAAGTTCTACGGAGTTAAAAAATGGCGTGACAACGCATTCGTCGGGCAACCACGCCCAGGCGATTGCGTATGCCGCAGGGTTGGTAGGGGCTAAGGCGTACATTGTGATGCCTCGCACGGCTCCCCAAGTCAAAAAAGATGCCGTACGTGGCTACGGCGCTGAAGTAATCGAATGTGAACCCACGCTCGAAGCCCGCGAAAGCACCGTGGATGAGGTGATTGCCAAGTATGGTGCCACGATGATTCACCCCTTCAACGACTACCGCGTTATTGCAGGACAAGCCACCGCTACCAAAGAACTTATCGAAGATTACGGTACGTTTGATACTATCATGGCGCCCGTGGGTGGTGGTGGATTGCTCAGCGGCACGGCCTTGTCAACGCATTACCTTTGCCCCACGGCGGAAGTAATCGCGGGTGAGCCAGAAGGTGCAGGCGACGCCATATTGTCTTTTAAATCAGGGCGGATTGAAAAAGCACCTTATATTAATACCATCGCTGATGGTCTTTTGACAAATTTGGGGGATAAAACCCTCGAAATTATTCGTTTGCACGTCAAAGACATTCTTCTTACTTCCGATCCCGAAATTATCGCCGCCATGCGTTTGATTTGGGAACGGATGAAAATTGTGATTGAACCTTCCTGTGCCGTACCTTTTGCGGCCTTACTCCGTAAAAAAGAGCGTTTTGCGGGCAAAAAAGTAGGCATTATTCTTACGGGCGGTAACGTCGATTTGGGGAAATTGCCGTTTTGAGAATTGAGAGGGAAACGATATTTTTGTGCTAAAAATGGTGAAGTGTAACGCCATTCGTCACTCAAAAAATGTCTCTCACTACACTTGGACTCGAATTACCCACTGACCCGCGTTGGGTAAATATCGCCGAAATGCAATTGGAAGAAATCCTCGTCGACCACGCTTATTGTGAGCAAAAAGCCGCTTCGGCTTGTATTTCTATGATTGTGCATTTTCCCGAAAAAGAAAAATTGGTAGAAGTAATGACGCCCGTTGTTGCCGAAGAATGGGCGCATTTCAGAATGGTGCTCAAAGAACTCCATAAACGCGGCTATAAACTTGGGCGGGCTCGTAAAGATGAGTACGTCAACCGTTTGCAGGAAGTAGTGAAGAAAAAAGGTGATCGCGACGAGGTATTTCTCGACCGTCTGTTGCTCTGTGCGCTCATCGAAGCCCGTAGTTGTGAGCGCTTTAAACTCCTTTCGCAGCATATCTCCGACGAAAGTCTGCGCGGTTTTTACCACGATTTAATGGTTTCGGAAGCGGGGCACTATCGCAATTTTATTGAATTGGCCGAAGAATACCTGCCCGTCGAACAAGTGCGTACGCGTTGGAAGGAACTGTTGGCTGAAGAAGCCAAAATCATGCAAACCCTCGAAGTGCGCGGCGACCGTATGCACTAATGCTCAGAAATAACCCCAAAAATCAGCGATGAAACGGTTATTATGTTTGTTTTTTTTTAGCTCAAGTCGCCCGAATCAGACTGGTTGGGCGAGGCGGTCAAATACCTCGAAAATCAGAAATAGGGAACACGTTATTCGCGGATTTCTTTGCCTTTAACGGTCATTTCCCAGTCTCCAAAACTGCCATATAAAATGAATGAACCGAATCTAAATTTGTCCACGAGTTCGGTGCCTTCTGATACGCTTTCGTAAAAATCTTTATCGACAGGAATTTCAAACTCAATGGCGTTTATGGCGTTCCGAATGTGCTTTTTTACGCTCAATGAAAAGCTAGCCTGTTTCAACTTTAGCTTGAGGATGTACTTGGGCTTTTTGGCGGCATTGAGTAAGTCAAGTTGAGCCTTCAAGTCGGTGTTTTCTTTGCGAAGGCGTTCTAACTCCTCAGAGTTTCCGCAAGAGGTTAAAAGACCTACGCATACAAGAGCAAGTAAGAGAGATTTGTACATAGGAGGTTTATTAATTGGTTTATTTTTTTTGCCGAATGTTGGAAGGAGCTACCCATTCGTCCCACTCGTTACCGTAATCGGTGTAATGAATATAGTGTAAACACGAATACGTTTTGAGGACTTTGGCGGAATACCATTTTTTATCGTCGGCATAATATACTTCAACGGATGAACCTACGGGATAATTTTTGGGACAAACGAACGGTTTTAAACGCGAAGACGCTACCCAATCGGTTTCGTTGTTGGTATAACTGTAAAAACGAACGTTGAACTTCTTTCCTGCGTCACTGTCCACGACAAATCCTAGCCAATCGGTACCGTCATAATCCACTTGGATGCGCTGACCAATGCGTTTGTCTTTTTTGGGAGGGACGTTGCTACTGATGGCCCAAGTGCGCAAGGTTTCGGGTACAAAATAAGCCGCTTTTTGCCCTTCCACAATCGCCATTTCTTCGTCGATGTAGTTGGCGAGTTCCCCCAACGTGATTTTGCCATTTTGGTCGGTATCCACAAACGATTCTCCTTTTAGACCGTACAACAATGCATTGGAAAAAGTCCAATTACCCGTCGAGACGTTGGTGGGAACGACGGAGTTGAGCGCGACATAATTACGTTGGGGAAATTTACGAACCTCTTGCGACAACCCGCCCGAATTACAGCAGTCGGCGGTAAAGAAAGCTGTATTTCCCGCAAAGTTATCATTAACGGTTCGTACCATTTCTTCGGCCGACCAGTCGGCGCCTTGGTAGCTGGCAAAGCATACTTTTTTAGCGTCGTTTTTATAACCATGCCCGCAGTAGTAAAAAAACAACATGTCGTTGGGTTTGGCCTGACGTAAAAACGGTGCCATCGCCGCTCGAATGGCTTTGGTAGTGGCTTGCTGGTCTTTGAGGTAGAGGATTTGCTCGGAAGGAACCCCTTGCTTTTGGAAAAATTGAATGATTTTGGCATCGACGCGTCCTTTTTTCTCAAAGGAAGCGAAGCTGTTGGCATCGGCCCATTCCAACACGCCAATCATACATACCCACGTACGTTGCGGTTCAAAACTTGATTTAGACTGGGCTAGACTTGTAAGAGTAAGAAGAACGAGAAAAAAGGTTGTTTTCATTGTCTTTGTTTTCTAAAATCTATGAGGTTTGGATGAATTACTTTAGCACAATCGGAGTCTCTCGTAGTCACCTATCTTCAATAAAGCGTGCTTTGGCAAAGTCTTCATTAAGATGGATGTTTCGTATTTCTAGGATGTAGTGTGTGTGGTTCATAGTATGTAAGCCCAAACCTAATAGGTTTAGATAGGGTTTTGCTTTAAATAATTGATTAATGCTTCCTCAAAATACGGAATGGCCTTGTAATGAATCACTTCGCAAGGGGCGCTTTGTAAAACTTGGTACATTCGTCGTGCGCGGTCGGGGTCTTGGGCTTCGTTTGCGACGGTATTTTGGTAGGTATGAATCCCAAACAAAATATACCCCGAACGAGGCAATCGCGTCAACGTTTGGCGTTCTACGCGTAAGTACAACCGTTCGCCGAGGGTATCGGGAGTGAGGGTAGGGCCTACTTCTGCCAATTCTTTTCGCGAAGCTACAAAATACTTCGACGACATATCTAACGCGTTATGAATCTTGAAATTCCAATTAAGACGCCACAAGGGCCGATGGGCGATGATGCGTTCCATGAGTTTTTGGGCAGTCAGCATCATGGGGTCGAGTACTTTCGGGATGTGTGCATGAATGTCCAAAAACGATTTACCAAATTTTTCTCCTAAATCCCAGTCGTTGGGGAAGCACAATTGTCCCGCTTTGAGCGAGACAGCTTCGTCGTTGGCCATCAGAAGTAAATCTTCCTGTACTTGGCGACCCACCCAGTCGAGGGGTGAGAAAGGAAGGCTACTATTGTCCTCAAATACAAATGAAAGCTGTTCGTCTAAAAGGCGGTTATGCCAATGCCAACGGTGGCCTTCGATTGTCAACTGAAAATACTGAGGATAGAAGGCCACCAGCGAGCGAAGCACCTTGTCGAGCACTTCCCATTGCGCCAAATGGGTTTCGGGAAGTGCGTTGAAATAATAACCGTGGTCTTCGGCAAGTAGGCGACGTTTTTCGGTTATTTCGGCCACATAGTGCTCATCGACTTCTACCAGTGGGTCGGTTTCTTTGAGGGGAAAAGTGCCCATAGTAAAAGAGTAGCGTTCCTCAAACGGAAAATAAGGCAGCAGCATAAGCGTGAAATCTAAGCCCCTTTGGATAACGTCAAAGCGATTTGGCCTGCATGGTGGGCATTGTGAAAAAGAACATGGGAAAAGATTCTCATGCGAGAAACCGTACCAAAAAATGGGGTATCTATGGGGTCGTTCCACGCCTCTTCTGGAGTAGAATTGATACAATTTTGCAACATATCAAACCCTGTTTGGAGCAATTCGTGACTCTTTTCAACATCGTTCCCTTGACCTTCGTCAGCATGTCCCATCGTAGTGTTGGTTACCTCGCTAGGGCTGCCCAACAAGTAGCCAAACAGGTTCATTGTCTCCCCAATGTGTCTATAAATAAACCCAACGGAAGCGGCCTGAGGATTAAGGCGTAAATGAGCATTTGCGGGAGTAATTTGTTGAAAGGCAAAACTGCACGTTAATTGATTCTGTACAAGTAGGTCGGTCAGGAGTTGTTTAGGCATATTTGTAAGGGTTTACCTTACAAATATAGTAATTCTTAAATAAGTGCTTGAGTGGTGGGCTGGATTAGATACGTACGGGCTTCGAGGGAAAATAATTCTTCATTTTTATAAAAAAGTAGGGCGCGGTTACGGTCTGCCAACTCGCTTTGCAAGAAGGTATTACAGGTGTCCAAAAACGATTTTTGGCGTCCAAATTCATGGAGAAATTCTTCTATTGTTTTTAACCAAAACCAAGTGAGGGTTTCGTGGTACCCCCGTTCAAAACCAATAGACCCTCCCACGGAGTGATTGAACAAGATAATTCGCTGGCGCACAAGCAGCATTGCTTCGGTCAGTGTATAGCGCCGTAAGTACCAAATTCCGACCGCTAAGTGCGCCTCGTGAGTCCAAGCAGCGGCGGGAAGAGTGCAGGAGTTAAACCGTTCCACGAGCTGTTCAATGGCGGTTTCACTTTTAAATAATCGCATTTTCATGGCGGAAGGAAGGTAAAGAAGTAACAAATGTAAAAAGGCTTCCTTCAAAATAAAATAAATCTACTTTCCTAATAAAAATACCTCACGATAGGCCGCAAAGATAGTGCGTAGTATTTATAGGTCGTGCTCAGACAACCCGAATGTATCTATATCAGTGGTTGTCATTTAATAAATCTATTGTTTATCAGTCATTCATCACTTTCCACGAAAATTCTAGCGTACATTCAAACCGTTGCGCTCAAGTTCGTTGAGTTCAACGGTTTCTTGCAGCGTTTCTATTGGATGGCTTGAGTTTCCATATTGTTGTGGACACTTTTAAGTTGGAGACGTTAAGCCACCCGTCCACCCGTCCCGACGTTCTGTCGGGATGAGGTAAACAAAATTAGGCTTCAGCCTTTTTTGTGGACTTTTTAAAGCTTTTGAGCCCTTGAAGTGGCGTGTAGTGGTCGCTTTTGCGTGGGTAGTAGCCCGTGCCGTCGTAGGGGCGTTTGGTAGGAACGCACTTGCAAGCCTCTGAGCAAGTTCCTTCCATTTTCCAACCGCAGTCTTCGCACATCGGTACGTGGATATTACACTCGTTGTTGGCGCAGTTCACCATGCGATCGGAAGGGGTACCACAAACGTAGCAAGTCGAAATCACTTTTGGATTGACTTGGTTGACGTCCACTGTGAGTCGGTTATCGAATACGTAACATTTTCCCTCAAAATCTTCCCCGCCTGCTTCTAAGCCGTATTTGATGATACCGCCGTGGAGTTGGTACACGTTGTCAAAGCCTTGGTCGAGGAGATAGGCGCTGGCTTTTTCACACTTGATACCGCCCGTACAATAAGTAACAATTTTCTTGCCTTGACCTTTCAAATGCTCAATTTCGTGCATGTGCTGCGGCAATTCGCGCAGGTTTTCCATGTCAAACGTAATCGCCCCTTTAAATTTTCCAACGCTGTGTTCGTAGTTGGAACGCATATCAATCACCACCAAATCGGGGTCTTCTTTGAGCAATTGTTTAAACTGGTCAGGTTCTAGGTGTACCCCCGTTTGTTTGAGTGGATTTACAGGCAAGTCGGAGTTTACAATCTCTTCTTTGAGACGTACGTGCAGCTTTTGGAACGTATGATTTTCGTGGTATTCGATTTTGAAGTCGATACTCGCAAAACGTGGATCGGCTTTTACCCATTGTATGTAGGCTTCGCAATCTTCGATGAGTCCCGATACCGTACCGTTGAGTCCTTCGGGTGCCACAATGATTCGCCCGAGGAGGTTGTTGTTGACACAAAACTCGTGCTGCGCGTCGCGGTAGGCCTGCGGGTCTTCGATAGGAACGTACTGGTAGTATAAAAGAACACTATATGGTTTCATGAGACAAAAAAATAACGGTTGTAAGTAAAAGCTGAAAATCAGCAAATAACGTTCCTGCAAAATTATAAAAAACTTAGGAACTGGCCGAGAAGTGAGGGTATGAGTCGGAAAAAGTATAAAGTCTGACTATATTCGCATACTTTTTACGGGCTTACCCTGCCTATTAATCGATACCAACCGCATAAAAACTATATCTAACGGTTTAATTCTACTTTACTATGCACATTGCAATTACTGGAAACATCGGAGCAGGTAAAACTACGCTCGCTCGCAAGCTCTCAGAACATTATAAGTGGGGAGTTTTGTATGAAGCCGTAGAAGGAAACCCTTACCTGGTCGATTTTTATGAAGACATGGCGCGTTGGTCGTTCAATCTTCAGGTGTTTTTTCTCAACAGCCGTTTTTCGCAAGCCCAAAAGATTCGCTCTATGCACTATCAGACGGTGATTCAAGACCGTACGATTTACGAAGATGCGTTTATTTTTGCGAAAAACTTGGCCGATTCTGGTTTGATGGAAACCCGTGATTATCAGAACTATTTGATGTTGTACGAAACCATCACCAATGCCATCAAAGCCCCCGATATTATTGTGTATTTGAAGGCTGATTTACCCAAGCTTCGCCGTCAGATTCAGAAACGTGGACGGGAATTTGAACAAACTATCAGCGATGAATATTTGCTCAATCTCAATGGATTGTACGAAAACTTTGCAGATACCTACATCGACGGTACGCTGTTGACCATCGACGTCAACGACCTTGATTTTGAAAATAATTCCGATGATTTTAACTATATCATCACCGAAATGAACCGTACGCTAGGGTATCGGTAGAGCAACAAGGGTTGTGAATAACCCTTGTCACCACATACTCAGTAACAAAAAAAGAAGCCTAGGCTTCTTTTTTTGTTACTGAGTATGTGGTAATAGTCAACCTCTAGAAATCAGCATCGAAGCTAAGGGTTTGAACATCACGTTCTTTGCTGGAGTTTTTCACCCCAGGTTTTTGGTATTCACCCACTTTCTTTTCAAAGAAGTTGGTTTTCCCTTGGAGCGAAATCATGTCCATGAAGTCAAATGGATTAGATGAGTTGTAGATTTTCTTCAACCTCAACGATACCAAAAGGTGGTCAGCTACAAACTCGATGTATTGGTTCATTAAGGTTGCGTTCATGCCAATGAGCGATACAGGCAAGGCATCCGTAACGAATTCTTGCTCAATCGCCACGGCGTCGCGGATGATGTTGTAAATGTCTTCTTCGGGCAATTTATTAATAATGTGGTCGGTATAAAGCAAACAAGCAAAATCGCGGTGCAAGCCTTCGTCGCGCGAGATAAGTTCGTTTGAGAACGTCAATCCAGGCATTAAGCCGCGTTTTTTGAGCCAGAAAATTGAGCAGAAAGAACCTGAGAAAAATATACCTTCCACGGCTGCAAAAGCAATAAGACGTTCGGCAAACGAACCGTTGGAAATCCAACGCAAAGCCCAGTCGGCTTTTTTCTGCACGCACGGAATCGTCTCTATCGCGCGGAGCATACGGTCTTTTTCGACGGGGTCTTTAATATAGCTATCAATCAACAACGAGTACGTCTCGGAGTGGATGTTTTCCATAGCAATTTGAAACCCATAAAAGCACTTAGCTTCGGCATATTGTACTTCACTTAGGAAGTTGACGGCCAAGTTTTCGTTGACAATACCGTCGGAGGCGGCAAAAAAAGCCAACACGTGCGAGATGAAGTGTCTTTCGCCGTCGTTGAGATTTTCCCAGTGTTGAAGGTCTGAAGCTAGGTCAATCTCTTCTGCCACCCAAAACGTTGCTACGTGGTTTTTGTAAAATTGCCAAATATCGTGGTGTTTGATAGGAAAAAGAACAAACCGGTTGGGGTCTTCAACCAGCAGGGGTTCTACAGCGTTGGTGACTTCTAATTGTGACATAATATAGCTAGATGTTAAAGTTGATTGGGGGATTTTAGCGTAACAAATTTACCAACTTTGACGGACTGTGTCATTGACGTAGCGCACGTCCTTTTCAAGTAAGTAAAAAAATACAACCTCTTTTAGTGTTAACTTGTTTCATTTGAGACAATTCCGAAAAGTAAATTCTTGATATTTTTATGCTACCTACGTATAAGCGTTTGGAAAGTCTGAACGAACCATCGTATTTTTGGACAATTCACCCAAATCAACCTTTATGTCTCCATGGTATAAGCTCCAAAACGAAGAGCAAGCAGATTCGCCGTCGTTGCTGATTTACAAAGAACGACTGGCAAACAACATTCAAAAGATGATTGATATTGCGGGCAATGCCGAACGTCTATACCCGCACGTTAAAACCAATAAAATGCCTGAGGTAATCAAGATGATGCTCGCCGCTGGTATCTCAAAATTTAAGTGTGCGACCATAGCCGAAGCCGAAATGGCTGCAATAGCAGGAGTAAAGTACGTGGTGATTGCCCACCAACTGATGGGGCCGAAAGTAAAGCGTTTGCTGGCGTTTCGTCAACAGTATCCCGACGTTTTTGTAGGTTCGTTGATTGATTGCGCGTCGGTAGTAAATGAACATAATGATGTCTTTGGTGCAAGTGCGTTGGTCAGTGACGTATTTTTGGATGTCAACAACGGCATGAATCGCTCAGGGCACGCCCTTGATGGCGATATTCTTGGTCTTTACCAATCGTTGCACCAACTTTCTAATATCAACTGCCACGGCTTACACGTGTATGATGGACATTTACGGACGCCTGATTTCGAATCGCGTCGCCACGAAGTAGAGGAGGGGTTTGTGGATGTACAACATTTCTTAGAAGCTATTGCGGAAGCGGGGTTGCCGCGTCCCATCATTGTTGCTGGCGGAACGCCTACTTTTACCGTTCATGCACTTCATGCCGAAACGTATTGTAGCCCAGGTACTTGTGTGCTTTGGGACTGGGGCTACGGCGATAAACTTCCCGAACAACCCTTTGCGTATGCGGCACTGGTACTTGCCCGCGTGATTTCAAAACCCAAAGCAGGTTTTATTACCGTAGATATGGGGCACAAAGCCGTCGCGGCTGAAAACCCCATTGATAAACGGATTCGTTTTTTGAATCTTGAAAATTATGAACTCGTTGGGCAAAGTGAAGAACACGGCGTTATCCGCGTTGAAGATTGGGAAACTATCAACGTGGGCGATGTACTGTACGGTGTGCCATTTCACGTTTGTCCTACGGTCAACCTTTATGACGAAGCTTACGTAGTAGAAAATCAATCGGTAGTGGATACGTGGCAGGTATTGGGGCGCAAACGTAGGATTACAGTGTAGGGGGGTAGTACCTTCCCGAAAGTTCCAAAATTTTCGGGAAGGTGGCTGAAAATCTACATTTCTCATAAGTTGGTAAAGATGGGCAAGGTCAAAGGGTGATTTGCGGATCCAATCGGCTATTTTGGTGACTCGCCAAAAACTAAGCACTGCCGAGGTACTGGCAGGGCAGTGATAATGACCGTCACAAATCTAAACGAGTATAATACCCATGAACTCATGGTGGCGTAGCTGCAAAAATAAAGACACAACAATCCAACTTAATGGCGGCCCAGGGAGGGGAAGAACGGCACCCGCAAGCCCTACCAACAAGCCAGCAATGCCTAAAACGAGTAAAAGAATGTCCATGAAGTTAACGGTTTAAAAACTAACATTCAAATAACAGAAAAAACGCTTAGGCATCGTATCTTTGCCGACTAAATTTTGAGCTGGCAAAAGTTAAATGCTAACAAAAGCGGCTCAGTCACCAAATCTCTCACAACTAAAATGTCAAAAGTCTTAATCATAGGAGCAGGAGGAGTAGGGGGTGTGGTTGCGCACAAATGCGCAATGAATTCACACGTTTTTACCGAAATCATGCTTGCAAGCCGCACCAAGTCGAAATGCGATAAAATTGCGGCTGACATCAAAGAAATGCATGGGGTAACGATTCAAACGGCCGCAGTAGATGCCGACATCGTGGCGGAGCTTGTAGTGCTTATCAAGTCGTTTCAACCCAAAATGGTAATCAATGTGGCCTTGCCTTACCAAGACCTGACCATCATGGATGCGTGCTTGGAAACGGGAGTTCACTACCTCGATACGGCCAACTACGAACCAAAAGACGTGGCAAAGTTTGAGTATAGCTGGCAGTGGGCGTACCAAGAGCGTTTCAAAGAAGCGGGCTTGATGGCATTATTGGGCTGTGGGTTTGACCCAGGTGTGACGCAGGTGTTTACGTCGTTTGCCAACAAGCACCAGTTTGACGAAATGCATTACCTCGACATCATCGACTGCAACGCTGGAAACCATGGAAAAGCATTTGCTACTAACTTCAACCCCGAAATCAATATTCGTGAGATTACCCAACCAGGTCGTTACTGGGAAAACGGGGAGTGGGTGGAAATTCCTGCAATGAGCATTCACAAGCCGATTGATTACCCAGGTATTGGTCCCAAAGAAAGCTACGTGTTGTACCACGAAGAGTTGGAGTCTTTGGTGAAAAACTTCCCAACGTTGAAACGCGCCCGTTTTTGGATGACGTTCGGACAGGCGTATTTGACGCACTTAGAAGTACTCCAAAACGTGGGTATGACGAGCATTGCGCCCATTAAGTTTCAGGGCATGGACATTGTGCCGTTGGAGTTTTTGAAAGCGGTATTGCCTCCGCCAGATTCATTGGGTGAAAACTACACAGGACAAACGTCGATTGGTTGCCAAATCAAAGGTATCAAAGACGGGCAAGATAAAACGTACTACGTATGGAACAACTGCGACCACGCCGAGTGCTGGAAAGAAGTACGTGCGCAGGCGGTTAGCTACACCACAGGCGTACCAGCGATGATTGGCGCGATGTTGATGTTGACCAACGCCGATTGGATGAAAGCAGGAGTTTGGAACTGCGAAGAGTTAAATCCAGATCCATTTATGGACTTGCTCAATCAGCACGGTTTGCCGTGGCACGAGCAAATCAACCAGCCGTTGCCGCACGAGTATTAGTCGATAAACGTGCCTGTGGTTACTGATAACCACGGTAGTTATAGCCCTTCCAAGTTTCAAAAACTTGGAAGGGCTTATTTTTTACTGTAAAGCGGCGGTAGTTGTGTTGTGTACAGGCCATACTTCTGGTTGTGTAACACTCACGCCTTTGGTCACTCCTTTGACACTGTTATCTTGACTAAAATAGCAGAGCGGGTGTCCTCTAAATGCCAATTGTTTACGCCCAAAAACGTCGATGACAAAGAAGTCACTGGTCGATAAATTGCTGGTTAAATCGGTAGGCATCGCAATTGCTGCAATCGGCCATGTAGGTTGTTGCTAAAGTCCGATTTGGTATAAAAACTATCAATAATCATCCGATGTTGCGTCAGTATTTTAAATTAAATAGTTACCCTACTACTTCTTTATACTGCATCCGATAAAGGTTAGCATAAAAACCGTCGTGTTCGAGTAGTTCGTCATGAGTGCCTTTTTCTTTGATTTGGCCTTTGTCAAGAACAATGATTTGGTTGGCTTTCTGAATCGTGCTAAGGCGGTGGGCAATCACGATGGCCGTGCGGCCTTTCATGAGTTTCTCAATGGCATTTTGAATCAATTCCTCGGTTTCGGTATCGACAGACGAAGTGGCTTCGTCCAACACAATGATTTTTGGGTCGTGTACCAATGCCCGTACAAACGAAATTAACTGCCGTTGCCCTACTGAGAGTGTTGCTCCGCGTTCCATGACGTTGTAGTCGTAGCCACCAGGGAGGCGTTCGATGAAGTCATGCGCACCAACGAGCTTGGCGGCTTCGATGATTTGAGCACGACTAATGTCGGGGTTGCCGAGGGTAATATTGTTGTGAATAGTATCCGAAAACAAAAACACGTCCTGGAGCACCACACCGATGTTGTGCCGCAAAGCGCCTAATTCGTACTGATGCACTTCGACGCCATCGACCATAATTTCTCCTTTATTTATATCGTAAAAACGACTTAATAGGTTGATAACCGACGATTTGCCTGCGCCCGTTGCTCCCACAAAGGCAACGGTTTGACCTGCCTGTACGTCGAATGAAATATCTTTAAGGACGTATTCTTCTTCGTTGTAGGCAAACCATACATTTTTAAACGATACCTCACCACGCAATTGCGTAGGGGCGTATGTGCCATTGTTGACTGTATAATCGTCGCTATCAAGTAATTTGAGAATGCGGTCTGTACTTACGATACCCATTTGAAGGGTGTTAAAGCGGTCGGCAAGCATCCGTATGGGTCTAAAAAACAGGTTGGTAAACATGATAAAGGCCGTAACTGTTCCAAAGGTGATGTCGTCGTGGAGAATTTCGCGGGCACCGTACCATACAATCAAGCCTGTAGCAGCTGCCGCAATCACATCGGCAACGGGATAATATACCGAATAATACCAAATAGAACGAACGTGGGCGTCGCGGTGTACAGTATTAATTTTTTGAAATTTATCCAATTCTACTTTTTCAGCGCTGAAAATCTGTACGATGTTCATTCCTGTAATGTGCTCTTGCACAAAGGCGTTGAGGTTAGAAACGGCCGTTCGTACCTCGTTGAATGAGTCTTTGATTTTTTCCTTAAAAATGTACGTACTTATCAACATAAAAGGCACGGTAGCCAAGCTAATGAGCGACAACCGCCAGTCGGTATAAAACATAACCCCGATGATCAGCACCAATTGCAAAATATCTCCTGCAACGGCGGCCATTCCGTCGCTAAAAACGTCAGAAAGTGTTTCTACATCTGATACCGTACGCGTTACTAAGCGTCCAATCGGCGTTTGGTCAAAAAATTTAAGCCGAAGGCGAAGAATTTTTTCGTACAACTGAATCCGAATATCACGAATGATATTTTGACCCAACCAGCCCGCCATGTAGGTATGAATAAACTGAATAATGGCTTGAAAAAACAATAAACCCACCATGACAGCGAGCATCATGGCTAGGCCGTTGTAGTCGCCCGACGCAATTTGATGGTCGATGGTATAGCGAAAAAGAAGCGGACTAAGCGGTGAAAGCGCCGCACTCACCAAAATGAGCGTCACGAGTGTATAAAATTGTTTTTGGTAAGGTTTAACAAACGCAAACAGGCGACGCAGGGTAGGCAAGTCAAAAATCTGTCCACTCTTTTTTTCTTCGTTCATAGCTTAAAGGGAAATGTATGTTACTAACCCATTTTATGTAGGTAAGAGTTTCGAATCGAAGGCTTAATTTTTATGGCTTCAACTTTTCTGTGATTTTTGCCGACAAAATAAGTTGATTTCAGTATTAACAAACAAAGGAAAATGCGGGAAAGGTGAACCAAAAGGAGCGGCAACGTGGAAATAGTTTTGAAGGGTTTTGGTAAGAACCCGATAATCAAACCCCATGTGCGCCCAAATATAATTCCCAGCTTTGTTAAGTGTTTTGTGGCGGTCGGTGGGCGGCGTACCTAAGGTCGAAAGCAAGACATTTTTGGGAGTCGCATCGTAGGCGCCCCATCGGCGGGTCATACGGAAAAGCCCACGAATGAGAGCCACAAGGTATAATTCATTGGGTACAGCCACGACCAAAACGCCTCTGGGCGATAAAAGCCGCTGTACAGTGCTAAGTTCAACAGCCATGATTTCATCGGGCAGGTGTTCAAACACTTCGAGGCAGAAAATGAGGTCGTAATGCTGGGACAGAACCTCTTCTTTGTCACATGTAAGTGTATCTTGAGGCGTAAGGTTTACATTTGTTTTGGCTTCTGCGATGTATTTTTCGCTGGGGTCGAAACCAACGTAAGTAAAACTAGGAAAGCTTTCTTTTAGGTATTTGTACAATTCGGCATTACCACACCCAAAATCTAAAATACGCAAATGGGATTGAGTATCGAACGTTTGGGTTAATTTTTTTGCCACTTCTTTGAGCCGTTGGCGTTGAAGGTACCGTTTTATGGGGTTGCGGTCTTTAAAAGTAAGCTCAGAATAGTTCATGTAATGATAAGGAGGTTTAAAACGACGACGAAATTAGGCTAAAAAACAAAAAACCCCGCCAAAGACGGGGTTTTTTAGTGCTATGTATTCCAAAAATCAGATTTCTACTGCTTTAACGGTTTTGATAATACGAGCTGCTACCTTGTATGGATCAGCAGCCGAATTTGGACGACGGTCTTCCAAGTATCCTTTCCAGCCTTTCTTCACTGCAACGATAGGAATACGAATAGATGCACCGCGGTCAGATACACCGTATGAGAATTGGTCAATTGATTGTGTTTCGTGCTTACCAGTCAATCGGAGGTGGTTGTCAGCACCATACACTGCGATGTGCTCAGCAACAACTGGAGCAAATGCTTGACAGATTTTATCGAATGTATCTTTGCTACCCGCAGTTCTCAAAATAGTGTTTGAGAAGTTAGCGTGCATACCAGAACCATTCCAATCAGTAGCGCCGAGTGGCTTACAGTGCCAGTTGATACCTACACCGTATTTTTCACCCATACGTTCCAACAAATAACGAGCTACCCAAATTTGGTCACCAGCGTCTTTTGCGCCTTTAGAGAAGATTTGGAACTCCCACTGACCTGCTGCTACTTCGGCGTTGATACCTTCAACGTTTAAACCAGCTTGGAGGCAATACTCAAGGTGCTCTTCAATGATGTCGCGTCCGTAAGCGTTTTTCGCACCTACTGAGCAGTAGTATGGACCTTGTGGAGCTGGGTAGCCATTGGCAGGGAAGCCAAGTGGCTTATTGATCTCAAGGTTCCACAAGAAATACTCTTGTTCAAAACCAAACCAAAAATCGTTATCGTCGTCCTCGATAGTAGCGCGACCGTTTGATTCGTGAGGCGTTCCATCAGCGTTCAATACTTCGCACATTACCAAGTAAGCAGGCGTACCTAATTTAGAACGCTCTGGGTCTGGGCAAATGAAAACAGGCTTCAACAAACAGTCAGACGAGCCGCCTGGAGCTTGTTCTGTTGAAGAACCATCGAATGACCACATGTCGCAGTCTTCCAACTTACCCGAGAAATCATTCTCAATCTTAGTTTTACTACGTAAACTTTGAGTGGGCTTGTAGCCGTCTAGCCAGATGTATTCTAATTTAGCCTTTGCCATTGACAATAAAATTTAAGGTGGTTGAATAAATCAGTTTGGTGTTGTTGTACTTTTTATGGACTCAAAAGTAATGTGTTTTTTAATAAAAGCCAAATAAAATTTTACATTTTTTAATATTAGCCATTTATTATAAAAGAAAACTGATGTTTTTTATATAAATACACTAAAAAATTGTACAAATCTAAGTTAGATTCAAAAAAGCGTATATTGTTTAGTGAAACTGAAAATGTGTAAAAAGTAAGAACAAAAAGATAGATGATGTGAGAATAATTTTGGTAAAAACCCAAAATTTAGAATAAATATCTAATGGCACTTTTTGCCTTACTAGAAAACAAGATAAAATAAAACCCCGTACTTCAAGGCTGAAATACGGGGTTGGTTAAAAAATCGGGGAAAGAAGATTATTTGGCTTTTCGCTCAATTTCCCGAAGATTCTCCATTTTCTTAATGCGTAAAAATCCGTTGATGTCTTCGAGGTGTTCTTTGACGCGTTGGTTGCCAAATTCATATACTTTTTCAGCCAGACCGTCTAAGAAATCACGGTCGTGCGAAATCAAAATGATGGTACCATCAAATGCCTTGAGGGCATCTTTCAAAATGTCTTTGGTTTTGAGGTCGAGGTGGTTGGTAGGCTCATCAAGAATGAGAAGGTTGACAGGCTCCAACAACAGCTTAATCATGGCCAAACGTGTACGCTCACCTCCCGAAAGTACGCCCACCTTTTTATTGATACTTTCGCCACTAAACATAAAAGCCCCCAAAATATCCTTGATTTTGGTGCGAATCTCGCCTACGGCAATGTTGTCAATCGTTTGGAAAACGCTCAATTCGGGGTCGAGCAACGACGCTTGGTTTTGGGCAAAATACCCAATCATGGAGTTGTGACCAACTTTGAGGTCGCCTTGATACTCCAACTCCCCCATGATAGCCTTTACAAGTGTCGATTTCCCTTCCCCGTTTTTTCCTACAAACGCTACTTTTTGACCGCGCTCAATGGTGATGCTCACGTTTTTGAAGACAAGGTGGTCGCCGTAACTTTTACTCAAATCTTCCACAATAACGGGATAATTGCCCGAACGAGGTGCGGGAGGGAATTTTAAGTTAAGTGCCGACGTATCAACTTCGTCTACTTCCACAATTTCCAGTTTTTCGAGCATTTTTACCCGCGACTGCACCTGCAATGTTTTAGAATACGTGCCTTTGAAACGCTCGATGAACTCGGTGGTTTCGGCAATCATTTTTTGCTGGTCGTTGAACTGCTTTTGTTGTTGTTCGAGGCGTTCTTTACGGAGTTGTAAGTAGTGCGAGTAGTTTACCTTGTAGTCATAAATACGCCCCATCGTGATTTCGATGGTACGGTTGGTGATGTTATCGACAAAAGCACGGTCGTGAGAAATCACAATCACCGACTTGGCGGTATTGACCAAAAACTCCTCTAGCCATTGAATCGACTCGATGTCGAGGTGGTTGGTAGGCTCATCGAGTAAAATCAAATCGGGGGTTTTGAGCAATATCTTTGCCAACTCAATCCTCATCCGCCAACCACCGCTAAACTCACTGGTTTTACGGGTAAAATCAGTGCGCAAAAAGCCCAAGCCAAGCAAGGTCTTTTCGACTTCTGCATCGTAGTTGACTTCTTCGGTCGAGTAGTATTTTTCACTCAATTCCGACACCCGCTCAATGATTGCCATGTAGTCGTCGGAGTCGTAATCGGTACGTGTTTCAAGTTGATGATTGAGGGCATCAAGCTCGTTTTTCATTTCTTGTGCTTCGGCAAACGCCTTGAGGGCTTCTTCAAACACTGTAGCATCATCGACGGTGAGAAGGTGCTGCGGTAAGTAGGCGATGACGGCGTCGTTGGGGGCGGAGATTTTGCCGCGTGTAGGCTTATCGGCTCCCGCAATGATTTTAAGGAGCGTCGATTTCCCTGCTCCATTTTTACCCATGAGGGCGATTCTGTCTTTTTCGTTGATGTTGAAGGTAATGTCGCTAAACAAGGCCCTTCCTCCAAACTCTACGGTCACGTTATCTACTGAAATCATTCAATTCGGTTTTTGAGCCGCAAAGATAAGGGGAAAAGCCCTGTTTTACGCCTAATGAGCTCAATCGGGTGTAAGAATAAATGCAAGATTTGATATCATTCCTTTTAAAACTTATAGAGAACATTAGAATAAACATGCAGTAATAAACATAATGAGAATCGATTCATGGTGTTTTAGGGGCGTTAGGATTAGGAAAACAACGGTTGTACTTATGAATCTTTCCCAAGGGTCTTATTTTTCAACGCATTTCTGATATTGACGACGTTCTTGAGCATATCGAACCAAAACGGAGCTCCTGCGCTGATAGCCCCAACACTAATCAGTAGGCCCGCCAATTTTCGTATCCAATAGGCAAGCCACGTAACTAGATTGTCTTTGGTACAAATCGGAAACTTTTCTAGTTGCCACCCCAGCGGTATCGTGGTAGTTTGGGTAACTTCCTCGCGGAGGTTTATTAATAATGTATCCACTTTGTGCCCAAGATTGTTGAGTTGAATGGAATCTTTTCCTGCTAATTCTTTTTTGAGCGAGTCCGTTGAAGCGTTGGAAATGAGGCTGTTGGCTGCTTGTAAATATACTTGACGCGCTTCGGGGTTTTGCCAGAGGTATTGAGTGATGGTGAGGGTATCAATATTTAATAAAGTACAAAATGCAATTCCCGAGAAAAACGTCCATAACTGAACGCGGCGTTTGTACCAATCGGAAGTGCGCTCCATCGACTCGTCGAACCATTGGTCGATCGCTTTTCGGAAGGCTTCAACTCGTTTACTAGCGTCTTGGACAGTAACTTTCACTTCGTTGAGAATCGAAAGTAGGCGCGTTTTAAGGTCAGAATCGGGTAGTGTATTGAGACTTTGCTCGATTTCTTCCAACGTACCGTCAAAATTGATGGGATGGTCAGCCACCAATTTATTGAGTATATCAAAAAGCACTTGTCGAAAAGTTCGATTAGAGATATAGGTAGGCTTGTCTCGCCGTTTGTAAGCTCCCCACACGTTGGTATCCCTTTCGAGTGCTTGAATGAGCGGATGCGTATGAAATTTCTGCCCCAGCGAATTGTCATTGGCAGACGCAAGCATTTGGCTGATGCTGTTACGAAGTTGCTGGGCACGTGTATGTAAAAGAGCGTCAATCCATTCGTTGATAACAGTACAGGCAAGGCTTATTACCAAAAAAATCACAATGAGCCCAATAAGCACGTCGAGTGAAGTTAATACATTCATAATCAGTTAAGTTTAGAAGAATGAAGGTAGTAAAAGTTGGGGCTTTTCACAAAAGAATCGTTAAGTTATGCTGTTCGTGAAACAGTTCTGTTTTGGGTATTTTTGAAGAAAATCAACGCTTGTCGCCGATTGCGTGGCCCAAACGAAACGTGTACCCAAGCATCGAATTCTAGAATAAGTTGGTCGTAAGGGAGGCCAGAAGTTCGCACTAAGTCAAAAAGATGTTGTACCGTAAATCCTTCGACGGTGAAGTCTGCGGCCTCGCCTTTCATGTGCTGACTTCTGGAAGAGCCTCCAACCAACGCATTGACTGTTGGATTACGAAATCCCGAAGAAACATTGATGGGCTTGCCAACGATTGTGCGGAGCGGTTCTAAAATGTTCTCGCAAAGACGTGTAAGGTGAGTAATCTGCCGCGCATTGGGCGTATTATCAATTCCCATCCTAATAGCAGTCTGACTTATGGTCATTTCTTTGAGGGTGAAGTGGGGCGTGAGGTTCATGGGGAGGTAGGTTGTAAGGCGCTTCTATTTTGCATCGTTATCATTTCCTTTACCCTAGTAGGTGTTGGGGGCTAAGTCATAGAAAAATGCGATACCGTTTTCGTCGGTGGTTTCTTTTTTGAAAAAGCCTTTGGGAGCTCCTGCTGCCACACTCCCCGCCAATGATTCATTAACAAACAAATAGACCTCTACACCATCTTGATTTTGTCAAATGGATTCATGGCGGGGGTGCTGAGTCCCGCGACCTCACCTACGTCGAAGTTGCCGACAAAATGTGTGTCAGCCCCCGTACGGTGGATGGGTACCGAGAGAGCGTTTTCCAAAAAATGGGGGTCAAAACCCGCGTCACGATGGTGATGGAGGCTATTCGACTCGGAATTGTGGAAATGTAGCGATTAAGGTTCGTAATAATAGCCAAAAATAATTCCCATTTCATCTTCGCTCGTGAGGCCAAATCGTACGGCTTTGGTCGTAGTATTGTTGTAGGTAATTTCGGACATTAAGCCTTCGCCAACCTTAAATTCGAGGGCCTGCGGAAAATTTTTGATAAGCGGATGCTCCCAATCGGTACTTTCGTAAACCACTTCACCGTCGCGTGCGCCGCCCACAATCTTAATCACAAATTTTTCGCCTAATTTATGATTGTGAGAGGTCAACATAAGCACGCGCGTTGGTTTTGAAAACAAAAACTTCTTCGTTACTACCGTCCGTTTGCCTGCGGGAAGGTTCAGGTCTTGGTTGTTCAGATCAAGCGAATTGGCCACGATTTTCACCTTCGACTTGTCGATTTTGTATAAATTGACATACACCTCTCCAGGAATTTTACCTGAAGTTTTATTGACGTAGTGCGAGTTGAAATCAAACGAGTAATTGGCGGGAACCCGAAGCGCGATACCATCAGGGAAGCTGTAATCATGCTCTTGGGTCTGTGTTCCCGCCCAAAATACGTGGTTTTGCATACTCAAGAAAGTGAGCAAATTGTTGGTACCATCGGCATTCCGTAAATCTCGTATTTGCCCTATCGAAGGGAGGTTTGCTTGGCTTTTGAAGTCATATAAAATAAAGTGGTGACTTCCTGGGCGCATCCGTGACTGAATCCGATTGATGTATAATTCGGTGGTATTACCGATGGGTTTTCTAACAAAAATTTCTCGCTCAAAAGTGTTCGAGACTTCAAATGGCTCTAAGTGCAATTGAAGCCCTTCGCTAGCTTTGGGAGCTTCGAGGGCGGTAAAATTGCTTCCAAACCCTGAGCCACAAAGGGGAACAGAGTTGGTAATAAGATTAGCATCGACTGACCCGCCCGACTGAGGTGCACCTGCTTCAATCCATTTGCGGACAAATTCGATTTCGCCGACCGAAAGACTATTCGCCCCTAAAGGCATGGGGTTGCCGTATTGACGACCTGCCAATAGCGAGGCACCGCTGCAATTGATTTTAGTAAACAAAAAGCTCTTCGAAACATCCCCTGGGGTAATTAGGCGCATACCATCGTCTTTGGCAACCGTGTTTTTGGGGAATTTATTGACAAGATTGGTGTACGAAACTTTGCTTGTCAAGACAAGGCCATGCTGTTTATAAGAAGCGTCTTGTTCGGACGAATGACAGCCCGAAGTCGCGCACGATTTATCAAAAATTTGAGTTTGAATCAACTTAAAAGAGCCTTCCTCAAGCACGGTTTCGGTTTCGGTATGGCACGAAATCAGGATGACAAATAGGGCTGAAGTGAGGAGCAGTAAAGAGAATAAACGGGTTTTCATGTTAGCTATATCATAAAAATTGTGTGAATATAACGAATAAAAGTAAATTGTTGATGTTCAGGTTATTGGTATCGGAGATAAATTTTCAGATTTATTTGATATATAAAAAACTTTTATATATATTTGTTTACATAAAATGAATAAAGAATCACGAGCAAACCTTCAATTTCATATGGAATCATCAAGTAATGAGTTTTTACGCGGTACGCTTAAAACGATTGTGTTGAAACTTTTGGCTGAACGCGGGCGTATGTATGGCTACGAAATTACTCAATCGGTAAAAGAGCGCACAAATGGCGAAATAATGCTGACCTTCGGGGCATTGTATCCAGTATTGCATAAACTTGAACAAGAAGGCTTTCTACTTACTGAGTCTGAAGAAGTGGATGGACGGCTACGCAAATACTATTCCCTAACTCCGAGTGGAAATGCGACAGCCGTTCAGAAAGTAAACGATTTTGAGCGATTTATGGAAGCAATGCAAAGTTTATTAAAACCGATGGAAGGGGAAATGTCTCTCACGAAACTCTGATTTTGGAAACCTATTCATAACCACGACCAACATGAAAAAGTTAACTCCGCAACAATTAAACAAATTGCACGAGCACCTCATTCGGAACAATACTAACGACCGCTTGGTGACAGAATTGCTCGACCATCTCGCTTGCGAAGCGGAGGAGTACCTCTGGAAAGGCTATAATTTTGACTTGGCACTGGCTAAAATTACGCAAGAAGCCAACTCAAAGGCTGTCAAATACCTGCGTGATATCTACCAACACGAAGTGGCAATGACCGAAGATCAACTCCAAAATGCGACCTTGGATGATATTATTTTTGAGTTTCGCAACAAAGCCTACGGAGCTTATGACCTTCGCCAAACCTACCCTTTTGCGTTGCGTAGTGCACTCATCTTGGGAATTGGGTTGTTTTTGATGATGATGGCGCTGTTGTCAGGAATTGCCAAAGGTTCTTGGGATTTCTTTTCATCAACAGGAGTGATGTGGGTATTGGGGTTGTCGGGGGTTGCTTATTCGATTGGAACATGGTTCTGGAAAAACCAACAACTCAAACAATTGACGACTATTTAATCTTAAAAGCTCCTACACAACCAAGCGAACGTAGTCATGCAAAGTCGTAGTGACGCAAAGACTAAAAAAACTTAGCGTCTTTGCGATTCTGCATGGCCAACGACTTGGTGTTGCCTAGCTTCTTCTACTTACTATTATACATTTAATCTTTTATTTAACAGTCCCATTCTGCATTTTTGTAAAAAGCTCTACTTCAAAAAACGTTATAAGTAAATTTTCTACAAAAAATTGCTACTCAACCAATGAAAAACGTTCTTCCAAAGTTTCTATTCTCGCTATTATTACTTTTCTTGTTTTTTGGGGTTAATCACACCGTTATCGCCCAACGTTTAATTGCCAATCAAATCAATCAATTAAAAGTAAAAACAACAACCCCTAGAAACTATCGGCCATTTTTGTCGCTCCGAACTTCGGCAAGAATCGCCGCTGATACGGTATTCAAAGATGGGGCATCAGTGTACCGCTTTATGATGAACTTACCAGAAATTGGTAAATTACAGCAGGATAATACGGGTTTGGTGGAGATTTCCTTGCCGATTTCTGAATCCAAGAGCATTGATTTAGAATTGATGCCCTATTCTATCTTTGGAAAAGATTTTAAGGTTCGAAATAGTCGAAATGAAATAATTGAGCCTCAAAATTTGGGTAAATTCTACCATGGAATTGTCAAAGGAGATAATTTTTCGATAGCTTCTATCAGTATAATTGATGGAAAAATCAGTGGTGTTATTTCTCAAAAATCGGGAAATATGAACTTGGGTCTTGAAGAAGAATCGGGAAATTATATTCTATTCAACGAGCAGGACTTGAAACAAAAGCCTGCTTTTGAATGTGGTATGGATAAATTACCCGTTCGGGTAATGGGGCAAAATTTGTTGAAAGAGCCTACAGTTTCAACTAGTGTTTTGGCTAATGTTGCATGTGGTTCTGTTGAAGTGTACATGGAAGCAGATTCTGCCTTGTTTGCTGGTCAGGGAGGCTCTATTGCAAATACGGTCAATTACGTAAATTCGATTTTCAGTAAAGTTGCTACTCTCTATGCAAATGAAGGGCTTTCTGTCATAATTTCAGAATTGAAAGTTTGGAATACCCGCGATCCTTATGCAAGCCTGACAAACTCAAGTAGTGTATTGAGCGCGTTTCGAACTAATATTGGGGTGTCTTTCAACGGGCGTTTGGCACATTTTATAAGTGGCCGTAATTTGGGGGGAGGAGTTGCCTATCTGGATGTCCTATGCGAAAAAACATACGCTCATGGGGTAAGTGGTAATATTAGTAGTACTTATAACCCTAGTTTGCCTACTTATTCGTGGAATGTGGAAGTAATAACGCATGAATTAGGCCATAATTTCGGGTCGCCACACACACAAAGCTGCTCATGGCCGGGAGGTGCAATTGATAATTGCTATCCTACAGAAGAAGGCTGCCCTCCTGGCCCCACCCCTGTCAATGGGGGCACAATCATGAGCTATTGCCATCTCACACCAATAGGGATCAATTTTGCCAATGGGTTTGGCTCATTGCCAGGCAACCTGATTCGCACTTCTACGCAAGTTTGTTTGGGAAATTCAATAGAACCCTCAAATCTAACAGTGTTAGAACTGTATGGCACACAAGCTTTAGTTTCATGGACTCATACTTCAGGGGTATATTTTGTCGAATACCGCCCTATCGCGTCGAGTACATGGATTTCGGCGGGTAGTTCGGGAAATAAAAACCGTACATTGACTTCATTGACCCCAAATACTTCGTATGAATGGAGAGTAAAAACGGATTGTTCTAACTATGCCACAGGAACTTTTACGACCAATAGTACGACTGCTCCTGCGGCTTATTGCATGCCTACTTACACCAATTCCTGTTCTTACGGGCTCGTAATTACCGATGTTAGCCTGGGGGGGACAATACTTAGTACGGCGTCGGGCTGTGCTTCTGGAGGTTATAACTTTCTGACATCGCCTATCAAAGATTTGGCCGTAGGGCAGGCAAGTAGTTTTAGTGTATCATTAGAAGGGTATTATAACCCTTCTCAACTGGCGATTTGGGTAGACCTTAATAAAGACGGTCAATTTCAAACAAATGAAAGGCTATTTACCACAACTACAGCTAGAAATCAGGCTTTTACAGGCTCAATTACCATTCCGACGGGAACTGCGGTTGGGCGTACCCGAATGAGGATAGTGCTAAATTTCAACAGTACTCCTACAAATCCTTGTGGGGCATATGGATATGGTGAAACAGAAGATTATTATGTGAACCTTGTTTGTCCAGCTCCAACTGCTTACAGTGTGACAGGTGGAGGAAGTTATTGTAGTGGGGGAATAGGGGTTGATGTGGGTTTAAGTGGTTCTCAGTCAGGAGTTTCCTATCAGTTGAGGCAAGGCACTCTCAACGTGGGGACGCCAATTGCAGGAACTGGAAGTCTATTATCTTTTGGAAATCAAACTGCTGCTGGAATCTACACAGTTTTGGCGACTCCGTCAGGCTGTACTGCCACAGCAATGACGGGTTCGGTTTCGGTAAATATAATTAACTCAACGCTGCTTTCAGGAGTGACGGTGAGTCCGACGACCTGTGGAGGTACCAATGGAAGTATCGCCTTTACGACGAGCAATGTTCCGGCGGGTAGTTATCAGTTGAGTTACACAGGAGCAGGCAGTCCTAAGACGGTGACGGTGAGCGGGAATGCGTTTATATTGCCGGGGTTATCGGCGGGTAATTACAGTAATTTTTCGATGGTGGCGAATGGCTGCACGGCCTCCGATGTTACGAGCAAGACGGTGAGTAATCCTCCGACCCCAGTTTTGACTTCTGGTACAGTGACTAATGCAACAGTTTGTGGTGTTGCTGATGGAAGCATCGCCTTTACGACGAGCAATGTTCCAGCGGGTAGTTATCAGTTGAGTTACACAGGAGCAGGCAGTCCTAAGACGGTGACGGTGAGCGGGAATGCGTTTATATT
>JACCEC010205603.1_pt1 | contig 37319 bp, 35 predicted proteins | sample 7450121 | NCBI WGS metagenome assembly JACCEC01 (sample SAMN15323455, study PRJNA562643) | freshwater metagenome | isolation source: river surface water | place: USA:Blue River Watershed | collected 2017-08-18 | reverse complement strand
TAGGCTGGCAGATCGACCGGTGGGTCGACCCGAGAAGGCAGCCCGAGTAGGCAGCCCGCCAAACGAAGGATACCCATCTTGGGCCAGCCCCTGCGGTGCCTGGCCTCCGCCCTGCCAGGCCCGATGTATCCCCCCTACGCCCATTCTCCGGCCAGCCCGACTTCTTCGGACACCCGAGGGCGGACCCTCCAGACCAGGATCAGCCCTCGCCCTTGATGCCCAGCTCGTTGATCAGGGCGCGCCAGCGGCGGATCTCGGAGCCGATGTGAGCGCCGAATTCAGCCGGGGTGTTGCCCACTGGCTCAGAGCCGTCTGCAGCCAGGCGCTCGCGTGTGGAGGGCAGCTTGAGGATGCGGGACATCTCGCGATTCAACTTGTCGACGATGGGCTGGGGCGTGCCCCTGGGCGCCATCACCCCGTACCAGCCGGCCATGTCGAGCTTGACTCCTAACTCGAGCATGGTGGGAATTTCAGGCAGGGCGTTGGCGCGGCGTGTGGTGGTGACGGCCAGCGGGCGCAGCTTGCCCGAGTTGATGTGCGTGTGCGACTGCAGGATGGTCGAAAAGAGCATGCTGATCTGACCACTGATCACATCAGCCATGGCCGGTGCGCCGCCCTTGTAGGGAATGTGCATCAGCTTGGTGCCGGTGACCGAGCCAAATAGCGCACCGGCCAAGTGGCTGAAGCCACCGATGCCCGAGGAGCCGTAGGTCAGCGTGTCGGGCTTTTGGCGCGCCAGGTTGATCAAATCTTGCAGGGTGCGCACTGGCAGCGCGGGGTTGACCACCAGGCAATAAGGCTGCGTCGTGGCCTGGGTGATGGGGATGACGTCCTTCTCGAGGTCATAGGGGTGGCGCGCCTGCAGGGTCACGTTGACCGAGTGGCTCGAGGAGATCATGGTCAGCATGTAGCCGTCGGGCGGCGACTTGGCCACAGCCTCGACCGCGATGGTGCCGTTGGCACCGGCCTTGTTGTCCACCACCACCGGCTGGCCCCAGGACTCATTGAGGCGCTGGGCAAGCGTGCGTGCAGTGAGGTCCACCCCGCCGCCTGGCGCAAAGGGGCAAATCAGTTTGATCGGCCGGTTCGGATAGTCCGCCGCCGGATCGCGCTGGGCCCAGGCGGGCAAGGCAATCGCCGAGGCTGCGCCTTGAATGAAGGTTCTGCGAACAAGGGTCATGGTGGTACTTGTCTCCGTTTTGTTTAAGTATGCCGTGGTATTCCGTCAATTCGCAAGGGGAGCAGGCACCCGTGGGAAGGCCGGCTGGGACTCCAGCGCAGACAGGCTCTGGTGCAGGGCATCGGCGGCCGGGCGGCCCAGCGACTGGCACAGCGAGAGAAAGCGCGCGCGCTCGTCCTCGGGACCGATCGGGTCTTGCGGCATGCCGCGGAAAGCCCCCGCCTCACGCGCAAAGCGCCGGCCATCACGCAGCGTGACTTCCAGGCGGGCGCTCCAGGCGGTGGGCAGGTCCGTGGCCGGGCGCAGCACGATGGCCTGGCAGGTCTGGCTGATTGCCGGGTCGGCCAGCGCGGCGTCGTCGAACACGCGGGGGTCGGAAGGATCCCGATGCAGGGCCAGGGCCAGGCAAAAGGGCACGCTGTACTGAGCCTGCATCACGTCTTTGGGCGCGCGGATGTCGTGATGGCTGCAGACCTTTGGCGCGCAGTCGAGGGCTATTTCCCTCACGTCCGCAGCGCTGAATCCTTCCTGCGCCATCAGCGCGCGCAGCGCCTGAACCGGCGCTTGCGCGGTGACGTGGCAGGCATAGCGCTTCATGCAAATGCGCAAGGTCTCCCACTGCGCCCCCAGCCCCTGGGTGAGCAGGGCCGCATCACCCTCGCGGGCGTACACCTCCAGAAAGCCAAAGCGCCCTTCCAGGATGGTGTTGGGCCCATGAAAACCCGATTGCCCCAGGCGGGCAGCGACGATGCCGGCCTCGCAGGCACGCCCCATGTGCAGGCGCTTGACCGCAGCCCCCCCATCGGCCTTGCTGAAAGCCAGCAACCCCGCCGACATGGAGCCGGCTGCGCCGAGTGCACCCGCCAGGTCCTGGGCGGACAGGCCATAGACCACGCCGGCAGCGACGGTAGCGCCGTAGACACCGGTCAAACCCGGCGCATGAAAGCCCAGCTTCTCGCTGGTGTGGTGCGTGGCCGCGCCGATGCGAAACAACACCTCGCAGCCCGCGACAAAGGCGCGCAGCGCGGTCGCGCCGTCGGCTCCGGTCTCCTGGCAGGCGGCGGCCAGGGCTGGCACCAGGGCCGCGCCCGGGTGCACGCCGGCGCCGGGAAAGCGCAGGCTGTCTTGCTCGAAGGCATGGACCGCAGAGGCATTGGCCAGGGCCGCCTGCGGTGCGTGAACAGTGGCGCCAGGGCTGCCGAAGATGTCGCAGCTGCCGCCCGTGCCGTAGCGGCGGCCCAGATCCGCCACCTGCCGGCTCCAAGCAAAGCCTGCGCCGTAGACGGCACAGGCCACCGCGTCGGCGATGCAGGCGCGGGCCCTTTCCTTCACCGGCTCGGGGATGTCCTCGAGCCGAAGCCCAGTGGCAAAACGCGCCAGTTCTTGCGCTGCGGTCGTCATGGGTGATCTCTCCTTTTCCCGGCGGTTCGGTCTGAGGGCGTGCCACAATGCCGCCCGTGACCAAGCCACGCAAACCGAACGTATCGCTGGGAGACACCGCCTACCAGGCGATCCGCGACGCGATCACCAGCAACAAGATGAAGCCGGGCGACCGCGTGTCCGAGTACATGGTCGCCGACTGGCTGGACATCAGCCGCACGCCCGCGCGCGAGGGCCTGCGGCGGCTTGAGAGCGAAGGCCTGCTGGCCTCCCATCCCAAGCGGGGTCTGGTGGTCGCCGACTTCGATGAGGCGGCGGTCCACGAGTTGTATGCGGCGCGCGAGCTGCTTGAAAGCATGGTCGCCGGCATGGCGGCGCGCTTTGCCACCGACGCCGAAATCAGCACCCTCAAGCACATGCTCGAACGTGAGGCGGCGCTGGCTGATTCGCCCACGCGCATGTTCGAGCACAACCTCGAATTCCATCGGCTCATCGCCGAGGCTGCGCGCAACCGCTACCTGGTCAAGTTTCTGCAGTCGCTCTCCGACACGCTCTCCGCTCACCGGCGCGTCTCCACCTTGGTCAAACCGGAGCGCCGCGAAAAGGTGCTGCAGGACCACCGCAACCTGGTGGAAGCCATCGCCCGGCGCGACGAGGCCGGCGCGCGCGAAGCCGCCCTGCACCATATTCGCGGCGCGCTGGAAGCGCGGCTGGCGGTGCAGCGGGCCTCGCCAGCGCGCTGAGCGGCTGGCGCCGGACGCTCCGCGCCCAGCATCTCCGGCATCAACGGCCCGAGAGCAGGCGGGCAAGATCTGCAGCATCGGTCTGGTTTTCCATGCCCAGCACCCAATCACGTATGCGGGTCACCCGCTCGAGCGGCAAGGACTTGACCGCCAGCTTCTCGAACTTCTCGACCACATCCGCCTGCGACGCGAAGTTCTTCTCGTTGCCGCGCCCCGCCTCCACCGTGCGCTCCATGCGGGTGCCGTCATTCAATTCGCACACCACTCGCACCTTGTGGCGGGACTTGGAGCCCAAGGCGGTGATCTCGGCGTCGTGCTCAACCTCCACCTTGTCGGCAATGCGCATGCGCTCGGGGTCGGCCACCTTGTCTTCTGTGAACTGGTCGACGAAGCAGTCACCATCGAGCAGCCAGGTGGCGACGCAGTAGGGCAAGTTCAGCTGCGCCGAGGTCAGGCCCTGGGGCACGTACTTCCAGCCCACATGGTCCATGGTCACCTGGGAGCCGTGCACCACGATGCGCTTCACATCGTTGGCACCGAAGGGCCGCTCTTCCTGCATCAACCGGATCGCGTCGAGCGTGGTGTGGTTGCTGCCGACGCCGGAGTAGAACTTGAGCGCAATGCCCATGGTCTGCCAGACCTCGCCGAGACCGGCGGTGAGTTCGGCCAGGTTGAAACGGTCCTGTGAGCGTGAAAGGGTGGTGCAGAAACCGCCGTACTCGCTTTCGAGCACGTTGACGATGCCGGTGAAGCCCTGGTCTGCCAGTAGCGCGCCGTAAAGGCCGCTTTGGGAGGCACGGCCCGCGTGCATCCGTTTGACCATGGCGCCGTACTGGGCAGCCATCAGCCCGCTCGACTGGGTGCCGGCAATGCCCAAGGCGTGGACCGTGCGCTCGGTGTCGAGCTTGAGGCCCCGCGCGGCGCCCGCCGCAGCCGAGAAAACACCCAGCGTTGCGCCCGAGTGCCAGCCCTGGGCAATGTGTTCCTGGCCCATGCAGATGCCCACGCGTGGCCCGATCTCATAGCCCGCTACCGCGGAGGCGAGGAACTCGCGCCCGTTCATGCCGGGGCGCATCTCGGCCACCGACAGCAGCGCTGGCAGCACCACCGCGCCCACATGCATCACGCCCTGGCGGTGCACGTCGTCCAGCTCAAAGCCCTGGACCTGCGTGCCGTTGATCAGGGCGGCATGCGGCGCAGAAAGGCGCAGCGGCGTACCCCAGATGCTCGAGCCACCCTGCCCCATGCCGCCCCCCTCCAGACCCGAGAGCGTCTGCTGAAGGATACGGGTCCAGGGCAGATCCGCCCCGTAGAGCGCGCAGCCCAGCGAATCAAGAATCAGAAGCTTGATGCGCGCACGCACCGCCTCCGGCACTGCCTCATATTGCAAACCCGAGACAAAGCGGGCAATGCCGCCGGTGTAGGGGTTGTGGTGGATGTCCGCGCCTGCGTGGGAGGTCGATTGCGCCATGGCGATGCAGCTGTTGGAGCAGCGGTAGATTGGAAAGAATGCTGATAGTATACCGTGGCATACCTACTGTATTTTCTGGCTGATATCCGCATGCAACAAGACACGCCCACAGAGACCGGCTTCGCACGTGCCCTGGCCGAACGCAGCGCCCATTTGCAGTGGGACGACTTGCCCCCCGAGGCGGTGCACTGGGCCAAAGTCGGTTTGATCGACACCCTGGGCGTGACACTGGCGGGCAGCCGCGAAGACGCGCCGCGTCTGGCCGGCCGCGGCCTGGATTTGGTCAGTGGCCCGGCATTGGTGCTGGGGAGTGAGCGCCGCGTGGGCCCGCTCGACGCGGCCCTGATCAACGGCACGGCGGCGCATGCGCTGGACTTCGACGACTGCAACAACACCCTGGGCGGCCACCCCTCGGTGCCGGTGCTGCCCGCGCTGATGGCACTGGCCGACGAGCGCGATGCGCAGGGCCAAGCACCCACCAGCGGCCGCGACTTTTTGCTGGCCTATATCGTCGGCTTCGAGGTCGAGACCAAGATAGGCCTGGCGGTCAACTTTCACCACTACCAAAAAGGGTGGCACCCAACCTCCACTCTGGGGACCTTCGGCGCAGCCGCTGCCTGTGCACGCCTGATGGGGCTGGACAGCGAGCGGACCGCCGTGGCTCTGGCGTTGGCAGCGTCTTTTGCCAGCGGCATCAAGGCCAATTTCGGCACCATGACCAAGCCCCTGCATGTGGGCCACTGCGCGCGCAACGGCCTGTTTGCCGCGCGGCTCGCGCAGCAAGGCTTTACTGCCAACGCCGCCAGCGTGTTTGAGCACGAGCAGGGCTTCCTGGACGTGTTCAACGGCCCCGGCACCTATGACACCGCCCGCGCCCTGGACGCCTGGGCTGCGCCCCTGGACATCGTGCGCCCCGGCATTGCCATCAAGCAGTACCCCTGTTGCGGCAGCACCCACCCGGCTATCGATTCCTTGCTGGCACTCGTGCGCGAACACCGATACAACCCCGCGCAGGTGGCCCGCGTGCAGGCCTGGGTTCATCCGCGCCGCCTCAAGCACACCAACCGGCCGCAGCCCAAGAGCGCACTCGACGCCAAGTTCAGCCTGCAGTACGTGCTGGCCCGCGGCTTGGTTGACGGCTGCGTGTCGCTCGAGCACTTCGAGGGTCAGGCGTATGAAGACCCGCGCGTGCAAGCCCTCATGCCGCGCGTTGAAGTCGCTGGTTACGGCGAAGACCAGTTCCCGGCTGACAACCACTTTGGCGGCATTGCCCGCGTGACGCTGGCCGACGGCACGGTGCACGAGGCACGGGTGCAGCAGCCCCTGGGCCGCACCTCGGACCACCCCCTGCCGCAAGACCTGCTGGAAGAAAAGTTTGCCCTGTGCGCGGCGTCGGTGCTGACCGACGCGGGCGTCAAGGGCGTCGCCGCCGAGGTGGCCCACCTCGAGCAGGTAGCCAACCTGAGCGCGCTCGGCCGGCACCTGGCCCAGCTGCGTCAACCCTGATTTCAATCGTTCAAGGCAATTAGGAAGTAACACCATGGAAAAAGACATTCACTACGACGTGATCGTGGTCGGTAAGGGCAACGCCGCCCTGTGCGCGGCGCTCGCAGCGCACGACAAGGGCGCGCGTGTCGGCGTGCTCGAAGCGGCCCACCCCGAGGAAAGCGGCGGCAACAGCCGCTTTGCCGGTGGCGTGATGCGCTTTGCCTTTCACAGCGTCGACGAACTGCGCCAGGTGATCGACATCACCGAGCAGGAAGAGGCCGACGCCGACTGGGGCACCAACACCACCGAAGAATTCTTTGACGACCTGTTTCGCCTCACCCAGCTGCGGACCGACCCGGAACTGTCCGAGGTGCTGGTGACCCAAAGCCTGGACGTGATGACCTGGCTGCGCAGCAAGGGCGTGAAGTTCGTCGCCAACTACGGCCGGCAGTCGGCTGTCGTCAATGGAAGGCGCAAGTTCTTCGGCCGCATGCCCGTCGAGGTGTCGGGCGGTGGCTATGGCCTGGTCGAATTTCTGGACAAGGCGGCGGGCAAGGCCGGCATTGACATTCACTACAGCACCCGCGCCAAGGGCCTGTTGCTCGACGGCGACCGGGTCACCGGCGTGCGCGCCAGCCACGCTGGGCAGGTGGTCAACTTTCACGCCAAGTCGGTGGTGCTGGCCTGCGGCGGCTTTGAGGCCAACCCAGAGATGCGTACCCGCTACCTGGGCCCAGGCTGGGAGCTGGCCAAGGTGCGCGGCACCCGCTTCAACCAGGGTGACGGCCTGAAGATGGCGATGGACATTGGCGCTGGCAGCCACGGCAACTGGTCGGGGGCGCATGCTACCGGCTGGGACCTCAACGCCCCGCCCTACGGCGACCTGACCGTGGGCGACCAGTTCCAGAAGCACTCCTACATCTTCGGCCTGTTGATCAACGCCGAAGGCAAGCGCTTTGTCGACGAAGGATGGGACTTCCACTCCTTCACCTACGCCAAGTACGGCGGCGAAGTGCTCAAGCAAACCGGCCAGTTCGCCTGGCAGGTGTTCGACAGCAAGGTGAGCAAGCTACTGCGGTCAGAGTACCGCATCAAGATGATGACCAAGGTCAGCGCGAACACGCTGGAGGAACTGGCTGAAAAGCTCGAAGGCGTGGACGCCAAGGCCTTCCTGGAAACCGTTTATGCCTACAACGCAGCGGTGAAAAAGGACGTGGAGTTCAACCACACCATCAAGGACGGCAAGGCCACCGAAGGCATCAGCCCGCCCAAGAGCAACTGGGCACAGGTCCTGGACACCCCGGCCTACGCTACCTATGCCACCACCTGCGGCATCACCTTCACCTTCGGGGGCCTCAGCATCAACCCGGCCAGCGGCCAGGTGCGTGACGTGACTGGCCAGGAAATCCCAGGCCTGTATTGCGCCGGTGAAATGGTGGGTGGCCTGTTCTACTTCAGCTACCCCAGCGGCACCGGCCTGGTTTCGGGCGCGGTGTTCGGCCGCCTCGCAGGAGACAATGCAGGCCGTGCCGCAATGAGCTGAGCGCAGGGACTTCTCAAGGCCCTGCACCCCTGAAGACCCCTTCCAGAAATCTGCCATGACCAACACCACCGCCGCCCGCCGTGCCCGCCTGCGCCAACTCGTCGAAGCCCGTCAGGGCCTGCTGATGCCCGGCGCCTTCAACGCCCTGTCGGCCCGCGTGATTGCCGACATGGGCTTCGAGACGGTCTACCTCTCAGGCGCGGGACTGACCAATATGCAATTGGGCATGCCAGACCTGGCCTTCATCGGCCTGCAGGATGTGGCGCAAGCCACCTCGCAGATCCGGGGCACGGTGGACCTGCCGATGCTGGTGGACGGTGATACTGGCTTTGGCAACGCGGTCAACGTCTCGCACACGGTGCGCACCCTCGAGCGCGCCGGCGCCGACGCGATCCAACTGGAAGACCAGGTCTTCCCCAAGCGCTGCGGTCACTTCAACGGCAAGGACGTGGCGCCCTTGGGCGAGATGATCGGCAAGATCAAGGCCGCGGTCGATGCGCGCACCGACTCCAATTTCCTCATCGTCGCCCGCACCGACGCACGCAGCGTGCACGGCTTCGACGCCGCCGTTGAACGCGCGGCTCGTATGGCCGAGGCAGGCGCAGACCTGCTCTTCGTCGAAGCCACCGAGTCGGTCGATGAGGTGCGCAAGCTCCCGGCGCTGCTGCCGCTGCCGCAGGTGATGAATATCGTGATTGGCGGCAAAACCCCGCAGCTGCCGCAGTCTGAACTGGCCGAGTTGGGATTCGGCCTGGTGCTCTATGCCAACACCGCACTGCAAGGCGCGGTGCTAGGCATGCAGCGCGCACTGGGTGAACTGCAGGCCAAGGGAATCTTGCGGGAAGACCCCAGCCTGGTGATCCCCTTCATGGAGCGCCAGCGGCTGGTCGACAAGCCGCGCTTCGACGCCATGGAAAAGCAATACGCGCAGGGCGACTGAGCGCCGCCCTCAACGGAGATCTGGAGCGCCGCGATATCTTTGTCATGCGCGCGATCCCCTGCACAGGCATGTCGGGCGCTGGATGTTCGCCGGTGTGGTGGTCTTCGGACTGTCGACGCTGGTCTTTGGCCTGTCCACTTCCTTCTGGCTCTCCGTGGTGGCACTGACCATCTCCGGCGTCGGCGACATGGTGAGCGTGGTGATTCGCCATACCCTCATGCAACTGGACACGCCCGACGAGATTCGGGGCCGGGTGGGTGCGGTCAACACCATCTTCATCGGCGCCAGCAACCAGCTCGGTGAGTTTCAGTCCGGCGCAGTGGCGGCGGCGTTCGGGCCGGTGGCCTCGGTGGTCAGCGGTGCTATCGGCACCTTGGTGGTGGCCGTGCTCTGGTTTCGAATGTTTCCGGTGCTGGCCAGGCGGGATACCTACCAGCTGCCCGAGGCAGAAAGCGCCTCCGGCAGGGAAGGTACAGTGCGGCAATAAACATTCGCCACCATGAGTCACCCGATTCGATATGGCCTGATCGGTTGCGGGATGATGGGCCAGGAGCACCTGCGCAACATCGCCCTGCTTCCGGGGGCCCAGGTCACCCGCCTATTTGAGCCTGATGAGGGCATGGCCGCACGCAGCCTGGCCCTGGCCCCTGGCGCCCAACGCGTCGCCAGCCTGGCCGAGGTGGTCACCGCTGACGACGTCGACTGCCTCGTCATCACCAGCCCCAACTTCCGACACGCGCAGCAACTGCACGAAATCGCAGCCCTGCGCAGCCTGCCGGTGCTGGTGGAAAAGCCTGCCTGCACCCGAATCGAGGATGTGCGCGCGCTGGCCGCTCTGGGTAGCCGCTACGCCGCGCCGCTGTGGGTGGCGATGGAGTACCGCTACATGCCGCCAGTGGCGCCTCTGGCGGAGGAAGCGCACCGCCAGACCCACACCGGACCGGTGACCCTGCTGTCCATCCGTGAGCACCGCTTTCCCTTCCTGGTGAAGGTGGGCGACTGGAACCGCTTTAACCGCTACACCGGTGGCACCCTGGTGGAAAAGTGCTGCCACTTCTTCGACCTGATGCGGCACATGACCCAAAGTGAGCCGGTACGGGTGTTCGCCTCGGGCTCGGCAGCCCACAACCACCAGGACGAGCGTTACCCCGAGGGCACGCCAGACATCTTGGACAACGCCTACGTCATCGTAGATTTCGCCAGTGGCCAGCGCGCGCTGCTCGAGCTGTGTATGTTCGCTGAGGGCGCGCGCTATCAGGAAGAAATATCGGTCGTCGGGCCAAAGGCCAAGGTCGAGTGTCTGGTGCCCGGACCAGGCCGCTTCTGGCCCGCCCACTTGGGCGAGCCGCCGGTCCCCAAGGTGATCATCAGCCCACGCGACCCCAAGGGCCCACGCGAACTTGAAGTGCCGGTAGACCCGATCGCCTTGGCCGCGGGCGACCACAATGGCTCGACCCTGTACCAACACCAGCGTTTCCATGCGGCGGTACGCGGTCAGGGCCCGGTGGAAGTAAGCCTGCGCGATGGACTGGCGGCGGTGGTCATGGGCCTGGCGGCACAGGAATCGATCGCCAGCGGACAAGCGATTGACCTGCGCAGCGACGAACGCTTCCGCTGGTAGAGAGACCCCGGTCAGCGTCCCGGGGCGGCGCTCCCGCTCAGCGGCCCAGGGCCTGCATGGCGCCAAACACCTGCCGCCAATCGGCCAGCCCCATGGGATGGCCACCCGCACGCCGCACCAAGCGGACCGCGGATCGTGTTGAACCAGAGGGCTCCTGGCCGCCCGCACCGGCTTCTGACGGATCGGGGCCGGGTGGCCAGGCCCGTGCGGCACGCGCCACCATCTTGCGGGTGCCTTCGGGGTCTGCCCAGGCATCGCCGTCGGCCTGCAGTACCAGCAGGTGGCGCGGCGCTACCGCCGCCAGAAGCAGGTCCTGGTCCAGCCCGCGGGCGGACAGTTCGGCCCAGCCAGCTTGTCCCTCGGGTGCCAGCCAATGTGGGAAGGCCCCGGCCAGGGCCTCCAGCGCCTCGCTGCCCGGGCCGCTGTCCCAAGAGCTGCCCGCCCCGGCCGTACCGCTGTTGTGAGCGGCCACCAGGGCGAATCGGTGATCGCAAGCACCCGCCAACAGGGCCGCCTTGCCCCCACGCGAATGCCCCACCACACCCACGCGCCGCGCATCCAGCCCTGGCACCTGGTGTAACAGGTCCAGCGCCCGCGACAGGCTCCAGGCCCAGGCAGCCAGGGCACCGAAACGCCCGTCGGGGAAGCGGTCGAACAGTGGACCGGCCCGTTGACCATCGGGGGTGTCACTGGCCAACTCGGTGCGGTTGAACCAGGCCAGCGCCAGACCGCTGGCCAGGGCCTCGCTGCGGGCGCCGTCGTCCAGGTAGGCCCAGCAGGCGTCACCCCAAAGCAGTACCGGCGCGGGCCCGGGCTTGGACTCGGCCGGTAGCAGCACCTGTACTGCACAGCGCAAACCGGGGGCGTCCGCCAGCGCCCAGCGCCAGGTCTGCAGCCGGGCGCCGGGCCACTGGGGAGGAAAGGATTCATGCAACAGGTGCACCTGCAAGGCCCCGGGCACGGGGTCGGGTGGCAGGCCGCCATACAGGATTTCCACCAGTAGGTTCAGGGGGTCGTCATTGGGTATGCTCATGAGTGGATCCACCGGGCCGGCGCGGAAAGCTGGCGATGCAACATTTTCACAAGGGCTGATCCGCCCCTCAGGAGACACCATGAAAACCACCCCCTTGTCCCGCACCGCCCTGCTGGCCGCTCTGGTTGCCGCCGCAGGCGCAGCTTCGGCTGCCGATGTCCGTGTGATGTGCTACCAGGACGGCATCGAGTGCGAAGTAACCAGCGAACTGGCCAAGCGTTTCGAGGCTCAGAACCCGGGCACCAAGATCATTATCGATACCGTCCCCTACAAGACCATCGTCGAGCAGCTGCCGGTGCAACTGGCTGCTGGCCAGGGCCCCGACATTGCACGGGTGACCGACCTGGGTGGCCTGTCCAAGTACTACCTGGACATCTCCGCCAACCTGAAGAACCGCAAGTACTTCGACGACAACTTCGGCGCTACCGCGGGTTGGCTGCGCCCCTCGGCGACCGACAAGGGCATCTACGGCTTCATGTCCCAGCTGACCATGACCGGCCCCTACGTGAACAAGACCCTGTTCGAGCAGGCCAAGGTCGCCATCCCCGGCCCCAGGGCCACCTGGGACGACTGGGCCGACGCAGTGCGCAAGGTGTCCAAAGCCACCCAGACCAAGGCCGGCATGGCCTGGGACCGCTCCGGCCACCGCTTCGCCGGTCCGGCCATCAGCTATGGCGCCAAGATCTTCGACGCCAAGGGCGAATTGGTGATCGACCCCGGCTACAAGACCGCGGTCACCAAGTTTGTCGGCTGGCACAAGGACGGCACCATGCTGCGCGAGGTGTGGGCCGGCTCGGGCGGCTCGACCTATGCCGACTCGATCGGCGAATTCGTCAACGGCAATGTGGCCATGGTGCTGTCCGGCTCCTGGCAGATCAACCGGCTGCAAAGGGACGTGGGCACCAAGTTCGACTGGGTGGCCGTTCCCAACCCCTGCGGTACCGCCGCCTGCTCCGGCATCCCCGGCGGCGCTGCCTGGGTGGCGCTCAAGACCAGCAAGGCCGCCAAGGAAACCGCAGCCTTCCTGGAGTTCATGGCGTCTGAACAGGCCTACGCCGAGTTCGCCGCCCGCACCGAGAACATACCGGCCCACGCCGGGCTGGCCAAGAAGGGCATCGACTACGGCAAGGCCCTTCCGGGCGCCAAGGCGGCCCTAAGCGCCTTCAGCGCGGGTGTGGCCAATCTCTCCCCGGTGGCCTATCAGTTCCAGGGTTACAAGTTCAACCGCGCCATGATGCTGCCGACCGTGGCCCGAGTGACCCAGTCGGTGGTGGGCGAGATGAGCGTGGATGAGGCGCTGAACAAGATCAACGCCGACATGCAGGACGCGGTTAAGCAGGCCCAGAAGTAAGCGGGTACCTGCCGCACTTCCAAACATCCGCGGCGCCCTCGGGCGCCGCGGGTCTTTTTTAGCCCCCTGATGCGCCTTCTCGCCGCGTTTTTTAACCTCTTCGAGCCGCTGTTTCGCCTCGGACAGCGTTGGCTTGGCCTGTCGCGTCTGGGCTGGCTCTTCGTCGCCCCCAACCTCATCGTCTTTGGCCTCTTCACCTTTCTGCCAATCCTGATTAACCTCTGGTACGCGGTCACTGGTGGCGTGCAATTGATGCCCGCAGAGCGGCCCTTCACCGGCGCGGAAAACTTCCAGATCCTCTACGAATGCCGGAGCTACCTGGACCTCTCCACATGCCGCAAGGACGTGTTCTGGCGTGCCATGAGCAACACGCTCAGGTTCAGCGTGATTCAGGTCACCCTGATGGTGGTCTTCTCGCTGGTGACCGCGCTGGTGCTCAATCGCAAGATCATCGGCCGCGGCTTTTGGCGGGGCGTATTTTTCTATCCGGTGCTCCTCTCGCCGGTGGTGGTGGCCCTGATCTGGAAATGGCTGCTCCAAAGCCAGGGCGTATTCAACGCAGTACTGGTCGCCCAGGGCGCCCAGCCGGTGGAGTGGCTCACCGACGGCTCATGGGCATTTTTCTGGACCGTCTTCGTCTCGATCTGGGCCCACATGGGGTTCTACACCCTGATTTTGCTGGCTGGCCTGCAGGCCATCCCGCGTGACCTGTACGAGGCCGCCGAGATGGACCGCGCCTCGCCCTGGCGCACCCTCACCCGAATCACCCTGCCCCTGCTCATGCCCAACCTGATCGTGGTGCTCGTCCTGGCGATGATCCGCGCGGTGCAGATATTCGATGAGGTGTTCATCCTCACCGGCGGCGGCCCGGGCTCGGCCACCACCTTCATCGTGCAGTTCATCTATCAGACTGGCTTCGCTGAGCAGATCCACCTGTACGGCCTGGCTGCTGCTGCCTCTCTGTCGCTGGCGCTGCTGCTCGTCGTGCTGACCCTGATACAACTCAAACTGACCCGCGCCAGCGAGGTCGGCCAGAAGGTGCGCTGATGTCGGTCTGGAAATTTCTCACCGCAACCCGAGGCCGCAGTGGCCTGCACTGGACCGATGCCGCCAGCTACGCCTACCTGGTGCTGGGCCTGTTCACCATGTTCGCCCCGGTGCTGTGGCTGGTGATGTCTTCGTTCAAGACGGAAGCCGCCATCGGCAAGTTCCCGCCTACCTTCTTGCCCTATTCGCAAAAGACGGTGAAGGTCGAAGGCCATGACAAGCCTTTGCCCCTGTTCACTGTCAAGGACGAACAAGGCCATCCGCGCCAGTTGGCCCAGGTGCGGCGCATCGGCATCATGGCCACCCTGGTCGATCCGGCGGAGCCGGCCAAGGAGATCCAGGTCAACATCAAGGAGCGCACCCCGGTGGAGGAGGTCACCTGGGCCACTTCCAACTACACCGACCTGTTCGGCAAGTTCACCTTTGGCAAGTACCTGTGGAACTCGGTGTTCATCACCGTGGTGGCCACCCTGCTCACCTTGCTGTTCAACTCGATGGCAGCCTTTGCCCTGTCGAAATACCGCTTCACCGGCCAGAAGGCGGTGTTTCTGCTGATCATCGCGACGCTGATGATTCCGCCCACCATCATCTTGGTGCCCGTCTTCCTCGTGATCAACAGCACCGGTCTGCTCAATACCCTGTGGGGAGTGATCCTGCCGGCCGTGGCCACGCCCACCGGCGTGTTTCTGCTGCGGCAGTACATGCTCACCATCCCCGACGAGCTGATCGAGGCGGCGCGAATGGACCACGCCAGCGAATGGCGCATTTACTGGCGCATCATTTTGCCGCTGTCGGCGCCCGCACTGGCGGTGCTGGCCATCTTCTCGGTCATGTGGCGCTGGAATGATTTCCTGCTGCCGCTGATCGTGCTGTCCAAGTCTGAGTTCTTCACACTGCAACTGGCGCTCAACTCTTTCCAGGGTGAGCTCAACACCCAGTGGCACTACCTGCTGGCCATGACCGTGATCACCCTGCTGCCGGTGACCGCCGTCTTTGCCTTCCTTCAGCGCTACATCACCACCGGCATTGCCAGCGCGGGGGTCAAGTGAGCGCCGTCCCGACACCTTCCTGAAGTCCCACACGTGTCCAACCTCGAACTACGCTCCGTCACCAAGCGCTTCCAACAGGTCGACGTGATCCGCGGCGTCGACCTGCAGGTCCGCCACGGCGAATTCGTCGTCTTTGTCGGGCCATCGGGCTGCGGCAAGTCCACCCTGCTACGGCTGATCGCCGGCCTGGAGACTGCCAGTGGCGGCGACATCCTGATCGACGACCAGCGGGTCAACGACGTCGGTGCCGCAGACCGTGGCTGCGCGATGGTGTTCCAGTCTTATGCCCTGTACCCTCACATGACGGTGCGCGCCAATATGGCCTTCGGTCTGGAGAACGCCAAGGTGGCGCGCCAGGAGATCGAACGTCTAGTCGGCGAAGCCGCCACCCTGCTGCGACTGGACACGCTGCTCGATCGCAAACCCACCCAGCTGTCCGGGGGCCAGCGCCAGCGGGTGGCGATCGGCCGCGCCATCGTGCGCGACCCGAAGATCTTTCTGTTTGACGAGCCGCTGTCGAACCTGGATGCGGAACTGCGCGTCTCAATGCGCGCCGAGCTGCGCGAGTTGCACCAGCGCCTGGGCGCCACCATGGTGTATGTGACCCATGACCAGGTAGAGGCCATGACCATGGCCGACCGGATCGTGGTGCTGCGCGAGGGCCGAATCGAGCAGGTGGGCACCCCACAGGCCCTCTACGAGCGCCCTTGCAACACCTTTGTGGCCGGGTTCATCGGCAGCCCGCGTATGAACTTTATCCCCGCGAGCCACGCCGCCGCTCTCGGCCGCGCGGCAAGCGGCACGAGCGGCGCGAACGAAATCTCGCAGCTGGGCGTGCGTCCCGAACACCTACACCTGGCACCGCAGGGCCAGGGCCTCGCGCTGACCCTACGCGCCGCCGAGTACCTGGGCGCCAACTCCCTGGTGCAAGGCGAACTGGCAGACGGCACCCGCATCGAGATCCTGATCGAAGGCGCTGCGCCTGGCATTGGCCAGACCCTGTGGTTACAGGCAGACGCCCAGCACGTTCACGCATTCGACGCACAAGGGCTGCGTCTGGAGAGCCTCGCATGACCCCCTGGCAAGCTGCTGGCTGGCGTTTCCAGGACGAGGACAAGGCCCGCGTAGCCACCAGCGATCTGGACGATGGCGGCCAGATGCAGGTGCGCTTTCTGGGCGAGACCCTGGCGCGTGTATCACTGCGCCCGGCCGGCGGCTGGCGCGAGCCGCGCACCTGGGCGATTGCTCCGCAGGGAAAGGCGCCCTGGGAAGGGCGCGAGCGCGAGGACCCGTCTGGCTTCGACTTGCCCGCCACCCAGGCCGGCGAGAACCGCTTTTGCACCTCGCACCTGTCCGTCACCCTGGGTACTGGTCCGCTGGGCCTATCGTGGCACGCCTTCGGCGCAGACACCCCAGTGCTTCAAGACCGCGCCACCACCGCCTACCTGCGCCAGGACCGCGGCGGCTTGGTGCGCCACTACCAGGCCCGTGACCGCGCCGACCGCTATTACGGGCTCGGCGACAAGACCGGCCCGCTGGACCTGCACGGCCGGCGCCTGCGCACCGCGGGCCTGGACGCCCTGGGCTACGACCCAGAGTGCGGTGACCCGCTTTACAAACACTGGCCCTTTCTGATCAAGCGCGCGGGCAATGGCCAGTGGGTGGGTCTGTACTACGACACCCTCGCAGGCTGCACCTTCGACCTGGGCTGCGAGCACGACAACTACCACGACTTCTACCGCTACGTAGAGATCGACGACGGCGACCTGGACTACTACGTCATCGCTGGCCGCACGCCGGCCGAGGTGATCGCGCAATTCGTGCAGCTCATTGGCGGCACGCAACTGCCTCCGCGCTGGTCGGCGGGTTTTGCGCAGACCGCCATGGGCCTGGCCGACGCGCCCGACGCCCAGGTGCAACTGGGCAAGTTTTTGGACGAGGCGATTGCACACCGGGTCCCGGTGTCTTCCTTCCATTACGGCTCGGGCTATTCGAGCCGCGGCAAGCGCCGCTACGTGTTCACCTGGAATGCCAGCAAGTTCCCGGACCCGAAGGCGCTCAACGCCCGCTTCCACGAGGCGGGCCTGATGCTGGTGGCCAACACCAAGCCCTGCCTGCTCGACGACCACCCGGCCTTCGGCGAGGTCAAGGCCGCTGGCGGCTTCATCCAGGACGCGAGAACCGGCCAGCCAGTCATCGAGCCCTTCTGGGACGGCCAAGGATCGCACCTCGACTTTAGCAACCCGACCACCTTGGCCTGGTGGAAGGACGGCCTCACACGAATGGTGCTGGACTACGGTATTGACGCGGGCTGGAACGACAACAACGAGTACGCGATCAACGAGGAACACGCGCAGTCCAGCGGCTTCGGGCGGCCCGTGCCTATGCATCGCTCGCGCGGCTTGCACCCCCTGCTGATGACGCGGGCCACCTACGAGGCGCAGCAGGCCCATGCGCCGCAGATGCCGGTCTACACGATCACACGCGGCGGCATGCCCGGTATCCAGCGCTATGCCCAGACCTGGACGGGGGACAACAGCAGCGACTGGCGCAACCTGCGCTGGAACCTGCGCACCGGCCTGCAGATGTCGCTCTCGGGCATATTCAACGTCGGCCACGACGTGGGCGGCTTCTTCGGTCCCAGCCCCGGCCCCGAGTTGCTGGCGCGCTGGGTGCAAGCCTGCTGCCTGAACCCGCGCATGGTGATGAACTCCTGGAAAGCCGACGGCGTGACCACCGTACCCTGGCTGCATCCAGAGGTCAGCCCTATCACTCGCAGCGCCATCGAGTTGCGCTACCGGCTCATGCCCTATCTGTGGTCGCTTTTCGAGCGCGCCGCCAGCCGGCACGAGCCCATCATCCGACCGACTTTTTACGACTTCCCCGAAGACGCGCAGTGCCTGGAAGGGTGCGACGACTTCATGCTCGGCGACAGCCTGCTGGTAGCCCCGGTGGTGGAAGAAGGCGCTACCCGACGCCGCGTCTACCTGCCCCAACTGCCGCAGGGCGGCTCGTGGTTCGACTTCCAGACGGGCCAGGCCTACGCCAGCGGCCAGTGGCACACGGTGGACGCACCGCTGGACAAGCTGCCCTTGTTCGCGCGCTCGGGGGCTGCGATTGCCTGCGCCGCCCCTGCCCCCGGCCAGGTCGCGCGACATGATGACCCGGTGAGCGAAATCCGCCACTTCTGACACCTTCGGGGGGCTACCGGGTTTCGCCCGGACCGCCCCCCTGCACACGAGGCCAACGCATGCTTGCACTGCGCCGGAAAAGCCCGTGAGTCAGGGCACGTCGTGCCCGTTAGCCAAGGTGTAAAGCTCGAACCAGGTCTGGCGATCCATCGGGACCTTCAGCGCATCAGCAATGCGGACAATGCGTTCGGGCTGGTTGGTGCCCATGACCGGCAGGATGCCGGCCGGATGGTGCAGCAACCAGGCGACGGCCACAGCGCTGGTGTCCGTACCGGCCTCCCGGGCCAGCGCCGCGAGCCGAGGCGCGAGCCGGGCCGCGGCGGTCCCCGCTTGGCCGGCCTGCGTGTGCAGCCGGCCGCCCCCGAGGGGCGACCAGGCCATCACCGGCATACGGTGCTGCTGCGCGTGGGCCAGTTGGCCGTTGGTGAAAGGCGCGGTATGCAGCAGGCTCAGCTCGATCTGTTGGGTCTGCAAGCGGTGCTTCATGCGCGATTGCAGCAGGTCTGCATCCCAAGGCATGAAGTTGGACACGCCCACGCCGCGCACCTTGCCCGCATCGATCAGGCCGTCCAGGCAGGCACCCAACTCGCCCGCGTCCATCAGCGGGTCGGGTCGGTGAATGAGGAGCAGGTCGATCACGTCCACCCCGATCCGCGCGAGCGAGCGGTCGACGCTGGCGCGCACGTGCTGGGCGCTGGTGTCGTAGTGCTTGACGCGGGTGCCAGGCCACTGGTCCGACATCAGCATGATGTCGGTCTTGGTGACCACCTCGATCTTGTCCTTGAGCGAGGGCTGGGCACGCAGGGCCTGGCCAAAGAGCTGCTCGCAGCTGTAATTGCCGTAGATGTCGGCGTGGTCAAAGGTGGTGATGCCCTGGGCCAGGCAAGCCTCGATGCGGGCCACGTTGGCGCGCACCGAGCTGTCGGCGGCTTCCGACAAGCGCCACACGCCGTAGGCGAGTCGGGACAGCGAGCGGCCATTGGGAAGGTCAATGCGTCCGGTGGGCACTTGGGTGGAATTTTGAGCGGCGGTGGTCATTGGCGTCTGCCCACGCCCAGGGGCGTGGCGGGGGTCTGAGCGGGCACGCGGCCATAGGCCTGTGCGAGGTTGACGGTCTTGAGTTGCGGCAGCACCTTGGTGCCGAAGATTTCGCATTCCTGCAGGTGTGGGTAGCCGGAGAATATGAAGGCGCGGATGCCCATCTTCTGGTACTCGTGAATTTCAGAGAGCACCTGGTCCACGCTGCCCACGATGGCGGCGCCACAGCCGCTGCGGGCGCGGCCGATGCCAGTCCACAGGTGGGGCTCCACATAGCCTTCGTCGTCTGCACGCTCACGGTTGGCACTTTGCAGGGCCACGCCCAGGCTCACGGCGTCCAGCGCACGGCCCCGAATCTCGGCGCCCTTGCCGTCGTCGAGACGGGAGACCAGCTCGCGGGCGTATTCGCGGGCCTCGGCCTCGGTGTCGCGCACGATCATGTGCACCCGCAGGCCGTAGTCCAGCACACGGCCGTATTTGGCAGCACGTTCGTGCACGTCACGCATGCGCTGGGCAATGAGCGCCTTGGGCTCGGGCCACATCAGGTAGGTGTCGCAGTGGGCGCCGCACAGCTCCAGAGCGTCGGGGCTGTAGCCGCCGAAATAGAGGAGCGGGCCACCGCTCTGGTAGGGGCGCACCGGGTCGGTGGACAGGCCCTTGATCTGGTAGATCTCGCCCGAGTAGTCGATCTTGTCCTGGGTCCATGCCTGCTTGAGGATTTCCACCACCTCCCAGGATCGGCGGTAGCGCAAAGCGCTGTCGGCCACCTCGCCAGGGAAGTCAGAGGAGATCACGTTCAGGGTTAGGCGGCCCTCGGTCATGTGGTCCAGCGTGGCGACGGTGCGGGCCAGCATGGCCGGCTGCACTTCGCCGCAGCGGATGGCGGCCAACATGCTCATCGTCTTCAACCTGGGGGCCATGCCGGCGACGAAGGTCAGCGTGTCCTGGCCCACCTGGTAGGACGAGGGGCAGAGGATGTTGCGAAAACCGAGGGCCTCGGCGCGCTCGGCGATTCGGCTGGTGTGGGCCCAGCTGCTTCGCAGCTCGCCATCGGGGACGCCGAGATGACGGAAGTCGTCGGAACACAGGGGCGCGAACCAGGCGACTTCTGCGCCCTCGATATCAGCACCGCGGACCGGAACAATGCTCATGGAAATACCTTTGCGATGGACCCCGGATTGGCCAAACAACCGGCCTTTCTGGGTGCGGCTTGAATGATAGAGGAGCCCCTCGATCAGCCCGCCGCCTCTTCCTCGCTTTTGCCCAAGGACCGATAGCCCGCCAGGACCTGGTCCCAGGGCACCACCCCTACCCGGTCGGCCCACACCTGCCAGGCTTTGGCCAGTTCCTGGACGGTGTCCGGATGCACGGACGCGAGGTCCCGCGTCTCGGCGCGGTCGGTATCCATGTCGTACAGCTCCCAGGGCCTGGGGTACTCGCGCACCAGCTTCCAGCGCCCGCGCCTCACGGCGGCACTGCCGATTTGGGTGCGGTTAGGCGCAGCCTATAGGGCGGAACCGGCGCTGAAGCGGTATTCAACCGTGCCGCGCAGGGTCTCACCGCAGGGCACCACGGTCGACGGGAAATTCGGCTGGTTAGGCGCATCGGGAAACTGCTGGGGCTCCAGGCAAAAGCCCGCGCCAGGGCCGTAGATATGGCCCTGCTTGCCCCGGCAGGAGGGGAGCTCCCCTGAGAGTCCGTGGCCGGAGTACACCTGAATAGCCGGTGCGTCCGACCACACCTCCATCGACAGGCCACTGCCGGGTGCGTGCGCGCGCGCCATGCGCCGCAGCCCACCGTCTGCGCCAGGCGGGACGACGAGGCAATGGTCAATGCCAGTGCCCAGGGCCTGCCTTGCCGAGTCCAGCGTCTGTCCGTCCCGGAAGTCCAGCGGGCCGCCGGCCACAGGGTCGATATCACCGGTGGGCAAGCGGGTCGAATCGAGCCGCAAAACCTGCGAGGCATCGGTCTGCAAAAGCGTGCTGCCTGGACTTCCCAGGCCATTGCCCTCTAGATTGAAGAAGGGATGCGGGGTGAAGTTCAAAACGGTCGATCGACCCGTGACACGTGCCTCCCAGGCGATGGACAAGGTGCCCGGGTCCGACAGCGCGTAGCACACGGCCAGATCGACGTCGCCCGGGAATCCGTCCTCTTCTTCGCGAAACGTCCAACCCAAGGTGACCGCCTGGGCGGACCGGGACACCAAGCGGAACATCTGATGCCGGCTGCCTCTCGGCCCACCGTGAATGCAGTGCGCCCCGTCGTTGGCCGCCAACTGCCAGGTGCGCCCCTCCAGCACGAAGCGGGCCTGCCGAATCCGGTTGGCATAGCGGCCGACGAACACGCCCAGCGTGGGAATGCCACCAAGCACCCCCCCCAGGCTGTCGTAGCCCAAGACGACGTCGCGGATTCGACCCTCACGGTCTGGCACCAGCAATTGCAGCAGCCTCGCACCATGCGCGCATACGGCGGCACGCAGCCCGCCGGGTGTGGCGATGGGAAACAAAACGCTCTGGCCTGACTCGCCATGAACGAACCTCGAAGGGTCCAGTGGCGAAGGGGTGGGGATGGCCATGTCGTACGATAACCGAACTCTTTTCTGTCCCACCGCCATGCTCGACCAACCTCTCACACCCATCACCTTCCAACGCCTGCTCCTCACTGGCGCGGCCGGCGGACTCGGCCGCGTTTTGCGCCCGCGCCTCAAGCGCTATTGCGAGTCGCTGCGCCTGACCGACATCGCGCCCCTTGATGCGGCGCAGCCCGGCGAGGAATGCGTGCAGATGGACCTGGCCGATGCGGCGGCCGCGCACAAACTGCTGCAGGGTGTCGACGCGGTGGTGCACCTGGGCGGCGTATCCACCGAGCAGCCCTGGGAGCCTATCCTCGCGGGCAATATCGTCGGCGTCTACAACCTCTACGAGGCCGCGCGCAAGAGCGGGGTCAAACGGGTGATCTTTGCCAGCTCCAACCACGTGATGGGCTTTTGGCGGCAAGACCAGGTGGTCGACGCCGACAGTGCCCCGCGCCCGGACGGCTTGTACGGCCTGTCCAAAGCCTTCGGTGAAGACGTGGCGCGCCTGTACTGGGACCGCTTTGGCATTGAGACCCTGGTGGTGCGCATCGGATCGTCCTTCCCCGAGCCCGCTGACCGCAGGATGCTGGCCACCTGGCTCTCCTACGACGACCTGGAGCGGCTGGTGGTGGCGGGCCTGACTGCGCCGGTGGTGGGCTGGAGCGTCATCTACGGCATCTCGGACAACGCCACTGCCTTCTACGACAACACGAAAGCCCGCCACATCGGCTACCGACCGCGTGACAGTGCCGATGCCTATCGCCAAAAGGTCGAGGCGGCGCAGCCGGTCATCGACCTGAACGATCCCACCAAAATCTTTCAGGGTGGCGCCTTCGTCCGCGCGGGCCATTTCGAATGAGCCAGATCCTCACGCCCGCGATCGACGTTGTTTCGACCACGCGTGATCGGGTGGGCGAAAGCCCCCTCTGGCACACCGCCGAGCAGGCGCTGTACTGGGTGGACATTGAGGGCCGCTTCATCCGCCGGTTCGACTGGGCGACGCGCAGCACCCGCAGCTGGCAGACCGACGAACGTGTCGCCTGCATCGCTCTGCGCGCAGGTGGCGGCCTGGTGGCGGGGATGGAGAGCGGCCTGTTCACGGTCGACCTGCCCGCGGCCGGCGAAAAGGCCAATGCCCGCCTGCTGCACGCTGTGACCCACCCGCGCGCAGGCATGCGCTTCAACGACGGTCGCTGTGACCGCCAGGGGCGCCTGTGGGCCAGCACCATGGTGATGGACATGGGGCTGGCTGCTGCCGACGGCGTGCTGCTGCGCTTTGACTCCAAAGGCCTGTCAGAGCCCTTGGTGCGTGGTCTGCTCACCGGCAACGGCCTCGGGTTCAGCCCTGACGGACGGGTGATGTACCTCTCAGACTCGCACCCGAAAGCACAACGCATTTGGCGCTTTGAACTTGGCGAGGACGGCGTGCCAAACGGGCAGCGCGAGTTCGTCGACATGAACCTGTACCCGGGCCGCCCGGACGGCGCGGCGGTCGACGCCGAGGGCTGCTACTGGATCTGCGGCAACGACGCCGGCCAGGTGCACCGCTTCACCCCCGAGGGCCGGCTGGACCGCTCGCTGCAACTGCCCGTGAGCAAGCCTGCCATGTGCAGCTTCGGCGGACCGGGCATGGAATGGCTATTTGTCACCAGCATTCCACCGGCACAACCCGCAGCGGGCTTTGATGCGAGTCTTGATGGCGCGGTGCTGGCGCTACGGCCGGGTGTAAAGGGGCTTGCGGAGGTGCCGTTCGGCGGATTGAAGCCGAATCTGAGCGCGGTCCACGCGCCGTTAGGCGCGGGATGACCCATAGCGGTATTCCCCGCGCCTTGACGCACGCCTCTGCCCGCTTGTGGGGCATGCAGGATCAGCTCAATTTCCGCTGAGTAATCAGCCAATCAGCGCGTCAATCACGGCCCTGGGGTTGTGATCGATGACATTCAGCAGTACCAGCGCAGGCCCGTGCGGCTGGCGGTCTCCCCTCTCCCAATGACGCAAGGTCGCAGTGGAGAAACCAAAGCGCGCCGCGAACTCCTCCTGCGTCATGCCAACCTTGGCCCGAAGTGCCTTGACATCGACGGGCCGGGGGCGGTGCATACGAACGCCCTGCTCTTTTCCTTGTGCATGCGCGACGGCTTGCTGCAGGCCGGCCTTGATGCGCTTGAATTGTTGGCTCATGGTCCGATACTCCTTCTGGCCCAGGCCCGAACCAGCAGCGTCGTGAGATCAGCCAGTTCGTTGCGTTGCGATTTCGAAAGAATGAATTCAGGCAGCTCGGCGACGGTGATCATCCAGCCAAAGGCAATCCATTGGGACGGCTGCGGCAATCCGCCTTGCAGCGTGCCTGCGGGCGCGCGCAGGCGATGAGGGTGCTCAACTTCATCTGAGGGCTTGCGCTTCGAGGGGCTTGGCCCGCAAGGATTGAAGCGCGCAAGAGGCTAGGCTCTGCAGGAATCGGGTTTGACCATGAAAATCCCGCACCGCATCGCGGATTTTCATGGTGACAGCCGGCCTGCCAGGCCCTCAGTCGTACCGCCGTTTATCCTCAATCACCTTGCCATCCGCCGGCAGGCTGCCGGGCGCAGCCAGCTGCACTTCACCGCGCAGTTTGGTGACGTCGCGCACCGTGGCCACCATGGCCTGGGCCAGAGCGTCACCGCCGTCTGCGCTTTCGGCGTGTAGCACCATGCGCTCGTCGGCGATGGTGCCTTCCACCACCAGGCGCGCGCGCTGCACGCCGGGATGGCGGCGCACGATCTCGGCGACCTGCGAGGGGTGAACAAACATGCCGCGGATTTTGGTGGTCTGGTCTGCGCGCCCCATCCAGCCCTTGATGCGGGGGGCGGTGCGGCCGCTGGGGCAGTGACCGGGCAGCACCGCGCTCAGGTCGCCGGTGCCAAAGCGGATCAGGGGGTAGTCGGGGTCGAGCACGGTAACCACCACCTCGCCCACCTCGCCCTCGGGCACCAGGTCTCCCGTGCCGGGGGTGACGATTTCGACGATCACTTCTTCATCCAGCACCAGACCCTGGCGCGCCTCGGTCTCGTAGGCGATGAGGCCCACGTCGGCGGTGGCATAGCACTGGTAGCCGGTCACGCCCTGCTGCGCAAACCAGTCGCGCAGCGATGGCGGAAACGCCTCGCCGCTGAATGCAGCCTTGGTGAGTGAGGGAAGCTTCACACCCTTGGCCTGCGCCGCTTCCAGCACGATTTTGAGAAAGCTCGGTGTGCCCGCGTAGCCCTGGGGCCGCAGGTCCACCATGGCCTGCATCTGCAGCTCGGTGTTGCCGATGCCGCCGGGGAACACCGCGCAGCCCAGGGCGAAGGCGCCCTCTTCCATCATCGCGCCGGCCGGCGTGAGGTGGTAGCTGAAGCTGTTGTGAATCAGGTCACCCTGGCGAAAGCCGGCGGCAAAGAGCGCGCGGCCCATGCGCCAGGTGTCGGGGTGGTGGCCTTGCGGCTCATAGAGCGGCCCCGGCGACTGGAACACGCGCTTGGCCGGACGCGGATAACGCAAGCCGTTCCAGCCACTGGCTGAAAAACCGGCGAAGGGGTCGCCCTCACCCGCCTCGCGCGCGGCGATTTGTGCCTGCAGTAACTCGCCTTTGCGCAAGACCGGGAGTGCGGCGAGAGCCTGGCGCGTGGTGACCGCTGCGGGATCGACATGGCGCAGGCGCTCGGCCTGCGCCGGGCTGCAGGTCTTGGCATGGGCCACCTGGGCGGAAAGCGCCGCCATCAGGGCGGCTTCACGGGCGCCGGGGTCGCGCCGCTCAAGGTCGTCGAAGCTCTGCTTGTTCATGCCCACCAATCTACGGCGCAGGCCCCGCGCATACTGTCGCAGCCCCACCAATTGGCGCGGACAGGCGCCGAGGGTTTACCCGCTGGATTAGAAAGTTCCAAGCAAGCCCCTGCTGCACAATGACTGCCGTGACACCCGCAGACAAACTTCGCCGCTTCCTCGAGGCTTCGGCCTGGATGCAATCGCTCACGCCCGAGCAGGCCGAGCGCGTGCAGCGGGACACCCTGGCGCGCAGCTTCGACACCGGCGCCATGGTGTGCGCCCGCGGTGCGCCGTCAGCCCACTGGATCGGGGTGGTCGAGGGCATGCTCAAGGTCGAGACAGTGACTGCCGGCGGCAAGAGCGCCAGCTTCATTGGCGTTCCCGCCGGGGCTTGGGTGGGCGAGGGGTCCGTCATCAAGGGCGAGTTGCGGCCCTATGACATCGTTGCTATCCGAGACAGCATCGTGGCCTATATGCCGCGCGCCACTTTTCTGTGGCTGATGGAGGAGAACCACCATTTCTCGCGCTGGCTGATCGACCAGCTCAATGCGCGCCTGGGGCACTTCATTGCGATGGTGCAAAGCCTGCGCCTGAATGAAACCAACGCCCAGGTGGCGTACTGCCTGGCCAGCCTTTTCAACCAGGACCTGTACCCGGGCAGCCGCTCCCAACTGGCGATCTCGCAAGAAGAAATCGGGCGCCTTTCCGGCGTGTCACGCCAGATCGCCAACCGGGCCCTGCACGAGATGCAGGACAAGGGCATTGTCCGTATTGGCTACGGCAGCATCGAGGTGCTCGATTTGCCGGCGCTCCAGGCAATCGCTGCCGGGAACAACGAATAAAAGGCTACGCCAGCCAACGCTTGCGGCGCTTGTAGCTCTTGACGTCGCGGAAGCTCTTGCGCTCGCCACCGCCCACGCCGAGGTAGAACTCTTTCACGTCCTCGTTGCTGGCCAGGTCTTGCGCAGGGCCGTCCATCACGATGCGGCCGCTTTCCATGATGTAGCCGTAGTTGGCGTAGCGTAGGGCCATGTTGGTATTCTGCTCGGCCAGCAAGAAGGTGACCTTCTCCTTGGTGTTGAGGTCCTTCACGATCTCGAACACTTCTTCCACGATCTGCGGCGCCAGGCCCATGGAGGGTTCGTCCAGCAGCACCAGGCTCGGGCTGGCCATGATCGCGCGGCCGATGGCGCACATCTGCTGCTCGCCGCCCGAGGTGTAGGCCGCCTGCGAAGTGCGGCGCGTCTTCAGGCGCGGGAAGTAGTTGTAGACCTTTTCCAGGTTGGCGGCGACTTCGGCCTTGCTGCGGCGGGTGTAGGCCCCTGTGAGCAGGTTTTCCTCGATGGTCAGGTGGGCAAAGCAGTGGCGGCCCTCCATCACCTGCACCACGCCGCGTTGCACCAGATCAGCCGGGGAGAGATTTTCAATGCGCTCGCCGCGCAACTCGATCGAGCCCTTGGTGACCACGCCGCGTTCGCCCCTCAGCAGGTTGGACACCGCACGCAGGGTGGTGGTCTTGCCCGCGCCATTGCCGCCGAGGATGGCCACGATGCTGCCCTCTGGCACCTGCAAGGAAACGCCCTTGAGCACCAGGATCACGTGGTTGTAAATGACCTCAATGCCGTTGACGTTGAGGACGATGTTGGAGCTGGTCATGATGTTCTCTCTACCAATCGAAAGCGCTGGGCGCACGTGCTTTCCAGTGCTTTCGATTGGCGGCTGGGTTACAGCCGCTACCCCCACCCGCTTGGCGGGAGGGGATGGGGAGGGGACGCCAGTGCCGGCAGCCTGCCGAACCTGAGCGGCCCCAGCCGATTACGACTGGCAGTCCTTCACGTCGCGACGCTGAAGCTTCTTGTCAGCCAGATACTTCTCGGAGCCGGCCTTGACCATCGGCTTGATGATCTGTTCGTCGGCCTGGTACCAGTCGCTCAACTGGCCCCACTTGCTGCCGTCCCACACATGGACACGGGCCCAGGTGGATCCCATGTGGTCTGCACAGCTGGTTGACAACGGACGCATCATCCCGGTAAAGCCCAGGGCAGCCAGGCGTTTGTCGTCCATGTTCAGGTTCTCCAGGCCCCAGCGCACTTGGTCAGGAGTCATGACCTTGCCCTTGCCGAAGCGCTCTTGCGCGCGGCGCACCGCCTCCACGCCCAGCATGGCCATCAGGAGGCCCCGGTTGTAAAGCACAGAGCCCACTTCGTCTTTGGGTCCGGTGCCCTGGCCCTTGCCGTGAACAAGATTGAGGACGTCTTGGACTGCCTTGTAGTTGGTGCCCGTGCCGTTGAGGGCCAACGCGTTGTAGCCCTTGGCGCCCTCGCCCACGTCCTTGGCATCAGGCTCGGCGCCTGCCCACCACACGCCGTACATCTTGTCGCGCGGGTAGCCGGTGGCCTGGGCTTCCTTGAGGGCGGTGGAGTTCATCACCCCCCAGCCCCACAGCAGCACATAGTCAGGACGCGCTTGGCGCACCTGCAGCCAAGCAGCCTTTTGCTCCAGACCCGGTGCGGTGACCGGGATCAGAGGCAGTTCAAAGCCATGCATCTTGGAGCGTTCCTGCAGCAGCGGGATCGGCTCTTTGCCGAAAGGCGAATCGTGATAGACCAGTGCGATCTTCTTGCCCTTGAGCTTGTCCCAGCCACCTTCCTTCTTGGCCAGGTGCTGAATCAGGATGTCGGCGCCCGTCCAGTAGCTCCCCATCAAAGGGAAATTCCATTTGAATGCGAGGCCGTCCTGGGCCACCGACAGGCCGTAGCCGAGGGTCATCAGCGGGATCTTGTCGTTGATGACCTTGTCGGTCAGGGCGAAAGTGATGCCGGTGGACTGCGGTTCGAACAGGGTCACGCCAGGACGGCTCTTGAGGCGTTCGTAGCACTCGACGCCACGGGCTGTGTCGTAGCCGGTCTCACACTCTTCGAAGGTGATCTTGACGCCGTTGATGCCGCCATCACGCGCGTTGACCAGCTTCAGGTAATCCTGCTTGCCGTTGGCCCAGGGCGTGCCGTTGGGGCCATAGGCGCCGGTGCGATAGGACAGCAGCGGAAAGAACTGCTCCTTGGCTGCTGTGGCAGCGGCGGGCTTGGCCTGAGCCAGCGCCAAGCTGCTGCCCAGGGCGGCTGCGGCCATCAAGGCGGCCGTAGCGAGCGTGCGAAGTTTCATGGTTGTCTCCTCGAGGGATGGATAAAAGACCGTGAATTCGGTCGTGGGTTGCGGGTCGGAAATCAAAATCGTGAGGTTAGCGCACGAAGGTCAGTGCGGGAAGGGCCAAAGCCGGAGCTTCTGCTTGCCGGTGGACCACAGACGCGCCAGGCCGTGGGGCTCGACGATCAGGAACCAGACAATCAAGGCACCGAAAATCATGAACTCGGCGTGCGACAGACCGGCAGTCGAAATTTCCAGGCCCACCAGCCCCGCCAGAACGGGGAGCACCTGGCTCAGCACGATGGGCAGGATGATGATGAAGGCCGCGCCAAAGAAGCTGCCCATGATGGAACCCATGCCGCCAATGATCACCATGAACAGCAGGCGGAACGACATGTCCACCGAAAAGGCCGCCGGCTCCCAGGTACCCAGGTAAACGAAGGCCCACAGGCCGCCCGCCACACCGATGATGAACGAGCTCACCGCAAAAGCCGACAGCTTGGCGTACATGGGACGAATGCCAATGACGGCAGCAGCCACGTCCATGTCGCGAATGGCCATCCACTCGCGACCGACCGCGCTGCGCACCAGGTTCTTGGCCAGGAGTCCCATCACGGTGAGAAAAGCCAGGCACAACCAGTACTTGCTTTCGGCGCTCTCGATCGGGAAGCCAAACACCTGCAGGCCAGCAGCCGACACCGAGCCGGAGTCGGAGTTGTTGGTTAACCACTTGATCCGTAGGAACATCCAGTCAGAGAAGAACTGAGCCGCCAGCGTGGCCACCGCGAGATACAGGCCCTTGACCCGAAGCGAGGGCAGGCCGAACACGATGCCAAAAAGGGTTGCGCATACGCCGCCGAGCAGCAGCGCGGGAATGAGCGGCAGGCCTTCAAATCGGACGAAGAAATTGAACGCGCCGTACGCGCCCACCGCCATGAATGCAGCCGAGCCCAGGGAAATCTGGCCGCAGTAGCCCACCAGAATGTTCACCCCCAGGGCCGCCAGCGACATGATCAGGAAGGGGATCAAGATGGCACGGTAGAAATAGTCGGTCACTAGACCGGGTACCAGCGGTACCAAAAAGGCCGCCAGCACCAGTGCCAGAACAAGAATGCGGTCCTGGGCAATGGGAAATATCTGCTGGTCGGCCTGGTAAGAGGTCTTGAACTGGCCGTTTTCGCGGTAAAGCATCGTTTTTCTCCCTCAGACCCGGTCGATGATCTTCTCGCCAAACAGACCTTGGGGCCTGATCAGGAGAAAGCCGAGGGCCAATACATACGCGAACCAGATCTCGATACCGCCGCCCACCAGGGGGCCGATATAAATCTCGGAGAGCTTCTCACCCACGCCGATGATCAGCCCGCCGATGATGGCGCCCGGCACCGAGGTAAGCCCTCCCAGGATCACCACTGGCAAGGCGCGCAGGGCCACCGTCGCCAGCGAAAACTGCACGCCGAGTTTGCTGCCCCAGATCATCCCTGCCACCAAGGCCACCACGCCGGCCACACACCAGACAATGACCCAGATGCGATTGAGCGGAATGCCGATCGACTGCGCCGCCTGGTGGTCGTCGGCCACCGCACGCAAAGCCCGACCGGTGCTGGTCTTCTGGAAGAACAGGGTCAGCAAGGCCACCATCACCGCGGCAATCGCGGCGGCGATCAGGTCCTCCTGGTTGACCATCACACCGCCATCGAACACCCCCTCCAGCACCAGCATCGGGTCCTTGGGCATGCCGATGTTGATGGTGTAGATGCTCGAGCCAAAAATAGTCTGGCCGAGGCCCTCAAGAAAATAGGTAATGCCCAGGGTGGCCATGAGCAACGTTGCACCCTCCTGGTTCACCAGATGGCGCAGCACCAGCGCCTCGACCAGCCAAGCCACCACAAACATGATGGCACCGGCAATGACGAAAGCCAGCAAATTGGCCAGCACCTTGCTGTCCAGGCCGGTCCACAGCGGAATCCATTCGGCAAAGCGTGCCATGGCCAGCGCGCCAAACAGCACCATCGCACCTTGGGCGAAGTTGAACACGCCAGAGGCCTTGAAGATCAGCACAAAGCCAAGCGCCACCAGCGAATAAAGCATGCCGGCCATCAGGCCGCCGAGCAGGGTTTCAAGAAAGAATGCCATGGTTCGTCTTTCTCAGTGCGAGGTGCCGAGGTAGGCGCGGATCACGTCCTCGTTGTTGCGCACTTCCTCGGGCGATCCGTCGCCGATTTTCTTGCCGTAGTCCAGCACCACCACCCGGTCGGAGATGTCCATCACCACGCCCATGTCGTGTTCGATCAGAACGACGGTGGTGCCAAACTCCTCGTTGACGTCGAGGATGAAGCGGCACATGTCCTGCTTTTCCTCGACGTTCATGCCCGCCATGGGCTCGTCGAGCAGCAGCACCTGCGGCTCCATGGCCAGCGCGCGGCCGAGGTCAACCCGCTTTTGCAGGCCGTAGGGCAGCTGGCCCACCGGGGTCTTGCGAAAGGCCTGAATCTCGAGAAAGTCGATGATGTGCTCAACCCGTTCCCGATGCCACATCTCTTCGCGCTCGGCCGGGCCGATGCGCAGGGCCTGCAAGAAGATATTGCTCTTGATGCGCAGATTTCGGCCCGACATGATGTTGTCCAGCACGCTCATACCCTTGAACAGAGCCAGGTTCTGGAAGGTGCGGGCCACGCCCATTTCGGCGACCTGGCGCGAATTCATGTCACGGAACTGCTGTCCGCGGAAGGTGATGGTGCCTTGCTGCGGGTGGTAGACGCCATTGATGCAATTGAGCATCGAGCTCTTGCCAGCGCCGTTGGGGCCGATGATGGCGCGGATCTCGTGCTCGCGGACGTTGAAGCTGATGTCGGTCAGCGCCTTGACGCCGCCGAAGGACAGCGAAATGTTCTGCACATCCAAAATGACGTCGCCGCTCTGGCGGCCGCCAGCGGCGGGGGTGGAGGAGTCGGGGGTCATGCGGCGGCCTTCATCGGCTGGAAGGTCTTAGAGTCAGAGATTTTCAGGTGGGCGCTCACCTTGCCCGTGCGGCCGTCCTCGAACTTGACCTGGGTCTCGATGAATTGCTCGGTCTTGCCGCCGTAAAGGGCGTCGATCAGCACGCCGTACTTGTCGGCGATGAAGCCACGCCGAACCTTGTTGGTACGTGTGAGTTCGCCGTCGTCGGCGTCAAGTTCCTTGTGCAGCACCAAAAAGCGGTGGATTTGCGAGCCGGCCAGGCGCTCGTCGGCGGCCAGGTCGGCGTTGACCTTCTCCACACAATCGCGAATGAGTTCGTAGACCTCGGGCTTACCCGCCAGGTCGGGGTAGCCGGCGTAGGGCAGGTTGCGCTTCTCGGCCCAGTTGCCCACCGCTTCGAAGTCGATGTTGATCATGGCGCAGACCTTGTCACGCTTGTCACCCAAGGCCACCGCTTCCTTGATTTGCGGGAAGAACTTGAGCTTGTTCTCGATGTACTTGGGCGCGAACATCGCGCCGCTGGCGAGCGCCCCCACATCCTTAGCGCGGTCAATGATCTTGAGGTGACCGTGGGCGTCCAGGAAGCCCGCATCGCCGGTGCGGTACCAGCCGTCGGCCGTCTTGACCTCGGCGGTCGCCTCGGGGTTCTTGTAGTACTCGCGCAGCAATCCCGAGGAGCGCACCAGAATCTCGCCACTGTCAGTGACCTGGATCTCCACGCCCCGGCAGGGCACGCCCACCGTGTCGGCCTTGACTTCATGGTCTGGCTGCATGCAGACGAACACCGCGGTCTCTGTGGAGCCATACAGCTGCTTGAGATTGATGCCGATGGCACGGTAGAAGGTAAACAAGTCGGGGCCAATAGCCTCGCCGGCGGTGTAGGCCACCCGCACCCGGGAAAAGCCCAGGTTGTTACGCAGCGGGCCGTAGACGAGCAGGTCGCCCAACGCATACTTGATGCGGTCCACGAAGCCCACCGACTTGCCGTCACGCAATTGCGGCCCGACCCGGCGGGCCAGGTCCATGCAGGCGTGGAACATGCGGCGCTTGATCGCGCCGGCATCTTCCATGCGGATCATCACGCTGGTGAGCAAGCCCTCGAACACGCGCGGCGGGGCAAAGTAATAGGTAGGGCCGATTTCCTTGAGGTCGATCGTCACCGTGGCCGCCGACTCGGGGCAGTTCACCACATAGCCGCAGGCCAGCCACTGGGCGTAGCTGAAGATGTTTTGCCCGATCCAGGCCGGCGGCAGGTAGGCCAGCACCTCTTCCTGGGCGGTCAACTTGTCGAACTCGGCGCCGGCGCGGGCGCGATCGAGCAGCGAGGCATGGGTGTGCACCACGCCCTTGGGCGTGCCGGTGGTGCCGGAGGTGAAGAACATCGCACCCGGGTCATCGGCCTGGCCCTGGGCCACCTCGCCTGCAATGAAGTCGGGGTGCTGCTGCGCGAAAGCCTGGCCCGCGGCAATCAGTTCGTCGAGCGAGGCCAAGCCCGGCTCGTCGTACTTGCGCAGGCCGCGCGGGTCGTCATAGTAAAAATGGGCCAGTTGCGCACACTGGGGGCGGATTTCAAGGAGCTTGTCGACCTGCTCCTGGTCCTCGGCAAAGGCAAAGCGCACTTCTGCGTTATTGATCGGGAACACGCACTCGGCGGCGGCCGCGTCCTGATAGAGAGGTACGGGAATGGCGCCCAGCGACTGGGCGGCCAGCATGGTGGCGTACAGGCGGGGGCGGTTGGCGCCCAGCACCACCATGTGCTCGCCGCGCCGAAGGCCGGCCTGATGCAGCCCACAAGCGATCTGCTCGACCAGTTGCGCAAGGGCCGACCAGGTGAGCGTCTGCCAAATGCCGTACTCCTTCTCGCGCATCGCGGCGCTGTCGCCGCGATCGCGCGCGTGCTTGAAAAGCAGTTGAGGGAACGTCTCCAGAGTCATGGCGTGTATGTCCGTAAACCCCGGGCGAAGCAGATGCACGACCGGATCTGCTGATTCTTCTCCTGCCCCAGCCCAAAAACTGTTCGTGGCAGGACAGTGTCGGCTAGGGTTAACCCGAAATCGCGGCCTGCGCCGACGGGCCGTGCTGCCGGGCTCGCGTTAGCGTCGATGGATGAAAAATAGATACTTTTCCCGGAATCGAAGTGCGCGCTGGCTTGGCACAGCGGCAGCTGTGATCGGATTGGCCCTGGGGCCAGCCAGCCTTGTGGCCTTGGAGACCCCCGCCCCCCCGCCTCGCCCGACCACAAGCCTGGCCCCAAGTCAGGCCACGCAGCAGGCCTGCCGCGCCGTCAGCCGCTGGACCTGCGAGGTCGCCCATGCCCTGGGCCGCGGGGTGAACCTGGGCAATGCGCTGGAAGCACCGCGCGAAGGTGACTGGGGGCTCCGGCTGGAGCCTGCGCTCATCGACCGGGCCACTCGCCACTTTCAGACGGTGCGCCTGCCGGTGCGCTGGAGCAACCATGCCTCGCCAGACGCACAGGCGCGTCTGGACGAGACCTTCGCTCGACGGGTCGATGCAGTCATCGACCGGCTGCTGGCTGGCGGAGGCTTTGTCATCCTGGACATGCACCACTACACGCAGTTGGTCGGCGGGGCACGGCACCCGAACGAGTTTGCGGTGGACCGCGCGGCAGTTGAGGCGCGGATGGTGAGTTTGTGGCGGCAGATCGCCGCACGCTACCGCGACCGGCCGCCACGCTTGCTGTTCGAATTGCTCAATGAGCCGCAGGGGGAAGCGCGGGATGCATCGGGTCAGGCACCCGGCGCTACATCCGTCCCAGCCGCCGGCCAAGCACTCGGCGGCGAGCGCTGGAACCGGCTGGCGGCGCAGGCCCTGGCCGCGGTGCGCGAGACCAACCCCGATCGGGTGGTACTGATCGGCCCCGACGACTGGAACCACCCGCGTGGCCTCTCCCGGTTGCGGCTGCCGCCAGACCGGCACCTGATCGTCGCTATCCACAGCTACGACCCCTTCGGCTTCACCCACCAGGGCGTGCCCTGGCGCCAGCCGCTACTGCCCCTGGGACAGACCTGCTGCGACGAAGCTCAGCGCGGGACGCTGCGCCAGGCCCTGGACACCGCCACCGCCTGGAGCCGAACCGCCGGCGTTCCGCTGCACCTGGGGGAGTTCGGCGCCTATCGCGAAGCGCCGATGGAATCGCGCGCGGCCTACGCCCGCATGGTGCGCGAGGAAGCCGAGGCACGCAGCATCGGCTGGGCCTGGTGGGAGTTCGCCAGTGACTTCTCTCCGGTGTGGGATGCCAGCAAGGGGCAGTGGGTGGAGCCGCTCAGGAGGGCGCTGGGGATTGCGGCGGAACGCTGATGCTGCGACGCAGGCAGGGGGCAGCAATTGGCCGGATCAGGCAGCCGAGGGATCCAGGCTGGCCTCGATCGCGATCCTGGTGGCCACTGGCGCGACAACCTTCATCTGGCCATGACCCGGATTGATGACCGTCTCGACCGCAACGAGTCCCAAGCTTTGCAGCTTTGCCACATCCCGCGACACGGCTCCCGGGTCTCGCTGCGCCGCTAGGGCGAGCTCGCCAATGGACTGCCGTCGCCGAATTGCCAGCCGCAGGAGCTCGAACCGCTTGGGCGTAAGTTCAGCAATAAAGGCCTGAAACTCGACACTTGTGAAGGTGCGTGCGTAGGGCAGGGCTGGGGCACGGGTGTCCAGCGCGCGCGCGACCTCTCTGCTCTTTTGCTCCCGCGCGCTCAAAACCTTACTATTTTCGAAATCTTCGCGTGTAATTTTTCCTACGGTCATTTCTTGCCCTCGTTCACCAACGCCATTGCTATCGCTTTCCACTCGCGGTCGAACTGGTCGTATAGGGCTTCGTAGCCCGGGAAATCCTCACGACTGATTTTTCCCATCAGGTGTTTATGTGAGAAGCCATGGGCGTTGTCGTACCCAAGGACACGGCCGTTATCGCCGCTGAAGATTTTGGGATTGATGTAGGCCAGAGCATATTGAAGGATCCTCAACGAGGGTAATTCGCGAACCACCCGCTCCTTCAGAACTCCACCACCGAGCCGACGCGGGATTCGTACGTCCATCGGGGCATAAACCTCTTGGCGGACCTCCCGAAGTACACGCTTAGCAGCCATGATCTAAAAATTCAAACCTGGTGTCAATGACACACCACTCTGATTGCAGGAATAGTGGCAATTCTTTCGGAATAAATTGCGCGCTTGGTGGCTCACAGCAGTGACCATGAGTTCATCGTTGCACAGGTCTTCCCATGCAGCGTCCGAATTCGGTGAACTTTGCCAGCCCCACCCTCAACAGCGCTGGTGATTGCGGCGGAACGTTAGCGGCGCGATGCAGCTCGACGGCGGCTCACTGGCGGGCTCGAACCACCACGCCCCTTGGCAAAGCCGCGCATCCGCTCGATCAGCGCATCCAATCCTGGTGGCCTGCGCTCGGCCTTCCAGGCGAAGTACCAGTGCCGGTCCGCCGGACGCTTGTCGAGGGGTACGAACGCCAGACCGGCAATGCCGGCATCGGCCAGCGACTCTGGCAGCAGGCTCACCCCGAGACCGCGGGCCACCAGGCGTGCTGCGCTCAAGGCGTGGTCGGGCTCGCAGACCACCTGAGGGTGAAAGCCCGCCTGCGCGCAGAACCCCATGAGTTGGTCGTAGGTGACCGGCGCCCTGTCCCGGGCCAGGAAGACGAAGGGCTCACCGCGCAGTTCCTCGGCCCGCAGCGTTCGCCGTTTGGCGAGGCGGTGCCCCGACGGAAGACAGGCCACGAAGCGGTCCTTCAGCAAGGGAATGACCTCCAGACCCTGGGGCGGCTGTGGCAGGCTCAAGAGGCCCGCGTCCAGCCGCCCCTCGGCCAGTAGCTCGACCTGCTTTTGCGAGGTGACCTCGCGCATGTGGATCTCGATCGCTGGGAGGTCTTGCCGGCAGCGAAGGATCACCCCGTCAAGCCCAGGTGAAAACAGGATGCCTGAAAAGCCGATCTCGATACGCCCGGTGCGCCCCTCGGCCAGAGCGTTGGACAGTTCTCGCGTGCGCTCGACCTGATTGAGCACCTCGCGGGTGTAGCGCAGCATCAATTCCCCCACCGGGGTAATACGAACCGTCCGAGTGTCACGGTCGAACAGGCGCACCCCGAACACCTCCTCCAGCTTCTGCAGGCTGGCACTCAGCGCCGGCTGCGAGATGAACAGGCGCTGGGCGGCGCGCCCGAAATGCATCTCCTGCGCGAGGACATCGAACTGCTTCAGTTGCTTGAGTTCCATGGTGGTGCGGGTCTCCGATTCATCGGCGGGACTGATCAAACAAGCAATAAAAAAGATTAGACCAGATCAGTCACGCCACCCACAATCCCACCGAAAGCCAACCTCAGAAGGACCCCATGCAAGACAAACCCCCGATGAACGCCGCCCGCCAGGCCTTGGGCGAAATCGCCCCCGCACTCGCAGAACTCAGCGACAACATGCTGTTCGGCCAGATCTGGGAGCGACCGCAACTGTCCAAGCGCGACCGCAGCCTGATCACCTGCACCGCCCTCGTAGCCCTGGGCTGGACAGAGCAGATGAAAACGCACTTCCCACGCGCGATCCGCAATGGCGTGAAGAAGGAGGAGTTGATCGAAATGATCACCCACATGGCCTTCTATTCGGGTTGGCCCAGCGCGGTGACGGCCGCCCTCAACGCGAAGGAAATCTTCGAGAAAGAATCCGCATGACCATCGGGTACGTAGGCCTTGGCAGCATGGGCGGCGCCCTCGCCCGCCGCCTTCAGCTGACCCACCCGTTGCGGGTGTATGACCTGAACCCGCAGG
>JACCEC010483421.1_pt1 | contig 37382 bp, 20 predicted proteins | sample 7450121 | NCBI WGS metagenome assembly JACCEC01 (sample SAMN15323455, study PRJNA562643) | freshwater metagenome | isolation source: river surface water | place: USA:Blue River Watershed | collected 2017-08-18 | reverse complement strand
GCGCTGGTTGGCAGCGATGAGCGTCGGGCCGGAGGAAAGCGCGCCGGGGGCGACGCGCTCCACCGCGATCTTGCCTTCCGTGACGGTGACCTCGACGGCTCCGGCGACGAAGCGGACGTTGAACGCCGTGCCGACCGCGCGCACCGCCAAGCCACCCGCATTCACGACGAAGGGCCGCGCCGTGTCGTGGGCGACTTCGAAGTGGGCCTCGCCCGACTCGAGCTCGACCTGACGCTCCGCCGCGGTGAAACGCACCCGCGCGGCACTCGCGGTGTTGAGTTCGAGAGTGGAACCATCGGCGAGGCGGGCGCGTTCGTAGCCGGCCGTCGTCGTTGCATAGCGCGTCTCGGGCACTTGCACCGCGCGCGGCGCGCGCAGCCCAAGATAAGCGCCGAGGACCAGCGCCGCAGCCAGTCCGCTCCACGCGACGGGCCGCCACCAGCGGACATTCTCCACCCGTGCGGGCGAGACTCGGCCCGGGGGCGGGGGCGGCGAAACGCGATCGAAGTGGGCATTTACCTCTTCGCGGTGCTCCGCGAGGCCGTCGAGTTGCGCGAGCACCTGCTCCAGCTCGGCGACGGAGGACGCGTGGCGGGGATCGCGCCGGCGCCACGCTTCAAAGGCGGCCGCGCGGCCGGGCGCAAAGCCTTCCTCGCGCTCGGCCAGCCACGCCATCGCTTCCGCCTCGATCGCGGCGGCGTCGCTGCGTTCCGGACTCCCGGAGGGTTTCATGAGGCGCCTTTCGTCGGGGCCGCGGGATCGAGGAGACCACGGTCACGGAAGAAACGCGCGCAGTCGCGCACGCCCTTCATGAGGTGGACGCGCACGGTCGCGGCCGCGAGCCCCAGGTGCACGGCGATTTCGTGGGCGGAAAATCCATCGACGTAGCGAAGGAGCATCACCTCGCGGCAGCGCTCCGGCAGCGTCTCGAGCGCGGCAAGCATCGCTTCGTGACGCTGAAGGTGGTCGAGCCGGTCGGCCGCACCGGGCGCCGTTTCGAGCAGGGATAACTCGGTGGCCTCGTCCATGGGATCGACGGGCGTGCGGCGGGAGCGGCGCACGTGGTCGATGGCGACGTTGCGGGCGGTGGTGAAGAGAAAGGCGCGCACATGCCCCAGGCGCTGCGGATCGGAGACGCGCAGCAGGCGAGCGTAGGTTTCCTGCACGAGGTCGTCGTGGTCGGGCAAGCCGCCGAAACGCCGCGAAAGGAAGGCGCGCAGCGCCGGCTCGTGCGGGCGCACGGACTCGGCGAACCAGACTGCCTGATCGGGGGGCATGGGGTTTGCACGGGCGGGCACCCGGCGCCCGGTGGCATCTACGATGCCGCCGTTTCCGTCGAGTGGAATTCGGGCGGTCGGGCTGCCCGGAAATTATTTTTCAGTGCAGGGTAAACGGAAACGTGCGGCGTGCGTTTTAAGCCCAGGCGGAACCGCCTCGAGGGTGACCGCCGCACCTGGCCGGCGTCACCGCACTGCGAAGGCGCGATCCACGGCGTCGCGCACCGCGTTGCGAAGCTTTTCGAGCATCGCGTAGTCCTGCATCTGGGCGAAGAACACGCCGACGACGCCCGTCTTGCGGTCCGCCCACACCAGCGTGCCGCTCGAGCCCCAATGGCTGAACTGCTTCTCGCGATCCAGAATCCAGCCCAAGCCATAGCCCTCGCTTTGCCGCTCCAGCATGGCGTCCACGGATGCCCCGCTCAACACCGGCGATCGCGCGGGCAGAAACGAATGGGCGAAGAGGGCGATGTCGCGCGGCGTCGAAAACAGGCCGCCGTCCGGCATGGTCATGCGCACCCGCCAGGCGGGATTGTAGCGGCAGAACTCCGTGACGACGCCCTTCTCGCGCCGATAGACCACGGCCGCACGCTCGATCTTGGTCTCGGCCACCGCGAAACCGCTATCGTGCATTCCCAAGGGGCGCAGGATCTCGCTTTCCACAAACTCGCCGAATGACCGGCCGGAGCACACCTCGACGATCCGACCCACGACGTAGGGCGCCGCGTTTGAATAATGGACCCGGCTGCCTGGCACGAAGTCGAGCGGTCGCGCCGCAATCGCCTCGACCACCTCCGGCAAGCCACGCTCCAGCCAGATCGGATTGAAGAACATGGGCTCCCGCAGGGGAACCGACGCGGGGATCCCGGACGTGTGCGACAGGAGCTGGCGCACCGTCACCGCATGGCGCCGACCGTCCTTGGTGGCCAGGCCCGCGAATTGCGGCAGGTAGGTCGAAACCTTCTCATCCAGACTCAGCCGGCCGCGCTCCACCAAAATCATCGCGGCCGTCGCGGTGACCGGTTTCGTCAGCGATGCGATCCAGCAGATGGTGTCGGTTTGAAACGGCCGCGCGGGATCGGTCGCGCGCATCCCGAAGGCGCGGTGTTCCAGCACTGTCCCATGACGCATGACAAGCAGCGTAGCCCCCGGGAGTCTCCCATCCGACACCGCCTGCGCGACCAGCTGGAAAGCCGGCGCGAGATCCTGGGCCGGAGCCGAAGGCAAAAAGCTCAGGACGCAGCACGCGGCAAGGCGTGGGAAGAAAGCGGGGAAGGTTCGCATGGGTTTTCGGGCGTGCGATCGGCTGCGCCGACGGCACCGTCGGATCCCCTACCCTGAACTCGGCGAAGGCGCCAGCTTTGGGACGTGGCCGTGATGGCGGCGGTCACACCCGCCGGGCCGCCATGTCGCCGCACTCCTGCGTCACGCCCCGGCGCGCAATCCGGAGTGGCACAAGCTCACGTCTATTTCCGAAACCTGACCCTGCTTGCGCGGATCTTCATCATGAAACGTGTTGGATGTCGATGAGGTGCAGTTGTCGGCCTTCTCCGGTGTGGGCTGAGTCGATGCAGACGAAGCGTTCGTCACGGCTGAGGCGCGGGTGAGCATCGATCCGCCATTCCCCTTCGTAGGTTCGCGGGACGGCAAAGGCGCCGAGGTTAATTCGTCGGTTGGCCTTGATCTGATAGAGGTGCGGAGTTTGGACCCGGAGCGGACCACTCGGGTAGGTGTCGTTCAGAATCCACTCGTTGTTGCGCAGGTAGGTGAGGTGTCCGTTGCTATCGAGGACACCGCGGCCTACCTGCTCCACTATGCCGGAAGGTTTATCTTCAAAAAGGAAATTGCCCCAGCCCTCATGCCCGAGCCAACCCTTGGCCTGGGAAAGTATGTGGGTGGCATCCCGCCAGATGAAATGAGACACAAATCCGTTCGGTATGACGATGCGGAGATCGCCCCCGTCCATGGCAGCCGTAATCAGGCGGGAGAGTTGCCGGTTTTGCGGTTGGGTCCAGCGATGCAGCAGGATGAATCGCTTCCCGTCGGGACCGCAGAGCAGGTGATAGGCGTGGTGTTTGGAGTCGGGCCGATTTTCAATCACTTCGCCCAGGGCGGCTAGCTGCCGATGAGTGATGATTAGTTTTGCCGCGCCGGTTTCCAAATTTACGTGTGTGATGCCGCTGCCAGTGGGTGCCATGTCGCTAAAAAACGGATCGCGAACCCCGGCGTAACCATAGCCCGGCCGGCAGTCGGCGACGCGTGCGAAATCACAGGAAACAGCTTCCTTCCCATTGGGGCTGAGCGCGTAGATCGGGCTCGGCAGGGTGTGTTTTTCGCCTGTCGCCACATCCAGGATGTGGCTCACGAAGCGCCCCCTTTCCCTGTCGTTCCAGATCACTTTCGATGCCGTGCCGGGAATCCATTGCAGCATGCAGCCTTGCTGCCAGCACCAGGCATTCGACTTCCCCAGCGGAATCCAGCGGTCCTTCTCGTGCAGGTCGATCATGCCGATCTCGATCACGTCGTCGGCGGTTGGTGAACGATGTTCGAAATCCACGCGATTGCAGAGCACGAAGCGATTGTCCGGCGAAAACTGGAGTTTGTCGTAGTAGCCGAACCAATGGAATTTCGGCCCCCGCGTAATTTGGCGCACGGGCGGGAAAGAACCGGACTCCGCGCCCAGCACGCGTCGCGGTCCGAAGAGACCGCAGGCTGCTGCGGCGGTCACGCCAGCCTGCAAGAACTTACGTCGATTGATTCGGCCAGATTCGCTGTTTATCGTCCGAAGCTCCTCAGAATGCCTTTCGATAGAGTGGTTCGGCACGGAGTCAGGGCTTAAGCAACAAAGGGATTTGAACATTGTAGGAGGAGGGCATCCCGGCGACCTCGCCGACGGCCGCCAGTAAAACGGCGGGGCGGTTGTCCTCGAAGAACAGTTGCGGGCGCTCCAGGTAGTGAACCGCTTGTTTTTTTCCGTCGGCCCAACGGATCTCGGTTGTCGTCACCATGGGATTCGCGGCGAGTTTCCAATCGAAGCCATCCATCGATTCCCACAGGATCAGCGAACGTCCACGCTGTGAGGTGAAGTATCCGTTCTGGTCTTTCACGATCGCACGATACCGGCGGGTCGTCTGATCGAACCAGATGAAAGGATCCTCGGCCGGAAAAGCGGCACCCGGGGCGGTGAAGGTGGGTCGCAGTTGTTTGGTAAACGGTCCCGTCGGGGAATCCGCAGTGGCTGTGAGGTGCACCACCGGGCCGCCGAACGGCAACGGTCGCTGGCGGCCCACTGCTTTGTAGACGATCAGAAACCCGCCGTCGGGACGCGCACAGACCGCCGGATTGGACGCCATCAAAGAATCAGGTGCATCGGACGCTGAGCTTACGTCCACGATCGGCCGGTCCATCCGGGTCCACGGACCATCAGGTGACTTTGCCACCGCGACGCCGATGCGCTGGTTGTTGCGGTGCGTCCAATTCAGTTCCTTCGTCGGCACGCCGTCGCCGGTATTGCCCATGTAATACAGGTAGTATCGATCACCGAACCGGTGGACCGTGGGGTTGTGCGTGCACAGGCCGTCCCAGAATTCTTTGCCCCGTGGCGGCAGCGCAACGTCGCGGTGCTTGAACGGCCCGAGCGGCGTGTCGCCGACCGCGTGGGCGATCTCGGAATGGGTGACCCAGGCCTGAAAACCAAGGCGACGCGGCCAGCGCGAATAAAAGAGATGATACTTGGCATCGTCACCCTTAACCAAGGTTCCGCACCAGATGTAATGGTCCGGGTCGCTAAACTTGGCGTTCAGCGGAACGGGTTGAATCATAGCGGCGAAATCCGGCTCCGCCTGCGCCGACGCGCTCGTCTGGGCCCATGCGGGCAGCGAAGGGAACAGGGCCAGCAAAAACAGTGCTGAGAGTCGGTGGAGTTTCATGGAGAAGGTTGCGATCCGCTGGCGGACTTCATGCGCCGCAGTGCCGAGGCCATCCGTTCGCCCAGGGTCTGGCAACCCGCAGTGGCAAAGTGCGGATTGGGTGCGCCCTTGGCTGTGGGCTTAGGCTCAAAGGGCAGGTCGCTGGAAGTCACGACGATCACCCGAGGGGCACTCGCCCCGATGCCATCCAGTGCGCGATTCACGCCACGGGCCCCGTCACCCACGTCGCGAATGTGAGCGGTGACGATTGGCACATCGGCCCCGAAATCCTGCCGAAACCGCCAGAATAAATTTTGCAGATTTTGTTGGTGGGCCATCGAAGCGATCCCGGCGTCGGATTCACCCTGGTGCCAAAAGACTCCGCTAATCTTCCATTCGAAACCCAAGGCCTCGACCTGGCGGCGCGCGTCAGAGACATAACGGGCAAACGATCCATAGAGGCCGCCGTGATTGGCCCGGCCGTCGGCGGGTGCTTCGCCGGGATACCAATCGGCGGCTCCCTGGAGACTCGATCCGCAGACCGCATATTGGATGATCACGACGTTGCGGCCGGCATTCCTGACCAAAGAGTCGGCCAGCCCGAAGCCGTAGACGGCCGGATTGAGCTGATTGAGAACCTGCAATCGGGCGCTCTCCGGCCTCGTGGTGCATTCCATCCCAAAATAGTAAACGGAGTGGTCGGTCTTTTGCGCTCCCGCTTCGAGACGGCCGAGGCGCCAGCCGTTGGATTGGCCCAGCACCAGGTAAATCTCCGGCTGTTTCTTCCCTGCAGATCGAGTGGCATCGCCGATGTCTGAAGCGGCAGGCGGCGAACCCGCCCGGTAAGATCCACGGGCCACATTGAGGTCATTCCGGCCAACCCCCTGCTGCATCAGTGCAATCAGCTTCGGCAGGTGGTTCTCATAGACGCCGCGGGGCGTCGTGGAAAACTCCTTGCACCGCGAAGCCGCCATCCCGAGCACCTCCCCCATCATGCCGGTCGTTCGTTGCACGCGCACCGTGCCGAGAGCCACGTGGGTCACACTGATGTTGCGCCCGGCCATCATGAGATTCGAAATGTTGCGCGAATAGAGGCACCGATAAGGGATGGGATAGGGCGTGATTTTGATGTGGCGGGCTTCGGATTGAAACGCATCGCAGGCGCAGAGCGCCTTGGTGGGATAGTGCAGGTCGATCGTCCACGTCGTCGTCACGGAGGCATCGGGGAATGGCTTGGCCTCGACGATGTCCTGCTGCCGGAGAATCACATCGCCCAGCAGCCGGCGGCTCTCCCGCTTGCCGCCGATATAGGCTACCCACTTGAGCTTCTGCCGCGCGAATTCCTCCTTGAACTTCGGGTGGTTCTTCAACGTCGCCCAATTGCCGAAGACAACGCGCAGGCCGTAGTCGCGGATCTCTTCTATTTCGGTGACGTGATTGCGGTTAAAGCCGGTTTCCCAATCCCAGTCGCCGCGCGTGGTCTTGATCGCATGCGCGGCGTCGAATTTCAGGGCCCAGGGGCAATCGGGGAAACTCGACGGGCTCGGGCCTTGGTCCGCATACCATTGCACCGAGGTGCCCATGACCAATTCGTCCTTCTCCTTCGGTGCAGCCTGCTCGCCAAATTCATGCTGCGCCTCGCGCCCGTAAGCGAAGTCGGCTCCCGCCAGCGCCCCGACTACGCCGTCTCCCGTGCAATCGGCAAAGAGTTTGGCGCGGAAGCGGCGGATTTCCCCGGTGCGCAAATCTTGGGCGATGACGGCCGTGATGCGCGATCCGTCCATTTCGACGCGATTGGCGCGGGTGACGAGGTGGAGGGTGAGGTTCTTCTCCGCCTGAACGACTGCGAGCTTGCGCTCATCCTCGTAGTTTTCCGTCGGGCCGGCGTTGTGGATCTTCTTCTCCGGGTGCGCTTCGACCGTGCTCATCACCTCTTTGCTGCGGGGCAAAGCGGGAGCCTCCTTGGCCTGATGGATGCTCCAATGCCCGGTGGGGCCGAGTTCTTCGACGAGGTTACCGAGACGCTGATAGGGCTTTTGGTGGATCAGACCCGATAACCCAACCCGCACTTCCGAGCTGTTGTTGCCGCCGAGCACCGGGCGGTCGTGGATCAGTGCCACTTTGCTGCCGAGCCGTGCCGCGCTTACCGCCGTGGTGCAACCGGCGATCCCACCGCCGACCACCACGAGATCATACTCGCCTGCGTCCAGCGGCTGTTCCGGACGACCGCTCAATTGCTGGCGAAACCCACGAAGCGATTCGCCTTCATTGGGTGGCAGCGTCGCCGAATCCGCCGGCAGGAAAAGCAGCGCATCGCAGCGCCCGGCGAAGCCGGTGAGATCGCGCAGTGCGACGGGCACCTGCTGCCTTGTGATCTCTACCACGCCACCGTCCTGCCAATGCCACGCGCGCCCCTCTTTCCCGAAGACAGCGGACAGTTCCTTGCCTTCCACCACGACGCGAAAGATTCCCGGTGATCCTTCGGCCCGCATGTCTGGGTGGGTTTCCGGGGTCTTCCACGGTGCGACCCAGTCGCGGGTGCGCACCCAAAGCCGATACCTCCCCGGCTGTTTGAATTGGACCACGGTCGTGGCGTCGGGCACGGGCTCGCCGAGCCCGTGCGCCAGCAGGTAAGGCGAGCCCATTTGATCCATGCTCTGCTGGTCGATGACCCAGCCGCCGTGATTCGAAAAGCTTTCGGCTTCGACCAGCACGGCAGGCTGGGCGGAAAGCGCAGCGTAGGGACTGAGGCAGAAGGCAAGCGCAGTGAGGATGGAACGCATGGAAGGGAAAGTCGGGCACGAGGTTTTCGGCCACGGTTTTTCTCGGGTTGTCGATAAAATTGCCGGCCCTGCGCCAGACCGCAGAGCCTTGTTGGCCCCGCATCCCCAAACGCCCGGCTGCGGGAAAACCGGAACCATCCAAGGATGGCTCAGAACTCAAAGGTGTTGGTCAGCTTGAACGTGAGCCCATTCTGGAGCTGACGGCCGACCACCACCAGATCGTCGTCGATGGCGACGGGGATTTCGTCCGTGTCGTTGAGGAGATTGTAGACATTCAACTGAACCTTCCACCGGATCCGGTCCTTCATGATCCGGCGCGAGTAGCCCAGAAAGGCGTCGGTGGTCACATCCGTCTGCCCGTAGATGGGACGTTTGATGTCCTGGATAATGACGCCGAACTGATTGACCGTCGAATGGTAGCCCACGGCGGCCTTGTCCTGCCAACGCACCGCACCACCGAGAGACCAGCCCTTCAACCGGCCTTCGGTGAAACGATAGCTGTTCACGAGATTGAAGCGCCACTTGCGGATTTCCGGCAGGATGGAGCCTTCCTTGCTTTGCTGCGTGCGAATGGCCCGGATGGCGGAGTTGGTGATCGAAGACCAAAGAGTCTCGCCGTTCTCACGGACGGCGAGATTGGCCATCGCCCTCCACTCCGGCTCTCGAATCGCCAGATAATCCGAATACTGCTTCAGCACGTTGGTCTTGATCGCCTCCTGGGAGGAGGCGTTGAAGGTGAACGACCAGCGATTCGTGGGATTGTAGGTGCCCTCGATCTCGTAGCCCTTGGAGAAAAAGTCGGAAGTTCCGGTGACGTTCGGATTGCCGGCATCGGAGACGCTGGTGGTGGTCGCGGTGGGATTTACCGGATTCCAGAACGCCTGCCGCATGCCCAACGGTGGCAGCGTGTAAACTTGGGCCCAATTCTCGTTCGCCTGGCCCGGGCCGGTGAAGATCGTCCGCACACTGTTGAAGAACAAGCGTTCGAAGTTGGGGATGGAGCCAGCGCCGAGGGATCCGTCGGTCTGGTTCCTGGACTTGGTCTCGTAGCGATTGACCCGCACGACCAGTTTGCCGGCGAACAGATCGAGCGCGAAGCCCATTTCCTTCGTCTCGGCCCGCGGGTTCTCGATGGGACGGCTCAGCACATCGATGCGTCCGGCCAAGGGCTGAAAGTTCTCGGAGATGCCGTAGTGCACGCTGACGCCGGCCCCCAGCTTTTCTTCCCAGCGGCGCGGGAGATGCCCCACCGCCCCCCACGAAAACGCGTTACCGGTGATCTGATCATTGGGTGATCCCGGAAGCTGCAGGGTGTCCAGCAGCACGATATCGTCCGTGGTGCGCTGGGGTCTGTTAGTGAACCATTTCTTACTCCTGTCGCTGCGCCAGCCCGCGGTCACGACAAGATTCCTGTTGAGAACGTAGCTTTGACTGATCAGGGCGATCGAATCGACCGAGTCCTTGTTCAAGGACGCACCGGCAATCGGGTTTTCGATGACCGAGACGGTGCGGGTCTGCCAAGCGCCCAACTCCCCTGGAAGATTGGGCGTCGCGTTGCGATTCCACATCACCGCGGAGAATTCCGAAAACTTCGGGGTGTAGGCCGGTGGGACGACCGTGCTGACCCGCCCGCCCGAAACGGCGCCGAGATACCGGATGCCCTTCACGGCACGGTCCAAGGAGGTCGCGGGGAAGTTGGCCGTGGCGCTCGTATTGGCGTCGATGATCGCCTTGGTCTCCAAGCCGCTCGCATCGCCATAAAGGGTGTTGGCGCGACGGATGGTGGCTTGTTGATTGCTCAGCATGCCGGTGAAAACGTGGCGACCAAGCCAGCCGAACTTGGGAGCCTCGCGCTTGAAGTCCAAGTCGTAGAAACTCGTCACCCGCCAGGACGAACGGTCCGTCACCGACTCTGAAAGAGCGGAGGCATAGTTCAGAAACAATCGTCCGGCATTTGGGTTTGGAACCGGGTCGTTAACCTTGGTCACCGGGTTGAAAATCGTGTGGGGCAGAAAGCCGCTCGCATCGACCTGAAGGTTGTTGCTCGCCTGATCGGTGGAACCCTGGGTGTTGTGCTGAACATCGTAGGCAACTTCGATGCCGGCGCGCTTGTTCAGGAAGGACTGCTCAAGTGAGAGGTTGAGCGCGTCGAATTTCTTATGCTGTCGGTTGAGGCTCCCGGTGAGGGCGTGGTTGCGGTAGTCGAAAATCCACCGGTCCGCATCGGACATCACGGCGGCGCGATGAAAGGCCGATGAATTGACTTCGTTGTCGCGCGTGATCCACGTGGCCTGACTAACGAGACCCGCTGACTGAGGACTGCGAATCCCCAGCGAATATCCCAGGATCGGCCTCGTGTCGTTCGGCCCATTCGCCACCCAAATCGGCCCGCGGACGCCGGAGGCTCGGTCACCGAACCTGATCGCTGGGTCCGTGCCGGGCACCCGGATTGGCATGCCCGCTGCCACCCACCCCGGAACATTCGACACCGGGGCCATTGCCGACGGGTTGCTGGATTTGCGGGAGCCGATCTCGCCGTTGGCCCGAAAGACGGTTTGCGCAAACGGCTTCACGATCAGGTTGCCATACAGACGCTGCTCCTTCCGGAAGGGCTCTTCCTGCAAAAACTCGTCGGTCTTTTTCAGGCCGATGATACGGAGGGCAACCCTGCCCGGGACGAGCACGCGGTTGACGTCGAGCACTTCCCGGTGTGAACCAAAACTCCCGACGGTCACATCGACGGAGTTGGCGTCCTTGAATGTCGCCTGCTTGAGTCCCGCGTCCATGATTCCTCCCGGACTACCGAGTCCGAAAAGCATTCCGTTGGGACCGCGACTGATGGTGACCCGATCCGTATTGAAGCCCTCAAAATCGATATCGCTCAGAAAATAGCCGCGTGTGAGGTCCGCGCTCGAAAACCCGCGGACCCGGACGGTCGGTGACGCGTTGCGTCTCACGCCATTGTCGTTGGTGCCGCCATCGTTTCCGGAAAAATTACCGTCGTTGCCGGCGACCTCGGTATTGGTCGTGTAGAGAAGCAAGCGGGTCGAGTCGGTCGAACCGGTATCCTTTAAAAACTGCTCGGTGACTACCTGGATTCCGCCGGACAAGTCCTTGAGCGACGTCTTCAGACGGGAGCCAGCCAAAGTGCTGGAGGCTCGATACCCCTTATCCTCCTGAGCATTGACCGTGAATGGGGTGAGCGTGACGAGCTCTTCGAGCGGAGGAGAGGCGGTCGACTGGGCGTCGAGCTCAGGCCCGGCCAAAAACCAGCCGGCGAATGCGGCGAGGATGGTGCGGGGTTTGGATGCCATGGTCTTTACTGGGGTTTTGGTTTGCGGGTCGGAAACCGGTCCAACCTCCCCTTTGCTCGGCGCGGCATCGGCGACGCGCTTGCGGCTGACGACGAGAGCGCCGGTGGCGGCGTCCTGCGCGGCTTCGAGGGCCGAGCCGGCGAGCATGCGCTCGAGCGCTTCGCGCGGCGTGTATTCGCCACGAAGAGCGTTCGTCGTCTCACCGCGCACGCGGTCGACCAGGTAGACGATCGGCGTGCCGGCGGCGGCCGCGAACTGCTTGAGCGTCACCGCGGCGTCGCCGCGGGGGAGGTTGAAGGCCCGCTTCCCGGCCGCTGCCTCCGCCCCGGTCGCCGTTCCGGCCACGACGGCACCGCACACGGCGGCGACGGCAAGGGTAACGGGGACTCGGGGCATAAGCATGCGGAGAAGCAGAACCACTCCTGTAACGCAGCGGCGGATCAAACGACCTGGTCGCAGCGGAAAGTTTTTCGGCGACGGCACCGCTACGACACCGCGCTTCGCGCCGTGCCGGGATCGGCAGCAAGCCAAACCCGCGGGCTGAAGCGCCGCGCTACGTCGGGGGCCACGCGCGGGACGCATCGCGAGGGTCAACGCGCGCGGCGCAGGTGGATCTCATTCCCGCCACGCCGCTCGCCGACGATCTCGCCGTCGCGCTCGAGCAGGCGGACAAACGCCTCCGCTTCATCCAGCACAAACGTGCCGCCGATGCGGCGGTCGGCGAGCGCCGGATCGGCCAGCACCAGTTGCACGCGGCTGCGGGCGTTGAAACGCGCAACGACGTCGGCCAGCGGCGCCTCGGCAAAATCGACCAGCGTGCCCTGCCACGCCAGGGCCGCACGCAGCGCCGCGGGGTCGACCTTCTCGACGGCCGGCGCCGGCACGTGCTTCGGCAAGACGATCCGTTCGCCCGCCGCCACCAGCGGGGCCGTCGCGACGGCGGCCGAGGCGGGGCCGTCGGCACCGACGCGGACTTTGCCCTCGCTCACCAGCACCTCGACATCACCCGCGGCCGTGTAGCGGACGTTGAAAGCGGTGCCGACGGCGCGGACCGCCACCTCGCCCGCAAGCACGACAAAGGGCCGCGCCGGATCGGGCGCGACCGCGAAGTGGGCCTCGCCGGCCTCGAGGTTCACGCGACGCTCGCCGGCGGTGAACCGGACGCGGACGGCACTGGCGGCGTTGAGCTCCAACGTCGAACCGTCGGCGAGTTGCGCCCGCTCGTAACCGACCGGCGCGGTGGCGTAACGGAGCTCGGTCGCCCCGTCGAAGCCACGCCAACCCACGACGGCAGCGGCGACCAGCAGCGCCGCGGCCATGCCCGCCCCGACCGTCCGCAGCCAGGACCGGCGCGCGGGTGGCGCTGCGTCGACGGGCGCCACGGGCAACTCCGGCGCAAACGGCACGACGGGCGCGGCGCGCTCGAAGGCGGTGTTGATTTCGGCGCGGAACTCCGGGAGCCCATGCAGGAGACCGAGGGTCTGCTCCAGCCGCGCGACGGCAGCCGGGTGCCGCGGATCGGCGCGCAGCCAGCGGGCGAACTCGCGTTCACGGGCGGGCGAGAAGCCGTCGTCGCGCTCCGTCAGCCAGCCGATGGCCGCATCCTCGATGGCGGCGAATTCGGGATCCGGCTTCATGCGGTTTCCGGCGGCGGCCGGACGGCGGCGTCGACCAGGCCGCTGGCTTCGAAATACCGGGCGCAGTCGCGCACGCCCTTGAGCAGATGGCCCTTCACGGTGCCGAGGGAGATCCCGAGGCGCTCCGCGATCTCCTTGCCGGCGAGGCCGTCGAGATAGCGCAGCAGCATCACCTCGCGGCAACGCTCGGGGAGAGACTGCAACGCCGCCGTGAGCGCCTCGCGCCGCTGGCGCCGCTCCATCGTCTCGACGACCGTCGGCGGCGACTCCAGCAGCGGCCACTCGATCAGGCGATCGGCCTCGGCGAGGGTTTCGTGCGGGTGCGCGCTGCGCCGGCGGAAAAGATCGATGGCGGCGTTGCGGGCCGTCGTGAACAGGAACGCCTTCGGGTGCGCGAGCCGGGCGGGATTGTCGACCCGCAGCAGGCGCGCGTAGGTCTCCTGCACGAGATCGTCGTGGTCGGGCAACGAAGGGAACCGCTTCGACAGATAGGCGCGCAGGGCCGGCTCGTGCGGCTGCACGTGCTCGGAAAACCAACGGGCCTGTTCGGCGGACGACATGGGGCGGGGCGGTCGGACGAAGCGGGTTTTCGTTCTCGGTCCCCTCCCCGCTCCTGTCGAGCGGCTTTGCGGCGGAATCGGGCTCCGCAAATTTTTTCGCTTTTCGACCCGGCCGAAACGACGCCCGCTGCGTCTAAAGGCAGGCAGGATGAATTGCGGATCGGGAATCGCGGATCGCGCATTGGGAAACGCGAGCTGCAGACGGATCTCGGGGGCGCGGCTTCAGCCGGTGCGGCGGCCGCGGGCGGGATGGCGCGTCTCTCCCGTCAAACGAGGATACCCTTGATGACTTCGGCGCCCTCGACGCCCGTGAGCTTCGCATCGAGGCCCTGGAACTTCACCGAGAACGCGTCGTGCCGGATGCCGAGCTGGTGCAGCATCGTCGCATGCAGGTCGTGCACCGTGCAGATGTTCTCGGTCGCGGCGTAGCCGAGGTCGTCCGTCGCGCCGTAGACGATGCCCGGCCGGATGCCACCACCGGCGAGCCACATCGACATCGACTTGTTGTGATGATCGCGGCCGGTCGTGCCTTTGTTGTCCTGCGACATCGGCGTGCGGCCAAATTCTCCCGTCCACACCACGAGCGTGTCGTCGAGCAGGCCGCGCTGCTTCAGATCCTTGATCAGCGCCGCCGACGCCTGGTCCGTCTCCTTCGCCCGCAACGGCAGCTCCTCGCGCAGCAGGCTGTGGTGATCCCAGTCGCGGTGATAAAGCTGGATGAAACGCACGCCGCGCTCGGCCAGCCGCCGCGCCAGCAGGCAGTTGGCCGCAAACGAGCCGTCGCCCGGCGTGCAGCCGTAGAGTGCCAGCGTGCGCGGATCCTCGCCGCTCAGATCCGCCAGCTCCGGCACACTGGCCTGCATCTGGAACGCCAGCTCGTATTGCGCGATGCGCGTCGCGATCTCCGGATCGGCCACGAACGAGTCGTGCAGCCGGTTGAGCGTGTTGATCGCGCGCACGTCCGCCTCCTGCTGCGCGCGCGTGACGCGCCCGGGATTCGAGAGGTAGTGCACCGCGTCGCCGCGCCCCTGCAGTTGCACGCCCTGAAACCGGCTCGGCAGAAACCCGCTGCTCCACTGCCGCGCCGCGATCGGCTGGGGCGAGCGCCCGGGCCCGGTGGAGACCATCACGACGAAGCCCGGGAGATTCTCCGCCTCGCTGCCGAGCCCGTAGTTGACCCACGCGCCCATGCTCGGCCGGCCGGCGATCTGCGCGCCGGTGTTCATGAACATGTGCGCCGGATCGTGGTTGATCGCATCCGTGGTCATCGAGCGCACGAGACAGATGTCGTCCACGATCGATCCGATGTGCGGAAACAACTCGCAGAGCTCGGTGCCGTTTTTCCCGAAGCGCTCGAAACGGAACTGCGGCGCGTGGCAGAGCAGCTTCTGCCCCTGGAGCTGCGCGAGCTGCTGGCCGCGCGTCATGCTCTCCGGCATCGGCTGCCCGTGCATCGCGGCCAGCCGCGGCTTCGGGTCGAAGGTCTCGAACTGCGACGGCCCGCCTGCCATCGTGAGCCAGATCACGCGCTTGGCCTTTTGCGGCAAGGGCAGCGGATGAATCACCCCGCGCGCCGGTGCGGCCTGCGCCGCGGAGCGTCCGGCCAGCGTCGCCAACGCGACCGCGCCCACGCCCTGCGAGACGCGGCCGAGAAACGCCCGCCGGGTCTGATACGGAGTGGGGAAAGGATTCATGGCGGAGCGGAGATCGAGGAAAGGAACAAACGCGGTGCGACGTCAGGATCGCGTGATGAACTCGTGCAGATTGAGCAGCACGCGCGCGACGTGCGTCCACGCCGCCAGCTCTACCCGGTCCGCTCCCGGCGGAATCGGCGCCTCGCCGGTGGTCAGCAGCGCCGTCGCCGCCGCGCCGTCCGCGCGATAGCGGGCGCGATGCTCGGCGAGCAGGGCCGTGACGGTCCGGATTTCCTCGGACTGCGGCGCGCGCTGCAGGGCGCTCTGCCACGCCCAGGCAAAACGCGCCGCGTCGGTCGTGCCGCCCTCGGCCAGGATCCGCGCCGCCAGCCCGCGCGCCGCTTCCACGTAGGTGGGGTCGTTGAGCAGCACGAGCGCCTGCTGCGGGAGGTTCGAGCGGTTGCGCTCGGCGGCGCACTCCTCGCGGCTCGGCGCATCGAACGCCAGCAGGCTCGGGTGCAGAAACGTGCGCTGCCACCACACGTAAACGCCGCGCCGATACTGCGCCTCGCCGCGATCGGTCACGTAATCGCGCGTCGGGAAGTTCAGATTCTCCCAATAGCGGTCGGGTTGGTAGGGCTTCACGCTCGGCCCGCCGATGCGGGGCGAAAGCAGCCCGCCGGTCGCGAGCGCGTAGTCGCGCACCAGCTCCGCTTCGAGCCGGAAGCGGCTCTGACGCGCGTGCTCGCGGTTTTCCGGATCCGCGGCGAGCGCCGCCGCCGAAGCGGTCGACACCTGGCGGTAGGTGGCGCTCGTGACGATCGTCCGCACGAGGTGCTTCAGGTCCCAGCCGCTGTCCATGAACTCGCAGGCCAGCCAGTCGAGCAGCGCGGCATTGGGCGGCGGCTCGCCCTGCGCGCCGAGATCGCTCGGCACCTTGCTGAGACCCGTGCCGAAGAACTGCCGCCACAGCCGGTTCACCACCGTGCGCGCGGTGAGCGGGTTCTCGCGCGACACCAGCCACTGTGCGAGATCGAGCCGCGTGGGCTCGCGGGCGCCGAATTCGGGCCGCGGCAGATACGCGGGCAGCGCCGCCTTCACCACCTCGCCGGTTTCGTCCATCCAGTTTCCGCGCGGCAGGATCCGCACCGTCCGCCGCGTCGGCGTCGCCTCGGTGACGAGACAGTGCGGCAGCTCGGCCACATAACGTTGCCGCGCCGTCTCCGCCGCCGCGAGGGCATCAAGCTCCGTCCGCGCCACCGCACTCACCTTGGCGCGGAAGTGATTCCGCACCGCCTGCTGCTCGCGGTGGTTTCGCTTGGCCGGCGCCTTCTTCAACGCCGCCGCCACATCGCGCGGCAAACCGGCCCCCGAAGGCGACTCGGCCTCGACCGCACGACCGGATTTCCCCTTGCGCTTCGGTGCAGCCGGCGCCTCCGCCGATTGGGCCGCCGTCGGCGTGGACGGGCCCGCCGCGGCCGCCGCGTCGGCCAACTGCGTCTCCCAGTTCGCCTGCGCGGCATCGATTTCTCCCGCCCGCGCCGCCACCGCCTGCTGCGCCGCGGCGACCTTGGCTGCAAGGGCCTGCAACTGCGCCGCCTGCTCGGGAGTGGTGACGAGCATGCCATCCTCGCGGCGGCCGATCGCCGCCTCCTTCACGTCGGCGAAGAAGGCGCCGAGCGCGTAGAAATCCCGCTGCGTGAACGGATCGAACTTGTGGTCATGACACTGCGCGCAGCCCGTCGTCTGCCCGAGCCACGCCGCACCGATCGCGCGCACGCGGTCCGCCAGCATGCGCGACTCGTAATCTTTCGGCTGCGCCCCGCCCTCCTCCGTCGACAGCAACAGGCGGTTGAACGCGGAGCCGACGCGCGTCTCCTGGTTCGCATCGGGCAGCAGGTCGCCGGCAATCTGCTCGAGGGTGAAACGGTCGAAGCGTTTGTTGGCGTTGAAGCTCGCGATCACCCAGTCGCGGTAGGGCCAGACGTTGCGCGGGTTGTCGCTGTGGTAGCCGATCGTGTCGGCGAAGCGCACCACATCGAGCCACCCGATCGCCATGCGCTCGCCGTAGTGCGGATTCGCGAGCACCCGCTCGACGAGCCGGGCGTAGGCATCCGGCGCCCGGTCGCGCTCGAAGGCCGCCACCTCGGCGGGCGTGGGCGGCACGCCGAGCAGGTCCGCGTGCAGGCGTCGGATCAGCGTGCGCCGATCCGCCTCGGGCGACGGAGCGAGACCGATCTCCGCGAGGCGCCGGCCGACGAGCACATCGACGCCGTTGGCGCCGGCCGGTATCGCAGCCTTGCGCGGCGGTTCGTAGGCCCAGTGGAGCTGATACTCGGCGCCCTGCTCGATCCAGCGCTCGAGCACGGCCTTGTCGCGCGCCGAGAGTTTCTTGTGCGAGTCCGGCGGCGGCATGATCTCCTCGGGATCGGCCGAGCGGATGAGCGCCACGAGTTCGCTCTCGCCGGGTTTTCCGGGCGTGATGGCGCCGCGCTCGACCGCGACCTCGCGCAGATCGAGCCGGAGCTTGGCTTTGCGGTGCGACGCGTCGGGCCCGTGGCAGTAAAAACAGTTATCCGAAAGGATCGGCCGCACGTCGCGGTTGAACTCGATCCGCGCCGGCACCGGCGACTCCGCGGCCGCGGCGGTCGCCGCCAGTCCGAGAACCCAGCTGAACGCGAGCGCCCGCATGGTCATGGTCCGCCCGCACCTACGCCAGAATCCCCTTCACCACCTCCGCCGGCAGCACGCCGGTCAGGCGCTGGTCGAGGCCCTGGAACTTGAAGCTCAGCCGCTCGTGCTGCACGCCCATCAGCTGCAGGATGGTCGCGTGCAGGTCGCGCACGTGGACCGGGTCGCGCACGATGTTGTAGGACATCTCGTCGGTCTCGCCGTAAACCACGCCGCGTTTCACGCCGCCGCCGGCCATCCAGAGGGTGAAGCACCGCGGATGGTGGTCGCGCCCGTAGTTCGTCTCCGTGAGCGTGCCCTGGCAATACACGGTGCGGCCGAACTCGCCGCCCCAGATCACGAGGGTGTCGTCGAGCATGCCGCGTTGTTTCAGGTCCTGCACGAGCGCGTAGCAGGCGCGATCCACGTCCTTGCACTGCGACGCGAGATCGCGCGGCAGCGAGCCGTGCTGGTCCCAGCCGCGATGGAAGATCTGCACGAAGCGCACGCCGCGCTCCACCAGCCGCCGCGCCATCAGCGCCGAACTCGCGAAGCTGCCGCGGTCCTTCGCCTCCTCGCCGTAGAGCGCATAGGTCGCCTCGGGCTCCTGCGTGAGATCGGCGAGCTCCGGGATGCTCGCCTGCATCCGGAACGCCATCTCGTATTGCTGCGTGCGCACCTGGATCTCCGGATCGCCGATCGCCTCGTAGCTGCGGCGGTTCAGCTGCTCGAGACCGTCGAGCATCCGGCGGCGCAACTCGCGCGGCACGCCCGGCGCGTCGTTGAGATACAACACCGGGTCGCCTTGCCCGCGGAACGACACGCCCGCGTGCTGACCGGGGAGGAAGCCGCTGCCCCACAGCCGCGACGAGATCGCCTGCACGTTGGAGAACGGACTGGTGTGCTTGGCGTGCAGCACCACAAACGCCGGCAGGTCCTGGTTCAGCGTGCCGAGCCCGTAGGAGAGCCACGAGCCGAGCGATGCCTTTCCGTTCTGCATCGAGCCGGTGTAGATGAGCTGGTTGGCCGGCTCGTGGTTGATCGCGTCGGTCTTCATCGACCGGACGATGCACAGATCGTCGACCATCTTCGCGGTCCACGGCAGCAGTTCGCTCACCCACGCTCCGCTGTTTCCGTGCTGGGCAAATTTGAAGACCGAGGGCGCGAGGGGAAACTTCTCCTGCTTCGACGTCATCCCGGTCAGACGCTCGCCCTGCTGCTTGAGCCAGTCGTTGAGGTCTTCCTTGAAGCGCTTGCTGAGGTCCGGCTTGTAGTCGAACAGGTCCAGCTGCGAGGGCGCGCCGATGAGGGAGATGTAGATCGCCCGCTTGGCCTTCGGTGCGATCCGCCACGGCTGCGGTGCCGCGCCGGCGGGCTTCACCTCGGCGCCCAGCGCGCGATCGCCGAGCAGCGAGGCCAGCGCCACCGCGCCGAGGCCCACGCCGCTGCGGCGGAAAAACTGCCGCCGCGTCAGCGCCTCGTTGTAACGTTCGAACGTCGTCTGCCAGTCGGGAGGAAGCGGGTGCATGGGCTTATTTGGTCAGGGATTCGTCGAGGTTCATCACCTGGCTCGCCACCAGGGTCCACGCCGCCAGCTCGGGCACCGGCAGGGCGGGATCGGCCGGCGACACGCCGACCGCCAGAAGTTTTTTCGCCAGGTCCGGCTCGCGCCGATAAACCGCCAGCGAGTCGTCGAGCGTCCGGCGCAGCACCGCGCGCTCCTCGCGCGCAAACGTCCGCCCGAGCAGCCGCAACGCGAGATGGTCGAGCCGGGCGTCGAAGGCCGCGCCGGCGCGCAGCGCCCCCGCCGCGAGGTGCCGCGACGCCTCGACAAACACCGGCTCGTTCATCGTCACCAGCGCCTGCAGCGGCGTGTTGGTCCGGTCGCGCCGCACGCAAGAGACCTCGCGGTTCGGCGCGTTGAGGATCTCCATCGCCGGCGGCGCCGCCGTGCGTTTCCAGAGCGAATACATCGACCGCCGGTAAAGATTCTCGCCGGCCTCCGCCCGATAGTAGCGCGTCGTCGATTCCTTCATCGCGACCGCCTCCCAGATGCCCTCCGGCTGATAGGGGCGCACCGGCCGGCCGCCGAGTTTGGCCACCAGCAATCCGGATGCCGCCAGCACCTGGTCGCGCAGCTGCTCGGCATCGAGCCGGTGCCGCGGACCGCGCGCGAGCCAGCGGTTGTGCGGATCCTTTTCGAGCAGCGCCGGCGTCACCGCCGCCGACTGCCGGTAGGCCGCGCTCGTCACCATCAGGCGCGCCATGCGCCGGAAATCCCAGCCGCCGTCGCGAAACTCCACCGCGAGCCAGTCGAGCAGCTGCGGATGCGAGGGCCGGCTGCCCATGATGCCGAAGTCGCCGGTGGACTCCACGAGGCCCGTCCCGAAAAACTGCTGCCACAGCCGGTTCATCGTCACGCGGGCGGTGAGCGGGTTGTCCGCCGCCACGAGCCACTGCGCGAGGCCGAGCCGGTTGCGCGGAGCGCCGGCCGGGAGCGGCGGCAGCACCTCGGGCGTCGCCGCGCCGACCTTTTCCGCGGGCTGCGAATACTCGCCGCGCCGCAGGATGTGCGCGAAGGGCTCCGTGCCTTTCTTCTCCTCCATGATCAGGGTGAGCGCGCCGCGGTCCCGCAGCTGCTCCTCTTCGGCCGACAACCGATCGAGCCGGGCGGCGAGCGCGAGCGACGGCGCGTCCACGGCCGCGAAATAGTGCGCCCGCAGCAGCTTCGTCTGCGCCGCCGTGCGCTTCTCCGGCTCGGCGCGCAACGCCGTCCACGTGTCCAGCAGGTCGGCCTGCGCCTTCGCGTCCTGCACAAAAAAGCCCCGGTCATAGCGCCGCACCTCCTGCACCCGGATCTTCGCGGCGTCCTCACCCGGAGCCGCACCCGCGCGCGCACCGAGCCGCACCGGATGGCGCGAAACAATGTCGGCCGGCAGGTGCGCCGAGATCGACGAGTTTACGCCGGAACGGCCATCGACGAAGACCTCGATCGTCCGGCTGCGCCGCGACGCCGTGTCGTAGCTCAGCAGCACATGGTGCCACTTGCCGGGCGCGAGCACGCCGCCGGTGTTGTGCACCTTCACGAGTCCGGTGCCGTCGGCGACATGCAGGCCGATCTTGCCGCTTTCGAGAAACACCTCCCAGCCCGCGCCTTCACCGGAGGCGTCGAGGGTCGAGAGGAGCGGTCCGCTCGGCGTGCCGTCGAAACGCACCCAGAGCGAAAAGCTGTCCGCCATCTCCGGCGCCCAGGTGCGCGCCGGTCCGATTTCGCGCGCGGCCTCGGCGAGCGTGGGGGCCACGCCAAACGGACCCGCAATCTCGGTCGCCGCGCCGGTCGCCGCCTTCTCCAGCGTCAGGTGCGCCACCACCGCGTGCTCCACCGGCGGCCGCGCGAGGTGCTGCGGGCTGCCCGCGAGCCACGCCTTGAAGTCCGCCTCGCCCGCCTTATCCCGCGCCTGCCGCTCGGTTTTCACTTCCGCGATCTCCTGCTGCAGCGCCGGCCAGCGCGCGCGATCCGGCATGGCCGGGATGAACAACGTCGGCGGCGTGTCGTGCCGGTTGCCGTCCATCGTGGGCATCGTGTTGTTCCGGAAGAACGCCGTGAACGCGTAGAAATCCTTCATCGTGACGGGATCGAATTTGTGATCGTGACACGACGCGCAGCTCTTGGTGAGCCCGAGCCACACGGTGCCCACCGTATCGACCCGGTCCTTCGCATAGATCGCCTCGTATTCCTCGGCGATCGCCCCGCCTTCGCTCGTGGTCGGGAGGCAGCGGTTGAAGCCCGACGCGATCTTCTGCTCGAGCGTCGCATCCGGCAGGAGATCGCCCGCGACCTGTTCGATCGTGAAGCGGTCGAAAGGCATGTTGGTGCGATACGCCTCCACCACCCAGTCGCGGTAGGGCCAGATCGAGCGGTAATTGTCGATGTGGATGCCGTGGGTGTCGGCATAGCGCACCGCGTCGAGCCAGTGCCGCGCGAAATGCTCCGCCGATGCCGGCGTCGCCAGCAGCCGATCCACCGCGCGCTCGTAGGCATCGGGCCGCTTGTCCGCGAGAAAGGCCGCGAGCTCCGCCGGCGTCGGCGGCAATCCCGTGAGGTCGAAGGTCGCCCGCCGCAGCAGCCGTGCGCGCTCCTCCTCCTTCGCCGGCGCGAGCTTCTGCGCCGCGTGCTGCTCCGCCACGAACGCATCGATCGGATTCTTCGCCCACCCTCGCGCCGCCGGCACCTCGGGCACCCGCGGCCGTTGCGCCGCGAGAAACGACCAGTGCTCCTGATATTCCGCGCCCTCCTGGATCCACTGCTTCAGCTGCGCGATCTCCACCGGCGAGAGTTTCTTGTGCGACTCCGGCGGCGGCATCACCTCGTCCTCGTGCGGCGAGAGGATCCGCTCGATCACCATGCTCCTGGCGATATCGCCCGGCACGATCGCCGGCCCCCGGTCGCCGCGCGGCCCGGTCGCATCCGCGGCGCGGTCGAGCCGCAGCTTGCCCTTGCGCGTGCCGGAGTCCGGGCCGTGACAGTGGAAACAATACTCCGCGAGAATCGGCTGGATGTGCTCGTTGTAGGTCAGTTTGCCGGCGGCAGGTGCGGCCGACGCCGACGCAAACGAGGCTCCGAGGGCGAGGCAGGCAAAGGCACGCAGCGAAGACATGACGGGGGAAACGATCGGCAGGCGAAAACAGGGCATGGGGGGCAGCACAGGCGTCGCGGAACAAAGGGCGTTTTTCACGCGGGCGCAATGCCCGCGCCGGCAGAAAACGCCGCCGCGTTTCCCCCATCCGTCGCCCGCCGGCTAGCGGCTCCCGCGCCCGTCCTGAAAGTCCGAACTCCCCAGCAGCTCGCCGCTGCGCACGTTGATGAACCAACCCGTCGCTCCGGCCGGCACGCGCGCCGTCGCCGCCCAGCGCGCGCCTTTCCGCGCCAGCTGCGCCGGCGCTTCGTGCCAGGTCCGCTTGCCGGTGAAGCCTTCGCCTTCGCTCCACAGGAGCACCGCGGACTCGAGCGGCTTCGCGGACTCGAACTCCGCCGACACCGCATCACCCGCGCGCCCGAGCGCCACCTGCCGCAGCCACGGCCGGCCCTCGCGCACCACGCTGGCCGCAAACGCGTAGCTGTCCGGCGGATTCCAACCCGCCGGATGCGAGTGCCGCATGCCCGGCCTGAGCACCACCAGCCGCGGTCCCGGCGCCGCCGTGTAACAGCGCGCCTGCGCATCGAGCGGGAAATGTTCGTCGCCCGGCCACGAGAGCCACAGCACCGGCATCCGCACGCCCGGCAGCCGCAGCCGCGGATTCCAGACGTCGCGATACACCGCATTGGTGCCCAGCGCCCGGCCATACTGGTTGTCGGCCGTCGCGAGGTCGCCGCAGCCGTAGATCGGAATGCCGAAGGCGAAACGCGGATCGAGCCCGATCACCGTGCTCGTGATCACGCCGCCCCAGGAGATCCCCGACAACCCCACCTGCGCCGCATCGACGCCCGGCTGCGCCCGCAGGAGCGAGTTCGCCCGGATCGTCGCGGCCACCGCGTGGTAAATCCATTGGTCCCGCAGCGGTTCGGCGCTGTCGCCGTAGATGCCGCTGCGCGCCGGACCGCCGTCCGGGTGACGCTTCCACTGCGCGCCGCGCGGCCCCTGCGGATCGCGTTCATCGGTCTGCCCTTCCACCGCGAGCGAGATCGCCGCAAAGCCGTGCTCGTTCCACTTCCGCACCCACTCGGCAAACGCCGACCCGCCGCCGCCGTGCACCAGCACCACGCCCGGCACCTTGCCGGCCGCGTGGGCCGGCAGCGCCATCCGCGCAAATACGCGGGTGGGCTTTCCCCGCCACGGCGCGCCCGCGAAGAACAACGCCGGCACTCCGCCGTCCGGCGCGAATCCGGACGCCGGATACACCGTCGGCACCGCCGTGTCGTTGGTCAGCGCGGCCAGCACCGCCGCCGGTTCCTCCGCCGCCGCGACCGCTGTCGCCAGCGCCACCCCGATCAGGATTCCTTTCGTCAGCATAAATTATCTCGGCCCGGCGCCCGCCGCCACGCCTCTCCGCCCATCCGCACGCTCAGCGCCATTCGATCCGCGCCTGCCGCGCCGTCAGGTCCACCCACACCGACGCATGCGCAAACTCGCGCCGTGCCGTCAGTCCGTCCCACACCGCCTCGCCCCGCGGCGGCCCGAGCCGGCGGGCAAACTCCGGATACGACTCCAGCATGCCGTGATCGCTCACGTAGCCCCACGAGTAGCAGAAGAACGCGCCCGGCTGCGCCGCCACGAGGAAGCACGCCAGCGGAAACTCCAGCCCCGCCCGCGCCCGCGCGAGCAGTTCCGCCGCCGGGCGCGCCATCGCTTCCTTGTCGAGCCAGTTGAAACCCGGCCAGCCCTTCAGCACGACGAACTTTCCCTTCGCCGCCGCGAGGCGGAGCGTTTCCAGGTCCTCCCGCATGTCCGCCGCCGCCGCAGTGTGGAATCCACCGAAGTGCTCGATCATCACGCCATCGAGACCCTCCCACTCCAGAATCTCGCGAAAATCCTTCGTCCGGGTGCCGTTCGCCAGCACCACGCGGCCCGGGCCGAGCTGACGCTTCACCTCCAGCATCATCGCCTGCAGGCCCGCCACCACCGCACGCGCCTTTTCCGGGCCGACCTGCCGCGCCAACCCCGGCGCGATCGCCTGGGGCAGCGCATCCGCAAACACACCGTCGAGTCCGCCGCGTTCCACCGCCTCCGCCACGCTCGCCACCCACCACGCCCGCATCTCCGGCTGCGTCGGATCCGGCCGCGGCGTGCCCGAGGGATGCTTCACCACTTCGCCCGCGGCGTTGCGCAGCAGCCATTCGGGCCGGAAACGCTCCAACGCCTCGTAACCCGGCCAGTTGATGAAGGCATTGAGATAGAACAGCACCTTGATCTGCGGATTCCGCCGCTTCAGCTCCCGCGCCGTGTGCGCGATGCCCGCCTCGGTGCTGCCGTGCGGCATCACCCCGTGACTCTTCTCGAGCGCGACAAACGGACTGTGCGCCGCCACGAAATCCAACTCCGCCGGCGTCATCGCCGCGTGCCGCTTGCCGAAGTGCAGGTAAACGGGCACGCGCTCCCACGAGAAACCGGTCAGCGCCGCCCACTCGCGCTCCGGCGTCTGCGCGACGAGACCGCACGCCGCCAGCAACCACACCGCCAGCGCCAACCGCCACCCGCGGTTCGAGATTCTCCACGTTCGCGCACGCATGGTCGTCATCGTTTCTTTTTCGGGGTCGCTTCCGGCAGCTGCTGCCGCAACCCGGAGAAGCAATGCGCCGGCGGCTCCTGCGGCAATGCCGCCTGCCAAGCCAGCGCCTCGCGCCGCAACCGCGCCACGAGCTCCGGCTGCGTCGCCGCGACGTCCTGCTGCTCGGCCCGGTCGGCCACGAGGTCGTAAAGTTCGCCGCGCGTCGCGTTGGCGCCGAGCACGAGCTTCCACCGCCCTTCCCGCACCGCGAGCCGCGGCCAGCCGTCGGGCACGCCGCCGCCGCCGCGCCATTCCCAGAAGACCGGTTTCGTCCGCGCGCGCGGTGTGCCGCGGAAGGCGCCGAGCATGTTCTCGCCGTCGAGCGCGAGGTCCGGCGGCAGCGCGACGCCCGCCGCGGCGCACACCGTCGGCAGCAGATCGAGCGCCGTCACCACCGTGGAGTCGTCGACCTTGCCCGCCGGCACCTGTCCCGGCCAGCGCACGAAGAACGGCACGCGCACGCCGCCTTCGAAGAGATTCCGTTTCCGTCCGCGCAAGCCGCCGGTCACGCCCACGCTGAAGAAGCTCCCGAGCCCGGGGCCGAAATTATCGCCCTCCATCTCGCGCGCCGCCGGACCGCCGGTGTTTTCCGGCCCGTTGTCGCTCCAGAAAACCACGAGCGTGCGCTGGTCAAGTTGCAGCTCCTGCAGCGCCGCCAGCACGCGCGCCACCACGCGGTCCGCGTCCGCCAGCACGGCCGCATACACGCGCTCCCGCTCCGGCAGGTGCGCGAAGGCCCGCAACGATTCCTCCGTCGGGTGGTGCGGCGTGTGCGGCTCGTGCAGCCAGAGGTTCGCGAACCACGGCCCGGCCGCATGCCGCCGGATGAAATCCACCGTGTGCTCCGCCACCTCGTGCGGGTGGCTGCGCGGACCCGGGCCGTTCCAGATCCGGCTCTCCGTGAAGCCATACGCCTGCGGCAGCGGCGCGTCGGTGATTGTGTTGTTCGTCAGGTGCCACTTCCCGAAATGCCCCGTCGCATAGCCCGCCCGCCGCAGCAGGCTCGCCACATTGGGCACCTGCGGATCGAGCCAGTCCGGCATGCCCGCATTGCGGTGCGCCGGCACGAACGAGAAATGCTGATGAATGCCCAGCCGCGCCGGATACAGCCCCGTCATCGCCGCGGCCCGGCTCGGCGAACACACGGGGTTCACCACGTTGAACTGACGAAACTCCACGCCTTCCGCCGCGATCCGGTCGATCGCCGGCGTGCGGTGCGCGGGATGTCCCGCGCGGCTCAGGTCGCCGTAGCCGAGATCGTCGGCGAGGATGAAGAGGATGTTCGGCCGCTCGGCTGCGACCGCGGCGACGCACGCCACCAGCCACCCCGCGAGAAGTCCCAGCCGAGGGATCGTCAGGTCGGGCTTCATCGGTTCAATGCGCGCGCGTGAGTTTCATCGTGAGGCGGGCCGATTGACGGCAGATCAGAATTCGAAGGTCGAGGTGAGGACGTAGTTGCGCGGGCGCCGGAGTTCCCAGCGCACGGGCACGAGACCGTTGACGGCACCGTAAACGCCCTCGGTGTCGTAATCGACGGCGACCGGCCGGGGCGTGCGCCAGCCGAAGAGGTTGTCGACGTTGAGCTGCAGCCGCCACTGCACGCGGCGGAAGAGGCGGCGCTCATGCGCGAGCATCGCGCCGACGTCCCAATAGTCTTTGCCTTCGATCGGGCGCGTGCCGTCGAGCACGCCGGTCGGGAGCCCGCCGACCGCGAGCCGCTCGTAGCCCGCGATGTTGGCGCTGCGCCAGCGGAAGTTGCCGCCGGCGGACCAGCCCTTGAGCCGCGAGTCGGCGCCGAAGCGGTAGCTGCCGACGCCGTTCACCGCATACTTGCCGTTGCGATGCGTCGCGAGGCCCTCGAGGGCCAGCTCGTCCCGGTAGGTGCGCTCGGCGGAATTGGCCTGCTGCTCGAGGTAGGTCGCATCCGTATCGGCCTGCGCCCGCGCGGCCGGGTCCGCCGGATTCAGGTCGAAGGCGTTCGACCGCTGCCCGGCGGCCACGCGGCGGAGTTCGGTCACGTAGGTGCGCCACGTCGCGAGCCCGTTGAACGGCGCCTCGGTCCCGAGATAGCGCCCGAGCGAGCGCAGGTGCGCGCCGAGGGCGTTGGTGTTCACACTGCCGGTGAGCGCGAGCCGCCACTGGGGCGTGGGATTGAAGATCGCGCTGAGCTCGTAGCCCTTGGCCGTGTAGCTCCACGTGTCGGAGATATCGACGGAGTCCACCGCGTAGCCGCCCTGCGCCGCCATCGCGGTGAAATGCGAGTCGCCGCGATCGCGGTAGTTGGTGCGCAGCCGGGTGAGGACGTTCTTGGCGTTGGTCGAGTAGGCGTTGGCGTTACGCGCCTGGTCGTTGGCCTCGTTCTGGAAACGGTTCAACGCGATCGACAGCCGGCCGCCGAGCGCGGAGAGCCGCACGCCGTAGTCCTCGGTCGCACCCTCGGAGTTGGGCGCGGGCTCGCCCTGGAAATTTTCCCACGACGCGTTTCCGACCGGACTGAAGTTCTGCGAGCGGTTGTAGGTCAGCGACAGCCACGGCAGCGCATGCAGCACCGTGCCGAACGTCCGCGAGGTGCCCGCCGCCTCGACCGCCGGACGCGGGTTGAGCGGCACCTGCCGCGAGGGGAGAAAGAAGCGCTGCAGGGGATCCGTCGCCGCGCCGGGAATCGCCGGATCGATGAAGCCGCGCGCCTCGGGCACCGCGTAGCTCTTCGTGTCGTCGCGCCGGTAACCGACGACTGTCACCAGCCGGTCGCGCAGCCACTTCGCCTGCCAGCCGAGCGACAACGAGTCGTTGGTGAAGCGCGAACGCGTGGGGTTGAGAAACTGCCGCAGCGCGAGGTTCACCGGCGCGCTTTCCGCCGCCGTGCCGCCGAGCATCGGCCGGCTCGCGATTTCCGCGCCGCGCGCGAGCAGCTGGAACTGGTCGGGCAGCGGATACGGCACCTGGCCGTTGGGCAGATAGACGCGCTGCCGCACGATGTGCACGCCGGCGAGCGCATCGTTGCTGAAGCCGGCACGGCCCACCGTCGCGAGATTCACCACGCGGTAGATGTCCTGGTCGCTGTCGTTGCGGGTGCGCTGCACGAGCGCGCTGAGCGTGTTCACGCCGAGCCAGCGGTGCAGTTTCCCGGCATCGTGCTCGTAGGAGAGCGTCGCGCGATACTCGCGCGAGCGGCTCAGCTGGTCGCGATACTGCCCCTGCGTCTCGGCATACGGCATGAGAAAGCCGGGATTGGTCGTGCCGTCGGGCAGGTAGCGGTCCACGTCCATCCGCACCGTCGTCAGGAAATCCGGCGAGAACGAACGCGCGTGCTTCGCCACCTGCGCCGCCACCTCGAGATGGAGACCGGGCAACAGCCGCTGCTCCACAAAGGCCTGGCTCCAGCGCCCGTGCTCGAGCTGCGAGGGATCGTCCCACGTGCCGCCGTAGAGATTGGTGTCCGGCGAGAGGCCGAACACCGCCCACGGGTCGCGCGGATTGTAGATCAGCTGGCTCGCGACCCCGCCGAACGTGTCGGGCCGCAGCTGCGTCTGATAGCGCATGTTCACCATCGGATTCGGCAGGTTGAGTCCGCTGACAAACACCGGCGTCTGCGCCGCGAGCTGCGTGAGCGCACCGCGCGGATCGAAGTCCGCGGTCGCATCGACGAAACCATCCGCATCGACGACGCCCGGCGCCACGCGCACGGGATTGCCCTGCGCGTCGACAAACCGCCGCCCGGCCGCGGCCCACGTGCGGCCCTCGGGCAGAAAGTTCACCGTCGGCGATCCCTTCGCGAGCCACTGCAGCGCCCCGCCGTCGAACATCCACGTGAGCGGCACGACGTTCCGGTGAATCGAATACTGCTCGTGGTTCACCGTCACCTGCGTGTGCGGCCGCGGCCGCCACGTGAGCCCGCCGGTCGCACGCTGCTGCGCGTTGCCCTCGAAGATCCGGTAGTCGCGCTTCTGCGCGGTGAGCGCGTTGAGCCGCAGCGCGAGCTGGCCGGGGATCAGGGGCTGATTGTGGTCGAGCGCCACCCGCCGCGAGCTCCAGCGGTCATACTGCGCCTGCACCTGCGTGCGCTGCCGGTCGACGCGCGCCCGTTTCGTCGACGAAACCGCCACGCCCTGTGCGCCGCCGACGCCGAAGAGCATGGCATTGGGGCCGCGCGAAAGCGTCACGCGCTCGTTGTTGTAGAGATCGTTGGCGACAAAGGCGGAGAAGAAGTCGTGCGATGCATCCGCGCCCGCGGTGAATCCGCGGATCGAATACGCCTGACCGTTGCCGAAGCGCAGGAAGCTGCCGCTGGAGCGGTTGGTGCCGTCGTTCTCGCCCTCGACCGTGTCGACGCTCGGCGTGAAGAGCAGCGCCTTGTCGACCGAGGTCACGCCGAGATCCTGGATAAACTCCGGCGTGATCACGGTGAGCGAGGCTCCGACGTCGCGGAGCGAGGTGCGCATGCGCGTGCCTGCGAGCGTCTCGGTCGCCGCGTAACCCTGGTCGCGGGCCGTCGAGACCTCGAAGGGCGACAGCACGACGGCCTCGGTCGGTGGAGAGCCGGCCGGCGCGCCCGCCGCGGCGGCGAAGGCATCACTCGCGCCCGCGAGCGCCGGCAGGGCGAGCAAGCGCAGGCCCGTTCGCACGGGGAAACAGGGTGATTTCATGGTCAGGTGGGTAAAGAGGTTGGGCGCAACCGGGACGATCCATGCCCCGGCGGGGTAAAGCTCCGCCATCCTGCAACGCCGCTCCCGCTTGAAAAGCCCCGAGCGCAAAAATCCCACGCGGAAAATCGACGCGGCGGAGAAGACCGCCACCGGCCATCAGGCGCCAAAGCCATCCACGATTTCCGGGACGACGGGATTTTGGCCCCACGGAACCCTCCGCTCGTCTTCCCGCCATGCACTACCGCCAGCTCCTCACGGCCATCGCGTCGGCGCAGGCGCAATCCGTCGGCCGCGCCGCGGCCGCGGTCAACCAGAGCCTTGTCCTCCGCAACGGGCTCGTCGGCGCCTACGTCGTCGAGTTCGGGCAGGGCGGCGACGATCCGTGGCAACGCACCGTCTGCGAAAACGAGTGCCTGCTCAGCGGCGGGTCTGTGCGCCAGCGTCAACGGCAGATTGACGCGCTGCTCTACGAGCGGACCGGGCTCTCGAAAAACAAACGCGCCGTCGTCGCCCGCGCGCGCCGGCAGGCCGCGGATGCGCCCGCCACGATCGAGGACCTCAGAAACTCTTCGTTTCGCATTACCCCGTCGCCCTCCCGAGCAACCGATCGACTTCCGGGAAGCACGGAAAACGCATCCCCGCCGCATCCCACTCGAGACGCGCTTCGGGCAGCCGCCGCGCCGGCGCACGGTGCGACCGGGGTGCGGCGCACGCTCAACGCGACGTCCGGCGCAGCTCCCGGAACTGCTCCAGCCCTTCCCACGCGATCCGCTGCAGGTCGGTCCGGTCGCGCGCGGAAAAGACCCGCGTGAGCGCGCCGCCATCGCGATCGCGGTCCCGATGTTGGTCGTCGAACCGGTTGTCCGTCACGGTCCCGAAGCGCAGGCCCTCCGGGCTGCGCTGGAACAGCGTGCCGTAAAGGGTGCACGCCGTCAGATAGGCCATCGTCTGGTTCAGGTGCGCGTCGTTGACGAACCGCAGCGTCAGCTCCGGCCGGACTTGCTGGCAACGTAGTGCGACCAGCGACATCGGCACGACGTCCGCACCGCTGCGCGCCGCCAACCCGGCGAGGGCGCGGGCCTTGGCCAGCACGGGCGCGGCCTCCGGCGCCGCGTCGAGCGGTCGCGCGTGCTGGGTCGAGGGCGTCGTTTCATACAGGATCACCCGCGCCCCCTCGGCTTGCGCGATCGCCGCAAACTTCGGCGCAAACTCGAAAAAGCCCGAGCGCCCGGCCGGGTCCAGGTCGTCCTGATACGACTGCAGCACGACGACATCCCACGTGCGGCGCGACGCCGCCGGCTCGGCGGCGAGCGTCCGATGATGGCGGAGTGCGGCGGCGACATGCTGCGCCGATATTCCGTCGGTCGCGCGCGCGGCCGACGGCTCCGCTTCGGCCCGCCGCCGGCGTTCCTGCTCCGCCTCGAGCAGAGTGATCGCGGCCTGCACGTCCGCGGCGGAGATCGAGGCCCGCCGGATCAGATTCGGGGTCTGCAACGCCCAGTGGTGGGCCAAGGTGCGCCCGCCGTAGATGACCGTGGCCACGTCGAACCGCAGGCCCGGTTGTCCCTCCTCGGCGAGCGCCGCGACGACGCGGGTGAGCTCGTGGCGGGCGGTGAAACTGTTGCCGACGAAGAGCACGCGCAGCGTGCGGGGCTCCGCGGCCGGCGCGGCGGCGGCACCACCGCCGAGGACCAGCAGCGACGCGAGGACCCACGCGCCGGCGCGGAGCAGAGCCCGGCGCCGTCCCGGGCGGCGCAGATGGAGAGCAGGTGAGAACCGGAGGAGGCAGGTCATTTTTCCGCGCCGGCGCCGCCACCGGTGCCTTTCCACCAGGCCTCCGGATCGAAGTCCGGATTCTTCTCCGGCAGCTTGGCCCCGACGGCGCGCCACCAGCGCTCGAGGTTGGCGCGGAGCTCCGCGGCCTTCGCCGGCTGCGCGGCAGCGAGGTCGCGCGTCTCGCCGAGGTCGGCGCTCAGGTCGTAGAGCTCGGTGCGGGGACCAAGCACGAGCCGGCCGTAGGGCACGTCGTCCGGCGTGAGACCCCGCGTGTCGAGGTAGTCGCCGAACCAGTGGATCAGTTTCCAATCGCCCTGCCGGATCACGGCGCAGGGCGAGCGACCGTAGGGCACCGTGTAGGTGGGCATGTGCCAGTAGAGCGTGTCGCGCTGCAAGGGGCCGCTTTGCCGCAGCAACGGCAGCAGGCTCTCGCCGTCGAGCACGTGTCCGGCCGGCGGCTGCGCCCCCGCGAGCGCCGCAAACGTGGGATAGAAGTCGACGAAGTGCACCGGCGTCGCGCACTCGCTGCCGGGGCGCACCGTGCCGGGCCAGCGGACGAGCAGCGGCACGCGGATGCCGCCCTCGTAGGGCGAGCCCTTGCCTTCGCGCAGCGCGCCGTTGTCGGACACGCGCGAGAGGCCGCCGTTGTCGCCGGCGAAAATCACGACGGTGCGTTCCGTCAGGCCGAGCTCGTCGAGCCGCCGCAGCAGCCGGCCGACCTCGGCGTCCATGTGTTCGAGCATGGCCAGGTAGTCGGCGGTGGGACGCTCGGAAAACTTTCCGCCGGGAGTGGAGCTGCGGCGGAAGCCGCGCGCGACGTGTTTCTCGACGAGCGCCTTGGGCGCGGCGAAGGGCGCGTGGGGCGTGAGGTGCGCGGCGTAGGCGAACCAAGGACGGTCGCGGTGGGCGGCGATGAAGCCGAGGATGTCGTCGGTGATCGCCGTGGCAGCCTTGTCGTCGCGGTGCTCCGCGGGATTCGCAGGGCCCGCGAAGTCGAAGCCGTAGGCGTCGAAATACTTTCCGTCGTCGCGCCGCCGCAGCTGCGCGACGAAGGCGTTGTTCGCGATGTGCCACTTGCCGCTCAGGCCGGTGGCATACCCGGCACTCCGCAACGTGCGCGCCAGGTGCGCGACCGTAGGCGGGAGCGCGAGGTCGGTCACGGGCGGGCGCAGGTAGGCCTTGGGCGGCTCTTTCTCGGCAATGACTTTGAAGAGCCCGGTGCGGCCGCCGTATTGCCCGGAGAGCAAGGCCGCGCGGGTGGGCGAGCACTGGGCATCGGCGTAGGCCTGCGTGAACCGCATCCCTTGCGCGGCCAGCCGGTCGAGGTGGGGCGTGAGCGCGTCGCGGTTGCCGTAGCAGCGCAGCCCGGTCCAGCCGAGGTCGTCGGTCAGAATGAACAGGATGTTGGGCCGGCTGCCCGCCGGCCCCTCGGCGCGCGCGGCCGCCGCGGCCAGACCGGCCGCAACCGCGAGCACGCCGGCCGGGAGAAAACGGAGCAGGCGGCGGAAGCGTGAGGAACGGAACATAGTGATTTTTCCGGCGCCGGGGCGGTGGGGAGCTACAGCTCGACCTGGAGCGAGAGGATCACCTGCCGCGGCGTGCGGTAGGTGAAGATCGACGGCGTGCCGTCGGTGAGGACCTGCGTGGGAATGAGGCCGCGGCGGTCGAGCAGGTTCCGGACGTTGAGCTGCAGTTTCCAATCCGACTTGAGCCGCAGCAGCGTCAGCCGGCGGAGCGACCAGCTCGCAAACGCATCGACCGCCAGTTCCGCCTCGCCGGCGTAGGGCCGCTTCAAGTCCAGCACCGACTGCCCGGCCGGCAGTGTGGTCAGCGCGTAGCCGAGCGCGTTGGCACTGCGCCAGCGGCCGCCGAGTCCGGCGGTCGCGCCGCGCAGCCGGCCTTCGGTGAAGGCATAGGTGAGCACGCCGTTGACGCGCCACTCGCGCTGGTTGGCGACGACGATGCCGTCGGTGGCGACGAGCGGATCGCGCTGCGTCGCGACCCACTGGTCATACATCTGGCGCACGGACTGCGCACTGGTGGCGGTGTAGCGCTCGACGTCCCAGCCCGCGCCGAAGGTGCGCCATACCGGCAGCCGCTGCTCCACCCAGCGCCACCACGTGTCGTCGATCTGCGTGACCGTCCGCTGGCGGCCCACGTTCAGCATGCCGCGCCAGTTCGGCGACGGGTTCACCGTCAGCTCGATGTCGTAGCCCGTGGCCTCGGAGGTGTTTGTCACCTGGTAGTTCGCATTGCCGTAGCGGGTCAGGTCCATGCCCTGCAGCGGCGTGGCCGGCGCGACCTGCAGAATGCGCCGCTCGATGTTCATCGGGATCGTGCGCAGGGCGCTGACGATATTGTCCGGGCGGCTGTTCCGCTGGTCGTTGACGAAGCGGTTGACGCGGAGGCTGAGTTTGCCGTCCGCGAGATGGACGCTGGCGCCGTAGTCGCGGCCCTCGCCGTTGGAGCCCGGGATCGGGGTGCCGAAGGGATCGAACCACGTCGCCTCCTGCACGGCGAAGTTGGCCGAGTCGGCGTAGTGGATCGACAACCACCGCCACGGGCGGCCCACGAGTCCCCAGTTGATCGACTGGCCGTTGGCGAAGTTGTCCCACGCGTTGGCAAAACGCGTGTCGCCGAGGGCCGGAAACATCCCGTTCGCCCGCCGCGTGGTCGACGCCGCGTCGAGCGAGGTCTTCATCCGCACGCGGCTCTCGCGCCAGCCGTAGGTGGCGATGAGCCGGTCCTTGAGCAGGTAGGCCTGGTCGGCGAGGGAGCGGGAAATGACGTTGCGCACCGTGCCGGTGGCGGCGGCGTAGGAGCCGTCGGGATTGTCATACATCCGGGCCTCGACGGGCTCCCCGCCGGGGCCGTTGAAAGCCAGCGTGGGTTTGAAATCGAGCGCTCCGCCCGGCACCGGCGGGATGACGTGATCCAGCCCGTTGCCGAGATAGGTGCGCACGATCAGCAGGCGGGAGGCATCGCCGAGATTGGCGCGCGCCGCCGGTGTCAAAAAGGCCGGCGTGCCGGCGACGATCAGGCGTGAGGCCTGCGCCGTCGTGCGGAAATCGGAATCGCTGACCATGGCCGCCAGCCGGTGGCGGCCCAGCCACCCGATCCGGCCCTGGCGGCGGGTGAAATCGAGATCGTAGGCCGCGGTCAACCGCAGCTCCTGCCGATCGTCGTAGCTGCGGGTGCCGAGGGGATTGGTCTGCGAGTAGAGTTTGCCGAAGTTCGCGTTGGGCGTCGCGCCGTCGGGCAGGAGGCGGTTGCCGTCCACGAAGACATCGAAGCTGTTGTTGCCGTCGATCCAGCTGCCCTGGCGGGTGACGGCCCGCTCGCGCATGAAGCCGGCCTCGAGCTGGAGATCGCGCGTGATCCGCTGCTCGACGAAGGCATTGAGCACGCGGCCGCGCACGCGCACCATGTGGCCGGTCCCGTAGATGTTCGCGTAGGGATCGTAGACGTCCGGCCGCACCAGACTCCATTCGTAGGCCTGGTCCTGCAGCGTCCGCGCCCGCGTGTGCGCGCCGACGACATTCACGGTGTTCAGCCAGGCGGAGACGGGCTGGTTGGCGGGGCTGTTGCCGGTGACGTAGACGAGACTCGCGTTGCCGTTGCGGGTGAAAACCGGAGCCAGGCCGCCCGTGGCGATGCGGGTCGTCAGCGTCGCGGCCGGCGTGGCGCCGTTGATGCCGGCGTTGTCGAACGCCGGCCGCCCGCCGTCGAGCCACGGGGTGACGTAGTCGTGGACCGGAATCATCGACGCGCGCGACGCCTCGCGGTCGGCCCACTCGGCGTGCACGCGCACCGTGGTGGCCGGCAAGGGGCGCCACGTCGCCGTGCCGTGGAGCCGGCGGTTCACGTCGTCGTTGGTCTTGCGGAACGTGCGGTTGTTGGCGTCGAGCGCGAGCAGGCGCAGCGCGGCGCGCTGCGGGGCGAGGACGAAATTGGAGTCGAGCGTTGCGCGATGGCCGGCGAAGTTGTCGCGCCGGTAGGCGAGCACGGTGCGAGGGCGGAAGCCCGCCGACTTGAGACTGCCGTCGGTGATGCCGCCCGGATTGCCGAGCCCGAAGAGGATCGCGTTGGGCCCGCTCGCGATGGTCACGCGCTCGGTGTTGTAGGCGTCGAGGTCGAGGCTCGTCTCGAAGAAACTGCGCAGCACCGTCACGGCGCCGAGGCCGCGGATGCGGTTGTTGTTGCCCACATCGAGCACACCGAAGCCGACGCCGCGGTCGCCGCCCGGGGTGTATTCGAGATAGCCCTCGACGTTGGTCGAGTAGAGATAGACCTCCTCCAGATTCGCGAGGCCCAGGTCGCTCATCAGCTCCGGCGTAAACACCGAGATCTGGGCCGCGACATCCTGCAGCGGAGTCTGGAGCCGGCTGCCCGCGAGGGTGCTGCCGGCGGCATAGCCCCGGTCCCGGTCGGTGGTGAGGACGAAAGGCGAGAGCTGCACCGCGGTCCCCGGGTCCGAAGCCGCGGCCGGACGTCCGGCGGCGTTGGCGCGTTCGGCGCGGTCCGCGTTCGGATCGGGGGCGCCCCGGCGCACGGCCAGCACGCCGCCGGCGGGGTCGCGGTTGGCCACCAGGCCCGTGCCCGCCACCAACAGGTCGAGCGCCTCGCGCACCGGATACCGGCCGGACACGGCGTTCGTGCGGATGCCGCGGAGCGCCGCAGGCGAGAAGAGAATCTCGCTGTCCGCCTGATCCGCGAAACGGGCGAGCGCTTCGGGCGCCTCGGCGGCGGGGATCTCGAAGCGGCGCGTCGGCTCGGCCGCGGAGACGACGGACATGAGCAGCGCGACGACGACCGTGGCCAGTCGCGCGGCCCGGCGGAAGGAAAGTGGGGTCATTGGGGCGGAGCGTTCGCCGAACAAGACACGCGGAGTGGGCGTTTCCATTAACCGGCGTGGTATTTCCGTCCCTCAGGGGTCCCGCACCGAAGCCCGCTCCTCGGTCCGCAGCACGATCTGGCCATGCTCCCCGAGGGTGGCGCGCACGCCGAAATCGGACGCGAGCAGGCGGAGAAACCCCTCGACGTTGTCCGAGCGCAACCGCGCCGTGAGCCGCAGGCCGCCGACCGCCGCATCGCCGGCCCGGAGCACGATCGGGTTGTGGCGGTTGAACTCGTGGAGAATGACGGTCAGCGCTTCGTCGTTGAAACTCAGCAGCCGCGGCTGCCACGCGAGCCGGCGGGCGAGTTCGTCCGCCGTGAGTTGGCTGATCGTGGGCGCGCCGGCCGCAGCATCCAACGGCACCCAGGCCCGCTGCCCGACCCGCAACTCGGGCAACGCGCCGGCTCCGACGGTGCCGCCCGCGACGGCCACGCGGCCTTCGGTGAGGATCACCTCGACGGAACGCTCGGCCAGCCGCACGTTGAAAGCCGTCCCGACCGCCCGCACCGCGACCCCGGCGGCGACGACCACGAACGCTCGATCCGGATCCTTGGCGACGGCAAACGCCGCTTCGCCCCGATCCAGCCGCACCCGCCGCTCGCCCGGCAGGAATTCGACGGTCACCTCGGCCCCGCGGTTCAGCCGGACGACCGATCCATCCGCCAGCGTGCGCTCCTCGATCGGCGCGAGCCGCGGCACGCTCCCGGCGGCCACCGGCGCGGGCGGCGCCGCCGGCGCGGGCGAAGTCGGACGCCACCAGAGCGCAAAAAGTCCGGCCGCGACCGCCACGGGAAGCCCCACCCGCACCAGCCGACCGCGCCAGGTGCGCCGCCGCCAGCCGGGCTGCGGAACGAGCAAGTCAGGATCCGGTGCGGACGGCAGCGCGGCCTGCAGGCCGGCGATCCGATCGAAGGCGTCCCACGTGCCACGCTGCCGCGCCATCGCGTCGGCATGCCGCGGATCGGCCGCCAGCCACTGCAGATACTCGTCCTGCTCGGCCGGAGACAGACCGCG
>JACCEC010090923.1_pt1 | contig 37387 bp, 38 predicted proteins | sample 7450121 | NCBI WGS metagenome assembly JACCEC01 (sample SAMN15323455, study PRJNA562643) | freshwater metagenome | isolation source: river surface water | place: USA:Blue River Watershed | collected 2017-08-18 | reverse complement strand
TTAGTATTTGATTTAGGTATTGTATTATTTACTGGATTAGTTTTTTTATTAGTATTTGATTTAGGTATTGTATTATTTACTGGATTAATTTCTGGATTATTTACAGGATTAGTTTTTTTATTAGTTTTTTGATTAGTATTTGATTTAGGTATTGTATTATTTACTGGATTAGTGGTTGCATTAGTAACTACATTATTTTTTGAATTAGATTTTATATTATTAACTGGATTAATATTAAATGCATTAATCATTTCTGTAACACTATCAATTTCTTTTGTAATAATTTTCTTTTCACCATTAAATTTTTTAAGAAGTTCTTTAAGTAGTCTTTGTTTAGTTTCTAATAATCTAATTAAATTATCATAATTTATTTTTGGAACGTTAGTTGGTTTAACATTATTTTGAGATTTATTTCCAGTAATGTTTTGATATATATCACTTACTTTACTAATTATATTTTTATCTGTAATACCTGTAATAGTGGTATTTTTCGCAGTTTGTTGTTGATTATTTATTTTATTTGTTTTACCTTTAGTAAAACTAGATAATGCACTCATACCTATATTTTTTAATCCATTAGGCATTTTACCTTTAGAAATATTACTAATAGTATTTTTATTAATTTTACCTTCTAAAGGAGTACCTTTAGTAAAACCAGATAATGCACTCATACCTATATTTTGTAATCCAGTAGGCATTTTACCTTTAGAAATATTACTAATAGTATTTTTATTAATTTTACCTTCTAAAGGAGTACCTTTAGTAAAACTAGATAATGCACTCATACCTATATTTTGTAATCCAGCAGGGATTTTACCTTTAGAAATATTAGTTAATTGTTTAATAGAATTAGGATTTTTAGAAATAGTATTACCTAATTTAGTGGTTACTCTTTGTAATAAATTAGGTGAAGTAGCTTTACCCCCTTTTATTTTTTTAGTTAGTTTTGATTTAACCATATAATAAATTATAAGAAAAATAATATATATAATTATATAAGAATTATATAAGAATTAATTGAAATGCGTTATATTTCATAAATAATTTCCTATGATAAGAATATAAATAGAAATGGCCAAGACTGCTACTGGAACTAAGAAGAATACTAAGACTGAAACTACTACCACCTCAACTCCTGCTCCTGTTGTTGCTGAATCAACTCCTGTCACAACTACTGTAACTGAAACTCAAGTTGCTGCCCAAGTTGATACTACTACCACTACTACTAGTGTAGTTGAAGAGACCTCAACTGAAGTTCTTTTCAAGAAGCTTTTAAGTCAATTCCAAGACGTTCAAAATGTTATGAAGACCCTCCACTCCAATCTTAAGGTATTAGAGAAGGAAGTTGCAAAGGATAGAAAGGAATCTTTAAAGCATATGTCTAAGAAGAGTAAGAAGGGTGGTAATGCCAAGAAGCAACTTTCAGGTTTTGCCAAGGCTAGTCCTATTTCAAACTGTCTTGCTGATTTCCTTGGATTAGGACATGATGCTCAAATTGCTAGAACTGAAGTTACTTCCAAGGTTATTGCTTATGTCAAGGCCAATAACTTACAAAACCCCCAAGATAAGAAGCAAATTGTTCCAGATGAAAAGTTAGGTTCTGTCCTTCAATCAGGAACTGATAAGGTTACCTTTTTCAACTTACAAACTTACCTCAAGAAGCACTTCATCTCATCTACTTCTACTACCACCACTACTCCTGCACCAACTGTTGTTTAAATAATATATAAATAATATATTCATAATATAAATAATATATTCATAATATAAATATATTATATCAATATCTAAAATTTAATAAAAAGTATTTATTAAATTTAATTTATTAAATAATAACTTATAAATTAATTTATTATATTTTACATTTGTTGAATAGATGTATATTCTTGTGATTTATTTACATTAACATTTAATATTTGTTTTAATATATCAGTTTTAAAATCATTTATATTAACATTATTATTATTATCAATTACTTTAATATTATTATTATTTAAATTATTATTATTATCAATTACTTTAACATTATTATTATTTAAATTATTATTATTATCAATTACTTTAACATTAGTATCAACAATATTACCTCCATTTATTTTTTTAGAAATTCTTCTTGAAGTGGGTTTATTAGGCTTATTATTATTTGCAACATTGTCATTAGAACTCATATTTTTTATATTATTAGTATTTATTTTTTTATTAAAATAATCGGTTATTTTTTTAGTTTTAGCGGTAGTTTTTTTAATGGGTTCTTCTGCTAAAACTGCATTATCAAAATGATAAATTCCTTCAATATTTAAATAATAATTCATTAAATTATCTTCAATATCTTTAAAATGTTTATCTTTTAATAAACTCTTTTTTAAAAATTGTCTTAATTCATCAATATTAGGTTTCTTACATATAATATTTTTATTAACACTATTATAAATAACATCACTAACAGGATTATTAAATAAATAACGTGCTCTTTGATAATTATTAATAAAGTTTTCAGGAATAATATATTTAGTGTTATCTTTTAAAAATGCTTCAATATTCTTGTATTTTTTAATAATTTTTAATGCATTAACAGGACCTAATAGATTAATTTTTTCAGTATAATCACATCCACATAAAATACATACATCAATAAATTCATCATGAGTTAATCCTAAATTAGCCAAAATACCTTCCAAACAATATTCCTCAACATTTAATTTATCTGCTGAAAAATTCCTGATTAATAATGATGTACCACATGGTAATGTATCCATATCTTCTGAAATACATGCTTGAACTACACCATTTTTACATAAAACTGACATTAAAGATTCTGCTTCACAATCTACATGAATATAAGGTACTCCAAATAAATCGAATAATTCTTTACTACTATCAATATGATATGCATTAACATATATAATCTTTTTTTTAATTTTATTTGCTTCTTGTTCCAATTCTTCATTTGACTTTTCAAATAAATTCATCATTTCAGTTTCATCCATAATAAATTTATCTTTTTCAATATTATTTTTTTCATTATTAATCATTGAATAAATATTTTGTTTAAATATATTGAAATCAGTTTTATCTGTATTAATACATGCTTCAACAATATTCTTTTTTAAAGATAATATTTCTTTTTTTTCTTTACGTTCTTGTAAAGTATTGTTTTTTTCTTCAGGTGGAATACCATCAAAAACAAATAAAGGAGTAATTTGACATTTTAATAATCTTAAAATTAAACGCGTTAATCCTTCTATATGATCATTATTATTATAAAGATATTTATATAAAAATATTGATAAATCAATCGCAACTTTCATACCACTATAAACATTCAATTTACGGATATTTATAGCATTTTTACAGTTTTGATTTAATATAACTTTTAAATTTTTGATTCCCATTTTGGATATATATTATATGTGTTTTCTTTTTATATCAAAAATTTAACAAAATAATTTATACAAAAATAATTTATTTTTTCACAAATAATAATTATGTAAATACTTCATAATATGACATTTTTAAACTATTATTATTATCATTTATATCATATATTCTTTTATCTATTTTATTAATATTATCTATTATTAATTTTATTAATTTTCGAATAAATATTTCATCAGTTATTTTATATTTATATAAAAGTAAATCAAATTCAATAATATCATTTAATAATATATTTTTTAAAAAGTAATATGACAAAACATTTGTCTGTTGAGGAAATTGTTCTGTACATTTATTTTTAATAATATTAGATATTTTATTAATTCCATAATATGTTTTTATTTTTGAACATATATAATTAGAATAAACACATTCATTATATAACATTTTATTTACAGTTAAATTTGAATCAATCATTTTATAAATACCAGTTATATAAATATAATATACATTTATAATACATGCTATAGTTTCAGTAAAACATTCATTTAATAATACTTGATAATTACTACAAAATAAATTTGAAAATAATTTACTGTTTTTAGAAAATATAATATTATAATCTATACAGTTACTGTGAATTAATTCATGTATTAATACTTTTATACATTCTTCTTTTCTATATAATATAATATCACCATTTTTATTATTTACAACAAATGTTAGTGCAGTATTTATATTATCAGCATTTAATATTTTTGGTTTTGATTTAAAGTTATTTTTAGGAAATATCTTTTTAAGATTTGTTTCAAAAAATATTAATTTTTGATTGTGTTTTCGTTGATATAGTTTTTTTATAATTACTATTATATAAAACATTTTAATTATAATATCAGGGGGATTATTGATATTTTTAATTTTTTTTGAACAAAAATATATAATAGTATTATTATCATATTCAAATTTATAGGAATATATCAAGTTTTTCAATATATGATTTGATATATTAGCCGATGTAAAATCACTATCAAAAAGATATTCTCGTGGATTACATTTTATTTCATTTACTTTAATATTTAGTTTATCTATATATGTATTGCTAATTATATTTTCTAAATTATTATATAATTCAAGTAAATATTTAGATTTATGTATATCAATATTCATGCTTATATTTAGATAATATAAAAAATGATTAATAATTTTATATAAAATACATAAAACTATATTTGTACTATTATATATTTGATTGTCAATAATTAAAAATAATTAAATTATTATTATGAATATTGATATATATAAATCTTATCTAAATTATACTATAATAAATAATTTAAAAAAGAATAAAAAATATTATGCATATAAGGAAACATTATGTGAGTATACATATCTTCATACAACTAATAGACCATTTGAAAGGTCAGATATAAAATCAAACATATCTCAAATACAGTTTTATGGCAAATTTGATTTTCCATTAAATAAAGATGATATACCAAATACTATAAAAAGTATAGGTTTCAGTAAATCATATAGTCATTCAATAGAAGGCATATTACCAGACAGTATAGAAAAAATTACATTTGGTAATAATTATACAAATCACATTCCAAATAGTGTTACTTATATTAAATTTCAATCTAAACCAATAGGTTCAATAATTATTCCAATACACATTAAGACTATAGTATTTTCATATGATATAAATAGTGAAGATGATATAATATATATACCAAATAATGTAACTGATGTGAGATTTAATTGTAAATTTAATATAATATTAAATAACGGATTATTACCAAATACAATAATACATTTAACTATAATGAATTATACACCTGATAGAATATTACCTAATACTATACCAGATAACATTAAATTTATTACTTTTGGACATACAACTGATAATTTACAGTTAAATGATGATAATTTACCAAAAAAATTAATATTATTATTACTAACTAATAATAATAGAAATAAAACAAATATTGAAGGAATTACACATTCAATAGTTGGAAAGATAAACTCATTTATGATACGATATATAAAGAATTATGAAGGTGAATTGGATAGAACACGTTTAATAATTGATTATGATGTATTTGTAAAAACACATTTACATAATAAAATATTACAAGAGTTAATGTATAAAGTATTAAGTCCGTCAAATATAAATAAATTGATCAATTAAATTATTCATTAATAATTTCAAATATATCACAATTATAAGCAATATGACAATAATCATTAATATTTGTATTATCTTCAGTAATAGTAATATTATGTAATTCATTAATATCAGGATATATGACATTATACATTATATATAAATTACCTCTTAACCATTCAGTATCATCATTATTAATTTTATAAGGTAATCCTTTTTTAATTACTTTTTGAACCAGTATTTTATTTAAATTCATTTTTTCAGTTTGAATAAATAAAACTTCTTTATTAGGTAATATTAATTCATAATTATATGCTGTATATAAATCTTTCAATTTAATATCAACAAAAGTTAATACATCATATTCATTTATTCTTTTAAATTTATTGTTATTATTATCAATATTACTATCATCATTATTATTAGTATTATTAACAAGTTCAATAATAACATCACCTTTTTGTTTATAATTTTTTAATTGATCGCCTTGTTCTGTTAATATAATTTCTTTTGCATAAGTGGGAATACTAATTTTTTTGTGTTTATTAATATATTTATTATCAACAAGTCTTTTTCTGGTAATAGTTATTTTAGTATTTTTCATATCATAAATATCTTGTAATGAGACATTTAGTTTATAAATAATAGGATCAGGTTTATCATACATTATTTCAGTAGAAGATTTAGTACGATGTTTAGTTTTAATATGGTGTTTATTGTGATGTTTATCTTTTATAGTATCATCATGTATATTGTTAAAATTACTTAAATTAGAAAATAAATTAGAAAATAAACCATTCATATTAGAATTATCAATATCATTAGATAAATCAACAGGATAAGTATGAACTTTAATATGAATATTATTAAAAGGTAAATTAGTATCTTGTAATCCAGTCAAGTTACTTAAAATAGAATTAATATTCAAATCATTATCATAACGCATATTCATAAATGTACTCATATGTTGTTGAAATATATTATTAAATATATCAAATGGATCATTATCATCTTGATTATATTCACCATCAATACTTCCTAATAAATCATATTGTTGTCTTTTATCTGGATTACTTAATACACTATATGCTTCACTAATTTCTTTAAATTTATTGGTAGCATCATCATTACCTTTATTTTTATCAGGATGATATAATAATGCTAATTTTCTATAATTTTTTTTAATATCATCATCAGTTGCATTTTTATCAATTTGTAAAATATTATAATAATCTTTAGACATATTTATATCTCTTATTAAAAATTAGTAATATATTTTTATATAGTAATAAACAAATAAAAAAATTAATGAATTAAATCAATAATTGAAATAATATAATGTTCTAAATGAAGACATTCTTTATTACCTTTTTTTAAATTATAATTACAATTGGAAGTAATTTTCATAAAAACTTCCATTTTATCTGGATTATCAATAAATTCAATTTGCATTTTACTGAAAATAAATATGAGTAATTCATACATTGGAACTAAATTAATATACATTTCATTAATTAATTCTCTAATTTTTTGAAATGAAATAAATGATATTTTTTTAGATTTAATTAAATTATATATTTCGAAAAAACTGTCATAATATATAAATTTAAAATGTGTTTTAGTAGAAATATAATATCTAAAAAATCCAAAAATCTTTTTTAAATTATATATAGGATGTATTTTACATGAATTATCTATTATATCATTTAATTCATCATCAGTAATTATAATATTTTTTTTAATAGAGTAATTTTTTAAACAATTAATAATATTATCTTTAGATGGCATAGAAACTCTTAACAAAAGAAATCTACTTAATAATGGACTAGATATATTTGTAATAGAATTAACTTCAAAAATAAATTTTGCAGTAATAGAACTTTTTTCAATAATTTTACGAAGTGCCATTTGTGAGTTATTTGATAATAAATGAGCATTTTTAATTAAAATAATTTTAGGTATGTCTAAACCAATATTTTTTGTTTCAGTATATGTTTTTAAAAAGGAACTGATAAATAGATTTTCACCAGAACCTAATGTAATAGGATCAACTTCTATATGATATATACTTGTTCTATAAATTATAGTCTTTCTATCCTCTGTATATTCAACATTTTTCAAATCATACACTTTTTTATTAAAAAGTGATGCTAAAAAAGCATATATTTTAGTAGTTTTACCAGAAGCAGGAATACCATAAAACATTAAATTAACCATATGATTAATGTTTGTTTTTGACAAATTTTTTATAAAATTAAATTTAAAATCTAATTCATCTAAATCAGGTTTATCATCAAAAAATGATATATTCATTATTTATATTATTTAACTATCTAACTATATTATTTAATATTTAACTTTAACTATTTCTATTAAATAAACTTTAACTATTTAATAATATTAACTTTATATAATATTATTACAATTTACTTTATATAATATTATATAAATAACATAATATTACATATTAAGATTAAGATGTTTATTTATAATTTATAAATTATAAAAACTTTTAAATTTTAATTGTATCAATTAATAATGACATAAAACGTTCTTTATATTTATTATCATTCATATTATTAATATATTCTTGATTTCTAATAAATTGACTAGGTTCATTATTAAATTCATCAAAAGTATTAATTGACATATAACAATTTTCTATATTATTTATAATAGTATCTTTAATATAATTTCCAGATATATCTTCATTCATATGACCATCATACCAATATTGTAGTTTCTTTCTAAAACAACGAATAGGATAATATTCTTTAGATACATTATCAGTATATATTTTTTTAAATATTTTAATGTCACTTTCAATAGAACACTCATTTAAACATTTTTTAATAAAATCTTTATCTAAATCAAATTTTTCACGTTTAATTTCTTTATAATTATCATTATTTTTAGATTGTTTTTTCTTTTTATTATCTAGTTTATCATTGCATTTATTTTCAATATCAGTATCATTATCAGTTGAATTCATAATATTTGGTATATTGTGTTTTTTATTATCTTTATCGGTTTCTTTATTAGTGTCTTTATCAATAACTTTATCAGTTTCTTTATTATTATTTTTATTAATATCTTTTTCCTTTTCTTTATTTAATAATTGTAAAGTACTATTGGCAGTTATTCTTACTCTTTCAGTTGATTTAATTTTTGCTCTACCCGGACTTTTATTCATTTTAGCATTACTTGATATAAATGCTCTATAATTATTAACTTTAGATTCAACACCATTAAATTTTACATTATTAATAGTAGTATTATTATTAGTATTATTATTATTAATGTTATTATCAATATTATCATTATTATTTATAGGGATTTGTATAGGTATTTGTAAAGGTAATTGTGTAGATGTATATATAGATGAATTAATAGACAATTGTTTAACTAATGAATTAATGGCAGACAATACAATATCTAATTTATTTTCTAAATTATTTATTTTATCACAAATATATTCTTTAAATTCATCATCTGATAATTTTTTATTAAGTTCCGAATAATTCATTTATATATTATAATTCATTAAATTAATTATTTAATATTTTTTTATATAAGTTTAATATAAAAAAATATTAATATAATTATCTAATAAGTAATAAAATGAATTGCAAATATTGCCACTTAAATACCCATTATATTGATAATTGTCCTACTATTATATGTAAAAATTGTAAGGATATAGGACATCCACAATGGTTATGTAAAATGAGTAAATCATCACCAAATAAAACTGATGATAAAGATAAAAAGAAAAATACTCAATATAATAATATTAATAATAATCATAATAATAACAATAATAATAATCATAATAATGAATTAAATAATAAAAACATTGCATATTATAATAAATTAGGAAATATTGAATGGGGTAATTTGATATTAGATTAAATAAAAGACCATAATTCATCATCATTAATATTATTAATATCACAATCTTTTACAGTTAAATATCTTTTAGATACATTTGCATTACAATTAGCACCAGAACATCCTGGAATAGTATTTGATATAATATTTTTTTCGGGTTTAGATAATCCAATACATTTTAATTTATTTGATGTTGATTTAGTTGTTGATACCAATCTATTCGTTTTATCCCATGTCCATTTTTGATTGGGTGTATTTGAACATTTATCTACATATAATTTATCTTGTGTAGTATTCATAGTTAAACAATTACCATCATAACGATTAGTAAGATTATTATTTACATCTAATTGCCAATTTTGATAAGGAGCAAATGGAGCAATATTATCTATAAAAGTTAAATTATTGGTAGGTGTAACACCTTCAGTTCTAGTAACAACATAATCAGGTAATATTGTATTTTTATCATTTATATTTTTATAACTAGCAGATTTATTGATTAAACGACCAGATGCAATTAAAGATGTACCAGCAGGACCTTGAGGACCGACAGGACCTTGAGGACCAACTAATAAAGGTGATTGTTCAGCCATTAATGTTTTTAATTGATCAGCAGAGATTGATTTAATCATATCTTTAACTTCATTTTTTTGGACTTCATTTAAAGGTTCTTTTTCTTTTTGTAATGTATCTAAATCAGTAGTCCATATATTCGAAAAATCTTCAGTCAAATCAATATTATCAATTATATCATCAAAAATATCATATCTAGATTTATATATTATAAACATAATTTCAAATATTATGAGTATTGCTAATAATATATAAAATATAATATTTAAATTATTTTTATTCATTTTATTATATATATATATAATAAATTATTTATAGGTTAAATCATAAGTTAATTTATTTATTATTATTATTTTTATTATGATTATTATAGTTATTATATTGATCTATAATAATACAATATGTAATTTTATTATCATATAAATCATTTAATAAATTACATGCATCACATAATTGCTGTTGTTTATATTCTTGTTCATATAAAATATTATTATTTATTTGAACATTTTCATCCATGATTATTAAACTTAATATAATACAATATAAATTGTATTTGTGTATTTGTATATTTCAATATTCAATATTATTATATATCAATATAATAAATAATAAGGTTATATTAAAATCATTTTTTATATATTTGATTAATGATATTATAATATGTATAATTATTTGATGTATGCTTTATTTAGTATTTTTAAAAAAATACTTGTAAAATGCAAATGTAATATAATTAATAAATCATTTATCCAACGATTATTTGAATATTACTTAGCAATAGTATCTTCAAAAGAAATAAGTGCTAAACAATAAAACCCATAAACGATTAATGGTGCGATTAAAATCACCAACAAATGTTCATCATTTTTGGGATTGTACGGTTGTGTCATGATGTTATTGATGATAAGAATGGCAATCAATATGAACATTGCGCGAATGCCATAAGTATTCAATAACCACATGTCCAATGGTTGCTCCATATTGCTCAGTGTTTTTATTGTAATAACGAAATCAAGCAATAAAAACAGAATATAACTGGACTATTACCAATATACAGAAATTCAAATAATTTATGTATGAAAAATAATAATATTATATAAATATAAAATAATATTATTTTTCCATCATTTTTATATTAAATTATGCACTACACATTTCACATACATCATTATTATTATTAGTATTAGTATTATTAGCATTAGGATTAATAGTAAATTGTTGTGCTTGTGCTTTAGGTTTAGTTCTAATATAATATGAACCAGTCTTTAATCCATTTTTCCAACCATGAAATAATGCACTTGTCAATATATTTTGTGTAGGTTCTTCAAAGAATAAATTCATACTTTGTGTTTGACATACAAAAGGACCTCTTTCAATAGCCTGATCTATAATAACTTTTTGTTTAATTTCCCATACAGTTTTATATAAATTTTTGATATCTAATGGAATTTCATCAATTTTTTGTATAGAACCATTATCAGCAATTATTTTATCTTTCATTTCTTTATTCCATAAATTTAATGTCATTAAATCTTTAACTAAATGTTTATTGATTACAATAAAATCACCAGCAATAGTTCTACGTGTATATATATTACTAGTAATTGGTTCAAAACATTCATTATTACCTAATATTTGTGAAGTAGATGCAGTAGGCATTAATGCTATTAATAAACTATTAGCAACACCATCACGTATAATTAATTCACGTAATTCATTCCAATTATATCTATTAGATGGTGTAACACCCCATAAATCAAATTGAAATTTACCTTCAGATAGTGGTGATCCTTTAAAATACTGATATGGAGTTGTTTCAACAGCCAATTGATGTGACATTTTCATAGCACCATAATAAATACTTTCAATAATATTTCTATTAATTTCACTTGCACCTTTACTATCAAAAGGTAATTTCATTTTCATATATACATTAGCCAAACCTTGAATACCAAGACCAATTGCTCGTTGTTTTTTAGCAGAATATTCTGTTTCAGGAACTGGATAATAATTAACATCAATAATTTTATTTAAATTACGTGTTGCTACACCAGCCACTTCAACTAATTTATCATAATCAAATGTTGTTCCATCTTCAGATACAAATGAAGGTAATGATATAGATGCTAATGTACATACAGCATATTCTTTTGAATCACAATATTGTACAATCTCATTACAATTGCCTGTTAAAATACCATTAAAAATACCAGTATTACGTAAAGGTTCATTAAAACAATATGTATCAGCAAATTTATTTTCATCAATTACTTCTACAACTTTTATAAATTTATTTGGATCTCTTTTATTTGATAATGATTTATTTAATTTAAGTCTTTTAGTTTCAAAACCTAATTTTATTAAGTTAGATAAAGTTGTACCATTAATAATTAATCTGTATGATGTTTGACATAAATATTCTTTCTTATTTCCCTTTCCATCTGGCATTAGTCTATTTATTTGTTTAGATAACAATAATACTTTTGATTGACATCCTAATGTATTTAACATTAATTTAATATTCATTAAAAATGATTTATGTATAGATGATATTTGGATAGTTTGTAATCCAAAACTATTTATTATACAACCATCTGCATCTGCTAGTCCTGCTAACCATTCTAATTTAGTTTTAATTGAACAGTTTAATGGAACAGTGAATTTTTCAGGAATATCATCATATAAATTGACATTTATTCTATTGTCTTTAGTTATACTACCTGCTGTATAATAATGTAAATGTTCTAATAATTGCATTTTTTCAGCATATAATGATACAATGGGAATTTTTTTTCTAGAAATAGCTATACACATATCATTAATTAATCCCTCTTTATGATATTTTTGATGTCTATTACAATATGCACTATTTGGAATACTTTTATATTGACATTGTGTTTCTCTATCATTATTAGGATAATTATATGTTCCATCACCAGTATGAAAACCTGCTGTATATGCATATTTAAATAATAATTCTTCATTTTCATCAAATGTCTCAATAATAGGATAATCAGTTTTTATAAGTCTCATATTTTTTTCCAAATTTACCGCATCAATCTTTGATACATTTACAGATTTTATAATATCTATTTTTAATTTTGTTTTATCAATATATTTATTTTCAATATAAAATTTATGATATTCTGTACATTCTAATTCACATCCATCACTTAATACCACTTTTATTATTTTTTGATTTTCTCCAGTTTTTCTTACGGTTGTCTTACTAAATTTAATACCATTCCAAACATTAACTTCTTGATTTTCCAATGTTTTTATTTCTTTATATCCACTATCAGTTAATATTAAAGTCTCGCCCACAACACATAAATTGCTATTAGTTATTGTACCTATATTGGACTGATTATTTTTATTATTAACATTATCTTTAAATGAAATATATGGAACACCTGTTTCGATTTGACTAGTTAAAATATAATTCCATATTTTACGTGCAGACATAGACTTACGTGCTTTACCTTCTGCTTCATATTTTGTATATAATTCTTCATATTCTTTTCCATATACTTTTTCTAAATTAGGACATTCATCAGCATCAAATAGAGACCATTCACTATTAGTTTCAACTCTTTTCATGAATAAATCAGAAATCCATAATGCTAAAAATAAATCACGGGCTCTTTCACTTTCAGTACCTGTATTCTTTTTTAATTCTAAAAATTCCAATATTTCAACATTATGGGGTTCAATATAAATAGCAATTGAACCAGGACGTTTTCCAGATTGATTAATATGTCTAGCAGTTTCATTCAATACTCTACATAAAGGTATAATACCATTAGATGTTCCATTAGTACCTCTAATATAAGAATTTTTAGAACGAATTTTAGATAGACATAATCCAATACCACCAGCACAAGCAGAAATTTCAGCACAGTCACTTATAGTTTTATATATACCTTTAACAGAATCTTCCATACCTAATAAAAAACATGATGCTAATGGTGCTTTTGGTGTTCCAGCATTATATAATGTTGGTGTAGCATGTGTAAAGTACTTACATGACATTAAATTATATGACTCAATAACTGAACGTAAATCATCTTTATGAATACCTAATGATACACGCATAAATAAATGTTGAATTCGTTCAACAATCTTACCATTAACTTTCATTAAATAAGCCTTTTCAAGTGTCTTAAAACCAAAATAATCAAACAAATAATCTCTATCATAGTTTAATACAGCATTAATTTTATCCTTATTTTTCATAACAATATCATAAATATCAGTAGCAATTAATGGACATTTATTTCCATTAACATCCTTATTATTAAATAATATATATATAGTTTCTGAAAAAGATGGTGAAGTGCATTTTTGATTATTTGAAATAATAATACGACTTGCTAAAATACCATAATCTAAATGAATAGTTTCCATTGAAATACATATTTGTGCTGCTAATTCATCCAATTCTCTTGTAGATACATTATTATAAATTTGACCACATACCTTTTGGGCAACCATTATAGGATTAATTATATTAGATAAGCCTACACATAACTTTTTAATTCTAATAGTAACTTTATCAAAAGAAACCTCTTCTCTTAAACCATTACGCTTAATAACACAGAAAGAATTATCACTCATTTTACTAATTTATATATGTATATATAAATATTAATATATCTTTATATTAAAAAAAATTGAAATATTTTTTTATCTATATTATTTATATTTATAAATATAATAATATAATATACTTCAAGTATAAATCAAGTCTAATTGATAAAGTTTAAGTTAAATTTAAGTTTATTTTAATACAAATATTTCAATAAAAATGTCTGCTTCTGCCGCTGCTGCTAAGAAAGTTACCATTAACAAGAAATCTAAGAAAACTGAAGCACATACAAGTGACTCAGATAAGGAATTTGTTGATAATTTAAATAACGACAATAACAATGACACATCATCATCGTCTGATGTTTCTGAAGGAGACAAGGCGAAGGCTAATTTCATGAAGAAATTTGATACTGTTGCTTCAAGTTTAAATAGCATTCTAACAAAGTTTAGTGCAATGGATTTAAATGAAGAAGAAGTGATGGTATTATCTGAAAAGATTGGTAGAATTGGTGAGTTACATAGTTATTGTAACAAGAACTTGACTGCAATTGTTTGTGGTAAAAAGTTGGAACCATCTGAAGCGGCACCTCCTCAAAAAAAGAAGTCTGCTAAAAAGGAAATTAAATTGGATGAAAATGGAATTCCTATTCCTAAAGATACATCTAATGCACCTATCAATAAAAAGAAGGTTGCATTTCCTGAAGTACTCGTATTTATGGAATTACCTGAAGATACATTAGTCAGTTCTGCTGACGTACAACGTTCGATGTTTGCTTTTCTTAAAGAACAGAAATCACTCAAGAATGAAAACAATGTAACAGGAACTTTCAAAGAGTTACTTGAAGCAATTACTTCAAGACATGATAAAGATGAAGAAGTTCCAAACAAAATTGATAATAAGATGGTATATAAATATGTATCTTATTGCTTTCCAAAAGTTACCAAATAAACAAATCAAACAAATTAAATAACTATAAATAATTTTTATAGTTATTTCAAATCATATAAATTATATGAATTATTATAAATATTATAAATTATTATAAAGTACCATTTAAAGGATAATAAATAAAACCATTACAATAAACACTACCTGGATTTATATTACTACCTGCCACTGAAGATGTTATTATAAAAAGTATTATAACTTTACTATTTAATAATCCATTAGAATTATAAACATTATATGTTCGTGCAATCCAATAATTATCATCAGGTAATGGAGGAGGATAAGGTGGTACAAAATTAGTATTGTTACATATACTTGCAAATAAATATTCTTGATTTTGTTGATATGAAGAAGCATTTGCATAACTTAAATATGAAGTAATATTTTTTATGGGATCACCATTAAAATATTGTATTTGAAAACTATTTAATGATGATTGTTGTGAAGGTGTTCCAGATATATTTAGAGGTCTTGAAAATAGTTGGGTATTATTTCCTGTATTTGTTGTGTTAGTGATTTTTACAGCAGACGGATTATTAATATTTACATAATAATATTCATACTTAGATGAACTTATAGGAATATTTGGACTAGAATTACTTCCACTTATACATAATTGTTGGGTTTGACTTATACCACTGTAACATATAATAAGTGCTTCATCTGTATTAAATATAATGGTATTTAATACTTGGCCTTTATTTTGGACAATATATTCATTTTTAAAATTATTAACATAAGTCTCAATATTAATAATAGTAGGATTAATAGATATAACAGATGAGTTTGGTAATAAATGTTCATTAGTATAAATTTGATTATTATAAAAATTATTATATAATTTCATTAAATATGGTAAATTTTTAACATTCATATAATCTTTTTGACAATAACTATATCCTTTATATAAATAATCATACATTGATAAAATATCTTGATAAACTTCTAAAGCATATCCTAATACTTTAAATATATTTGATTTAAATACTAATAATATTTCATTATAATTTATATTTGTATTAGTGAAATTATTAAAAAAAGAATTTTGAATATAGTTTAATAAATCAAATGTTGTTTGTGTAATGATATTATTACTATTATAAACACCAACTATGTATGTTGTTCCAGATCCAGTAACAGCACATCCAGTAGTATATTCCCAAGGTATTTTAAATGAACAACTTATTTTTTGATTTTTGCTATTACTACTACTATTTTGTATAATACTATAAAATTCCAATAAATTAGTTAGAATTGAATTATTAGAATAAATAGCATTATAAACAATATTTGGTGTAGTAAATGATCCATATGTAGCATTTTTAAGATGTTTGCTAATAATATATTTAAAATTAACTACATTTAAAATATAATTATTAATGTTATAATAATAATTTATATTAACTGGAAAATTAAAATATAAAAATGATTTTATAAATTCTTCATCTAATAATATTGGTAAATTTTTAGATGTAACACTACCAATAACTTCTGAAATACATATATTAGGAATAGGTAATGTACCATATAAATAACATTTACGAAATAAATTAGGTATTAAATAAGTATAATCAAATATTTTTAATATATCATTTGCACCATTAACACCATAAGGTGTAATATCAGTAAATAATTTATAACAAGAATTTATATTAATTCCATTTAAAATATCTTCAACATCTTTTTCTATATCAGGATCTATATATTCAATTATTGACATATTATTTACTATATATAATTCTTCTCATTTTATCTTTATAATTATTTTATTCAAATATATAAATAAAATATATTAAATATTATATTTTGATATTTTCAGTAATAGTCATTAGGATTGTATAACATTACTATTTTTATTATTTAATGATAAAAAGTACTTTAATACATACATTTTAAATAATTTTGGACTATCAAAATTATCTTTATACCAACTTTTTTGAAATAAACTGCAATCAGATAAATTATTATTAACATAATACCAATATTGTTTAATAGATAATATAATACCTAAAGCAATTTGTGATAAAAATTGCATATGTGAAATATTGGGTGAAGGATACCAATTAAGTATCATATATCTATATTCATCAACTTGTTGAGGAAATGTTAATGAAGTATTTTTAGTACCATTTTTATAATCATAATATGTAACCCATGGTATAGTATAAAAACAACCACATTTTTTATTATATGCTAATTGATTTGCTAATTTTAAAGCACCATTAAATCCAACAAAAGAAAACATTAAAAGAGGATGTGTAATAAAATATGATTCAATTTTTTTTTTTTCTCTATTAATTGTTTCATTATATATGGCATTTGGAATTAAATAAGTATCCATTTCTTCAGTTGTACCAAAATTAATAATTTTAACAGTCATATACTATATAATAACATAAAAATTATATTATTATATATATAAAATCTATTTGGTAATATCAATTAACCATAATGCAAATGCTAATGCTAATATTAATAAACCGACATATAATATATTGTTATTTTTAGTAAATATATATCCAAGTTGATTTATATTTTTTTCTTTATTTTGATCTGAAAAAAATATAGATAAATCATTAATAATATCAATATATACTTTACCAGAATTATTTAATAGAGTAGCAATTGATAAATTATATATTTTTTCATTTTCTTTTGAAATTATGTTTTCATTATTTTTTTTATAAATTTCATTATATAATTTATTATATTGTTCTGCTATTTTAAGTTTTTGATAATCGGAATATTCTAAAGTGGAATAATCTTTTAATATAGTATTTTCTTTAACTCTATTTGTTCGTCCAGTATTATTTAATAAATATTTATCATAAAAATTAGTTGTCATAGTTTATTTATATATTATATATTACATATAAATTTAATTTGAAAATAATGTATTTGTTAAAATAACCAACATTAAACATTCAAAATAAGTTAATTCTCTAAAGTTATTTGTAATTTCCATTATATTTTTATCCTTTTTAGTTGATAATGAATATAATATTTTTGGCATTAACATGTTATATATAAGATATACCAATAAACCTTTAATAAGTAAAAGAATTACTAATATAATAAATATTTGAAATTGATTAACTTTTTTTTTAAGACCTCCTACCATATTTGTTTCTGTTGAAAATAAACTTAATATATTTTGTGCTTGTGATAACATTTATATAATTACTTTATATAAATTTTCTATATAAAATAATATCAAATAAAAATATAATTATAATTATAATAATTAATAAATCTAAATAAATATATAAATATATAATTAAATAAAAAATATATTTATAATAGTTCTAAACCTAAAAAAATATATAAAAATAATGATCCATAATTTAACTCCAAATGATAAACTTGTTATAATTAAATTTAGTGAATTTATTTCATTATATAAACCTAATATACCATTATTTCAAAGAGAATTTATTGAAGAACGTATCGAACATTTTTATACAAAAATTATTAATTATGTTGTTAAAAATAACAATAAAGTTACCCCCTATTTAAATATATTACATTGTGTATTATATGAAAATAAATATTATATAGTTGATGGACAACATAGATATTATGCATATAAACGTTATTATGATATTTACAATAATGATTTTGAAATAGTATTTTGTATAAAAGATTGTAATAATATACAAGAAGTTAAAGAATATTTTATAGATTTAAACAATAATTATCAATTACATGATATAATATTAGATGAAAATGATATGGAAAAGGCAAGTCAAATAAAGTTATATATGAAAAATAAATATATGAAACATTGTTCAAATTCTGAAATACCAAGATATCCAAATATAAATTTAGATCAATTTGTAAAACACTTTTTGGATATATATAAAGATGATTTATCAATGAATATAATTAATAAAATAGAACAATTAAATAATGATATCGGTGAAGATTTAAAAATGAATAATAATACATTATATGAACAAGGTAAAAAGAAACAAGGTTTATATTTAGGTTATATTTTTATGAAAACTGAGACAGAAAATAAACGTAAAAAGTTTCCTAAAACATTGAGACATTCATTATGGCGATCTATATTTACAGATAATATGAATGGATTTTGTAATGTATGTTTTGCACCAGTAAATATTGAAAATTTTCATGCAGGTCATATAATATCAGTAAAATATGGAGGTACTGATAATATAAATAATTTAAAAGTAATTTGTTCATTATGTAATTTATCAATGGGTTCAATGAATTTAAATGATTTTAAGAATAAATATTTTTAGAAGTTCTATCAAATCCAATTTTATTATAATAACAATTTTCGGATATTTTCCATGGATAAGGTGTCATATCAAAAGTTCTATTACCACAATCTGCATTAAATTGTGTTGGTTTAGGAATATAATTATTAGTACATTGTATTAAAGAACCATTAACAATAGGACATTCATAATATCTTGATTTATAACATTGTTCTGTATTTAATGTTGGAACTTGACATTCTTGTAAATCATTTAAATTTTTTGGTTTATATGAATTATCAATATCACTATCAGTATTATAATATGAACTACTTATATTATTTAATTTTATATTATAATATCCATCAATATTATTATTATCATAATTAATATTAGGAGTTAAATTAGAATGTCTAAAATAAACATTATTAATATTATCTATATTTGGATTATTTAAAAAATCTTTATCAATATTATTAATTCTATCAATTATAGAATTATTGGATTTTATCATATTATTATCATTTATATTCATACCTTTTTTATTTAAATTGATATCTTTACTGGAATATGAAAAATCATATTTAAAATTACATTTATTTGTAAAAGTGCATATAAATACAAGAAATAATACAATTAATATAATTAAATAAATATATATATATGATTTTGCCATTACTATTGCTATAAAAATATATTAGAAAAAAAACTAAACTTAAAGTATATAATTATTATCATATATTTAATTTATTAAGTAAATGCAAGTCATTTAATGTTTCAATACCTTCTAATTTATTTAATTCAATAAACTTTTTAATAATATAAGGATATTCATGATATTCATCTTGATTATATATTTTATGCCATTTAAATTTTTCTTCTAAACTCGAATTAACATGTTTTTCATATCTTTTAATTATTTCTTCTAAATCTAAATTACTATCAATGTTTTCTCTATACCATAATACAGTATGATGATATTTATCAGCATATTCTTCAATAGTACCTTTAAAGTTACTGTCATGCCATTGTGTAAAAACATCTCTTAAAAATACTCTTCTAAAATTTTTAATTTTACAATCAAACTTGAATGGATTATTTTTTAAACCAGTTGTATATTCTTTATGAATACCAATAGAAGCATTAAATGAAGGCATATCACCAATATCACTCCAAAATATATCAGTAGTATTTTTAAAGAAAAAAGGATGAGGAACAAGCCATATTTGATTTTCATCTTTAGGTGTATGAATAAAATCTTTTTCTAAAAACACTATGGAAGTACTACCAAAAGTATAACCCATTTCAATTAACTTTAAAATATATTTTACATCATTATTATTATTTGTATTAGTAAAATATATTTCATCACCATCTTGTATTAAATAATAATCAGCATAATGTTTTGTCATTTCAACTGCTAGTTTTCTTCTTTCTCTTAATTTTAATTCACTTTCTACTATTATTATATTTAAATTCCATAAATTTTTACAATATTCAACTACTTCACGAGTTTTATCAATACCTTTTTGTATTAAAATAACATATTGATATACAATATCTTTAGTACTTGCAATAGATAAACCTATCATATTTTGTTCATCCCAAACTGCCATTATAGATATAATTTTAGGGTTTTTTATAATATTATTCATAATATTATTTATAATATAAATTATTTATTTATATTATACATTAAACTATTTAAATTTTCAATTATTAATTAAATTTAATACCATAAAATTGATATTTTTTATAAATAATATATAAATCGTCAAAATATTCAAGTATTTTATTTAATATCTTTATTTCATATTCTATATCTGTTTCATATAACATTCTTGTTTTATCTCTTGAAAAATAATTATTATAATTATGTTCATTTAGATTATCAAGACAAATTACATTATATTTACCTGCAATTACATTATTTTTTAATTCATTAAAATCTTTATTATTTGTTTTTATATTATAAAATTTACAAAAATATTGTTGTATAATTAATTTTTTATCTTTATCTATTAAATTTATTTTAATAGGATAAAAATCATTATATTTAGGATTATAATATTTACTGAAATTAGTCATTAGTATTGAATAAAATATATGTATATTATCATCAAATAATAATTTATCTATATTAAATATTGCATTAAATGTTTTTCTATCTAAATTTAACTCTATAAATAAATCAAAATATTTATTTATTTTATTTATTAATATTTGATGTTGTTCATTATAATTACTATAATTACTATAATTATTTTCTGTAATATTACTTACCCCACAGTTACTGTGAGGGGTGTCACTTACCCCACAGTTACTGTGAGGGGTGTCACTTACTCTACAGTTACTGTGAGGGATGTTATTTACCCCACAGTTACTGTGAGAGGTGTCACTTTTATCACAATATTTATCGTAAGTTTTATTATTAATAATATTAATAATATTTATGATTTTGATTGTAATAAAAATTGATACAATAAATATATAAAATGATAAACTAATATAAAATAAATCAATGAAATTCATAGTAGTAGTAATATAAAGTAAAATTTATAATAAATCATATATTTATTTATAAATATTATTTTATATTAAATATTTGATATAATTAAACTAATTTAACATAAATAATGGATGATAATAATTTTGATATTAATTTTTATGTTAAATATTATAATGATATAAATATAAAGAATGCACATTATCATTGGATAAATTTTGGTAAAAATGAAAATAGATTTAAAAATATTAATTGTTTAAAAAATAATTATAAATATATTCTTAAAAATTTTGATTGGAAATTTTATGTAGAATATTATAAAGATTTAAGTAAATTTGATGAAACAGAAGCAACTAAACATTGGATATTTCATGGATATTATGAAAAAAGAATATGTTATGATATAAATATAAAAAATGATTTAGATACAAAAACTGAATTAAATAAAAATATGAATGAAATAACTATAGAAAAAAGATGTTTAAAAATACGTTTAGAACCAGTTATTAGAACACATTTTTTAGAAAATGATTCATACCATAAAATGAATTCATTAAAACAATTTATAGAGTATTTTTTTCCAAATGATTATGATTATATAATAGTAGATTATGAAAATAAAGCAGATATAGCAGTATGGAATATTTATTTGGAAGATAATACATTATTAAGAGATAATGAAATAAATATATTGATATCTGTTGAAAATATGAATCATTGGAAATTTTATAAACATTATAATAAATATGGTAATTATGGTAATGATAAAATGAATATATACTTATATAATCATATTAGACAAATAAATATAAAAGACAATTATATTGCAATTCCAATGATACATTTTTATATGAATTATTATATAAATAATCAATTTAAAATTAAACCTACAGATGATATACAATTTTCAAATAAAAGATTTTGTTTAATGATAAATAAAAGTGGATTAAATCCAATTATAAATAAATATTATAAATTATTAAGTAAAATAGATAAGATTGATAATATTTCATTATATAATAATAGAATAAGTAATAAATCATGTTATAATAGTCAAGAACTAATAAATATATTTAATAAATATAAATTTATAATATGTATAGAAAATTCATATAGTGATGGATATATTACTGAAAAAATATTTAATTGTTTATATGCTAATACAATACCAATTTATAAAGGTTCAAATATAATATCAAATTATATAAATAATAATCGAATAATAAATATAAATAATATTGATGATAATTTATTATTACAAAGGATAAAACACATAAATAAAACATTAGGTGTATATAATTCAATAATAAATAGTGATGTAATAAGTGAATTATATGATAATGAAGAATATAAAAATAAATATGTAGAATTCATAACTCGTAATTTATTATCTAAATCAAATATATAATATATAAATGACTGAATATATAAAGACTTATAAAGAAGCAAAACAATTCATGAATAATTCACTTCCTATTCCAAATTATATACCTGTTAAAAATTATCAAGATTTTACTGCTGATGTTTATTTATATTATAATCAATATTGTGCTTCTCCTGCAGTTACTCAACAAAGACGTATAATGCGTAATTATATAAATAATAATAATACAATAAAACAATCTAATAAAAATCCATTTATAAATAAAAATATAAAATATAATTTTGCATATGGACAAAAAAATACATATATGATAATACAATTGCCTAATAATATTGTACAAATATATCTTTATAATGGTTCATGTTCATGTTGGTGTCTTCAAAAGGAACTTAAAAATACAAATTGTATAAAACAATCATTTACATAAATTATATATTTATATATTAAATTATATTATATTCAAAATTTGTATAATCAGTTGTATCTAAAATATTTTTTACATTAGTTATGATAGGAAATATATCATTATTAAGTTTATATATTATAATTGCACTATTTGATAATAATATATTTTTTTCAATTACATTTATATTTACATATCTAATATTTTTAACAGTATCATTTGTATAATAATCTTGATCGAAATAAAAATATAATTTAATATATATTGTTTGATTATTATTTATATTATTTATATTATTAATATTAAATATATTATTGTCTAGTATAAATGTAAAATCAGTAATATTTTCAATATATTGAATATAACTATAATCTTTATATTTATCTGTAATAAATATTTTTACATTTTTTATGTTATCATTTATTATATTTATATTTATTTTATAGTTATAATTTATTTTTGTATTAAATTCAAATGTAATATAGTTATATTCATCAAGAGTATAATTATTAAACGAATCGTATAATATTAATTTTTCATCTAAATGAATATTATTAATTATATTTGTATGTATTAAACTATTTGTTGATATATTATGAATATGAGTTGTATTATCGTTATCAGTTATATTGTCTATATTATTATTATGATAAATGTCATTTGTAGTATTTATACATAATATATTTTTTTTGATAAATTTATAAATCATATATGATAATCCATAATAAGAAATGAGTTTATATAATAACATATTTTATATTATATAAATGTAAAAAAATTTTATATATCTTTATATTCAATTTGTATTATTTAGGTCGCAATGTTTCCTTTTTTTTAAGTTCATTATTAAATAATATTCTAGGAGCAGGTTTATATTGAATTGCTTTTTCAATATCTCTTATTCCTTTAACTAACTTGAATAATCCCGGAATAATTTCAACAGATGACTTTTGGTCTGATCCCCAATCATCTCTACATAAAGTGATATGACGTTCAATATATCCATCAAGTCCAATTAAAGGAATTGTTGCAAAAGTAGATACTAAACCAAATTCATGTCCAGAATAACCAACTGCTTTTGTAGGATATTTATTTTTTAACCATGTGATATAATTTAAATTTAATTCATCATAATTTGCAGGATAACAACTATTAGTATGCATAATAACATCAGGATTACAAGTATTAACACATTGTTCTATTTCTTCTTCAGTACTCATTCCAGTACTAATAATTAATAAATTAAATTTTTCACGAGCATATTTACATAATTCTAAATCAGTAATTAATGCACTAGGTATTTTACCTACAGTAGTATATTTGCACATTATATCAACAGAAGGAATATCCCAAACAGATGCAAAGAATTTCACATCAATTTCATTTGAATAATTAAATAAATCAATGATTTGTTCTTCATTAAATTCAATTTTATGTTTATATTCTAAATAAGTCATTTTACCCCAAGGAGTATCTTTCATTATATTTTTTTGTTCATCAGGAACACATAAATCAGGTGTTCTTTTTTGTATTTTAACATAATCACAACCAGAAAATTTGGCTAATAACATCATTTTTTTACAAGCATCAACACTACCATTATGATTAATTCCAATTTCAGCAATAATATTTACCATTATATATATTTAATATATAAATATATTAAATAGTTTTTATATTAGTTTAATAAACTAAGGTAATATAATAATATAATTTATTATATTATTATATAAATTATAAATTATAAATATAAATAATAAATAATAAATAATAAATAATAAATAATATAATTATATAATATATTAAAAATGATAAATATAAATAATATATTTAATTACTGTGATGATTTAACAGAAGCAGATAATATATTATATACAATAAGTGATTTAACAGGAAATACTTTACCGACATTAGCAATAAAAAATAATGATAAAAGAATATTAACATATTCATCAGAATGGCTATATTTAATAAAATGTTATTATCCAAATTCAGTAATGTATAACAATTTGATAAATTTATATAATAAATTATACTATAAAAATAGTAGAGTTCAAATAATAAATGATAGTGTATATTCATTAATAACATCATTTTCTACAGGAACTGTACATGGTTATTCAGGATTATATTATATGTTATGTGAATATTTGGATAATTATGAACAAAATAAAGATTTAAAGTTAATAGTATATAGAGGATCACAAAGTGGAATATTAGAAATAATAGATCATTTATGTAATAGAGATGTATTAGATAGAAATAAAATAATATATCTTGATAAAAATATTATATATAATATTCGTAAGATTAAATTTATCAAAAATATACATCATATATTTGATAATGGATTAGCAATAAGAGCAAATCAATTGATTGAGAAATATGTGTCACAAGATAGAAATGATTTAAATTATTATAAATCATTAAATTTAAATCCTAATATAAATAATTTATGTATAATAAAAGGAACTAATTCTGAAAATTTAACAAGTGATGGTATATTTAGAACAGATGTTATTGCTAATTTTTGTAATAAATTTAAATTAACTTTAATTGAACCATCTGAATTACATGAAATATATACTATACATTATATTAATCAATGTACCAATTTAATAATATCATGGGGAACATCATTTTTAAAAAATTATATATATATATCTAATAAATGTAATAAAATAATTGTATTAATAATGGATAAATCACCGTTTTTAATACAATATCAATCAGCATTAAATAATAATACATTATTAACAAAATTTAAAAATGCAGATATTATATATGTTATTACTGATAATTATTTGAATATAAATTTACGTAAATATATCTAAAAATATATTTAATGATATAGGTTTCCACATCATAAATGGATCACTATTATATTCATATGTACTAGCATATTCCATATAAGTTTCAAAATATAAATTTTCTTTATCATTTAGTTCATTATAAAATAAATATGCATCTTTTTTTTCATCTTCATTCATTATTATATTATATGTTTTAGAATATAATACAACAATATCATTATTTATTAAATTTATATTATATATTTTAATTCCAAATATATCACCATTTGTATAAATACCCATTATTCGTTTATATTTATTTATATATAATTGTTTATATTTAAACTTCTATATTTTTTATTTATTTATATATATACAATATATAAATGAATATAATAATACCATTAGGAGGTAAAGGAGAAAGGTTTAAAAAAGAAGGTTATAAATATCCAAAACCATTAATAAAGGTATTAGATAAAGAAATATTATATTATGTAATTGATAATTTAGATATATTAGAAGATGACAAAGTATTTATTATATATAATAATGAATTAGATTTATACGATTTTAAAAATGTAATTAATAAAAAATATCCATTAATTGAATTGATTAAATTAAATAAAGAAACAAAAGGCGCAGCCGAAACAATATATATTGGATTAGATATAATAATTAAAAACAATAAATTTAATAAAAAGACAATATTAATAGATGGAGATACATTTTATACAGAAAACATATTAGAGTTATTTAGAAAAATAGAACATAATGGAATATTTTATACAAAGAATTATGAGAAAAAACCTATATATTCATATATTAAATTGGATAAAAATAATATAGTAAAAGAAATAAAAGAGAAAAATAAAATAAGTGATAATGCAAATACAGGAGCATATGCATTTGATAATATATATATATTATATGAATATAGTAAATACATTATTGATAATAATATAACATTTCAAAATGAACCATATATATCATGTATAATAGATGAAATGATAAGGAAAAATGAGAAATTTGAAGGGATACAATTAAAAAATGAATTTGTACATATATTGGGGACACCATTACAAGTGAAGGATTTTGAAAATAAGATTCATATATTTAATATGGATTTGGATGGTACATTAATAATATCAGATGATATATATTTTTCAATTTGGTATGATATATTAATTAAATATAATATATATTTAACAAAAGATATATTTAATAATTATATACAAGGGAATACTGATAAATATGTTATAAATAAATTATTACCAAATATAAATATAGATATAATGGAAATATCAAAAATGAAAGATGAATATTTTATAAATAATTTAGACAAGTTGAAGATAATAAATGGTGCAATTGATTTTTTAAAAGAAATTAGGAAATATGGACATAAAATAGTAATAGTGACAAATTGTAATAGATTAACAGCAGAAGAAATATTAAAAATAACAGGAATAAATAAATATATAGATCATTTAATAATAGGAACAGAATGTATTAGATCAAAACCTTATCCAGAACCATATTTAATGGCATGTAAAAAATTTGGTATATTAAATAATAAATCATTAATATTTGAAGATTCAAAAACAGGAATATTAAGTGGTAGAAATACAAATCCAAAATGTTTAGTTGGTATTGAAACAATGTATAATAAAGATATATTATATAATTTGGGTGTAAATATATCAATTAAAGATTATAGTGAATTAAATATATTGGATTTATTAAATTATAAACCTAATTTATATGATAATTTGAAAACATTTATAAAAAAATCAATCAAAGAAAATATAATTGAAATAGAAATATTTGATGAAAAATTAAAAGGAGGTTATATATCAGATGTTATAAAGGTAAAACTAATATTAGATAATGATAAAATATTAAATACAGTACTTAAATTAGAAAATACAAATGAAACTAAAATGTCAATAATGGCAAATAAATTAGGTTTATATGAAAGAGAATATTATTTTTATGATTCCATTTCTAAATATATAAATGGAGATATTAAAATACCTAAATTTTATGGATTAATAAAGGATAATAATTATAATAATATAGGTATTTTAATGGAAGATATAAATAAAGATAATTTTATATTAAATTTAAATTTAAATACAACTGATATAAATGTAACTTTGAAAATAATAGAAAATGTAGCAAAATTACATTCACAATTTTGGAATAAAGATTTGTGTAATATTTTTCCAAATTTATTGAAAAACAATGATATAAAGTTTAATCCAACATGGAATGATTATATAACAACTAATTGGCAATATTTTAAAAATAAATGGTCATATATATTAAGTGAAAAGCAAATATTAATAGGTGAAAAGATAGTTGAAAACTTTTCAAAAATACAACAAAATCTAAGTGATAAAAATCTCACATTATGTCATGGTGATATAAAATCACCAAATATATTTTATGAAAAAGTATCTAAAAATGAATATATACCATATTTTATTGATTGGCAATATATATCAAATGGAAAGGGAATACAAGATATAGTATTTTTAATAATTGAAAGTTTTGATACTGATAAATACACTTTATATACACCTATTATAAAAAATTATTATTATTGTAAATTATTAGAATATAATGTTGAAAATTATACTATAAATGATTATGAAAAAGATTTTATAAATTCAATATGTTATTATCCATTTTTTGTCGCAATATGGTTTGGAATAACTCCAGAAGAAGATTTGATAGATAAGAATTTTCCATTCTTTTTTATACAAAAATTATTTACTTTTATTGATTTATATGTATCAATAGATTTTTTTATATTATTTAATATGTAAAAAGATTTATTATAAAATAATAGATATAAGTGTAATATAAAAATTTAATTATAAACTGTTTATAATTAATATGAAATTATTATTTGTTATTTTGACATTTTTATGTGTATATATTTATATTGTATATATTGTATATATTGTATATATTTATATTGTATATATTGTATATATTGTATATATTGTATTTATTATATATTTCATATATAAATTATATTCAATTATAAATCAGTTGAATATAAAACTATAATTTTATATTTATAATATAAAAAATGAATACACAAATAGATTTATATAAAACTATATTATATAATTATGATAAATATATTTATCCAAAAACAGAAAATACAATTAAAGAATATTTTGTAGATAGTAATTATAAAATACATCAAGAAAATATACCAAATAATGTTACTAATGTAAAATTTGGAGACTATTTTAATGAAAAATTAAAAAATGGATTTATACCAAATAGTGTTAATTATATAGAATTTGGATGGGCATTTAATCAACCATTAAAAAAAGGAGATATACCAAATAGTGTTACTAAACTTGATTTAGGAGTAGAATTTAATCAGGAATTAAAAGATGGAGATATACCAAATAGTGTTACTCATTTAAAATTTGGATATTATTATAATCAACCATTAAAGTCAGGTGTTATACCAGAAAGTGTTACTCATCTTGAGTTTGGTGCGGATTTTAATAAACCATTAAAAAAAGGATATATACCAAATGGTGTTACTCATCTTACTTTTGGAGATAATTTTAATCAACCATTAAAAAAAGGAATTATACCAAATAGTGTGACACATCTTGAGTTTGGTGAAAAATTTAATCAATCATTAAAATCAGGAGATATACCAGATAGTGTTAGAAATCTAAATATTGAATCTAATTTAATTAAATTAAAATCAGGAGATATACCAAATAGTGTTACTCATTTAAAATTTGGATATTATTATAATCAACCATTAAAGTCAGGTGTTATACCAGAAAGTGTTACTCATCTTACTTTTGGAAATTTTTTTAATAAACCATTAAATTCAGGAGTTATACCAGAAAGTGTAACTCATCTTGAGTTTGGTGAATATTTTAATCAACCATTAAAAGCAGGAGATATACCAGATAGCGTTACTCATCTTACTTTTGGAGAAAATTTTAATCAACCATTAAAGTCAGTAGTTATACCAGAAAGTGTAACTCATATTATTTTTGGTGATTATTTTGATAAAATATTAAAAGAAGGAGATATACCAAAAAGTGTAACTCATCTTACTCTTGGAAATAATTTAAGTTATTTACTGGAAAAAATATATATACCAGAAAGTGTTACTCATCTTACTTTTGGTGATGAATTTAATGAACCATTAGAACAAGGAATTATACCAGAAAGTGTTACTCATCTTACTTTTGGATTAGATTTTAATCAACAATTAAAGTTAGAAGATATACCGAAAAGTGTTTTTTATATAAATGTATCAATGGATTATGATATTACAAATTTAAATTTAAATAAAAATATATTATTAGGAATAGGAACTGAAAATATATTTTTTGAAAATGACAATATTAAAATAACCGATAAAATTAAAAATGAAATTGATGAGCATATTGAAAAAAACTTAACAAAAGATAAACTTATTGGTAATGTTATATATAAAGAATTACTTGTAAAGGTATTAAATCCAAAAAGACTATTAAATATATCAGTTAAATATGACATTAAACTAAATGAATTATTAAATTTATATTATTAAATAAAAATATTGATGATAATAAATATATAATATATATTTATGAATAACTTTTTAAAATTAGAATATCCATATTATTCATTATATACAAAACTTAATAAAAAAGATATATTGAATAAAATTAAAGAATATAAACCAACTATATATAATAATGTACCAAATAATTTAAAAAATAGTAAATTTCATTTACAAAAATTCAATGGTAATTATTTTATAATTAAAGAAGATTATTTAAAAACATTATATATAAATAATATAACAGATTACTTTTCAGAAATTAATCGTGTAAAATGTAAATTCGGAAATTATCCTATTCCATTAGATTATTGGACTAATAATAAAAAAGATATTATACAAAAAACCTTACAAAAATATCATAAAGTAACAATACATAATTTGAGAGAAATAATATATCAAAATACCAAATTATGTAATAATTTTAGAATAACAGTAGGAATGACTTTATTAAATTATTTTAAACCAAAAAGTTGGTTAGATATGTCAGCAGGATGGGGTGATAGATTATTAAGTGCAATTTTTTGTAAAATAAAATATTATGAAGCAACTGATCCTAATTTAGATATGCATTCTTGTTATAATAGTATGATTGAAACATTTGTACCTAAAACAAGACATAAAAATTATATAATACACAAAAATGGTTTTTTAGAAGCAAATATCAAAAAAACCAATTTTGATATTGTTTTCACAAGTCCCCCTTTTTTTACTCTTGAAATATATTCTAAACATAATGAAAATTCAGTTGTAAAATTTAGTACAGAAACTGATTGGATAAATAATTTTTTAATAAAGTCTTTAATCAAGAGTTATAACTTATTAAAGGCAGGTGGTCATATGATACTTTATATGGGTGGTTCTAAAGAAGTAATGTCAGCAATGCATAGATTAAGTAATATAATGGAATATTTAGGAATAATATATTTTTATGAGAAAACTCCTAGAGGAATATATGTATGGAAAAAAAAGAATGATAAAAAACTTATGAAAATAACTGAATTATAAAATAGTCATAATATTTTATGTTTTTTTTCTGGACTTTCAACATTAATATTATTTATATTATAATCATTACAATCATATACATAATATTTATCATTATTATAATAATCTCTACATCTTATACTACAAAATAATCGGTCATTTAAACAAAATATTTCTTTATCTTCAGTAATCATTGAAGAACAATTATTACAAACCATTTTAATAGTAATAATATATTTAAGTTTTTTTGTATATTTTATATTGTCATTTTTAGTATTCATAGTATCAATATTGTTCATATTGTCTATATTTAAATTATCATTATTATAATTACTATTATAATTATTACTAAAATAATCTTTAAGTCTATTTTTATTATAATAACATATATAATTACTTATTGTATGTAATATATTCATTATAATTATTTTTATTTTTATAAATATATATTTAATATTTTATATATAAAATAAACATAATGTATTTATTTATTTATATAAAATAAACATAATGTATTTATTTATAAAAAATAATGTATTTTATATACAATATATATAATGTCATCTAATTTAATACTAACTTTTAATAAACCTATTTATAAAAACTTTATGAAATTATCTTTTAAAGAAAATGAAGATAATATTTATTATAATAATTCACATATGAGTTATTTATATAAAGTAACTATTGATAATATTGAATATATATTTAATGGATTTTTTAAAGATGGTTATTTTGTTATAATAATTGATGAATATAATATTACTTTATCAGTAAATATTGAGGTTAAATATGTAATATTTATTAAATTAAAATGGATTTTAAAAAAAATAAATGATATAGATATATATATAATAGATAATAAGGATATGCGAAATTACAAGATAAATAGTTATATAATAAATAATAGAAATAATTTTAATAAATTAGATACAAATATAACTATTGACAATTATTTACATATAAATAAATACAAAATAATAACTGTAATAATAAATGGTAATGATAAATTAATTGATAGAATTATAAACTTCTTGACATAATATAAGTTGATAATAATGAGTTTAATTTATTAGGATTACATAGTTTAGATAATTTATTTAAATCATCTTTATTATTAATATTTATAATAATATTAGAGTTATCAAATAACATATTTTTATATTCATCATAATTATTAAATGATTTATATAAAGACATGTGTTTAAATTTATCAAATAATTTAATATTTATATCATCTTCATCTAATAATAAAATTTTATTTTTAAAATAAAATTTCATTTTGTCATTTTCATTTAAAGTTAGATAATAATCAATATTTCCATTAAAACCCATTGAAGTACTTTTAATATCTAATTTAATTGATAATACTTTCATTAAATTTAAACATAACATATGTAATAAAAAGTTACTTGATAAAAATAAATATTCTTTATATTCAATTCTTCTGAGTCCTCCATTAGGTCTAACTTTAGATTCAAATTTTTGCATAGATTTTACAAATGATAATTCATATACAGGATAAGGATACATTGTAAAATATTGTATTCCAGAAATAGTTTTAGGAATAATTTGATGAAAATATACATCAGAAGTCCATTTAATTTTTTTAAGATTATTAAGATATACAATAGCCATTTCTTTATTAATAGCAAAACAAGGATTACATAATGAAAAGTTTTTTAAAAAAGATGGATTTGCATTAGAATTATGATTATCTGGATTAAATGCAGTACCTAAACGTATTAAAAGTGGTTTATTCATATTAATATTATACATTTGAAAAGTAGATTTAGATAATAATTTGTTAATAATTCTTTTATATTGATGACTAAATACGACATCATCTTCACAAATTAAAACAAATTTATAATCATTATTGATAATATCTTGGAATAATTTAAGAAAAGAACACCAATTACCAATTTGATAAGGAGTTAAAAAGTTATTACCACAATCACATCTATTTTTATTACATCTAAAACAAGTAGGGAATTTATGTACTAAATTACTTTTAGTAATATTAATTACTTCGTCTGAATTATATGGGGTTGCTTCAAAAAATTCATAATTAATAATACCAACGCGTTTAAATTCATTTTGAATATGTTCTTTTCTATCAAGAGAATCTTTTAAATTAATAACATAAATATGATTAAATATTTCATTAAAAATCATTTATAAAATAAATATAAATAAATATCAAAATACAAACTAAAAAAATTATATTTTGATATTATATATGAAAAATATTAATCCCAAAGACATCGAAAATAATATATTTAGAGAATTTAAAAAAATCGAAAATAATTTTATAGCAACAAATAATTTCTATGTATTTGAAGAAGATGATCATGGTAAATTTGTATTTAGTAATATGAATAATAACAAAATTATATCATTGAGTGAAGATATTTATATATTATGTGACAATAATAATCAAACAAAAACATATTTAAATTTAATTTTATTGTCAAATATATCATTAACATTAGAAGATGTATATATATCAAGTAGTCAATTAATAAAAAATATGTTGGCATCAAATGAAATAGATGAGAAATTATTTGAAGATTTATATTTTAATGAAGAATTTGCTAAAAAAATAAATTTAAAGATACCTGATAAATATAATGATAAAAAAATAAATAATGAAGATAATAAATATTTATTTAAAATTAATATAAATGAACTTAAAAATACTTATCACCAATATATGACTTAAAAATCATTATTATTTAATGATTGTTCAATATTATAATAGGTTTCTAATTCAATATATCCACCAATATATTTTTTATTATGAAATATAATAGGAAAACTTTTATGAGTTGGATTATTAGTAATATTTTGAATAAAATTTAAAAATTCATCTTTATTTTCAATTAAATATTCATCACAGTCAATCATTTGTAAGTTATTATTGTTATCTTCATTTACAAGTAATTTTTTGGCTTTAGTACAATAAGTACATCCAGATTTAGTATAAATAGTATATTTATTTTCTTGGGGTTTTTCAAAATCAGTCATATTATTATTATAAGTATATAATATAAAATATATTTTATATACTTATATTTACGCATTTAGATATATTTATATATTATATATATTAAGTATTTATACATGTTAAGTATTTATACATATTAAGTATTTATACATATTAAGTATATGTTATAAATATATAATAATCATAAATAAAATATAAATAATCGTATATAATTATAAAATTATTTATAAATATAAATATATAATAAATGAATTCAAATTTATATCAAGTTGCAAAAAAACAAAATAATATAGAAGATGATTATGAAGAAGAAATACCAGATAATAGTGATGTATTTAATGATAATAATATAGATTTTTTGGAATTTAAAAAAAATGTAAATGAATGGATGACTTTAGATGATGATATTATTAAATTACAAAATGCAATTAAAGAAAGAAAAATTAAAAAAAATGAATTAACACCTCAAATAATGAAATTTATGGATAAATTTAAAGTAAATGATTTGAATACTGGTAATGGTAAATTAAAATTTACGAGATCACTACAAACAAAACCATTAAATAAAGATTTTTTAACAAGTAGATTAAGTGATTTTTTCAAGGATTTTTCAAAAGGTGAAAAGGCAGCATTATTTATATTAGAAAACAGAGATAAAACTGAAGTTATGAGATTAAGACGAGTGCAAACTAAAAAGGAAGTTAGTCTATAAAATATAATTAAAATAATATATATAATAAATATGATTTTAGATGAAGATTTTAATTGGAAAGATTATAGAAAATTTAATCCATATCTTCATATTATAGGTCTTAGAACAGAAGAAGAATATAAACAAAATTATATTAATGAAGGTAGATATAAAGGTAGAATTTATAAAGAAGAACAAAATAGGGATTTTTCATTTCATGTTTTAATTGCAACTATTGGTAAAATAACTATATTAAAAATGTTGGAATTACTTAAAAAACAATTATCAAATATTGATTATTTAACAATAGTATTTGATAGTTATGAAAAGTCTAAAAATATTGATATAATAAAAAATTATTGTAAAGATTTTAATTGTAAAGTAAATATAATAGTAGAAGATAAAAATTTAGGTTATTGGGGACATGGTATAAGAAATAAATATGGAGAATTATTGACAGAAGGTGATTTTATATATCATGTTGATGATGATGATGTAATATTTGATAATACATTTGATATATTACGAAAACATTGTAAAGATATAAATACAATTTATATATTTAAAATAATATTGGAAAATAATAAAATAGTTTGGAAAAGACCTTTAGTAGAATTAAATTATATAAGTACTCAAAGTGGAGTTATTCCTAGACAAATTAATAAATTAGGTTATTGGGAATTAAAATATGGTGGTGATTATTCATTTTATAAAATTATTACTGATAAACACAATACATTATTTATTGATAAGATTATATATAAAAAAGGTTGAATGATAAACTAACTAAATTTAAATAATTAAATTACTAAATTAAAATACTAAATTAAAATAACTAAATTAAAATAACTAAATTAAAATATCTAAATTAAATATCTAAATTAAATATCTAAATTAAATAACTTAATTAAATTAATTAAATTAAATAACTTAATTAAATTAACTAAATTATATAACTTAATTAAATTAACTAAATTAAATAACTTAATTAAATTAACTAAATTATATAACTTAATTATATAACTTAATTAAATTAACTTAATTAAATATCTAAATTAAATATCTAAATTAAATAACTTAATTAAATTAACTAAATTAAATAACTAAATTAAAATAACTAAATTAAATAACTAAATTATATAACTTAATTAAATAACTTAATTAAATTAACTAAATTAAATAACTAAATTAAAATAACTAAATTAAATAACTAAATTATATAACTTAATTAAATAACTTAATTAAATTA